>JACCEA010737500.1_pt1 | contig 54126 bp, 64 predicted proteins | sample 7449851 | NCBI WGS metagenome assembly JACCEA01 (sample SAMN15323453, study PRJNA562643) | freshwater metagenome | isolation source: river surface water | place: USA:Blue River Watershed | collected 2017-08-18 | reverse complement strand
CTGGTCTTCTAACAGCCTTCCTAACCACCTTCTTAGCAGCTGGTTTTTTGCTGGCTGGTGCAGCAGTTTTCTTGCCAGCACTTGAAGCCATTTTTTCTAAATCAGCCATACCTTTTTCAGCAGCTTCTGCAGCCTGCTTGGCCATTCTGCGCCCTTCTTTTAAAACCTTCTGACCTGCTTCTGCAACATCACGAACGACGTCCGTGAACTTGTCTGACCCTGCTGGCAGGTTTTTGCTGGCGGCTTTAAGCCAATCTTCCATGGCCGAGCGAGCTTTATCGAGATGCTTTTCAACCTCATCAGCCGCTTCATCTTCCATGGTTTTTAAAAGACTTTTGATCTTCTTTTGATACGTCTTCATCCGAGCCATGGCATCTTCAGAAAACTGCTCCTGCAAGGCCTTTAGCTTGGCCACATCATTGGTAGCCGCTTGCTTGGCATAAGACTTGGCATGCTCCATGCTGGCCTTGATTTCAGTAACCTGATGTTCGCCAAGCTCTTTGGCAGTCTCTAACAGTCGATGAGACAGAGAAAAAAGTTCTTTGGCACGCTCTTGTTGCCACTTCATGAATTCATGTTGACCTGACATCACGACCTCCTATAGATAGTTGATATTTCATCCTATACCTAATTGAGGCTTTTGCCAACACTGTTACTTATTGAGAGATGTCCTTGAACCACCGACTCAATCTCAGTTTTTCAATCAGTTCCTCTGAACGTTGACCCAATGTTCTTCTAAAGTAAGCCTGTGATTGTTTCCGATAAACAAAGACCACGGCCACAGCTGCAATCCCAGCGGCCAAAAACAGTAAATAAACCAAATCTCCAAGCTGTGGCTTGAGGACATAACCAACCAAGGCTGGGATCGCAAAAGCAACAGCCATCAAACCAACATCCAGAATGACGACCGTTAATTCAAAGAATGTGAAAATCAAAAGACAAAGCCCTGTCAGCAAAGTCTTTTTGCTCATGAGACTGATAAACCAGCACCTACCGTAAAAGTACCAATGGTTTTGGAATTTGAAAATCCTGCTGTTTGCAAAACTGATAAAACTTCTCGCTCTACTTCTGGAGCGCAAGAAATAAGCAAGCCACCACTGGTTTGTGGATCTGTGAGTAGATTTTTTTGCCAAGCAGTCATGTTGCTTGCCAACTCAACTTCATGACCATAAGCAGCCCAATTGCGAGTCGATGCTCCGGTAAAGATATCTTTCTGAGCAAGCTTAGTGGCTTCCTCAATCACTGGGATGTCTTTCCAATTGATTTGAGCTTTTAAGTTCGACCCGCGTGACATTTCTAAAAGATGTCCCGCCAGACCAAAGCCAGTCACATCGGTCAATGCATGAACACCTGCAGCTTCTGCCAAAATGGCACCAGGTTTATTCAACTGCGTGGTCAGTTCAATCATCTGCTGATAACCAGCATCAGACAAGACTTCTTTTTTAAGTGCAGCCGATAAGATTCCAACACCCAACGGTTTACTTAAAATAATCTTGTCGCCTACTTTGGCAGAATTATTTCTTTTGAGCTTCTTGGGATCAACAATACCAACCACCACCAAGCCATAAATAGGCTCAACCGTATCAATTGAGTGACCACCCGCGATCATGATGCCTGCCTCTTTACAGACAGACTCTCCACCCGATGTGATTTTCTGAATCACATCCATGGGCAATACATTGATGGGCATGCCAAGCAAAGCAAGTGCAAAGATCGGCTGCGCACCCATGGCATAAATATCTGAAATGGCATTTGTGGCAGCAATTCTGCCAAATTCATAGGGGTCATCAACAATGGGCATGAAGAAATCAGTGGTTGCCACAATCGCTTGATGCTCATTGATTTGATAAACAGCAGCATCTTCATTGTTATCAGAACCAACCAACAACTCTGCTGGAATACTTCCAACCGGTGAGGCCTTCAAAATCTCTTTCAAAACGCCAGGAGCTATTTTGCAACCACAGCCCCCGCCATGAGAAAGTGAAGTGAGGCGTCCGTTATAAGTCGTATTCATGTGTGAAGAGGATTCTAAATAAAGATAAATGGATGCTGGTGACGTTTAGAAATGATTTTCAACGATCATTTCTGATTGTGGAATAAAGCCAGGTTTTGGCCAGGCTGGTTTTATGGCCTTACCAATCGGCAACATCGCAGCCAAAGCAAAGTCTTTTGGCAAATGAATCAATTCAGCGACTTTCTTAAAATCAAAGCCAACCATTGGGCAAGAGTCATACCCCATGCCTTTAGCGGCCAACATCATGGTTTGCAGCAAAATGCCAGCAGATCTCATGGCTTCATCACGCTGTAACTGCTCATCGACTGAGTAGAAAGGATTGATCCATGGCACCAAGATGTCTTGTGCTTCCTTAGGGGCATTGACCCAATATCTGGCAGGATCTTTGCTCCACGCTTTGATATCGACAGCAATCACAAACAGTAATGATGCATCTGTGACTTGAGCTTGATCATGAGCAGCAGCGCGCAGTTGTGTTCTTAAGTCTTTATCTGTGACATTCACCAAACGCCAGTGTTGAATATTGAATGAAGATGGCGCTTGCATCGCCAATTCAATCAATTGCTGAGTTTCTTCTTTGCTGAATTGATGATCTGGGTCAAAGTGTTTGATCGCTCTTCTTTGGCGGATAGCATCTAGTGTGTTCATGTGTGTCTCTTATTAGGGATTGATTAAAAGTACTATTGGGTCAATTATGTCTTAAAAAGAAGAGTCGCCAAAAAATTAAACCCCCATCATTACTGATGAGGGTTCGTTATAACTGGAAAGCTGTTTAAACCTCAGCCGCGGGCCAAGGCATTGATACTGATAGTTACCATCTAAATCTAGAGACTTTCTAATCTTTTCTTATAAATAGCCTAATATCAGTGAACCAGTTGAAAGTTAATTTGCTGGCAGGCCCCGATGGCGGCAGAGATTTTAGGAATCATTTCTGAACGAATCAGTGTGTGCACATATTCAAATTTTCCATCATCAGAAGTTCTAAAACTATAAATCTCGTTAGAGCCTAAGAAGACAACCAACAAAGAAAATTCATTGGGAGTTTTGCTGATGAGAGAAATCTTTGCTCCCTCTTGAAGAGCCGAGAAAACTTGATTGCGTTTTGTGTCTGAATAAATCAGATCATATTGGCCATTATTATTAGTGACCGCAATTTTCTTGCCGGATGTTGATTCTTCTCGCCAAGTTTTTTTGTTTTTAGGTGTCACTCCACCAAAGTTTGGATAGTAGGTATAGCCTTTCTCATCAGTACAATTAGCAACATCGCCTTGGGCAAAAGCTAGCTGAGAGACAAAGATCAATAGAAACGCAAAAACTTTCACGGCACACTCCACTATCAAGATTATTTGAACAATACGCCCTGAGTTTTAAGGGTTCGATTGCTACAACTGAATTTCAATTCTTTTACAACAGATTGTTTAATTGCCTGGGTTTGAATATCTATGATCTTGACATTGATCACCAATTTATCAGTAAAGTTGTGATACGTACCAATCACAATCTCTCTAACATCCAGCTCAGACTTCATTAATTGATTCGGCTGTCTTGTCAAAGAAACCGTGCCCTTATCATTGATTCGAATGTCTTTACCTACCTCAGCCTGAATCACTGTTCTGCAACAATTTTTCATCAGATAAGCTCTCATGAGTTCGCCCATGAGCAAGCCAGATTTATCAGACTGGAGAGATTCAAGCTCTACAAAATCAGTCACCATGATTGGCGCAACACCTTTAGGCGCAGCAAGACTGCCCTTGGTACAACTGCCGCCATAGTAAGTGCAAATTTCTTCGGCAATGCCTGAGAAAAGACTTGAAAGATCAAGAGCGCTTAATTTTGTTATTAATTTTGTGTCACATGAAACGTCTTCAACCCCAAAACGAGGTGTCTGACACCCCGATAAGAGAATCGAGCCGGCTCCAGCAGCTAAGCCCGTTAGGAAGAATCTTCTTGTTGTCGACATCATTAATTAGGAACGATGTTTACTCTAGTTAAATTAGTGCGTCGGTCAAGCATGTGACCTGCAACAGAGCTGATATCAAAATGCGTCTGGGCTGAAGACAATATAGCTCCTGTTGTGTAATCAAGGACTCTGACATTGATAAAAATGTCTTCACCTACAACAGAGAATGTGCCACTCACAACACCAGAAACCTCCTGTGGGCTTCTTAATTTTCTTGCATCACGAGATAGTGAGAACTCTCCACCATCTGAAATCGCAATGGTTTTGCTCAAGCGCAAATCAATGATGTTCCACTGCTTCAGTTGCAATTCATGAACTAACTGCTCTGTCATGAGTCGACTAACTGAATTTGAGCTAGCAAACTTATCAAGATCGACAAAAGTAGTTACTGCATACACAGAGAAACGCTTATTAACATCAAGGTTTTTCTCTAGTTGAACAGCCAATGAAAGCATCTTGTCGTTGAAGGCTTTATTTGGAGCCACATTGGCAGTGGCACCAGTACTTGTTTTGATCGTCTCAGCAAGCGCTGGAAAACTAAACATAGCTCCCAAAAGGGTAACCCCAAGGGCCAAACTCATGATTGGAGTTTTAAAGGTCATTTTCATAATTAAATCCCTGTCTTAAAAGCATATGTGAAAGTCATAAATTCAAACTGTTTACGGCAGGGTGCCAGGAATAATTAGTTTTTTATTCTTAATATCCTCACAAAGCGTGATTTCCCCCTTATTTGAGGGATTCATCAATACTTAATTAAGTTATTGTATTTAATGCACATATTTGCATTATTAAAGTGTCTATGAATTGAGTCGTTAATAGATACACAACATTTAACAAAGATATAAATCGACATGAATTGTCAGCAATGCGGGACTGCGCTCCTCAATAACGAAATCATTTGCTCTAACTGCGGCTTTACAACCGATTTGGAGAAACTTGACACGGTTGTTGAGCAACCAGCCCCATTGGAATCAGTCGTTGAAGAACCTCAAGAAGAGATTCAAATAGAAGAACCACCTAAAAAAAATAAGCAACATAAACTCATATTGATTATTGGGTTGGTCCTGCTCTCAATCGCTTTAGTGGCCGGATCGTTTATTGCCTGGAATGTCTATCAGCATAAACAAAATAGTGCCCTTGCAGCCGTTTTAAAACTACAGCAAGAACAAGAAGCGCAGGCACAAGCATTAATAGACCAAGAGGAAGAGGCAAGAATCGCCGCTGAAGCCGAAGAGGCCGAGAGGATTGCTGAGGAGACCAGAGTCTTTGAAGAGTCAGTAGCACTAGAGCAAAAAAGACTTCTTCAAAAAAAACAACAATTAGCACAAGCTAAAAAATTATTGCCAGAAAATTGTGTTGACCAGCAAGCTTGCATGTCAAGTATGCTGACTTCAGCGACAAAATTAGATTTAAATTCAATTGAAATAGCCGCACAAAGAATATCTAGCCTTAGCAATGTTAGGCCAGGCGACATTGGTGTGGCATGGGGCTTGAACCAACAGGGAATTGCGGAAGCAAAGGATAAAAATAATTTACAAGCAATTAAATTATTTAAACAAGCTATTCAAGCGGACCCGGCATCCATGGCCATTCATCTCAATCTTGTAGACACATTATTTGAAGAAAACTTGATTGATGAAGCCCATAAAGCACTTGTACAAATTATTACCATCAATCCAAGACTAACCTATGCTTGGCGTCAACTAGCCAGGTGCTATGCAGATAAGAATCAAACAGAAATGGCCGTCAATGCGCTTGTCATTGGCTATCAATTCGCCCCAGATAAACAAGGGATGTTGATTCAATATGAAAATGTCACTCAACAGTCCAAAGTTGGCATCAATCTAAGAATCATCTACTTATCAGCCATAAAGAAAATTAGAACCCTGTAAGCCCCCATCAGTTGCCATGATTACCCATGCAGATCTAAAAAAATATGGAATGGCCGACGTAGCACAAAGCTTTAATGATGATGGCATTGCTAACTACATCAAAATTTTAAAAATCAAAATCACCGATGCAAATTCGCTGGTGATTGAAGGTATCAATGAGGCTAACGACAACCAGTTCGATAAAGCACTGAAAAAATTCGAAGAGGCCATCGCAGAAAATCCTTATGATGTGGATGCCCTTCTCCGCGCCGCATTTGTTTATGAATACAATAAAAACCATGATCAGGCGATTGCCTATTATCAAAAAATAGAACAGATTCAACCCAATGACCCCTATATTCAATTGCGGATATCAGCTAATTATTACTATCTAAAGCAATACCATGCTGCACTGGCCTGCACCAGGGCAGCGGTGGCCATGAAGCCAAATTTTGCAGATGCATTTTTTAATCAAGGTCTTTGCTTTTATGAATTAGGCAGATTTGAAGATGCCCTTAAAAGTTACGGACATTCATTGGCCATTAGATCCAATCACTTTGGAACTATTTTTAACATTGGCATGTGCTTACAGGTACTTAAGCAATACACCGAAGCAGCTGATAACTACACAAAAGCAATAAAAATTAAACCAAAAGAATCAGATGCTTACTTTAATCGTGGGCTGTGCTTCCATAGCCTTGGTAACTTTGATAAAGCCATCAAAGACTATGAAATAGTTTTGGATATTAACAAGACATAAACTTCTGAAAGATCAGCAACTGACAAGATTAGATATCTAGCTATTTAGCTACCTACCTAGCCACTTAACTATATTTAGCGTCCAACATCACTTTTATTGACTGGCTGAGCTATTGCTGGGGTAACAGGTTGCGCGACTGGTTGAACCACATTTTCGACCGGCTCAAGAACTACCTGCGGAGGTGTTGAGCTTGAATCTTCATCACTCACAAGGGACACTGGCTCTTTTTTGAGTATGCCTGCAGCAGTCAATGCTTTAGTACTGTAATCGTAAAGCTCTGAAGAATAAATATACCCACTCGCTAGAACGGTTAGCCCCAAGGCACTAGCAAGGATTAGGGAACCCAACGGCTTTCCTTTTTTTCCATCAGGAATATCCATGGATATCTTCGGATCAACAGATGAAATCAAAATCTCATTGAAGGGTATTTTTTCTTTAGGCCCAGAGGACTTCTCGTATATACCAATGATCTTATCTATCTCATTGATAATATTGTTTGAGTTCTCCAGACCAACATCACTGCTCTGAGCCTTTGCAACATTACTTTCAAATTTTTGCGTTATTTGCTCCAACTTAACATCAGGAACAGTTGATTGAATTTGCTCTAATGCATCATCGTTAAATAAAGTCGCTTCTTTTACTACCAAATAATCTTCATCACGTAACCTAAGGTAGGCTCCAATTTTTCTTGCAGCCTGCACTTTGATCGCAAAACTATAAAAAGAGTCTAGGCCGCCATTTTCAATTTGGCCCAGCATTTTTTCTGAGATACAACAAATATTGACTATATGACTTACTGAGTAATGTTGTTGCTTTCTGACATAAGCAATAACATCTCCGCGTATATCAATTACATCTGATGTATGAATATTTTTAAACAAAATGAGGGCCGCTAAAAAGATTTAAAAGTTATAAAAATATAGTTTGATGTTTGATTATTAATGACAAAAAAGTATTAATCAATTAAATGCTTTAATTTGTATGCATTATTTTTCTTATTTGAAATTTTGTAAGACAAATGCCTACAAAAAAAACAGCCTAAAAGTTTTTTCTCAATCTTTATACTCGTAAACATACTTATTAATCAAGAGTCATTCATGTTTGGATCAAATAAAAAACACGGTTTGTTAAAGCCTGAGCTAGAGTCTTTTGACACCATCATTGATAAGACAACTACCATCCATGGACGCCTCTCAATTGAGGGTTCTATTCGCATAGACGGAACTGTGATGGGCAATATTGAATGCGCAAACGAAAGTGAAAATGAAAATATCACTGTCGCAGTTGGCGTAACAGGTAAGATCAATGGTGACATCAGAGCCTACAGAGTGCTTGTTGCTGGCAAGGTAGAAGGCAATATTTACGCCGCTGAAAAAGTTGAGCTACACGATTCTGCGATTGTTGTTGGTGATATTACATACAACCAATTAGGCATTGAACATGGCGCAGAAGTGCTTGGCTTGATGATTAAAAAAGTAGACTCAAAAAAACAAATTAATCATGCTTCTAGCTTGATCAAAAAAATTCAAGAAACCAGTTTTAAAAATAGTTAACCAACCGTACAAGAAAGAAATATATGTCAAGCGATAATCAAAATGGATGTTTAACTGTTGGTGAGGGTGTGACCCTTAAAGGAAACTTCGTGGTCCCAGATATTGCCTCCATCTCTGGAACAATTGAGGGTGACTTAACTGCTAGAGAGATCTTGATAGGCCCAACAGGAGTTCTCAAAGGCAACATCAATGCTGAAATCATCGATATTCGTGGTGAAGCTTATGAAAATATCTCTGCCAAGAAATCTTTATTTATTCGCTCTTCAGGCAGAGTGACAGGCAATGTTGAGTTCTCAGAAATTGAAGTGGAAAAAGGCGGCAATCTACAAGGCAGCCTCACAAAAATTAACACTTAAACTTCAGTTTAATTACCAAGAGAACTCATATGTTTAATCGAAAAACAAATCAAGCAAATACTGATGACAATGGCATACCAATGGATAACGATGATATGAATGATTCAGTAGATCAAGGTCAAGAAGACCAAAACACATATACCGAGCAACAACAAACTAAGTCCGTCCTTCCAGAGCTAACAAAACCTTCTGTGATCAGTGAAGGCTTTGAGTTCACGGGTGACGTTAACTTTCAAGGTACATTGAACGTGGATGGCACACTCAGCGGAAGCATCAATGTGCAAAATCTTTTGATTGGCAGCAGTGGAAAAGTGCATGGCTCGATCACAGCTACCACCATCCAAGTTCGAGGATCATTCACAGGGGATGCCATTTGCCAAGATTTAACGATTGGCGGTCAAGCCAACGTTAATGCAAAGATCAATTACTCTTCACTCACCATTCAACGTGGTGCGATGATTCAAGGTGAATTGACCAAGTCTTAAAGGCCTTGAGGATTTTTGTTGATCGAATGTTTGTTTAATTTCAAAATGACCGATGTATTGAGTATTGACTGATTCAAAGTATTTATTTTGAATCAGTCACTCCTGGTCATTTGATTGTCTTTTAGAAAATCATCTTTTACCAAATGGTACCGATGAAACTTCTTTGCTGTTAACTTCATTCTTTGCAAATTCAATGGCTCGCTTATTCATCACAATGATATTGATGCGACGATTGATAGGGTTTTGAGGATCTTTGTCATCTTGTAATATTGCCGATGATAAGCCGACAACTTTCATGATTCGGCTCTCTTCTAAACCAGATTCAATCAGCGATCTTCTGGCTGAGTTAGCCCTATCTGCAGACAACTCCCAATTTGAGTAGCTCTTATTGGCCTTTGGATAAGGAATGGCATCAGTGTGGCCAGAGATAGTAATCGGGTTTGTCAATGTGTTGATGGCTGGCACCAACTCTTTCAAGATAACTTTGACATAACTTTGTAATTGCGAGCTTCCCAACGGAAACATCGGTCTATTTTTCTCATCAACAATCTGTATTCGCAAACCTTCGGTAGTGATCTCGATATTGAGCTGCTTGCTATAAGGCGCTAAGCGTTCATTATTTTGAAGCAAGCTATCCAGTTGTTTTTTCAATTGCTCAAGTCTTTGCTGATCAACCGCTTCTGATTCAGCTGCTAAATTTTGAGCAAGAGGCATTAACTCTTTCTTAAAAACTTCTACAGATGTTCTGGTGTCATCATTTGAGCGGTTCATTTGCGCATCTTTACGCGTTAAGTCAGTGCCGCCGCCTTTAATGACAGATGATGAGTCTCCGATGGTCTGACCAATCTCTAAAATAGTCAGCTTTAGTGGTTGCTTAAAGTACTCTTCAATGCCTTTGAGTTTGTTTTCATCAGCATTACTCAGCAACCACATTAGCAAGAAGAACGCCATCATGGCAGTTACGAAGTCAGCGTAAGCAATCTTCCAAGCGCCGCCATGATGACCACCGGCAACCTTCTTGATTCTTTTTACAACAATGATGGGTTTTTTATTAGCTCCCGCCATTATGCTGCTGCCTTTGCAGCTTCCTTAGGTTTCTCAGCGTAATCAACTTTGGTAGCTTTGACCTGATCTTCAAGCTCTTTAAATCCAGGACGCTCTGTTGAATACAGAACTTTTCGGCCAAACTCAACCGCCACAGCAGGCGGAAATCCGTTCATATTTGCCAAAATCGCAACTTTCATACATTCAAAAGATTTGGTTGAATCATGCAATTTACTTTCCAACAAATTGGCCAGTGGTGCCACGAAACCGTATGACAACAAAATACCCAAGAAAGTACCTACTAGCGCATGAGCAATCAAAATACCGAGTTCTGCAGGAGGTAATCCCACCGATCCCATGGTGTGAACCACACCCATAACCGCAGCCACAATACCAAAGGCTGGCATGGCGTCTGCCATCTTTGCAAACACATGAACAGGGACTTCGCCCTCATGATGATGTGTTTCTATTTCAACATCCATTAAGTTTTCAATCTGGAATGGGTCCATCGTTCCAGATACCATCAAGCGCAAATAGTCACAAATAAATTCAACATGGTGATGACTTGCTAGGATTCTTGGATAGCGTTGAAAAATTTTGCTTTTTTCAGGCTCCTCAATATCTTCCTCAATATTCTTCATACCTTCATTACGAATCTTTGTGAAGATCGCATAAAGCACTAAAAGTAAATCCAAATATAGTTCTTTGTTGTATTTAGAACCTTGAAACAAGGTAGGTACCGCGGCACCAGTGGCCTTGAGTGCTTTGATGGTATTACCAGCAACCAAAGCACCAGCTGCAGCACCACCGATCATCAATAACTCAACGGGCTGAAATAGCGCTGCCAAATGGCCGCCTGCAATAACAAATCCGCCAAATACAGAAAAGGAAACCACAATAAATCCGATAACTACTAGCATGGTTGGCCTTTAGAAAGTTTGGTCAATTTAATCAATATCATGTTTAAAACTATTTTTTAATTTTTTTAATTACTTGCTCATAGTTCAGCGCTTTTCAGCATGCTTAACTCAAGCTCTTTTTTTGTTATAAAAGCGAATAATGTCGCTTTTCGTAACAACACCTACTGGTACAAAATCAGCATCAACAATTGGAATACAGCTGATATGATTTTTATCAAACATATCAATTGCATCCTCAAGCTCTGCCTGATCATCAAGATACAAGGGGTGTCTCTCTACAATCTGTCCAACCCGCTGATTCAGTGTTGCTAAGTCTCTGGTGGTGTAAACATTTGAATTGACGTAAGGGCTTATTGCCAATAAAAGATCACGCTCACTCAAAACACCCATTAACTTACCCTCTTCAATAATCACAAGATGCTTTGTATTGTTAACGGCTAACATTTCCTTAACTTCACTCAAAAAGTCATCTAAAGTGCCAGTAATTGGGGGTGAAGACATAATTTCGGTAATTTTCATAAAACCCTCCTAGGTTTAACTACTTTGAGTACTTATCAATTAGGCTTGTCTCCATAGGTGAAGAGTTTTTCCGTAACTGATTTCAATTTTTTCAATGGATTCGTTATCAGGACAAGGGATCTCAAAACAGTAGCTGGCCAATATGGCGCCCTTTTTCATCTGTTTCTTGGCCTGCAAATAGAGTGATGGCATTGCCGCTGGCGACAAAAAGGCAAATATAAGGTCTTGTTGACTAAAATTCATGCGTCGGTAGTCTTGGCGCAAAAATTGACAATCAATTTTCAATGCCAGTTGACGGATGCGGCTATAAAGCCAGATGATTGGTGACAACTCAACCCCTACAACGGTTGCATCGGGTTTTTGCTTTTTGATGAATAAACAAAAACCCCCAAACCCACTGCCTATTTCAAGTACATTGACTGCCTGATCATTGGGTAAAAGATCTGCAATTTCGGACCAAACAACCTCTGTTGATGGGTAATAAGGCACTCGAGTTAAAAAATTGCTCCAATAAAAGAGTGCCAAAATCAAAAATCCCACGAGAAAGATGGAAGATGACCAATTAAAGCTTTGGAATATTCCAACCATGATCGGAAATAGCGCATTGATCCAACACCACCATTTGGGCAAGCCGATCCAATAACTTAAAAGTGCCGCTGCTATTGCGATAAAAATGAGTTGATCAGTTTTATCAAACTCAACCTGTAGCAATGTGCTGAAAAATGGCTCAGCAACAAAGGAAAATAGCGTTAGTGCTGATAATAAGAAAAGTGAAGCAAATTGTGGTCGGTTCTTAATGAAAGAAAGAACTGGTTGACGACTATTCACAGTGGAAATAATTATGCGGCGGCTTGTCTGGCCGCATTAGTGGCGTCAATGAATTTTTGGGTCTTACCGGCACGAGAAGGTACGTCACACAGACCACAAACGTAATTGCGCTTCATCAAAGGTCTTGAAATAAATTCGCCAGTGCAAGATTTGCAAACTGCTGTCGTTAGCATGTCGCACTTCATGAAGCGGTTAAGTGTCCAGGCTCTGGTCAATGACAGCACTGGCTCTTCACCAAACTCTGGTGGGAACTGCTCTAGATATAACTTATAAGCCTTGATGATGGCAGATATTTCTGAAATATCAGAATTAAGCTTAAGCTGTTTGTAAATGCTCAAAAATAAAGAAGTGTGGATATTGGGTTGCCACGTCAAGAACCAATCAGATGAAAAAGGTAGCATCCCTTTAGGTGGAGACTCGCCACGAAGCTCTTTATAAAGACTAATCAAACGATCACGCGAAAGCGATGTTTCCATTTCAAGCAATTGAAGTCTAGCCCCAAGCTTGATCAGATCAATAGCAATCTGAATATCCTTGGATTCGTTCAGTATGCTTTTGGTTTTTTTAGTCATTTATTAGTTGAGTATCAATGCATTTCAACAGCAGGCTGAGCCGCTAACAAAATGGCTGCGTGAGCTTGTGCTTGAAATAAGTCCTTGGTGTCATGAGTCAACATTCCCAAGATAGTTGCATCATCAAAACGAAATCTCATGAGCATGCTAGGACTAGCCGCCAATTTGATTGTTTGTGCCGTGCTTAAACCAGAGATCAGATCTGCAATCTTCTTGCTAATACCTAAGCGGAACATGGCTGTATCTACATCATCACGAATCATTTGCTGAGTGAGCAATAGATAGCGCAAGTTGGCATCTTTAATTTCGGCTAATAAGACATCAGTACCCATTGTTATCTCCGTGAAAATTTATTTCTTTAACTAAGTGATGCCATTGTGATGAGTCACAACATCAACAACAATCAGATAAAAGATGTATTTTTCTACGGAGTAAATGAGTTTAGGCCTACCGTGTTTGTCTTACAAACACAGTACTCCCTGTTAGAAATATTCAAAATTTCAACATAAAACCCTCTAAAAACACTCCTAAACATTCAGGGGGTAAAAAGGTTTACGGCGCCCAATTTCAAAACTTGAGGATTTTTTAAAAAAATTTACAAATAAATTATTTTCTATTTTTTAGCACCACTTTTTTATATGGGCTTAGATGCTTAGCATGCATTCTTGGATCCACAAAACCTCTTAAGTTATTGTTATTTAATGAAATTATTATTTAGGGCTAAATCTTCTAATTTTTTATCTTACAAAGTCTTTAGGGGCTCAATCCCAGTCCTCAATGTGCCTTTATGACATATATGGACCTGATAAAAGCAAATGAAACACATAGAACAATAATAAATTTGCTCTAAGAACACCCTCTTCAAGCCTCTTACAAGATCTCATTAGGACCAAACACCATATGTAGGAATAAAAGCTTCTATAAATCAACGAGGCATTGACCCTCTGAGCGCATATAAAAACTTATTTGGTCTTAGTTAGGGGTTTTCCTAAAAGGATTGTTTGCCTCTATTTAGTAGAGACACCAACATATAAGGTCACTAATAGTCATAAAACCAATACAAAGGCTAGAAGTCCCTGGATTGTTGAAAAATAGTTAAAGCTTTTTAAAACGTGCTCGTTAATGAATATAACAATGGTCCAACTTGATATACAGACCAAAGTTTTTTTAATACGTAGTTTGTATATTCAATAACTCAAGGAGTACAACATGGCTGCAGTGATCAATACAAATATGGCTTCTTTACAAGCCCAGAACCAACTTTCAAGAACAACCGCTTCTTTGAACAACACTATCCAACAATTGTCTTCAGGTTTGCGCGTGAACTCAGCAGCTGATGATGCTTCTGGATATTCAATCTCAAAGAATATGGATTCAGTTATCAGAGGCAGTACAGTTGCTATCAGAAACGCAAACGATGCGATTTCTTTTTCACAAACAGCAACTGGTGCTTTGGAATCATTATCAAACTTATTGGGAAGAATGCGCGAGCTAGCTGCCCAATCTGCTAACCAAGCAAACGGAATCACAAATTCTGAATTACTACAGACTGAATTTGCTTCTTTAAAAGCTGAAGTAACTCGTACTATTAACTCTACAAAATTTAATAGTGTCAACACATTTGCCGCATCGACTTTTAACTTTCAAATTGGTTCAGGTACATCTGCATCACTTGATCAAGTGTCACTTACAACCACAGCTCTAAGTGCAGCAGCAACTTTAGCCTCAGGAACAACATACATTATTGGTGCAGGCAATACTGGCGTAAAACTCGGTGCGCAATTAGTTAAAGCCGCTGAAACTGCAGCAGCAGTTTCTGGTGCAACTGGTCTTAGCGTTAGAAACGCAGTAGAAGAGGCAGCCCTAGCAATTACAGTTGGAGCCACCACAGGAACTTTGACTGAAGCTGAAAAAGCCGCATTAGTAAATGAGATTAACTCAATTACGGCTACTGCAGCTACTTCAAATGCTGCGACAGTTTTAACAAGTGTTCGTGGTGTATATGGTAACGTTGCCTCTGATGGAACTTATACAATTTCAGCAGTAACTGGCGGTACTATTGCTGCCGGTACTCTAAAATCAGTTGCTTTAACAAGTGCTCTTGGTGCGGAAGAAGCTTTGGCGGGAACTGCATCAGAAAACTCTACAGCTGCAATCACTCAAATTGATCTTGCAATCACAGCTGTTAATACTGAAGCTGCAACTCACGGTGCTTTCCAGAACAAGCTTGGTTTTGTAACAAGCAATCTTTCAAGCTTGATTGAAACAACCTCTGCTGCTAAGAGCCGCATTATGGACACAGACTTCGCTGCCCAGACTGCACAACTATCTAAGTATCAGATCTTGCAACAGGCCGGCACAGCAATGTTAGCGCAAGCTAACCAAATGGGTTCTAACGTTTTAACCTTGTTGAAGTAATGATTAAAGGGGGCTTTGCCCTCTTAATCAGTATTTCTACAAATTAAGACTTAGTTATAGTTTAGTTAATATATCGGAGAGTTTTTTATGATATCTGGAATCAGTTCATCAGCAATCCCTATGACCAACAGTAATGGTGGTGGGGCAACTGTATCCGGTGCTCCAAACCCTGCAGCAACAACTGCACCAATTGCGGCACCAAAAATTATTGGCTCAAATACTGGCGAGCCACTAGTTCAAAAAGTTGAAATCAATACCCAGCAAATCGAGGCGGCTGTTTCTAAAATCAATAAACAGCTAAGCTCACCTGCCGGTTTAAGCTTTCAAATTGACCCGACTTCTGGAGATTCAGTCGTAACAGTGATTGATTCTTCAAACAACACGGTCATTCGTCAAATCCCGTCTGAACTTTCTTTGAGGATAGCTCAATCAATTGAGAATCAACAGAGCAAGGGACTATTGGTAAGCGACAAAGTTTGAACTAAATGGCCACTTCGGGAACTATCTCATCAAGCGGTATCGGATCTGGCTTAAATGTAAGCCAGATCGTTACTGCTTTGATGGATGCCGAAAAAGGACCTCTTAATTCAATTAACAAATCAATTTCTACTGATAATGCTCAGATATCTGCCTACGGTAGTATCTCTAGCCAAATCTCATCATTCCAATCAGCAATTGCTGGATTGATAGCACCAAGTACCATCAAAGCAACAACTGCTAGCAGTTCTAGCACCAGTGTTTTATCAGTGAGCAATGATGGCACTGCTCTTGCTGGTGAATACAAAATCACCAATGTCACATTAGCATCCCCTCAAGTAATTACAAGCAACATAAGTGACACAGCCTACACAAGTATCAATTCTTCAATTGGTACTACTGGCAGCATTACTATTTCGGGGACAACGATTACTCCAACAAGTTATACAGTTGCTGGATTGGTAGAAGCAATTAATAACGCCAATATCAGTGGTGTCAGCGCCACCATAACCAATCTTGGCACAAGTGCTGCACCTGACTATCAAATACGAATTGTTAACACAACAGATACCGCCGCAACCATTACTCTATCAGCTGGTAATGATTTCACAGGCCTTGCATTTACAAGTGATGATGCCGTTGCTGGATCACTCACCATCAATGGCACAACAGTCAGTAGATCAAGCAATACCATCACTGATCTCGTTCCAGGTCTGACCATTAATCTTGCTGGAACTGGTAACTCTACAATTACAGTTGCCCAAGATAACAGTGCTTTATCTTCAAAGATTTCTGGATTTGTCACGGCTTTTAATGCTCTAGACAAGTCACTCAAAGATATTTCAAGTTATGATGCAACCGCCAAAAAAGGTGCTGCATTGTATGGTGACTCAGCCATTAACAGCTTGCGCAGAGAAATCAGAAGCATCATCACAAGTACCCTTGGTGTTGATTCAGCAACTTCTTACAATCGATTAAGCCAAGTTGGCATCAATTTTAAAACTGACGGCACATTAAGCTTAGATAGCACCACCCTAAACACTGCTATCAGCGGTAACTTCAACAAGGTAGCAAAACTATTTTCAGGGACCGGTGTTTCAACTGACAGCTTAGGATTGCATGGATTTGCTTACCAGCTCAATACTGTTCTTGCTAGCGCTACTGGTATCGATGGAGTCATTACCAATAGAAAATCAAGTCTGCAGACAGAGATTCGTCGATTGCAAGCCAAAGCGGATCAAGAGCAATTACGTTTAGCTGATTTGCAAAAAATGTACCAAAAACAATACACGGCATTAGATAGAACAGTAGCAAGCCTGAATTCAATGGCAAGCTATTTGACCAATCAATTTGATGCCATGAGCAACGCACAAAATAACCAATAGCAGTCATATATAAGGCAATAGTTCATGTTCACTTATACACACAATGCGGCAAAACACTACGCAATGATTAATTTAGAGTCGAATGCGTTGGTAGCAGATCCTCATAAATTGATCAGTATGTTATTTGAAGGTGCTGTTATTTCCTTGAATCAAGCTGAATTTGATATTGAAAATGGCAAGTTGACTGAAAAATGTACTTCAATCAGCAAAGCGATTGATATCATTTTGTTAGGCCTTGATGCCAGCCTTAAGTATGAATCTGGCAATAAGCTAGGTGAAAATCTTCACATGCTTTATCAATACATGGCTCATCAATTAACCTTGGCTAATTTACATAACGACATAAATCGCATTCAGGAAGTTCGTCATTTGATCAATGAGCTCAAGGAAGCATGGAACACCATCGACCCCAGCGTGAACTTGACGCCCATCAAAAGAAAGCCTGCAGCAAACGAATCAGGCGCTCAAAATTTTGCGAGGGCCGTATGATGTTGACGCAAGATGATGTGATCACTTTGTATGAGAATGTTCAAAACATCACTGAAGAGATGTTAGTGGCTGCTCGTGAAAAAAATTGGTCTTTATTTGAAGAATTAGGCGCAAAATGCACCAATGAAGTCGGCATTCTTAAATCAGAGGAAGTATCAGCGCCCCTCTCTTCTGACCAGATTGAAAAAAAGTTCAAATTGATACAAAGTATTCTTGGAACTGATCGTGCAATCCGTGACATCACAGAGCCTTGGATGAAAAATCTAGATGCTTTGATCGGAAACACCAGTAACCAAAAGAAAATTGAACGGTTTTATAATTCAAGGGATTTTTAACTTAAGGTTTTTTTATGGCTATTCTGCCAAATAATCTTTTGGCAAATAAAACGGCTATCTCAGCAACTGAGATTCTCCGTTCAAGCGCTATAGCCGGTGATCCCCGAATTGACTCCGCTATCCGCCTTGATCAAATAGCGGTCGGCAAAAATTTCAAAGCACAAATTCTGAGCTTTCAGCCTGATGGCACAGCAGTTGTTCAACTAACATCCAAAGAAACTGGTAAAAACTCGGCAACTGTGCAGATGCAGTTACCTGCTGGCCTAGAGGTTGGCGAGTCTCTTGAGTTAACTTTGCTTGGCAAAAGCCCTAATTTAAGTTTTGGTGTTAGTGGTCGCTTACCAAATCCAGAGCAAAAGTTCAGTTCTTTAGGTCAATTGATGGGTCAGATACCCAATGACAGCACCCCAATCAAAGGTGCAAGACCCCTGCTTAAATCATCTTTATCGCACCCAGAAAGTGTTGATGACTTACCCCCTCAGCTATCAAAAGCTGTTGAGATGAGTGGTACTTTTTACGAATCCCATTTAAAAGACTGGTTAATTGGACAAAGAACAACTGATCAAATCAAACAAGAACCACAAAATCAACAAAGTTTGATGCGTGCGGTCATTTTTACCGATACGCAAGAAGATGGCATGGGTGGCACGAACAACTCAGTGATCCCACAACAACTAAATGCTTTAGAAAAACGAAGTTTTACCTGGCAGGGTGAGCTTTGGCCAGGGCAGCACTTTACCTGGCAAATCAAAGACGACACCCCCAGAACCCCCAACAAATCAAATGAACCAGCCGAAAAGGTATGGCAAACCAGAATGCAGTTTCACTTACCGCATTTGGGTGAGGTAAAGGCTTCAGTGATCATCGTTGGCAATCAAACTCAAGTGAAGTTGCTGATTGGTAAAGATTCTGGAGTCGCTCGTTTACAAGATTCTCAGCAAGCGTTGATTAACACCCTCAGCGCCTTAGGTCATGATGTCAGCAGCATCATTATTCAAAAAGATGAATAAGCCCAAAGATCTTCGCACCGCCGTTGCAATTGCCTATGAAGCTGGCAGCAGAGCCCCTGTGGTCGTTGCAGCAGGAAAAGGCTTAATTGCCGAGCAGATCATTGAGCTAGCAAAAGCCAACGACATTTACGTGCACGAGTCAAAAGAACTGGTGGCTTTATTGATGGGTATTGATTTAGATAAAGAGATCCCACCCAGTTTGTACAAGGTGGTAGCAGAACTATTGGCATGGCTTTATCAGATTGATGCGGCCATGGTGCCTGCTAAAAAAGTTGAACCAAAAAATAATGAGTCTTGATCAGCTTAAATCTGCATGTTCATGATGCTTTGGTAGGCTGCAACCACCTTATTACGCACCTGAACACTGGTTTGTATGGCAACACTGGCTTTTTGGGAGGCGATCATCACATCAGATAAATTGACTTTGGTGTCACCAAGGGCAAATCGCTGCCCTAAGCTCACTGAGTTTTGCTCCATGCTATTAAGCTGATCTAATTGAGCACGCAAAGCAGAAGCAAAATCAATTTTTGTTGTTGATGCAGGGTTAGCAACATCCATGGGTTTTGCCACAGGCGGCCTGACCACAGCAGTACTGTTACGTATCTGACTCAAAATCGACTCTATTTGAGAGCTTCCAACCGGTGAAGTCATATTAAATGGAGGCCTTTTATTACCTTTACAAGATTTGATGACTATATCAAGTCAAAACTGGGTCAACCCTCTGATAAAAGGGGGTTTTTCACCCCTATTTAAGCTTATAGCTGGATGAGCAAGTAGGAGAATGTTATGTGTCAATTTGTAACATTTTTTCACCCTAAATTAAATAAACGATGCCAGATCAAGAGAATCAACAACGCAGTGGATTTAGCAACTTTATTCAGAGTAGTTTTGGACTCAATATTGCCTTGGGTGCAGGCATTGCTTTAGCAGTTGGAATCATGGCGGCTGTTTTTATGTGGAGCATGAAAACTTCAGATTACAGGGTTCTTTTATCCAATTATTCTGACCGAGATGGTGGCGCTATCGTCGCAGCACTTGGTCAAATGGCAGTTCCTTATAAGTTTTCAGAAGATGGTGGCACTATATTGGTGCCATCTGGTCAAGTTTATGATGCTCGCTTGAAATTAGCGGCACAAGGTTTGCCCAGAGGAGGAAACATTGGTTTTGAGCTGATGGAAAACCAAAAAATGGGGACCTCTCAGTTCATTGAGCAAGTAAATTATCAAAGGGCTCAAGAAGGTGAATTGGCAAGAACCATTAATTCTATTGGGTCTGTGGCATCTAGCCGCGTTCATTTAGCAATCCCTAAACCATCTGTTTTTGTTCGAGAAAAACAATACCCTACTGCTTCCGTGATGATCAACCTTCAGTCGGGAAGAACACTCGATATGGGGCAAGTCAACGCGATTGTTCATTTGGTATCAAGCAGTATTCCTGAATTACCTGCCAAAAATGTCACGGTCGTTGATCAAAATGGCTCCTTACTATCTGGCAAAACCAGTGATAGCAACGATCCTAATAAACTAGATCCATCACAATTAAAGTATGTCAGAGACATTCAAGACAATCTCAACAGACGCATCGAAGCAATTCTGACACCCCTACTGGGTGAAGGGAACGTTAAAGCACAGGTGTCAGCAGAGGTTAATTTTGCTACCGTAGAAAAAGCAACCGAAACATATAGCCCCAATAGCAATCCAGAAAAAAATACCATTCGCAGTCAAAAGAGCAATGAATCAACCAGCTCAGATCCGGTAAAAGGTGGAATTCCAGGGGCAGCCAGCAATCAAGCTGGTGCTGGTAAAGATGCTAATGCAGCCCAAGGTGGTGCAGCAACCAATGCGAAAAGAGAAAATATTGTCAACTATGAAGTTGATAAAGTTGTCAGCTATACCAAAGAGCCTGTTGGTGGGATCAAACGCTTAGCAGTAGCAGTTGTGGTGAATTTAAAATCATCTGTAGATGCTGAAGGTAAAACTACTCAGAAGCCATTGACGGATGATGAAAAAGCACAAGTAACTGCTTTGATTAAAGAGGCCGTTGGATTCAGCCAAGACCGTGGCGACACCATCAATCTGACCAACAGCGAATTTAAGCAAGCTGAAAAGGTAGACATTCCAGTAGATCCATTTTGGAAACCTTATGCTAATTTATCTACAGCCAAAACTGTCCTTCAATACTTAGCAACTGCCATTGTCTTATTCTTACTTTATTCCAAAGTGCTCAAACCACTCATGGCACGTATGAGTAATGCATCTGTGGGTGGCGGCTTTGCATTTGGTGCAGCAGGTGCAGGTGCGGGCGCAGGAGGTTTCGCAAATGGGGCTGGCGGCACAGGTGCTGCAGGCAATGCTGAAGAAGAAGAGGAAGAAGAAGTTGATGAAGAACTTGATGCGGAAGCCAAGAAAATTGCTTCCGATCTCTCTGGTCTTGGTCGCAACTCTGGTAGCGATCTAAAAGCAGTTCAAAAATTTGGCGCTCAAAATCCTAAAGCTGTGGCTGCAGTAGTGAAAGACTGGATTAACGAATGAGCGTTGAAGGCTTAAAAAAATCTGCTGTATTGATACTTGCTCTTGGCGAAGAGAAAGCTGCCGAGGTTCTCAAAAATCTCACTGCAGATGAATTGCAGCGCATCAGTCGAGCCATCTCTGAACTCAAGGGCGTGAATGACGCTTATTTGCGAAAAGTTCTAAGAGACTTTAGCGTAGACGTTAAATCTCAATCTGCATTGGGCGTTAATAATGATGAGTTCTTAAAAGATATTTTAGAAAAGACTCTTGGTGAAGAGGATGCAGGTCTTGTACTAGGTCGAATCTTAAACAAACAAGATTACTCTTCCGGGCTTGATGTACTTAAAAATATGCCGCCCAAACAGGCTGCACAATTGATTGTCAATGAACATCCTCAAATCATTTCAACCATATTGGTTTTCTTGACACGACAAAAAGCGGGTGAAATTCTCACTGAATTACCCGTTGAAGTGAGAAACGAAGTCATTTCAAGAATTGCCACCTTAGATGGTATTCCTCCTGAAGCACTTACAGAGGTGAATATTTCTTTATCTAAATTGTTGCTGAAGGATGACTCTCAAAGAGGCTTGGGTGGCGTTCGCCCAGCTGCTGAAATTCTTAACTTCTTGGGAACAGAGGTCAGTGACAATGTGATGCAATATGTTGCAGGTATTGATGAAGAGCTTTCGCAACAAATCAAAGATGAAATGTTCATCTTTGATGACATCATCAAAATTCGTGATCGTGACATGGAAATTGTTCTTCAACAAATTTCATCGGAAGGCTTGGTCACCGCACTCAAAGGTGTTTCGGATGCTCTACGCGACAAGTTTCTTAACAATATGTCACGTCGTGCTGGCGACCTTCTTCGCGAGGATTTGGAAGCAAAAGGCCCTGTCAAATTATCTGAAGTTGAAAAACAACAAAGGGAAATTCTTGCAGTTGTTACGGGCTTACTAGGCGCAGGAACTATTTCTGTCATGTCTGAAGGTGATGAAGAAGAGTTCATTTAATGTCCGAACAAAAAATAGAGACTGCGTACGAAAGATGGGAGCTTGTCTCACTCAATGAAGACCGCTTCAAACATCCTGACCCATCTATTGCAAAGTTAGCCCAAGAAATCATTGATGGTCGGCAAGCTGAGTTTTCTGAAGGAAGAAAAGAAGGAAGGGCCGAAGGTTTTGTTCAGGGGCGTGAAGAAGGTTTTGCGCAAGGTCTGGACGAAGCAAAAGTTGAAATCAATGAGAGGATAGCTATTCTGATTGCCCTGCAAGCCAAGTTGTCACAACAGATTCATTATGTTCGTGAAGAGATGGCAAAAGAATTGGTTGACCTAACGCTTGATGCTGGTCGGGCGCTTGTCAGCAAAGCTTTAGAGGCTCAACCAGAACTGATCAATGATGTCATTTATCAGGCACTGCAAGAAATACCCGTATTACAGTTGCCCGCAAAAATCGTACTTCATCCAGAAGATGCTTTGCTTGTTGAAGAATTCCAAGGAGCTGAATTAAAACAAGCTGGCTGGATCATTCAATCAAACGAACAAATTACAAGAGGAGATTGTTTGATTGAGACGGGAAGTAATCGCATCGAAGCCTCTATAGAATCAAAATGGCAAAAACTGGCTATTGCCATGGGTAAAAAACCCGCCAAAGATCAAATCTGAGTATGCCCGATCAATCCACAGATAACTTAGAACTGAGTGATTTTGTTAAATCATGTCACGAACGTATCAGTGAGGCTCAAGTATTACAAACCCAAGGAAAAGTGATTCGGGTTGCAGGCTTGGTCATGGAAGCTGTTGGATTAAGGTTGCCTGTTGGAAGCCCCTGTTACGTACCCCTACCAAATGATTCGCGGGTGGATGCCGAGGTCGTGGGATTCGATGGCGATCGTTTATTTTTAATGCCACTCGGAAATGTTGAAGGTGTAAAGCCTGGAGCCTTCGTCATCCCTTCCGATAATATTCCAAGACCACTTTCTTTTGATCATGAAACACAGCACGAGCAAAGCACTCCTTCATCAGGAAGATCTCTTCCAGTGGGCTTTCAACTGCTTGGAAGAGTGATTGATGCCGCAGGAAAAGCTCTGGACACTGGCCCAGCTATTCAAAGCTATCCCTCTGCCCCTTTATATGTAGCCCCAATCAACCCATTGCGTCGATCACCCATTGTCGAAAAATTAGACACTGGGATACGTGCTATTAACGCTGGTTTACCGGTTGGCCGCGGCCAGCGCATGGGCTTAATCGCTGGATCAGGGGTTGGTAAAAGTATTTTGATTGGCATGATGACGCGCTATACAACTGCAGATATCACGGTAGTTGCACTGATTGGTGAGCGAGGGCGAGAAGTAAAAGAATTTATTGATGACATATTGGGTGAAGAAGGTTTGGCCAGGTCTGTGATCGTGGCCGCACCCGCCGACAATTCGGCAATCATGCGTTTACAGGGTGCGTTTTATGCAACTGCTATCGCGGAATACTTCCGAGATCAAGGCAAAAATGTTCTCTTGATCATGGATTCTTTGACTCGTTATGCCATGGCAGCCCGGGAAATCGGCCTGGCCATTGGCGAGCCACCGGCCACCAAGGGTTATCCACCCTCAGTATTTGCAAAAATACCGTCTTTGATTGAACGTGCAGGTAATGGCGAAAGTGGCAGTGGCTCAATCACGGCTTTTTATACCATTCTGACCGAGGGCGAAGAGTCACAAGATCCAGTAGCAGACTCGGCCAAAGCCATTTTGGATGGGCACATCATCCTCAATCGCCAATTAGCAGATTCAGGGCACTACCCCGCCATTGATATTGAACAATCAATCAGCCGAAGTATGACCACCATTAGTACCGCAGAGCATCAAAAAGAGGCTCGTCAATTAAAGGCTTTGATTTCAAAATACCAAAGAAATCGGGATTTAATCAACGTTGGTGCTTATGTTGCTGGAAACGACCCGATTTTAGATTTGGCCATTGAAAAATACCCTGCCATTGAGCAATTTCTTCAGCAAGGAATTGATGAAAAACACGGTATTGAGGAGAGTTTGAGGGAACTTTCTGCTCTATTCGCTTGATTAAAAAGCGGTGGTTTCTAACATAATGGCACCATGAACCCAAGTGTCATTCAACTTCTTATTGACTTAGCCGATCAGAAAGCAAAAGCGGCGTCTATTGCTTTGGCTAGCGCTTTAAAAAATGAGCAGTCAAGTAAAGAGAAATCAAACACTTTGTACCAATTTGCCAATCAATATGAAGACAACCTTAGTCAAAAAGCCCTGAACGGAATCAGTATTTCGGAATATCGAAATACCCGTCAATTTATTAGCAGTATTGAAAAAATCGCAGTGCAACAGTCAGCGTACATCCAGTTTGCAAAAGATGCCGTGGCTCAAAGACAGGCTGATTTCAGAGAAATTGAAAAAAAACGACTGACATACGAAATATTACAGAAAAAACAAATCAAGTTAGCAGCAGCTCGAGCAAGTCAAAGAGAGCAAGCTAACTCTGATGAACTTTCTGTTATGAGAAAAGGGTTTTAAAGTGAATCTTCCAAGCATACTCAGCACCATCGCTAGCAGCCCGCAGCTTGATTTTAATCAGATTGACAATGGTCAACAGTCAAACGCTGGCATGAGCTTTGATCAACAATTGACAGCTCAAACCGAAAAGCTTAACCAACAAGCCTCATCAATTCAAACATCAGAGTCAAAAACTACTGACTCTAATCAATCTCAAGATGCTAAGTTATCAAGCAAAGCTGCCAATGCTTCTGATGAGAAAAATGTTGATAACTCTGAGATAGTAGAAGCCATGGCTGGGATGGCTGTTGCGCCGTCGCTGATAAGTGGCATTAATCTTGCCGCTAAAGTCATCGATCGTTTAACCAGCTCTGATTCAGCAGCACAAATTGATGGAGTGACATCTGTATCACAAGGCCGCAGTACTGAAAAGAACCTAAGCACAGACTCTTTAAATACCGCAATAGCTAAAAATTCAATATTGGGCTCAACAGGTTTTGATTCTGTCATCAATAAAGAAGTGATGCCTGAATCGAATACTCAAGAGAGCGCCTTAAGTTTGTCTGAGCAAAAAATCATTGCAGATGCTAAAGCCTTGAATAGCAGTATTCAAAATAGCCTTAACCAAACAAGCATCACAAATACCACTGGCTTCTCTCCTGAACCTATGGGCTCAGAGGTCATGTCAGAGAATGACTTGAGAAATACAATCCTTCAAAATGCCAGAAACAATGCAGATAGCAGAACAATTAACAATGCTGATAGTTTATTAACTTCAAATCTTCTTGATCTAGAAAATCAATTGACAGAGTTGAAGGCTAATAATTCATTGAAACTGAATAATTCAATCAATGCTGCAGCAATTTCTCAGAGAGTGCTTGCTTCTGATTTAGCTTTAGATACAACAAACCAAGATATCGGCATTAATAACATCGGCACCAATCTTAGATCTGCACAAATAGACTCAGTCAATTTACCCGAAATAAAAGCCCCTGTCTCAAGTCCAGATTGGGGTCCAGCCTTAAATCAGCGCATCACTTGGATGGTGGCTAATTCTTTACAGAATGCAAATATCACGGTCAATCCACCCAATCTTGGCCCACTTGAGATAAATATTCAAACTGACCAAAATAAAACCAATGTTCAGTTCATTGTTTCAAGCTCAGAAGTTCGTCAAGCCATTCAGGATGCCATTCCATCTCTAGGCAAGATGTTAGAGAGCAGTGGATTACAACTAGGACAAGCTGACATTAACTCAAGAAGTTATAGCCAAAATAGAGAAAACGCTAAAACTGAAACTCAAATTAAGAATATTGAGGCCATCAGTAATCAGGTTGAATCATCAGCCATTCAGGGTCAAGGCTTAATTAATACATACGTTTAACAAACAAAATAATGAAGGTTTAAGAAATGGCTGAAGAAAAAACAGAAGAAGGGCAAAAGAAATCAAAACTGCCTCTCATCATCATTGCTGCAGTAGTCGTGTTAGCTTTGGCTGGAGGTGGCGCCTGGTTTTTTCTAAAGGGCGAACCTGAAGTTGACGAAAAGGCAAAGGCGAAGGCCAGTGCTCTCGAGGCTATTCCAGTTTATATGCCAATTGATACATTAACGGTTAATTTAAAAGATAGTCGTCAATATCTTCAACTGACTATCAGTCTTCAATTGAAAAATGGGGATGACTCTGCACTCATTAAACTTTATATGCCTCAAGTACGTACAAGGGCATTAATCATCTTGGCCAGTAAAAAGCCAGAGGATGTTATCACTTCAGAAGGTAAGTTAGCTTTACTAGAAGAGCTTAAAACGATCACAGAAAAGCCTTTTACAGACAAGTTAGAACCAATTGAGATTCTTGATGTGTCATTGACGAGTTTCATCATTCAATAATCATGGCTGAAGAATCTCTCTCTCAAAATGAAATGGACACCCTACTGACTGGACTTTCAAGTTCAAAGGTAGAGGCCCCATTACAATTTAATGAGGCCGATGTAGTTAAGTACGATCCTCTCAAACAGAGGTATATGGCACAAAAGCTGCCGACACTCGAGATGATCAATGACAGCTTTACACGCTTAGCAAGGATCACGCTTTACAACTTCTTAAAGAGATCAGCAAATATTTCAACAGGAACGATCAGGGTTATTGAGTACGGTGAATTTCTACAATCCGTCATCAATCCTTCTTGTTTAAATTTAGTTCAATTTAAACCTTTAAATGGTCTAGGACTTTGCGTCTTTGATCCTGATATTTCTTTCCTATTCATTGATAGCTTTTTTGGTGGTGATGGTCGCTTTGAAATGGGTGGAATTGCAAGAGAATTTACCCCAACCGAATTAAGGACAATTCAACGAATCCTTAACCTGCTCTTATTAAATTATCAAACGGCTTGGGAACCTTACTACGCCATTGATCCCGTGTTTGTGCGAACTGAGATGAACCCCACCTTCGCCAATATCGCACCGCAAACTGACTTAACAACAGTGACAACATTTGTTGTTGAGGTTGGCAATATCAGTGGACGTATTAGCTTTTGCTTACCCAACTCTATGTTAGAGCCGGCAAGAGAAATCATTTCTAGTGACTCTCATGCTATTAGCTCTGAAATTAAATCAGTTTGGTATGAATCATTAAAAATGCAAATGTCGGATGCAGAAATCACAACTGTTGCCGAACTTTGTCACATCCCAAGCACCCTCAAAAAAGTCTTAGAGTTAAAAATTGGGGATGTTTTATACGCTGAGCTTCCACACATCATTAATTTAAAGGTAGAAGGTTTACCCGTCATTGAGTGCACTTATGGTCAAAAAGATAATCGTTTATGTATTCAAGTAGAAAAGATTATTCATAATTTTGACTCCTTCACACATCTCACTTAAAGAGTTTTTATATGGCAGAAGAAAATAATCCAGATTCCCCAGGAAACATTACCCCAGAGTTACCAGCTGATTCTAGTAGTGTTTTTAAAGATTTGAACATGGGAGATGTCTCTGAAGAGAACCCTCAAAGCATTGACTTTATTTTAGATATCCCCGTTCAGTTAACGGTTGAATTAGGCCGCACAAAAATGCCTATCAAAAATTTAGTCCGTCTAACCCAAGGTTCAGTCGTGCCGCTCAATACCAATGTGGCTGAGCCCTTAGATGTCTACGTCAACGGCACTCTTGTGGCAAAGGCTGAAATCGTGGTCATACAAGACAAGTTTGGCATTCGCTTGACCGATATCATTTCACCAGCTGAACGCATGCGCAGGTTAAGTCGTCAATGAGTGCTTTATTTCAAACAACCTTTGCACTTGCAGCAGTTTTATTGGTCATCTGGGGTTGTGCTTACCTATTACGTAAATTACAAACAGTTCGTGGCGGACACTCAAATCTAATTCAATTAAAAGCCATCAGCTCACTCGGTCCACGCGAGAAAGTTGCTTTAATTGAAGTGTCCGGACAATTGATTCTTGTTGGAGTGGCAGCGGGTCAGGTTAATCACATTGCGACACTTCAGAAGACAACAGACACCATTAGCACTGAAAATGAGGCCCCCGCTTCCGCTCCAGCTCCAGCTCCAGCTCCATTTAACGCTAAATCTTGGTTAGACACTTACCTAAGAAAAAATAATGTTAAATAATTGTTTATCAACTTTGATGAAATACAAACAGAATCGTCTGAAGTTGTTGGTAATTTCAAGTATTTTATTCGCTGGATTGTTCACTTTTTTCATTCAACCAGCCCTAGCGCAAGAATTACCGGGTCTTAATGTTAGTAAAAATGCCGGTGGCGGACAAACGTATAGTCTTACCTTACAGCTACTCATATTATTAACATCGCTGACTTTTTTACCAGCTGTTATCTTGATGATGACCAGTTTTACAAGGATCATCATCGTTTTATCATTACTTCGATCAGCTTTAGGCACACAAAACTCACCGCCCAATCAAGTGTTGATTGGATTGGCTTTGTTCATGACTTTTTTCATCATGAGCCCTGTGATTGATGATATTTATAAAAATGCTTATGAGCCATTGGCTGCCAACAAGATTTCAACCACAGTGGCTATCGATAGAGCGGCAGAACCACTTAAAGCATTCATGACCAAGCAGACAAGAGAAGCTGATTTAGCTCTTTTTGTAAAAATGTCAAAATCAAACGAGGTATTTGATGTTTCAAATATCCCATTAACCATATTAGTTCCTGCTTTTGTAACCAGTGAATTAAAAACTGCTTTTCAAATTGGATTCACAGTATTTCTTCCATTCTTAATCATTGATATGGTGGTCGCTTCGATATTAATGGCCATGGGTATGATGATGGTTCCACCATCCATTGTGTCGCTACCATTTAAATTAATGCTCTTTGTTCTTGTAGATGGGTGGCAATTACTGTTAGGTTCTTTAGCCCAAAGTTTTTCTTGAAAAACTCATGAATCCACAAGACACTATGATGCTTGGCAGACAAGCAATTGATTTAACAATCATGCTGGCTGGCCCATTATTGTTAGTGGCCTTGGTGATTGGACTGGTGGTCAGTATTTTTCAAGCTGCCACTCAAATCAATGAATCAACCCTTTCTTTCATTCCAAAACTTTTAGGGATTTTGATTGCATTAGTTGTTGCTGGCCCTTGGATGCTGACATCCTTTGAGGACTACTTCAAACTGGTACTGACTAACATTGCCAATTTTGGCGGTTGATACACAAAGGCATGTTGATTGAATAGGCCATGTTTCAGATAAGCAGCCAAGAACTGATCACCTTAGTGGCCACATTTATTTGGCCTTTTAGCCGAATACTTGGTCTTTTTTCAAGCGCCCCACTGCTTAGCCAGAATTCTTTTCCAGTCACGACACGCATTGGTTTGGCCATCGCCATGACCATTTTGATCATGCCTGACATGTCACTAACAGTCACAAAAGACCCACTATCGATGGATGGCCTGCTGATTTTGATCAATCAATTTTTAATTGGTATTTCAATCGGCTTTGTGATGCGAGTGATATTTGCAGCCATTGAAATGGCAGGTGAGTTGATTGGTGTATCAATGGGTTTGGGATTTGCGACTTTTTATAACCCCCAGACACAAGGACAAACGATTGTTATTTCCCAATTCCTTTCGTTACTGGCATTAGCGATATTTTTAAGCACCAATTTGCACCTCGTCATGCTTGAATCCTTTTTTGATAGCTTTAAAACAATACCTATCAATCAGATTTCTCTGGCTCCAGTTGCATTCAGAGATCTTGCTTATTGGGGTTCCAATATCTTCAGTATTGGCTTACAGCTCTCTTTGCCGATTGTGACCACCCTGTTGATAGCTAATATTGCTCTTGGCATTTTGACTAAAGCCGCCCCTCAGTTGAACCTTTTTGGTATTGGCTTTCCCATCACTATTGGTGTTGGCTTTTTGATGCTTTCTATCAATATGCCTTATTGGAGTAGCCCGATCATCAATTCACTTGATATGGGCATTCAAATGATCAGGCAGGCAACAGCCACTCTTGCCACTTAACTACTTACTTGATGTAATTAAAGATGCTCAAGTTACTGATCTGGGTGAATGTCTTCTGAGCTACCTGAAGCTGCAATTGCTGCCTTGCTAAGTCAGATAAAACCTTGTTGTAATCAACATCCTCTAAAGATGACACAGCGTCTTTATAAGCTAAAGCGCGTTCACTGCCAATCGAGTCCATGCTCGTTAATCTATTCTCAGATGTTCCAAGGGTCACTTGTGCAGCATTCACTGTTACTTGAGACGCACTAAACTTTGTTGCTAAATCACTGATCGCTGTCGTTATTTGAGCGTCTGTTGATGCTGCATTACTCAATGTATTAATGCTTGTTTTAACTTGAGCAAGGAACCCACTTGAAAACATAGAGTTGGCATTGACACCCAAACCCAATTGGGTTGAACTGTCTACCTGAATCAAGGCATTGTTGGCATCACCACCATAGGCATACGTTGATGCATTGATTGAAGCTGTATCTGATTTATAACCAGAAAATATGTAATGTCCTGCAGCATCTTTGGTATTTGATAGAGACACCAAATGATCTAAATGAGACTGCAACGTTAAAGCAATCGACTGACGATTAGAACTATTTATAGTTCCGTTACCTAAATTCACGATCTGCTCATTCATACTCTGCATGGTGTCTTGAATACCATTCAAAGCCACATTAGCAATTCCAATGGTGTATTTCAAAGCATTGCGATTCACTGAATATTGATCATTCATCGTGATCGCTTGCTTTGCCTCTAACAGCTTGGCTGATCCCACAGGATCATCTTGAGGAGTCATTACTTTCTTGCCAGTACTGGCCTGCTGAGAAGTCTGTGAAATTTTCTCTTGTAGGGCACTCATTTGGCTAGTGCTGAGCTGATAAATTGTGTTGGTACTGATACGCATAGGTTACCTAATGGGTTTGATTACCGCATGATATTAAGAACACTATCAAACATTTGTCTGGCCATCTGTAATACCGTGCCTGATGCTTGATAAGCTTGTTGATAGCGCAATAAGTTAGCAGCTTCTTCTTCAAGATTGATGCCAGAATAATTTTCCATGGCAACACTTGAGCTCTGCTGCCACTGATCTGCATAAGCACTTGTGGCTTTTAATTCCGCAGATTTATTGCCTACCGTGCTAATTAAACCGCCCAATGTGTCTTGATAGCTACTTAAACCACCATTCATACCCAATGACGTTTGTTTGGCAAGCATGGCAAGTACGTTTGAATTATCACCAGGGGCTGGAGCCACAACTGGGTTAGGCTGCATTGAAGTTCCTGCCGCTGCTGTTGCGATGTCATTAATGGTGGCCGTCACTGAATAGCTACTAGCTCCGGAATACGTTGGCCTTAACAAGAATTGATCACCGGAAGATACCGCACCTGCATTGATTGATAATGAAAATCCAGCATTGGTGATTGATGCTAATGCGCTATTGGAATAAACATTCACCCCATCAGAAACTCGAGTTAAATTATATGAGTCTCCTGCACCAGTTTTCTCTAAGATGTAATCGCTGTTAGTGAGTAAATTAGTGTCGGTAATAGTAATGCTTATGCCGCCAGTGCCCAAATTTGTTGTGTAAGGGGTGGCTAGGCTTGTAGGCTGGGTAAAGATGTTTCCGCCCAGCATGCCATTTGCCTTAAGACCCGTTTTATTGACCGCATTAATATCGGATGTAATGGCTAAGATGATTTGTCCGATGGTGTTTTGGGTAGGATTAAGAATATTTTTTCTAAAGTCAAAAATACCACCTAAAGAACCGCCCAACAAAACATCAGAAACATCAACCTCTGCGCCACCATTTGGGGTATGAGTCACATTTAATCGGGTTGGATCAGTTTTACTGGCCACCGTCTCCAGCTTGTATGTATTAAATGCTAGTACCAATGGCACGCCATTACCAATCATGACGTTGTAGTTACCGTCTTGCTCATTCACTGTGAGCTTGATTTGTTTACTGAGATTGGCAACCACCTGATCACGCTGATCTAAAAGACCATTGACGTTTGAGCCACCGCGACTTGTTTGTGAAACAGCAATTTGTTGATTCAATGAAGCGATTTGAGAGGCTGCCTCATTAATTTTGGCAACACTGTCTTTGATTTGAATGTTCAACCCACTATTGACATTGGTCAACTGCTTTTGAGCATCATTAAATCTTGCCACAAGGTTTTGTGAAGCAGAAATAACCGTCTGACGAGTGGAGGTATCTGAAGGCTTGGATGATAAATCTTGTAATTTATTGAAAAAATCTAAAACAGCTGTAGACAAACCAGAGCTAGAATCAGTCAATAAATTATTAATCGGCTGCATTTCAGCACTTTGTGTTGCCAAATTACTGCTTGTTGTTCTGGCAGTATTAGCCTGCGCAGCCAAAAATTCACTATAAATACGATGAATGCCTGTAACGTTGGTACCTTGACCAACTGATGTCAATCCATACTGTACTGAAGGGCTGGGCTGTTGCTCAACAACCTGTCTTGAATATCCAGGTGTAGAAACGTTGGCAATATTTTGACCAGTCGTGTTAATACCTGCCTGAGCGGCATGTAATCCACTTTGTGCGATCGATAAAATATCAGCCATTTACACCTTTCAATACTACGTACATTGACAACGGCATATTTATAGAAAACATGAGTCTTTTATAAATAATGATGTGTTTCTAAATCTTATGAACTTATCCCTTGAAATTCGTCCGAATTAAGTTACTTAACTTCTCTGCATAAGCTGTATCTGTTGCATATCCAGCCTTTTTTAAGCCTTGCACAAATCCCAATAATGTTTGGCCGTTCTCAATCAAATTTTTATATCTTGGGCTTGTTGAGATTAAATTGGCGTAATCAGAAAAGGCCTCAGCATAAGAGTCATAAGATCTGAATGTGGCCATGACCTTTTCAGGTTTACCGTTGATATATTCCGTGGTCAATATCTCAGTGGTTTTGCCTTTCCAATTTGAATTAGCTTTAATACCAAAAATATTATGGCTGGTGGACCCATCTGCATTCAATATTTGACGCTTACCCCAGCCACTTTCAAGGGCTGCCTGCCCTAAGATGAACTGAGGTGGCAATCCAGTTTTCTGGCTCGCCTCTTTGGCTTGAGACATCAATGGCTCAATAAATTCTTTTACTTTACTGGTCACACTGGATAAATTAAAACCAGCTTGTGAAGGTTTATTTAGCTCAAATGTCTTTGGAACATTCAAGGGCATCGGTTCAGGCGCACCTTTTTCCTTGATTTCCTTTAGTTTTGGATCAGCTTGATTAAAGTTAGCTGCATTTTGCAGTTGCTTGATCATCATGTCAGCAAGACCAACGCCTCTTTCAGCCATCACCTGGCTCATTTGCTGATCAAACATGCTAGTAAATAGTTTTCTATCGGTACTGGTTTGGTCTACATCCGTTGGGGTTGCATCACGCATGCTCTTAAGAACCATGTTCAAGAAAAGCGCTTCAAATTGTTTTGCTGCTTGATTTAATGCTTCTGGTGAGTTTTTCTTGGCTGCTGCTTTTAAATTACCCAGACTTTTAGCATCAATCGCAACCGATTGGCTGGTTTGAAAATCAGCACCCACTGGCGTAGTCATTAGATGATCTCTAACTCTGCGTTAAGTGACCCTGAAACCTTGATGGCTTGCAATATTGCTAACAAATCTTGAGGGGTCGCTCCAATAGAATTTAGTGCGTTCACAACATCACTCAGTAAAGCTGAGTTTGGTAATGAAACCACCAAGCCAGGTTTAGATTCAATACTTACTTGAGCGTTTGTCACACCTGCTGTTTCCCCACCAGATAATGCGCCAGGCTGACTGACTTCGTTTGTTGCAGAGACAACCACTGAGAGATTGCCATGTGAAATTGCGCAAGGTTTCAGTGTTACGGCCTGATTCATAACGATTGAACCTGTTCTAGCATTCAACACAACTTTGGCAGCTTGAGGTTTTGCTTGAATTCTGACAGATTCAAGCTCACCTAAAAAAGAGACTCTTTGGTCATAATCAACTGGCGCTCGGACATTAATCACTCTTGAATTTTTAGCACTTGCTGTGCCCTCACCAAATTTCTTATTGACCTCTGCAACGACCAAGGCCGCAACTGAGAAGTCAGAGTCTTTCAGTTCGAGAGTGATGACACTGCCCTCACCAACCATCATATTGACGGCTCTCTCAACAGTAGCCCCCGCACTGATTCTTCCAGCACTCAAATGATTGACTGTCGTTGTTGAACCAGCAGCGGCCGCACCAGCGCCACCGACCAATAAATTTCCTTGAGCCATTGCATACACTTGACCATCGGCACCTTTTAAAGGGGTCATGAGTAAGGTGCCGCCTCTTAAGCTTTTAGCTGCGCCAACTGATGACACGGTGATGTCGAGGGTTTGTCCAGGCTGGGCAAAAGATGGTAAGTTTGCAGTGACTACAACGCCTGCAACGTTTTTGGCTTGTAAATTTGCTCCTGCCGGAGTGTTGATCCCCATTTGAGTCAACATATTGGTAATACCCTGAACAGTCACTGGACTTTGGTCACCCGTGCCATCAAGACCAACAACAATGCCGTAACCAATCAATTGGTTTTGACGAATCCCTTGAATGCTTGCTAATTCTTTGATTCGTTCAGCGCTGGCTAAAGGCGAATAAATGAAGCCCGCTAACAATGCCAAGCAAATCACTTGTCCAAAGACATATTTTTTAAGACATTGTTTTGAACTCATGTGAGTTGGTGTTTGATGTTGAGCTTGCTGAATAAACATAGGGGGGTTTTAAGCAATTCTAGAAAGGCAAAATACTATAAAAAAGTCGATTCATCATGCTTGCAATCGCTGACTGATCAACTTGAGCATTGGTTCTGTATTCAATGCGAGCATCAGCAACTTGAGTTGATGAAATCACATTGCCTTTGGCTATTAACTGTGGTGATACGATCCCTGAAAACCGGATAAAGTCAGCGCCACGGTCATAACCAATTTGCTTTTCACCTTGAACCACAAGATTACCGCCCTCAAGAACATCGACCACGGTCACAGTCAAAGATGAATTAAATGCATTGGTAATATTGCCAGTGTCAGTTGACTCAAGTGTTCTTTCGCCTGCCCCGTTGACATTTGCATTTTTCATTGCACCAGCAGACAAGCCGCCCAATGCACTTAAACTATTAACTGCAGATCCTGTATTTTCTGATTTTGTATTATTTGCTTTATTTGCTGAACTTTTTTCAGCAATCACGATGGTGATGACATCACCAACTTTACTTGCGCGACGATCTTCAAACATTGATCGATAAGTTCTCTCGGTATAAATTGCGCCGCTCATAGGCAAAGCTCTTTCAGCGGGCATTGGGCGAACGCTTGCTGAAGTTGAAGTAATCGTTGATGGCGTTACACCAGCACAACCTATAAGCGTTGTGGCACATGTGGCGATGAGGATCAAATACTTCATATATTTACCTATTTTTATAACTGAGCTAACTTTTGTAACATTTGATCAGATGCAGTAACAGCTTTACTATTGATTTCGTAAGCACGTTGAGCCTGAATCATATTGACCATCTCTTCAACAACGTTCACGTTCGCTGTTTCAATGTAACCCTGAACCACTGTTCCTAAACCATTGGTGCCTGGAACGTTGACTGCGGGTGCACCTGAAGCGTTGGTTTCAATATAAATATTTCCACCCTTTGCTTCCAAACCGGCTGGATTGATAAATGCGGCCAACTGAATAGCACCTACTTGAGTAGGGGCAGCAGCACCTGGCAATGTCACGTTAACAAGTCCATCCACACTCACGGTCAAAGACTGTGCATCTGCTGGAATTGTGATTGCAGGCTGTAAGACATATCCACTCGCTGTTACTAACTGACCTTGGTTATCCACTTGGAATGATCCAGCACGTGTGTAACCAGTTGTGCCATCTGGCAAAAGAACTTGAAAGAAACCTTGGCCTTCAATTGCCATGTCTTTTGCATTACCCGTTGTTTGAAGATTTCCTTGAGTATGCATGCGCTCAGTTGCAACAGCTCGCACACCAGTACCAAATTGCATACCTGATGGTAGTTGTGTGTTTTGAGAAGACACAGCGCCTGGTTGACGAGTATTTTGATAAAGAAGATCTTCAAATACAGCTCGTGATTTTTTAAAACCAGTTGTATTAACGTTAGATAGGTTGTTAGTAATAACATCCATCTGCGTTTGCTGTGCCTCTAAACCTGTTTTTGCTATCCATAATGATCGAATCATTTTTTTACCTTTGAAGTTATTTAGTTCAGCTTAGGTTGAAGAGCTGAGATGCCTTAGCGGCATTGTTTTCAGCATTTTTTAATAAATTAATCTGCATTTCGTATTGATGGCTCAAATGAATCATGCGAACCATTGCATCCACAACGTTCACGTTACTTCCTTCAATGGATGAGTCAACCACAGTCACGGTCTGATCAATTGGGGCCGGGTTACCATCTTTTGTTCTGAATAAGCCATCATCCCCTCTGACCAATGTTTCCACTGCTGGGTTGACTAACTTAAGTCTGCCGAGCTCGTTATTGATAGCAGGATTTGTTCCAGGAATGATGGTTGAAATAGAACCATCTTTAGCAATATTAATGGTTGAATCTGGTGGGACTGTGATTGGACCACCTTCACCCATCAAGTTAAAGCCTCGCTGCGTTTGTAATAAGCCTGTGCTTGTGGCCATCATCGAACCATTGCGTGTGTAAGCTTCTTTACCTTCTTTATCTATCACAGCAAACCAACCTGGACCACTGATGGCGATATCTAAATCGCGACCAGTTCTCTGAATCGGACCAAATGAATAATCACTGCTGGTATTTCCAGACACAACTTGAGTTCTGGTCTTTAGCTCTCCATCACCAACAATCGGAACAGCTTGATAACTATCAATTTGAGCTCTGAATCCAGCTGTCGAAACGTTGGCCAAATTGTTGGCAACAGTTGCCTGTTGGTCCATGACCTGTTTTGCACCAGTTAACGCTGTGTAGATCAACTTATCCAAAATGATTCCTCATGCTGTAATCATTGATTAACTTACTGACCAATGTTGATAGCAGTTTGTAAAACTTCGTCTTGCTTTTTAATCAATTGAGCGACTGACTGATAGTTACGTTGAGCTGCAATCAATTTGATCATTTCACCTGTCAAGTCGACGTTTGACTGCTCAACAGAAGAGCCCTCAATGGCACCCGTACCATACTGACCAGGAGCACCAGCATCTTCAACACCTGATGCCAAGGTTGATAAAAATTGATTGTCACGAGCAACTTCTAAACCGTTAGGATTTTTAAAGTTAGCCAACATCACTTGAGCTTGAACTTGTTGTTGACCGTTACCGTATCTTGCCAAAATCTTACCGTCACGCTCAACAGAAATACCTAAAAGGGAACCTGGTGGGTAACCATCTATTTGAGTAGAAGATGCTGTAAAGTCGCCTGCATATTTTGTGACATCAGAAAAATCCAAAGGCAATGCAGTTATTGCCTCGCCTGATAATCCCTGAGGAATATCAAATGTTAGCTGCCCCTTGGCAACATCCCAAACAGCAGCCACAACAGGTTGCGGCGTAGGTAGATCGAGCTCCTTTGAATATGAAGTAGATGCAACATGCGTATCGTTTTTATTTATTGTTCCATCTGCATTAAATACAAAATTTAATTTTGCAATTTCTTGTGAGTTGCTATAAATATAAGCCTCCCAATGAGTTGGGACAGTGATGGTTTTACTAGCTGAAGTTTCGGTTGCTTGCTTGCTAATTCCTACAACTCCAGTATTAGTATTTATAGACACAATGAACGTATCATCTGGAATCCCAGATGATGCCGTGACTCTCTGTCCGACCTTTAATCCAGGCAAATTTGCAGTTGGAACTGTTATGGATGCAACTCCAGCGGTCAGGCTGGCTGTCTTGTTTTTCTCTTCCTCATATCGGTAGTAAGTTTGAATCACTTTTGCAACACCTACTGGGTCATAAACAATACTAGATGTGGTGTTGTTGAACGAAGTGGTGTCTGCAGTATCAAATGTAATAGCATTACTTATTTGAGTTTCTTCAGCAGGTAGATTCATTTCAATCTTTGCCAGTGTTGATACTTCAGGGGGATTTTTTGCTGTATCAATTTGTAACACGCCCTGAGCATTTGTTGCAGCATCTGGAAAGCCAATCAATTTATCGCCATTAGCATTAATGATGAATCCCAATTTATCCATCTGGAATGATCCATCTCTTGTGTATGTATAAGAGCCATCAATTTTTTGAACTTTAAAAAAACCGCCACCGTTAATGGCCATGCTCAAAGGGCTCACACTTGCAACAATTGAACCCTGAGACATGTTAATCTTCGCGCCCTTAATCTGAGCACCTTGAGAGCTTCGCACTGCTCCAGCCAAAGCTGACTCGAAGTCTGATGACTTGTAGCCACTAACGCCTGAGTTGGTGATGTTGTTACCAACAACTTCAAGATTTAAAGAAGCGGTATTTAATAATGTTGGGTTCAATTGAAACATGTTTGATTCTCCAGAAAAATAGGTACTTAACGAACACCACGAATAGTGCTCATTGCAATATTTGTGCCGTTATTTAATGAAAGTTGTGGGCCAGCGGAAGTCAATTCCACACCGCTGACAGTGGCTTGGGTTAATGGTGTTACTGCAACAGTTTGATTAAGTTTTTTTGCATTAACTTGGAAGGTATATTGACCATTTGGAGCTGTACCGCCTTCATTTGTTGAGCCATCCCAAGTGAAGCTCTTAATACCCGCAGCATTAGCACCTAAATCCGCAGTTTTAATGATTCGGCCACTTGAATTGATCACATCAACAACCACGCTCTCCGCTGCACCTTCTAAGCGCATAGATAAGCTAGCAGAGCCATTTAATAAGTTAATTGAATTACCGTCCGCAAGAATAGTCTTACCAATCAGAGAAGCAGATTGCATTGATTGCGTTGCCATCAAACTAGCTTGTAGGCTGCTGACTGTCGCGTTCAATTGATTAATACCCTCTACCGTATTCAGCTGAGCAATCTGACTGGTCATCTGAGCGTTATCCATTGGGTTCATTGGATCTTGATATTTCATCTGGGTGACTAACAACTTCATGAAATCATCTTTGGTTGATTTCACGCTTGATGCCGTCCCAGCTGATACGCCTGCCGCTGAGGTATTGTTAATAGGTGTGATTGCCATATAAATCCTTATTGGCCAATGGTGAGTGTTTTTAATGTCATGGATTTAGCTGCATTCATGACATCAACGTTGTTTTGATAGGATCTTGATGCTGAAAGCATGTTCACCATTTCTTCAACTGGATTGACGTTGGGCATTGCCACGTATCCAGCAGGATTGGCTTGCGGGTGGCTTGGCATATACATCAGTTTTGGCTCTGCTGTATCTTCAATAACCTTCTCGACCTTGACACCAACACCTTGACCATCTTTTACAGGGGCTGCAGAAAATTCAACTTGCAATGCCTTATAGGGCTTGCCATCAGGACCGGTTGCACTGTCCGCATTCGCCAAGTTACTTGCAACAGTATTCAAGCGAAGAGCTTGGGCAGTCATCGCAGATCCGGCAATATCAAAAACATTGAGTAAAGACATGATGAATTTCCTTAGTTATTTTGGATGACTGATGCAATGTTTTTGAACTGATTATTAATCAGGGTAATTGCTGCCTCATACTGCAAAGCATTCTCAGTAAACTGGGCTCGTTCAATATCCATATCGACGGTGTTACCGTCTAGACTATTTTGTTTACTGGCTCTTTCTTTAATTTCTGCAGTACCTATTGTTCCCGTATTTGGCAAATGATTTGAGCTTGTGAGCTTTAATTCTGCAGGATTTACTTGTTGAAGTGCCGCCTGCATAGCGTTATTAAAATCTATATCGACCGCCTTATAATTAGGCGTGTCAGCATTAGCAATATTTGAAGCAAGCAATTGCTGTCTCTGAGCTCTGAGGCTTAAAACCTGCTCATAGAAATTAATTGGGCTCAATTGCATATCAGACATAACTCTTCATTGCTCCAAGTTGATCGACCGCCTCTTACGGCAGAAATTTATATAACTTGAATCATATTTAGATTTTTTGCCAGCAAAAGCTCGAAGAGAGCCGAGTTTTCTGTTTACCTTAGCTAATCGTTGGCAACCACTGCCAATTTATTTACCCTAAAATATTCAAGTGGATAAAAAATCTTTGATGGTTCACTTTCTCTTGGTTTTCCTTGTGTTTTCAGGAATGACAATGCCCAGCTTTGCTCAAAATCAGAATGTCGATGCACTTATGAGCAAGGTGACATCTCATTTACAACAGAAATTTGGTGGTCCAAATAATGCCTCTATCAAGGTCTTCCCCCCAGAAACAGAACTTAATTTAGCTCCTTGCAATAAATTAGATATCTCAACTCCTGGCGGCCCCTCATCCATCAATGGAAATATTCGCGTTGGGGTGAAATGCCTCCAATCCAATGGATGGACGATATTTTTATCGGCCAATGTCCAGCAGAAAAAAACTTTTTTTCTTGCTAAGCGCCAAATCCCATATGGGGAAATCCTAAAAGCAGATGATCTTATTGCTGCTCAAGACTTTCCGGACAATATTCCAATGGATGCAGTTTTTGATTTGCGACAAGCCGTTGGACGAGGTGTCGTTGAAATTGTTGGGGAAAACACCCCTATCTTGACTCGGCATTTTTCCAACCAATCAGTGATTTCTAACGGTCAGGCTGTAAAAGTACTGGTTCAAGGAAGCGGTTTCAAAATAACCAGCGATGGAAAAGCCCTTGGAAATGCCAGCGTTGGGCAATTTGTAAAAATTAAACTGAATTCTGGCCAAGTTGTAACCGCAATTGCCAAAACTCAAGGTTTTGCTGAAATAGTGAAATAAATGAAAATGTCTTCGTTTTATTGATAAAAATAGCTCAATCTTTACCTAAACAAGTCGTTAATAACTCAAGACATAGTTTAAATAGTTGGAGATAAGATGAAAATTAACCAAATTAACACCCAAGCTGTTGATTCTAAATTGGTTTCTTCTGAAAAGAAGAAAGCTGATTCTGTAAGCTCATCTCCGGTAAATTCAACTCCAATCGGGCCTGAGGCCAGCGTCAATATCTCATCCAATGCCAAAAAAGTTAGCAATATCAATGGCGCAGATGCGGTGTTCGACACCACAAAAGTTTCTGAAATCAAGGCTGCTATTTCTAGCGGTCAGTTCAAGGTGAATGCTGAATTAGTAGCAGATGGCCTAATTTCAACCGTGAAAGACTTGATTCAAACTCAATCTTATAAAGCTTAAGCTGTGTATGAATGATCCAGTATCTGTCATATTAGATCATTTAAAAGTTGAGTTAGAACTCTCCGAAAAGCTCTTCTTAATTCTCCAAAAAGAAGAAAAGTCATTAATAAACAATGATTTAACTCAGTTAGAGAACATCTCAACAGAGAAATCTCAATTAATCAGCGAGTACTTGCTAACACGTGATACCCGCTGGAAGACTCTCTCTTTGGCCGAAATTAATTTTGAAGAAACAAAGTTTGATCAATGGATTCTTTCTCAAAAAAATGAACCATTACAAAATATTTGGTCAAAACTTAATCAAGTTTTAACTGATTCTCAGCAAATAAATCGCACAAACGGCCTGATTATTCATCAATTAAGCTCAAAAAATCAGCGTGCAATTGCGATATTGCTTGGGCAAGATGATTCAGATGGCCTGTATGGCTCGTCAGGACAAAGCTTGAGTTCATCGAACTTCAATAAAATCACGGGGTATTGATTTAAAGATTTATACAGTAAGATTTACCGTAGGAAAATGTAGGAAAATTGAACTTTGATTTGTAAGTGTGTTAGCCTATGAGCTAATAAATTTATCTATTCGATAACTTACATAATAAATAAATAGCCAAAAATGAATAGAAAAGCTGTAATTATCGATGATCACGTGATCATCAGACAAAGCTTAAAAGCTCTGATCAATACAATTCCTGATCTTGAGGCCATGGCTGAAGGATCAAATCCCGCAGGCATATTGGAGATTTGTGAAAAGAATCCGCCGGATATTTTGCTGATGGACATTTCATTTCCTGAGCATAATGGCATTGATTTCATTAAGAATATTAAAAAATATTACCCAAAGATCTCTATTTTGGTTGTTTCAACCCACCCTGAACAACTTTATGCACTCAAAGCAATCAAAGCAGGCGCATCAGGGTATATCAATAAATCTCAACCACTTGAAGATTACTTGACCGCGGTCGAAATGGTTTTAGACGGTAAAAACTACATCAATTCAGCAGTTTCCCAGTTGATGTCACAAAGTTATCAAGATGGCGGCAGTAAAGACGGGATCAATAATTTATCTACAAGAGAATTGCAGACACTTCAGCTCTTAGCATCAAGTTTAACCGTGACCAAAATTGCTGAAAAACTGAACTTATCCGTTAAAACCGTCAGCATGTACAGAAGCCGTCTTTTGGCAAAGTTAAACCTTCAAAATAACTCTGAATTAATCTTATTCGCCATTAAAAATAAGATCGTTGATTAAGCTTAAATAGCAACATTTAGGCATGCCTCAAATAGCGGTCAATAAACAAAGCTTTTCAAGTCATTCCATACGCTAAGTTCCTGAATAATATCAACATAGTCTGAGTTGAAGAATATTTGAGTGAACTCAGCTAGGAGAAGATTTTGGCTGAAGAAAGTGATTTAGAAAAAACCGAGTCGGCGTCCCCCCGACGATTAGAAAAAGCACGCGAGTCTGGCGATGTTCCTCGCTCGACAGAATTTTCAACATTCTTCATTTTGCTAGCAGGCACTATCGCCATTTGGTTAATTGGTGACAGCCTGGTAAAAAATCTTCAAACTGGCATGAGTCAAACATTAAGTTTTGCCAGAATCAAAGAATTAAATTCAGCGGAAATATTTTTAAGTTATCAAAGCTTTTTAATTGATCTAGGCATTACCTTTTTTCCATTACTGGGAATCATTTTCTTGGCTGCAGTTGGTGCTCCATTGTTAATTGGTGGCTGGACATTTTCAGCAGAGAAACTCATTCCAAGCTTTGAAAAACTAAATCCCATTCAAGGAATCAGTAATATTTTTTCAATCAACTCTTTGGTTGAATTATTAAAAGCAATTTTAAAAACAACGTTTATTGGATTAGCTTCTTGGTTACTAGTCAGTTCGCAGCTTGATAGCATTCATTCTTTACTAACAAAAAGTATTCAAGAGAGTAGCGCGCAACAGGGATATATTATTTTGTGGTGCCTGACATTTATGGTGGTTTCACTATCTGTCATCAGCATGATCGATGTTCCATATCAAATCTACAGATACACAGACAAATTGAAAATGTCTCGGCAAGAGCTAAGAGATGAATCAAAGGAAACTGAAGGTAACCCTGAAATAAAAGCAAAAATAAGAGCGCAACAAAGAGAGATGTCACGTCGCAGAATGATGTCCAAAGTACCTAGTGCAGATGTCGTCATCACCAACCCAACGCACTACTCAGTTGCTTTGCAATACCCAGATAACTCAAACAAAGCCCCCATCATCTTGGCAAAGGGTCAAGGTGAGGTTGCTTTGAAGATTCGTGAATTAGCAAAAGAAAACAATATTGAAATTGTGGAAGTGCCTCCACTGGCTCGTGCGCTCTACAAGCATGCTGAGCTTGACCAAGAAATACCGAGCGCTTTATTCACTGCAGTGGCACAAGTACTTGCCTATGTTTTTCAGCTTCGCATTTATCAAAAACAAGGCGGGACACAACCTCAAAAACCAACTCAAATTGCCATACCAGCAGGCCTGGATATTTTAGAAGACCCTTCCAGTCCTGATCTTAATAATCAAACGAGAGTAATGAGCCCTGCATGAACTTCAGTGAATTACTCAAAAGCATCAAAGGTAAAAGCCTAGCTGCCCCAATCATTGTTGTTCTGATTTTGGGCATGATGGTATTACCCATACCGCCATTCATCTTGGATGTATTTTTCACCTTCAATATTGCTCTATCCATCATTGTTTTATTAACAGCCCTTTATACGGTAAGACCACTTGACTTCATGGTGTTCCCAACGGTGCTATTGGTTACAACGATTTTGAGACTGGCACTAAACGTTGCTTCAACACGTGTCGTGCTGAGCGATGGTCACACTGGGCCAGAAGCCGCAGGAAAAGTCATTGAATCTTTTGGTAACTTTTTGATTGGCGGAGATTACTTGGTTGGAGCCATTGTTTTTATCATCTTGACCATCATCAACTTCGTTGTGATTACAAAAGGTGCTGGTCGTATTGCTGAAGTTGGCGCAAGATTTGCATTAGATGCTATGCCAGGTAAGCAAATGGCGATTGATGCTGATTTAAATGCCGGCATGATTGGCGAAGCAGAAGCCAGAAAGAGAAGAACTGAAGTTGGTCAAGAGGCTGAATTCTATGGCGCGATGGACGGTGCCAGCAAGTATGTGCGAGGTGATGCAGTAGCGGGCATCATCATCACAGTCATCAACATCATTGGTGGCGTAGCCATTGGAATGATTCAACATAACTTGGCATTTTCAAAAGCAATCGATACCTATCTATTACTTGCTATTGGTGATGGATTAGTCGCTCAAATACCTTCTTTGATTATCTCTCTAGCAGCCGGTGCCGTTGTTTCAAGAGTTGCTAGCGATCAAGATATTGGAAGTCAGTTGTCTAATCAAGTATTTATGAGGCCAGAAGTTCTTTACATCACCGCCATCATTATTGGAAGCTTAGGACTCATTCCTGGAATGCCAAACCTAGCATTTTTATTATTTTCAGGAATTATTGCTGGTCTAGGCTACAACCTTTCAAGGAAAGCAAAATTAGCCGAGGCACAATCTAATGAAGCGGTCATTGCTCCACCTATTGAAATGGAGGAAGCAAGTTGGAAAGATGTATCACCCTTGCATGTTTTAGGCTTAGAAGTTGGTTATCGCCTCATTAACCTGGTTGATAAGAATCAAAATGGTGAATTATTAAGACGCATCAAAGGCATACGTAAAAAGTTTGCGCAGGAAATAGGATTTCTTCCACCCACCGTTCACATCAGAGATAACCTTGAACTTCGTCCAAATGCATACAGAATCACCCTCAAAGGTGTTGAGGTTGGTTTTGGTGAATCAAATGCAAATCAATTTATGGCCATCAATCCAGGCATGGTCACAGGCACCTTACCGGGAACCCCAACAAAAGATCCAGCATTCGGACTTGATGCCACATGGATTGATGCCAGCCTTCAAGAACACGCTCAATCATTGGGTTATACAGTGGTTGATGCCGGCACAGTCATTGCCACACACCTTAACCACATCATGTCTTCTCATGCTGCAGAGCTACTTGGTCGTCAAGAGGTACAAACCTTGGTAGAACATATCGGAAAAGAATCGACGAAATTTATCGAAGATTTAGTTCCCAAAGTTATCCCTCTTACAACATTGCAAAAAGTACTCCAGAACCTCCTTGAAGAAGGTGTTCATATTCGAGATATCTACACGATTATTGAGAGCATCTCGGAAAACATCGGCAAATCTCAAGATCCAATTTATTTAACATCAGTCGTACGAATCGCCATTGGTCGAGCGATCGTCAATCAAATCTCCCCCGGATCTCAAGAGATTCCAGTCATGACTTTGGATACACAGCTTGAAAAACTATTATTACAAGCCGTTATCAATAATTCAGATGAGAGCGCCATTGAACCAGGTTTGGCTGAAACTCTGACGAACGAAACAACAAAGGCAACAAGAATGCAAGAAGACCTTGGATTCACACCGATACTTTTGGTACCGGGGCCAATGAGAAGCATGCTATCTCAATTTTTAAGACGCAAGTTGCCGCAATTGAAAGTCTTATCTCACTCAGAATTACCAAGCACAAGAAATATTAGAGTAACAAATCTCATAGGAGCACTAGGATGAAAGTTCAACGATTCATAGGATCAACTAGTGGGGAAACTCTCGATCATGTCAGAAATGCATTGGGGCCTAATGCAATGATTCTCTCCAACAGAAGTATTGAGGAAGGTATTGAAATACTGGCCTGTAGCGAAAATGACTTTAAAGATGTGGTTCATAGGCATGACCCAGAAATACAGCCCATTAATAAGACCGTCTTACCTAAGCAACAAGCTCCAATCATTATCAATACCACCTCTACCCCCACCTTTGACATGAGTGACTTCATGGGGGAAATTAGATCGATAAGAGATTCGCTGCAAGCTCAAATTTCAGAGTTATCTTGGGGCAAGCTCCAAGAACAGAATCCCATTAAATCAGAAATACTCAGAGAACTTTTTGGCCTTGGATTTAGTGCCAGCCTCTCTAGATATTTGATAGAAAAATCTCCACTGGAGCTTGATAAATACCAAACACTGGAGTGGATGAAGAACTGCTTAGTGAGAAATATATCCACATTACCTAATGAAGATGAATTTTTAGATCAGGGTGGAGTTTATGCCCTGGTTGGCCCAACAGGTGTTGGCAAAACAACCACCACGGCAAAAATTGCGGCTCGATATGTGATGCGCCATGGATCAAGTAATTTAGCCTTGATCACAACAGATGGATACAGAATTGGTGCTGAGGAACAATTACGTATTTATGGAAAGATTCTTGGTGTCATGGTTCACTCAGTCAAGGACGAGGCTGACTTAAATCTTGCGCTGAACCAACTTAAATCAAAACACATGGTTCTTATTGATACCGTTGGCATGAGTCAAAGAGATCAAAAAGTCAGTGAGCAGATTGCGATGCTTTCTGCAACGGATGTAGCTCTCAAACGTTTACTTTGCGTCAACGCAACAACCAACATTGAAACACTGTATGAGGTGGTCAGTGCATACAGTGGTTCAGGACTTGACGGGTGCGTATTAACCAAGATTGATGAAGCAGTTAATCTTGGAAATGCAATAGACGTGATCATTAGGCAAAAACTAAGACTGTACTATCTCAGTACCGGTCAAAGAGTACCGGAGGATATAAGTGCAGTAATCCCGAGCGAATTAATTAATCAGGCTTTTGTAGTCAATAAATTTACCAGCGCAACTCTTTATGAAGAAGTAGAGTTACCTGCAATAGCATCAACAAGCCAACAGATCCTAACTCAAAAAGAATCTGCTTATGTTAAATCTTAAAGATCAAGCAGAAGGTCTTAGGACCTTACTGGGTAATCGAGGCAATAAGAGCTTTATAGTTCTTTCAGCGCTCAATCCAATTGATAGAAATTCAATTCTATTGAATATAAGCGCTGCCATTATTAATAGTGGTGAGTCGGTCAACTTAATTGATGCCAATAGAAATTCAGATGGCATCAGCTCAATCTTAAAAAATAAACCAACAAACTCACAAACCAAAACAAATAATTATTTATCTTTAACAACCTCATCAATTAAAAGTAGCTCCAATAGGATTGGAGTGACTCAAGTTTTCAGGACTTCAGAGGTTTCAGAAAATCAAATCAGGCCTTTAAATGAAATATTGAGCTTGATCGAAGAAAACACTGAGAAATGCACGATCTCATTCATTGATATTGATATAAATGATGAAATTACAGAGCACCTAGAGGAAATAACTGGTGGGCAAGTGATTGTTTTGGTTAACAATCAAGAAAATTCAATCAAAAAGGCTTACACACTTCTAAAGAAATTAAGCACAAAGATATCAGAACTCAAAGTAAATATAGTCGTTAATGGTAACGATAAAGAAGAGTCTCAGTTAATTCAAAGAAATATTTCAATAACGGCGAGTAATCATTTGTCGATATCCATAGCCCCGTTGGGTAATATCATCCACGATGAGGACCTGGCAAAAGCGAGCAAAATTGGTAAATCAATATTTGAGACTTTCCCGGAATCACAGTCAGTTGATATCTTTAAGGAAATAGCCAGCAACATACTCAAAGAACCAACAGTCACAAGAAAATTAGATATATCGCTTTCCGAGAACCATCACCCGATAGAGGTTCAGTGATGTACGATTCAAAGGGACGCACCATCAAAGAAGAGGTATTGACCAAACATACCCCAATGGTCAAAAAATTAGCTCATCAACTGAAAGCTAAGCTACCCCCTAATATCGAAGTAGATGATCTAATACAAGCAGGGATGATTGGTTTATTGGATGCCTTATCTAAATACGAGGAAACAGTTCAAGCTCAGTTTGAAACATATGCCGTTCAAAGAATTCGTGGGGCAATGCTTGATCAATTGAGGGAAAATGATTGGATGCCACGCGGAACGCGTAAAAACATGAAAAAAATTGAGTTGGTACTCAATGAACTACAACAAGAGTATTCTAGACATCCAACCGAGATTGAAACTGCTAAAAAGCTAAAGGTATCACTAAAAGAGTATCAAAAGATGCTTTCTGAAGGCGCAGGCCACCAGTTAGTCTACTTTGATGACTTTAATGGGGGTGGTGGAGAAGATAGTGATCATTTTCTGGATAGATTTTATTCCGATACATCAAGCGATCCATTGCAAGCTCTTATAAATCATGGATTTCGTGCTGCAGTTATCAAAGCGATTGAAAATCTTCCAGAGAGAGAAAAGTTGTTAATGGGTCTCTATTATGAGCAAGAATTGAACTTAAAAGAAATTGGTGTTGTTTTAGAAATCTCAGAATCAAGAGTCTCACAAATTCATAGCCAAGCAATTGCTCGTATGCGTGGTGTTTTAAGAAATCAGAAGTGGACAGGTTTATCTAGCAATACATAATAACTCATTCGATCTAAGCCTAAAAATGATGCAAACGAAGAAACTCAATTTATCGCCTACAAAATATGATGATGGATTGTGGGATGACGATCGAGTGATGAGTTGCTGCCTATTAATATCTAAAAGCTCTTATCAAAAAATAGTTGTAGATTTTTTTGAGAAGAACCATCGGATTGATTTTTTAGTTAAAGCCCTAGAGGACGAAAACTCATCTGTCATTCTTCAAGAATGTCATGCCCTTAAAGGGGCAACATCAATGATTGGACTGATTGGATTCAATGGTCTTATTGAATCAGTAGAGCAATCCGTAAAAAGAAATAATTTTTTAAATAAAAAAGAGATGATTGAAAATCTCAAGAATATTCTCAATAGAAGCAAAGCCAGATTTTATAAAGATAACTAAAGTAAAGAGTAAAAAATGCAACCGTATAAAACTACAGATATAGATAAAATTAAAAAAGAGACGCTATTTAAATATAAGTTTCATATTTTTACAATTTTATTAATATTATCTATCTTTATATTTGGTATCTATCGCTCAATAAAAATAGTTGAATATATGGAGCAAGAGGCAATTAGTTTCCAAACACTAAAGAAAAATAGTGACTGGGAAAAAGTTGATAAATCTTTGCATGCAGTAATCAAAATTATTGATGAAATGAATTTTGATATTAAAAAAGAAATTGAACAACAGCTCATCAAGGAAAGTGGAAATTTAAAGAAAATATCAATCACTAAAATTTATGAAAAATTTCCTAAACTCGATGATATTAATATTGAATTAACATTGCTTGATCCTCAAGGAGCTCCTATAGAACATCAGGAGAACCCAGCATATGCTAATAAGGGAAGTGTTGAGAAAACCATTCTTGATGAGTTTAAAGCAAACCTAAATAAGAGTAATTCTTACATTTTTACAAAAAAAGATACAAAAAAAATTGTATTTTTACGCTCACTTGAGCTTCAAAATAGAAATATTTTGGGTTTTTTATCTATAGAAATTAGTCCTAAAATTCTTGTCAGCTCTTTAGATGATTTTGAGAAAAACTTATTTGAATATATTTATATATTTGACAATAAAAATATGACCTTGCATGGGGAATCACTTCAGAATAATTCAAGTAGTGACAAAATTAAATTTCATGATTTTTCATCATTGGTGAGCATTAAAAAAGATGGCGACATTCTTTTTAATGCCCCCCCCATTGTTGATGCACCAATTTCTTGGGCAGTTTTCTCAAGTAAAGAATATTTGTTATCAGATTGGTTGGAAATAAAAAAAATCAGGCTGAGAAATTTAGTGCTGGTATCAACTGGAATGCTCTTAGCCACGCTATTACTAATTTACTTTTTTAGAATCTTCTTAAAAAAAGACATAGCTAATCAAATTAGTACCATTGATTTAAAAAATAATATCCAAGCAAAGGAGGATGTGGTTTCTTTAATTTCTCATGAGATAAGAACGCCCCTCAATGTAATTTATGGCTTAAGTCAGCTTTCCGAGGAATCTTCAATCACAAAAGAAGAGTTAATTAAAAATAATGCATCTATTAAATCTGCTACAAAATATCTTACTAAGTTGCTAAATGAAATTCTCACATTCAATAAATTATCTGCAGATGTTTTTAATCTTGATGAAAATTTTCACAAGATAGAATATATATTTAGCAATATTCAGTCTTTATTTAATTCCAGAAACAAAAAAGATGTGAGGATCTTTTTTGGAAACAATGTTCCTAAAAATATTCTTATTGAATGTGATGATTTTCAGTTGCAGCAGGTTTTAACTAATTTATTAGAAAATAGCCTTAAATTCACAAGTCAAGGTTCTGTAGAAATAGACGCAGAAGAACTCTCTAGGGATGAAGATACTGTTTTGATTAGATTTTCCGTATCAGATACGGGGATTGGCATTAAGAAGAGTGAACAGCAATTTATTTTTGAACCTTTCATACAAGCCAATCCTTCAATTATCAGAGACTACGGTGGCACTGGCCTTGGTTTGGCTATTTCCAAAAGAATCGTTGAACGTTTAGGTGGTCAACTAAACCTCAATTCAGAGGAGGGTATTGGATCCTGCTTTTATTTTGATATTGAGTTTAATTTTAGAGTTGAAGAGCCAACTCAGGCTGAATCCCCCGCTTCAACCCTTAAAACCAGTCCAGCAAAGATTGATTTTGATAGCTTGCATATGAATGGACGGGTTTTACTTGTTGATGACCATGCAACATCCCTTGATGTTATGGAGAAATTTTTACAAAAAATAGGTTTGCGTGTGACAACAGCCTCTAATGGCGAATCTGCAATTAAGGAAATAACAAGAAATAGTCGTTTTGACATGGTCATCATGGATGTTCAAATGCCTGGCTTATCAGGTATCGAAACCACGAAGATTATTAGGCTCTATGAAGACGAAAATCAAATAAAGCGTGTGCCAATTATTTCTTTATCAGCAAATTCTTCTGATAAGAATATTGAAGATTGTATTTTGGCAGGAATGGATGACTTTATTGAAAAACCAGCAGACTTCAATAAAGTCCACCAAGTTATTAATACTTGGATAAGAAGTTAATCCAAGAATAATTTTTATGCTAATTTATGTCAAATCCATCAGTTGACACTCTGCCAGAAATTGAAGCTGAATTTATTAAGGCTAGAAGAGAAAGCCTTAATATCTCTCGCTCTGCACTTGCAAAAAAACTTTGCATCACTGAGGCTCAACTTGAGCAAATTGAAAATGGTCAAAAAGATAAGTTTTATAGTTACCACCATAAAAATCAAGTGGCGCGAAAAGTTGCAGCTGAATTAGGTATCGAAGAGAAGGATTTATTTAAAAGAAAATTCAGCATTGGCTTCTCCATTGAAGATAAGAATTACTCTATCCTCATTGACAAGAACAAAGAACAGGATAAGGGTGAGGCTTTAATCAATGACATTTTAAGTAGAAACCTTAATGTGAATCTTGTGGTTAGCCATCACAGCCTTGTTGAAACTCCACAAACTCTTGATGATTTACCAAAAATAAAACCTGAATTTGATAACAGATTGGTTTTCTTTATTCTTGCATCCGTCTTGTGCATTGGGTTCTATATTTTTTACTTAGTTTCCTCTGGTCATTCATTTTTCTCCAAACCTCAAGAAGGGCCTAAAGAGGTTCGGGTAAATCTATCTGAGATTGCCAAGGAGGACTTCCAAAGAATTGTTCCATTAATTGCTGAATCTTGCCCGTATACAAATCCCTTGCAATTGAGCTTTCATGTTCTTACGGTTGTTAAGGAATCAGCGGTGATTGAACTAAGTAACACCACCCCATCTAATGTTTGTTTGGTTTTTTCAGACTATTCAGTCAAGAATACTGAAGTTTCTTCAAAGCCAATAAATCTTGATGTAAATTCAAAATTTCTTTTCTTCATAGCTGAAAAGCCAGAGACACTTGTCGTTAGCCTAGATGGCGTTGATTTAGATATTCCCCATAAGAACTCATATATAAAATTACTCAATATGTTTTAGGCTTTTGCATATTTTCAATAATCTAAATTTAGAGTTATGTCTGACAGAAAAAATCCGTAATTCATCAATCAATGATAAGCAATTCAATCTCAGTGATTAATTCAGAATTAGGTGGCACTTTCTTGCCAAGACCTTCATCACCATAAGCTAGGTAAGGGGGAACTATGACCTCTCTTACTCCCCCAACCTTCATACCTCTTACTGCTTCATCCCAACCCTGAATAACTAACTTATCCCCGATGGTGAACCAAAACGGATCTGAACGAGCTGTTTCACCGATTTTGACAGGATCTTTGCCAAAACCTGTAATCCAACAGGTGTAATGGATGGCAACCGATTTACCAACGGTCGCACCTACTCCTGTTCCAACAACTTTATCTTCATAACGAAGGCCGGTACTTGTTTGTATCATTTGAATAATGCCAAAGATTGTTTATAAGAATCTTACCTCAAATCTGAGTACTTCATTAAGTGAAGAATTGGGTCTCATAAGACAAAACCCCCATCATTTCTGATGAGGGTTCGTTACGACTGGTGGGCCCTCGCGGACTTGAACCGCGGACCAAAGGATTATGAGAGCAGACATCCATGATAGAGCCATATAAACAGGGGTCTGCGGTTGGTCAGTGTCGGTGTGCAAGCAAATGTGTAAGCAAATTCACGCATGCACTAAAAGAACTCTCTCACTCTTTGGTTTTCAAAACCAAAGGATTTTTGGAACAACCATCTAGCACTTCGTTGCTCCAAAGTACTTTTATACATAAGAGTAGGCGTTACTTTAAGTAACGCTTATTTAGTGAGGGGCAGCTAACGACCCGCAGCAGACAATGAGAAATCAGGGAATGTTTGCTGCTAAGAGAGCTACATCGTGATCGTGGCAGATAGTTCGTCCAGGCCGCGATATAAGGCATTACTTGACCATATTGGCGGGGAGTTAAGTCGAATATCTCTTTTGATTAAATTTTTCAAAACAGCCCGGCATTCCATTAGAGAAAGAATGGCGCCTATAAGTTAGAGGTCGCTAAGATGACACCATTTAAATAAAATATCATTTGGATACTTACCCCTAGCGTCTGTCCTATATATACAGCGTTGAATAAGCTCGGCCCTTACTGATTACTCCATAACTTCCCAGCAGTGGCCCAGTCTGATTTTTTTACTTCTTGATAAATCACATCTACTGATTCAGCCGAGCAACCCATAATCTTTACAGCAGCCTCTGTAATAGCAATGGCATATTCTCGCTTAACCTCAGTACTGCGCCCTTCAAACAACTGAATTTGAATTAATGGCATAAGCCCTCCTCTGATTTATTGAAATGAATTGATTAAGTATCGTTGAAATGCTGGCCACTCTATTT
>JACCEA011678804.1_pt1 | contig 54430 bp, 48 predicted proteins | sample 7449851 | NCBI WGS metagenome assembly JACCEA01 (sample SAMN15323453, study PRJNA562643) | freshwater metagenome | isolation source: river surface water | place: USA:Blue River Watershed | collected 2017-08-18 | reverse complement strand
ATTAGCCATGCCACAAAAGCCACTCGCACCAGCAAAGAATAAACCCGCGCCAACAAAACCACTGAGTAACATAAAGGCAGGATTAACCGTATAAGCCAAAATTATGCCAAGCACGATCAATGATCCTGCCACCATCTGTACTTGACGCATAATTGGTAAGGGCGCTTTTTCATCTTGAATGGTGCTAAATCCCGCTTTTTTCCATTCGCTAATTCCACCTGTTAAAATATAGACATTTTCAGCTTCCAAATTCGCAAATTTATTGGCATTCATTTTAGTCCGATTACCAGATTGGCAATGAAAAACCAAGGTACGACCATTGGCAACTTTTTGTAAATCACCATGTTGAAAGGATGAAAGTGGCACATTGAGTGCCTCATGGATTCGTTCGCGATTATGTTCATCAGGTTCACGAATATCGCATAATAGAACGTTTTCTTGCGCGCTCAATTGTTTAAATTGGGCTGGAGTAATTTCGATGATTTTAGCCATTTGGAGTTCCATTTTAAGTAAGTTAAGAAGAGGTGTTAAATATAATGACGTTATTTTAGTTTTATCTAATATAGTTTGTCAAGTCTTATTTAAGGAAAAACTAAACTAATGAGATATGTTATAATTCTAATCCAATAATATTAACTCGTTTCAGGTGATTATGCGCAATAAACTTCAATTCAAAGATGAACAAATCCATTCAATTAATACCCGCCAAATAGCAACTGCAATTCTAGTCACGTTAATTATCTGTGCACTGATTGCGTTGCTTATCTTACGCCAGCGGCATCATACTCTTGAAGTTTATTCTGCATCAGGTGCGCCAGTTCAGAAAACTATGTTAGTTAAAACCAAGCTGGCGAGTTCTGCCACCAGTTATGCACCAGCCACAATGTCATTTAATCTGCCTGCGGCAGGTAGTCAATAGTTAGTTGAATTAGTCAAGTAAAAGCTGTATGATTTTGGAACTTTTCTGGTACAATCTAAGCTATTTTCAACTAAATTAATTCTCGTGAATTAAAATTGAATTAGATGAGTCGGTGAGGTTGATTCTAATTCGCGAATTGTTAGCTATTTTAACTTAGAATTAACCCCATTTTGGAGAACTTGCGCATGATTGGATTTTTAAAACCAGCTAAATTTATTGCTCCACTACCAGCCAACCAAGTTGAATCCAGTTATAAACGTTATCGCTTGCAGTTGTTTTTAACCGCATATTTAGGTTATATGGCGTACTATTTTGTGCGCAGTACCTTAGCTTTAGCCAAGCCATATTTGCTTAAAGATGGTTTCACCATTTCGCAAGTTGGTTATCTTGGCTCAGCATTGGCGGTGACTTATGGCTTAAGTAAATTCATCATGGGGAATATTTCTGATCGCAGTAATCCACGTTATTTTTTAGCCTTGGGCTTGATTCTGTCGGCAGTAGTCAATCTATTTGCCCCCAATTGCGTGACTTTTGGTATGCTGTTTCTCATTATGTTACTCAATGGCTGGTTTCAGGGGATGGGCTGGGCACCATGTGGGCGAATTATGACCCATTGGTTTTCGGATTCTGAACGTGGTACAAAGATGTCAATTTGGAATACTGCGCATAACGTTGGTGCGGGTTTGCTGCCATTTATTGTTGCGATTGGCGTAACCCTATTTGGTGGTTGGTCAGGCTTATTTTATTTGCCAGCCTTTGCTGCGATTGCAGTGGCGCTATTGGTTTTAGTGTCCGGGCGCGATGTGCCACAATCGGTTGGTTTGCCGCCAATTGAAATTTATCGCAACGACTATCCTTTGGCTGAAGTTGAACATGATTTGACCGATCGTGAACAAGAAATGACGACTAAACAAATCTTATTTGATTATGTGTTATGCAATAAAAATGTTTGGTTAATGGCGATTGCCAATGTGTTTGTGTATTGCGTGCGTTATGGTGTACTGAATTGGGCACCAACTTATTTAAGTAAGGTTAAGCATTTTAGTAATATTTATAGCAATATGGGCTTTGCATTTTTTGAATTAGCTGCCATTCCTGGCACGATTATAATTGGTTGGCTCTCGGATAAATATTTTGCTGGACGGCGTTCACCATTAGGCTTTTTATCGATGTTGGTTATTTGTGCAGGACTATTTGTGTATTGGCAATCGAGTAACCAATGGGTAACCATTTTATCCTTGGGTCTAATTGGCTTTAGTATTTATGGTCCTGTTATGTTAATTGGCGTGGCGGCTTTGGATTTAGTGCCCAAAAAAGCTGGTGGCACGGCTGCAGGATTTACTGGGTTATTTGGTTATTTTTTTGGTACCATGGGGGCTGAAGCTTTGATGGGCTATTTGGTACAAAATTATGGTTGGGATAGCGGGTTTATTATGTTAATTAGTTCGTCGTTGTTAGCCGCATTCTTATTCGCAATAACGTGGAATATCCATAAACGCAATTAGTTCAGCGTTTAGTTCTGGCTGAGTTATCAAATGGCGGTAAGGTTTTGGGAAGCGATGAGATTGCAAAATAGTTTAGGAAATAAAATGTTCAAGAGCTTTTTAGGGCTGATTTTTATCGTTATGGTGAGAATGGCTAGTGCGAGTGATTATTTGCCAACATGGCAGGCTTTTCAGGTTCAAGTTGAACCAAGCACGCAGCAGGCGTTGTGGGTTAAATTTACCATTGCACCAGAGTATCATATTTATCAAGATAAGATTAAAATTAGCGCATTGGCGGATAGCTCCGTTAAGCTTGGTCAACCAGTTTGGCCCGATCCAATTCTATTAAAGAGTTCTGATCTTGGTGAGTTTAAAGTTTATGAAAATACGACAGGGATTCAAGTTCCGATTAGCAACTATGGCAATGGTAAACTTAAAATCCAAATTAATTATCAAGGCTGTAAAGGCTTAGATTTGTGCTTTCCAGAACAGCAGCAAGTACAAGAAATTGATTTAAATCATCCGTTAAGCGCCGCGGTGGTCTCTGGGGTAAATCAAGCGGCTGTGACAAATTCTGCGCCAGGAACTTTGTCTGAGGTGCTATCCTCCTCAAGCGATAGTTCACGGTTAGCTAGTTTATTGCAAGGTAACTGGAGTTTAGTTATCTTGGGGTTTTTTGCGCTGGGGTTATTGATTGCCTTTACGCCGTGTGTTTTTCCGTTATTGCCAATTCTCATTGGCGTAATTTCAGGTGTGCAAATTTCAACACGACGGAGCTTTTGGCTGGCATTAAGTTATATTTTGGGTGGTGCGGTTACTTATGCCATTGCGGGTGTTATTGCAGCAAGTATTGGTTATAGCTTAGCGGGTGCATTGCAGTCGGCATGGCTTAGCTGGGTGTTAGTGATTTTATTTAGCGTTTTAGCGTTATCTTTATTTGGTTTCTTTGAATTACAGTTACCGCTTGCGTTACAGAATCAACTTAATCGTCTAATTAGTCGGCGGAAAAGCGGTTCAATCTTGGGTGCTTTTATGATCGGTGGTATTTCAAATTTGGTGTTATCACCTTGTGTAACTGCACCATTAGCTGGCGCATTGGTTTATATTAGCACAACAGGTAATCAATGGTTGGGTGCTGCAGCATTATTCGCCTTGGGTTTTGGGAGTGGGTTGCCATTATTATTAATTGCGGTTTTTGGTAAGAGTTTGCTACCTAAAACTGGTGCATGGATGTTACAGGTCAAAAAAGTTTTGGCGGTTTTGATGCTGGCGATGGCGGTTTATATGTTGAGTAAGGTCGTAACTAGTCAAATTAGTGAAATTGCTTATTTGTTATGGGCCATGGTAGTGGTAAGTCTGATCGTTAATTTGGCGGTTACAACACGTAAAACTCAATATGTGTTAAGTGCAGCTTTGAGTTGTGGGTTAGTGCTGAGTTATATTGCGTATAGCGACTTTTTTAGAACTCGAGCAACGCTGCAAGAAAGTTTTACGGTAGTAACAACGAGTACCTCATTGGAGCGTATATTGGCTCAAGCGAAGTTAGATAAGCGCCCAGTGTTGCTTGATTATTATGCCAGCTGGTGCGTTGCGTGCAAAGAAATGGATATACAAACTTTTTCTGACCCATTAATTAGTCAAAAATTAAAAGACTTTACCTTGATTCGGGTGGATGTTAGTGACAATAACGCACAAACCAAATTACTTCAACAACGTTATCAGGTAATTGCACCGCCTTCATTAGTTTTTATTGATGGGAGCGGTCAAGTTTTAGATAATTTCAAAGTGACAGGTTTTATTGCGAGTGATAAATTGGGTTTAAATCTACAAGCGATAATGACAGACCAACTAAAATTACGTGGCTGTGATGCCACAACTATGAATTGTTAATTTAAATTTTAAGGAATTAAGATGTCAACTTCTGAGTTGCCAATCACTGGTGAATTAGTTATGAAAACCATTGCCATGCCAGCAGATACCAATGCTAATGGCGATATTTTTGGTGGGTGGGTTTTATCACAAATGGATTTGGGCGGCGGAATTGTCGCCAAAGCGCATTCCTCAACGGGGCGCGCGGTGACAGTTTCGATTGATAGCATGGCGTTTATTAATCCAGTCAAAGTTGGTGATGTAGTATCTTGCTTTGCACAATTAATTCATCGTGGCCGTACTTCAATGAAAATTCAAATTGAAACTTGGACCTACTCATATATTAGTAAAGAATCCAAACATGTCACCCATGGGATTTTTACCTATGTTGCAATTGATGAAAATGGTAAACCATGCCAACTTACTAATGATGAGAAGTAACGATGCTAATTACGCAAATTGAAATTGCTCATTTACGGATTCCTTTAATTCGTCCGTTTATTACCGCATTACGTCGTACTGAACACGTTGAAGATATTGTGGTAATTATTAAAACTGCAAGCGGTGTGTTGGGTTATGGTGCGGCAGCCTCAACACCTGTTATTACTGGCGATAGTCAAGAATCAATTATTGGTGCGCTCAAAATTATTGCCGCTAAATTAATTGGTAAAAATACGGCTGATTTTGAGGAGCTCTTACTGACTATCCAAAATAGTGTCGTAAATAATACCTCGGCTAAAGCCGCTCTAGATATTGCGTTACACGATTTGGTGGCTAAAAGTATGCACCAGCCGCTGTATAAGTTTTTGGGTGGCGGTAAACCTGAACTTAAAATTTTAACCACGGTGAGTGTTAAAGCGGTTGCCGAAATGGTGGAAGATGCACAGTTATTTGTGGCGCAGGGTTTTGAAACTCTGAAAATTAAAGTTGGGTTGAATCCTGCCGAAGATATTCAACGGCTAAAAGCCATTCGTGAAGCGGTTGGGGACTCAATTAGTATTTTGAGTGATGCGAATCAAGGTTGGGATGCTAAGTCAGCTTTACAAATTATTGATAGTTTAGCTGCGCAGAATTTGGGTATTGCGATGGTTGAACAACCGGTTAAAGCTTGGGATTATGCTAATTTGAAATACGTGCGTGATAATTCGCGGATTCCAATTTATGCAGATGAATCTGCCTTTAATTTGCGCGATGTAAGTAAAATTATTCAAGCGCAAATGGCTGATGGGATTAATATAAAACTGATGAAATCTGGTGGTTTATACGCTGCACGTCCAATTTATGATCTGGCAACCAGTCATAATTTGCCTTGTATGGCAGGTTGTATGTTGGAGTCGCCAATTGGCTTAGCGGCGATGGCGGCTTTCGTGGTTGGCAAAAGTAATATTAAATTTGTCGATTTAGATCCGATTGCGATGATTAAATCTAATCCCGTGATTGGCGGAGTTAGCTTGGATGGTGCGACGTTACATTTAAGCACTGGAGCTGGCTTGGGGATTGAAAATATTCAAGGTTTAATTCCTGTTGTAACGATTGGAGCATAAGATGGATTGGCTGTTTTATTTGCAGTTGGCGAGTTTGTCAATTATTGTAATTTATACGCTTTTGGTGTTTCGTAATGTTGATCCCTTGGTTGCAACCGCGATTGGCGTTGTGCTAGGCTTTATTTTCAATTGGTCATCGCCGATTGAAATGGGCAAAGTTTTGGAATCGGCGTTGGGTTCATTTTTGGCGTTGGTGGGTTTCATCATTATGCTGGGGCGTGGCCTTGGTGAAGTTTTGACCGAAACTAAAGTTAGTCATACGTTGGTGCATAAAATTGTTTATGGGATTGGGGTGAATACCCAACGTCGTGTAAAAGTTGGGGTTGTTGCCTCATCGCTGGTAATTGTAGCTATTCTGGGTACTCTTGCGGGTGGTTTAGCGATTTTAGCGCCTATTTTACGCCCGATCGCGGCGAGCGTTGGTTTGTCACGGCCAAGCTTAGCGGTTTTAATGCAAGCGGCTGGCGAAGAAGCACTGATTTTGGGACCTTTTGCACCGCCTGTAGTGGCACTGCTTGGGGTAACAGGAATTAGTTATGGTACGATGTTAACTCATGCCTCCTTGCCAATTGTGATGGTTACTTTAATTACGACTTGGATTATGGCATCGCGCTTGCAAAAACAATATCATCATGAGGTATTTCCTCATGATGCTAGTGAAGAACGGTTTGTACCAACTAAACGGCAGAATGTTGCGACCGCTTTTTTTAGTTTGGCGTTTATTGCCTGCGTTGCATATGGTTTAATTTTTCAAGCTAAAACCTCATTTGTGATTTTCGTGATGTTATTTTTGGCGATTGCAACTGGTTTGGTCGGTGGATTAAATTTGAAACGTATTTTTGAATTAATCGTGGCTGGGATGCAGAAGAATTTCTATTTATTCTTTATTTTCTTGCTCCTAGGACCAATGTTGGATTTGGTACAAAGTGCAGGCGGGTTTGCCGCGTTAATGAAAGTATTTGTGCCGTTGGAACAATTTGGCGGTAAATCTTTACTGACCATTTTAATCGGCTTAACTGGTGCGTTTGGTATGCCAGCAGCATCGGCGGCAGTAATTAAAATGCTGCACGAAATGTTTTCGCCAGTGGCAATGGAAATGAGCTTGTCGGTAACGACTTTTGCCTTTAGCATGTTGCTCGCCACACGGATTACTAATTTTGCTATTCCTGGAGCAAATATGTTTGCGGCGATGGGATTTGCCGAGAGTCAGAATATCAAAGCAATGATTAAAAATGGTCTAACTGTAACCGTGGTACAGATTGCTTTTTTGGTTATTTATAGTCTGGTGTGGAGTTAATGACGCTCAGTTAATTATCATTTAGTTTGAACCTGCACAAGGTTAAAAACTCTTGGAGCTAATCTAGTTTTGCTGTACTAAGGCATCAAGATTGCTTTGCTATCGAGTTAGAATTATGCTGTATAGATGATATATGTGCAGATTGAGTTAACTTACAGATTTTATTTAGTTTTAAGAGGTTTTTTCATGCATCCAACCCAAATTGAAATTGATAGCCAGCAATTTAAACTTAATCTAAGCGCGATTCGCCAGCAAATTGGCGCACAGGTTAAATTTTGCTTACCAGTTAAAGCCAATGCTTATGGGCATGGTTTGGTTGGGATAGCTAAATTAGCCGAAGCTTATGTGGATTATTTTGGAGTAGCTTGTTTGGCGGAGGGGGCGCTGTTACGTCAACAAGGAATATCTAAAGCCATCTTAGTTTTTGGTGCCTTTGATGAAGAACAAATCGCAGGGCTAATTGAAAGTAATCTTGAATTAACCATTTCATCACGCTATAAAGCCGAATTGGTAGCCAACTATTGTCAAAAGTATAACCAAGCTTGTCGAATTCATTTAAAAGTCGATACTGGAATGAATCGAGTTGGTATTCGAGCCAGTAGTTTTTTTCCGTTGTTGGAATATGTTTTGGCGCAACCAAGTTTAGAATTGGTTGGGGTTTATTCGCATTTTGCCGCGAGTGATGAACTGGATAATGATTTTACCCTCCAGCAGATTGAGCGGTTTAGTCAAATAGTGGCGCTGGTGAAAGCAAGAAAAACCGATGTGATTTGTCATATTGCTAACTCGGGCGGCGTTTGTTATTATCCTGAGAGTTATTTTGATATGGTGCGCCCTGGACTACTTAGCTATGGTTATTTTCCAGCGCAAATAATTACCCAAGCACCGTTAAATCAAATTCGTGCGATTCTTAGCTTAGTGACCCGTGTGAGTTATTTCAAAGTGGTTGCTGAAGGAAGTGGGATTAGCTATAATCATCGTTATACCACAGGCGGAGTTTCACGTATAATTACGCTGCCAATTGGTTATGGCGATGGTTATCGGCGCGGGTTATCCAATCTTGGTGAGGTCATTGTGCGTGGGCATAAATATAAGATTGCGGGCTCAATTTGCATGGATATGTTGATGGTTGATCTTGGTGCAACTGGTGAGGCTTATGTTGGTGATCGAGTCATGTTAATCGGTAAACAAGGCACTGAAGAAATTTTAATTAGTCAACTTGCGCTTAAATTAAACAGCATAATTTATGAAGTTTTAGTCGGTTTTAATGAGCGGATTCCGCGCGTAATTATTTAGCTGTTAAAAGGTATTCTTGGAATGTATAGCGAGAAATTTAAATTAAGTATTCGTGATATAAATTATGCCAATCATCTTGATCATTTAGCTTTGCTGAATTATTTGCATGAAACTCGAGTTAGATTTTTACGCAGTCAGGGCTATACCGAACTGGATGTTGATGGGCTGGGTAGTGGATTGGTGGTTGCCGAACTAAATTGTAATTATCGCGCGGAATGTTTTTATGGCGATGAAATTGAGGTTCAATTAAGTTTAGAATTAATCAGTCCAACCCGTTTAGTTTTTCACTACACGCTATATAAAGCTAATCAGGTATTAGTTGCTACGGCGCGCATCCGTGTGGCTTTTTTAAATATGCACCATAAAGTCATTGCAGTACCAAATTATTTACGTTTATTGGCTGTAGCTACGGATAAAAGCACATAATTAACTGTGCGATGAATAACATTGTATTAAACAAGTGTTTTTTGCGCAGTTAAATATATAAATAAATCAATTGATTATGTATTTAAATTCAAGTTAACAGCTTATTGTTTAATTTAGTGTGATAAAATACATCATATTTCAAAAATTTACAATCTAGGGGAGAATTATATGGCAAATTATGAGTTAATGGCTAATGCAGTTCGAATGTTAGCGGTAGATAGTGTTGAAAAATCAAAATCTGGACACCCAGGTGCTCCTATGGGAATGGCTGAAATGGGTTCCGTTGTTTGGCGCGAACATTTACGGCATAATCCACTTAATCCAAAATGGTTAAATCGTGATCGTTTTGTGCTAAGTAATGGTCATGCTTCATTGCTGCAATATAGTTTATTACATTTAACTGGTTATGATGTGTCAATTGATGATTTAAAAAACTTTCGTCAATTACATTCACGTACCCCTGGACATCCTGAATATGGTTATACCGCAGGTGTTGAGACTACCACAGGTCCATTAGGACAAGGAATTACTAATGCAGTTGGGATGGCACTTGCTGAAAAATTAATGGCAGCTGAATTTAATCGTGATGGTTATGCGATTGTAGATCATTATACGTATGCTTTTACTGGTGATGGTTGCTTGATGGAAGGAGTTTCGCACGAGGCGTGTGCCTTGGCTGGAACTTGGGGCTTGGGCAAATTAATTTTATTTTGGGATGATAATGGCATTTCAATTGATGGTGAAGTTGATGGCTGGTTCAATGAAGATGTTAAGCAACGTTTTGAGTCGTATAATTGGCAAGTGATTGATACAATTGATGGACATAATGTTAAAGAGATCAGCAAAGCGATAAAAAAAGCCAAAGCGGTTCATCATAAACCAACTTTGATTATGTGTAAAACGAAAATTGGTAAAGGTTCGCCAAATAAAGGCGGTAAAGAAGATTGCCATGGTGCTCCATTAGGCGCAGCAGAAACCGAGTTAGTGCGTAAAGAATTAAATTGGCCGCATGCCGCGTTTGAAATTCCTGATGAAGTTTATGCCGATTTTGATTGTAAAGGTGATGGTTTACGCTCAGAAAATGAATGGAATATGCGCTTTATGGAATACCAATCGCGTCATCCAGATATGGCAGCTGAATTAATGCGTCGTCATGAACATGAGTTACCTAAAGACTGGAATAAAATTATCGCTGATGGCGTTAAATTAGTCAATGATAAACAAGAAACTATTGCTAGTCGTAAAGCTTCGCAAAATGCGATTGAGTATTTTGCCCAGTTTCTACCTGAATTTATCGGTGGCTCTGCCGATTTAACGGGTTCTAATTTGACTAAATGGAGCACCGCGGTAAGCTTAGATAAGAAAAATGATTTTACTGGTAATTATATTTCATACGGCGTGCGTGAATTTGGTATGTCAGCGATTATGAATGGTATGTATCTCCATGGTGGTGTGCTACCATTTGGTGGAACATTCCTGATGTTCTGTGAATATGCGTTAAATGCATTACGTATGGCAAGTTTGATGAAAATTGCGCCAATCTTTGTTTATACGCATGATTCAATTGGTTTGGGTGAAGATGGTCCAACTCATCAGCCGGTTGAACAATTGGCTACTTTACGTGTTATTCCAAATATGAACGTTTGGCGTCCGTGTGATACGGTTGAAACCATGGTCGCATGGGGGCACGCAATCAGTCAGAAGAAAACACCTTCGTCATTGATTTTCTCACGGCAAAATTTGAAATTCAATCATCGCAGTCACGAACAATTAGATCATATCGCTAAGGGTGGATATATTTTAGTTGATGGTGGTGCTAAACCTGATTTTGCAATTATTGCAACTGGTTCGGAAGTTGAATTGGCGGTTAATGTGGCAAGTAAATTAGCCGAGCAAGGTAAAAAAGTTCGGGTTATTTCAATGCCATCAACCAATGTATTTGATCGGCAAGACGTGGCCTATAAAACTGAAGTTTTAGGTGGCGCTAAGCGCATGGTTGCTATTGAGGCAGGTGTGGCTGAAACGTGGTATAAATATGTCGGTTTGGATGGTGTGATTATATCAATGGATCAATTTGGTGAGTCTGCACCAGCTGGTCAATTATTTGAAGAATTTGGTTTTAGCGTGGATGCAATTTTGGCAAAATTAGCTTAACCAGTAAAAGTGTTATTTAGATTAGTCAAGTGCGTTATGTAAGAGTAATTATTTTGACTAAAGTTTGCAGTGAAATGGTCTGAGGGTTAGCTCTTTAATCATCTTGCTTTTTATGGTGGTTGAGAGTATAATCATTAACGTATTTAATTTTTAAAAGGTGTCAATTATGTCAAAAATTAGAATTGCAATTAACGGTTATGGTCGAATTGGTCGTAATGTTTTACGTGTGTTATTTGAAAATAAACTTACTAATGAATTTGAAATTGTTGCAGTAAATGACTTGGGATCAGATTTAGAGGTTCAAGCGATTATTACTCAACGAGATACGGTACAAGGTTACTTTAATCATAAAGTTGAAGTTGCTGATGGCGGCTTAACGATTGATGGTACATTTATTCGCTTCTTTGCTGAACGTGATCCTAAGAATTTACCTTGGAAAGATTTAGGTGTTGATGTTGTTATGGAATGTACTGGTGTATTTAACTCAAAAGCAAAATCAATTGCTCATATTGAGGCTGGTGCTAAAAAAGTAGTATTATCAGCTCCTGGTGATAAAGACGTTGATGCAACAGTTGTTTTTGGTGTAAATCAACAAGTTTTAACTAAAGATATGATTGTAGTTTCAAATGCTTCGTGTACAACAAATGCTTTAGCGCCAGTAGCGAAAGTATTAAATGAAGTTATTGGTGTAGAACGTGGTTTAATGACTACTATCCATGCTTTCACGAATGATCAAGTCTTAACTGATATTTACCATAAAGATGCACGTCGTGCGCGTTCTGCCGTTATGTCAATGATTCCTACTAAAACAGGTGCTGCGGCTAATGTTGGTTTGGTTGTTCCTGAGTTAGCTGGTAAATTAGATGGTTTAGCGGTTCGTGTTCCAACTATTAATGTATCATTAGTTGATTTTACGTTCACGTCAAAACGTCCAACATCTAAAGAAGAAGTTAATTCTGCAATGAAAGCGGCTTCTGAAGGTGCTTATGCAGGAATTTTGGCTTATAACACGCAAAAATTAGTGTCAATGGATTTTAACCATACTAATGTTTCTTCTACTTTTGATTCAACTCAAACGCGCGTAGATGGTAATTTAGTTAAAATTTTTGCTTGGTATGATAATGAATGGGGTTTCTCAAATCGTATGTTTGATACGGCTAGAGCTTTAGTTAACGCAAAGTAAACTTTATTTAGATTTCCGGGGAAGCAATGTTTAAAAGACTGTTTGGTTTTTTTTCAAGTAGCATTGCCATTGATCTAGGAACAGCAAATACTCTTGTCTATATGCAAGGCAAGGGTATTATTCTTGATGAGCCATCGATGGTGGCTTTAGCTGTTGATAGAAGTGGCATGGGCAAAAGAATTTTGGCGGTTGGTCAAGAAGCTAAGATTATGCTGGGTAAAACGCCTGGACAAATTGAAGTGGTTCGTCCAATGAAAGATGGCGTAATTGCCGATTTTAATATTACTGAGCAGATGATTAAACATTTCATCAAGAAAGCTTCGAATCACAAACGTATGATGTCAGTTCCACCGACGATTATTATTTGTGTTCCATGTGGATCAACTCAAGTTGAACGGCGCGCAATTAAAGATGCTGCATTAGCCGCAGGTGCTAGACGAGTAGAAATTATCGAAGAAGCGATGGCTGCTGCAATTGGTGCTGGATTACCAGTTGAGTCACCACGGGCTTCGATGGTAGTTGATATTGGTGGTGGTACGACCGAAGTTGGTGTTATTTCATTAGGTGGATTGGTCTATGCGAATTCAATTCGTGTAGCTGGTGATCGCATGGATGAAGTTATTACTAATCATATTCGAACTAAACATGGTTTATTAATCGGAGATTCAACCGCGGAGCAAATCAAAAAAACTATTGGTTCAGCACATCCCAGTGTTGATAATGGTAGCATGGATATTCGTGGACGAAGTGTGTTTGATGGCTTACCAAAACAAATCACTATTACCTCAGAAGAGGTACGTGGATCGCTTGAAGATGCGCTGCAACAGATCGTTGCTGCAGTTAAACAGGCGTTGGAGTTAACCCCACCTGAGCTATCTGCAGATTTAATTGATTCTGGTTTAGTTTTAACTGGCGGTGGTGCTTTACTCAAGGGCTTGGATGTCTTGCTCTCTGAAGTTACCCAATTAAAAGTTATTGTTGCAGATGAACCTTTGCTCTGTGTAGCGAAGGGTTGTGGCATGGCACTTGATCATTTATCGACGAATAAAGTCTATATGAGTCGAACTAGATAATGCGTTTTTTTAAAATTTGGCTTATACTGTTAAGTATAGGCCTAATTCTAATTGATAAATACTCCTTTATTAGTACTATTAGGGATAGCACAGTTGTTTTTGTGCAAAAGCATACTTCATTATTTTTATACCGTTTGGGCAGTTACCCACAGTTACTTTTCTTGCAAACTTCACAACAGCAAGAGTTAGCTACGCAGAACGCGCAGTTAAAAAAACAAGTTGCACAATATTCAGTACTACTCCAACAAAGCAAAAGTCAGACTCAAGATTTAAAATCAGTTAATCGCTTGAACCCAAATGGAATTTATGATGATTTTACCCAAGTTGTCGCAAAGGCGATACTCGATGTAAACTTCTTTGTGAATAATCAATTATTAATTGATGCTGGAAGCAGTAAATCGATAGTGATGGGTGCTGCGGTAGTGAATGAGTCAGGAGTTATTGGGCAGATATCAAATGTCAATGCTGCTAACTCTCAGGTGGCCTTAATTACCAATCCTGATTTCAAAATTTACCTGCAACAAGCGGTTACCAAGTCTAAAATGCTTGCGCAAGGTGCTGGAAATGATACCTTAATTGTTCGCTATATTGATAAAAATGACAAAATTCAAGTCGGTGACATTTTGCAAACTACTGGTTTAGATGGTGTTTATCCAGCCAATGTTCCTGTGGCTCGAGTAACCAAGGTTTTTTATGAAAATAATGGTTTTAATAGCGCATTATGTGTGCCAGTAGTTGATTTTCGCCAGTTACAATATGTTGTGGTGTTAAAAAAATGATTTTAAAAAATTTACGCTTAATTATATTTGTGCTAATTTTACTAGTTATCCAGTTTTTAATTAATAATTTGAGTATTTTTTATGTTGATTTGCTCGGGATTATTTTGATTACGCTCTTAATTGAGGGGAAGTCTTCTTGGTTAGCGCTAGTTTTGCTAAGTCTGGTTGCGGACTTATTTGGGCACTGGTATTTGGGTAGTCACTTATTTGCAATTGTGATTTTAAGTGTTTTTAGTGTGCGAGTGAATCGTTTTTACCAATTGTGCGGTTGGGTTAATCGTAGTTTTATCGCTAATTTCTTTTTTCTCTTAATGAGTTTGGTTATTTATCTTATTGATATATTATTAGCTAAAACTTTTACTTCGTTGTATAGTATAACTCTCGAGTTGGTTTTATTGATGCCATTAGTTCAATTTATTCTCACCCATCTGGTTAATTTGAAGTCGACTGAATTTATTTGGTATGAATAAATCTCGAATTGTCGCCGCATATTTATTTGTCTTAATGGGCATTACGGTCTTATTAAGTCGGTATGCTTTTTTGCAAATTTCTGATCATCAAGTATTACTGAGTAAGTCAATTGATAATTACTCCTCTGTGGTAGCTGCGCAACCTGTTCGCGGTGCGATTATTGATAGTGAGAGTATTGTGCTTGCCGATAATCGTGTCTCATATGCCGTAGCGATTTTGCCGCGTGATGCTAAAAATATTGAGTCGATTTTCGTCGGTTTAGAAAGTCAAATTAACTTTACCGCATTTGATAAAAAGAAATACTATAAGCAATTGCGTTTGTCAAAAAATTATGATTGGGTAATTATTAAAGATGATTTATCCAATGTAGAGGTGGCAAATTTAACCGCGCATAGCTATTCATTTCCTAATTTAAATGTTTTTGCTCATACCAAACGTTATTATCCATTTCAAGACTTATATGCGCATAGTATTGGCTATGTTGGACGAGTTAGTGTAATTGATAAGAAAAAATTGAATAGTTCTGGTACCTTAAATAATTATGTGTCTAATGATTACATCGGAAAAAGTGGTCTTGAACAACAATATGAATCGACTTTGCGTGGGGCGCTTGGGAAGAAAATTATTCGTACCGATGCTTATGGTAATGAAGTTGGCCTAGTAAGCAATAACCCTGCGGACGATGGTCATACGCTGCAATTGACCCTCAATAATCGTTTACAACAAAAAGCTTCGCAATTACTCGGTGATCGTAAGGGATCTGTAGTTGCTATTGATCCACAAACTGGTGGGGTCTTGGTTTTTGTTTCAAAGCCATCTTATGATGCAAATTTATTTTTGGATGGAATTAGTCCAACTGATTGGGAGGATTTGCAAAATGATGCAGGCAATCCACTTTTAAATCGGAGCGCACAAGGTACTTATCCACCAGGTTCAACCTTTAAGCCATTTTTGGCGGCTGCAGCGCTATATTCTGGAGTCCGCACCGCCAGTTATCGTTTTCATGATGTGGGTTATTTTACTCTGCCAGGCTCGTCGCATAAATTTAGAAATAGTGGTAATGAAGTACTTGGCACAATTGGTATTGTGGATGCAGTTACCCATTCATCGGATGCGTTCTTCTATAAATTAGGTTTAGATATGGGCGTAGATCGAATGGATAAAACTTTGCCATTCTTTGGTTTAGGTAGTAAAACAGGGATTGATTTACCCCAAGAAGCAACGGGACTATTACCATCACGGGCTTGGAAAGCGAAACGCTTTGCGAAAGATCCTTACCAACGGAGTTGGTTACCAGCCGATAGTGTAACTATGGGGGTTGGTCAGGGATTTAATCATTATACGCCACTCCAAATGGCATATGCGACCAGTATTTTGGCAGATGATGGAGTTGCACATCGACCACATTTGTTAAATCGAGTTTTAGATAAATCTGGGAATGTGGTTTATAATTATCAACAATCACAAACTACAATTCCAATTGCTAAAGCTGATCTTGATTTAATTAAGCTGGGTATGCAGCGCGTAATGCAAACAGGGACTGGTGCTAAAGTTGGTGCGGGTGTGAAATACACGATGGCAGGTAAAACTGGCACGGCTCAGGTAGTGGCATTACAGCAAAACTCACGTAAATCTAAATTTAGTGGTAGTCAATACAAAGATCATTCATGGTTTATAGCCTTTGCTCCAGTAGAGAATCCCAAAATTGCGATTGCTGTAATTGTAGAAAATGGTGGTTGGGGCGCGAGTGCAGCAGGTCCAATTGTGCGGCAAATTTTTGATAGTTATTTACTCCAGAGCGAAAGTAACAATCAAGAATCACAAGTTAAATATAAAAAATTTACCCCAACTAAAATCATTCAACCTGTAGTTACGAGTGATGATGAGGCTGAAAATAGTGAAGCAGCTACTCAAACTGTGGCTGAACCCAGCGTAGTAGAACCTTCAGGAGGTAGTAATAATGACTCAAACACTCCACAATAAATTCGTTCGAGTATGGAATTATTTATTTAATTTTGATTATGTCTTAATTTTTCTTTTATTGGCGTTATTTGGGGTAAATATATTTATTCAATATTCAGCTAATGATCAAAATATGACTCGGATGTATAACGATGTATTTTATTTAGCGCTTTCATTTGGGTTGATGATTATAATTGCGGGAATAAATATTAGCAAAATTCGTGCTGCGGCGTTACCTTTATATGTTTTATCTTTGGTGTTAATTGCCTTGGTTTTGCTTATTGGGGTGCGGGTTAATGGGGCACAGCGCTGGTTGAATCTGGGAATTCGCATCCAACCATCGGAATTATGTAAGCTGGCAGTGCCATTATTGGTAGCATATGTAATTTCGATAAAAGACCATATTTTAAGTTATAAGGACTATTTAGTTGGCTTTGTGATTATCGCTATTCCTTTTGCCATGATCGCCAAACAGCCAGATTTAGGCACCGGGATTTTAGTTTTTGCCGCTGGTTTTTTTGTGTTGTTTTTTGCTGGGTTACCTTGGAAAGTAATGATCATTAGCTTGATTGGGATAGTAGCATCAAGTCCATTAATTTGGAGTTTTCTACTTAAAGATTATCAAAAGCATCGCTTATTAACCTTAATTGACCCACAATCAGATCCTTTGGGTAAAGGTTACCATATCATTCAGGGGATAATTGCAATTGGTTCGGGTGGTCTTTGGGGGCAAGGCTATTTGCGCGGAAGTCAGGTTCATTTGAATTTTATCCCAGAAAAACATACTGATTTTGTGGTGACGGTTTTAGCCGAGGAGTTTGGTTATATCGGTGTAGCTGTGGTGCTGATGCTGTATCTTTTGGTGGCATTGCGTGGCTTACGGATTACCAGAATGGCGCAAGATCGTTTTTCAAGAACGCTAGCAGGTAGTATTACGCTTTCATTTATGCTCTATGTTTTGATTAACATGGGGATGGTTAGCGGTATTTTCCCCGTAGTTGGTGTACCGTTACCATTGATTAGTTATGGCGGAACTGCCACGGTGGTATTAATGATCGGTTTTGGTATCTTGCTCTCGATTGATCATCAGCGGCGTTACCGACCACTCTAGGTATTTATAAGGTGACTTATAAGCTTGAATCGTTAAGTGTTGAGCTGGTTATTAGGGTAGGATAGATTCATGTAACTATTTATAGTAAATCATGGTAACATCACATTATTGTTCAATGGCTGCAGTAACTAATTTTGCGATTTCTTCATCAAGAATAATTATATTGGGTTTCCATAATGATTTTGGCACACTAGTGTGGTAGCCGTGTTGAGTTGCTAATTCCCCCAGTAGCCGAGTATTTGATCCTGCAATATCAAATTTCAAGCAGAGTTGGTTAATGCAATTAGCAACCGTACTTCGTGATATCTTTAGTAATTGTCCAATTTTTTCTTGGGTAATGCTGTTAGCTAGTAAAAATATTACTTCGTCTTCTCTTTGGGTTAGTTCCACTGTCGAGGTTTTTGGTCTAAATCTGCCGTCGTTATAGATATAATCCTGAAAATTAAAGAATTTATTTTCTATGGCGATGCTTTGCAAAGCAATAATTTCTCCAGAATGATGGTAAATGGGTAAAAATGTAACCATAAAAGAGGTGAACATATTATTGTAGGGTAATAAATCGATAAAATATATAATAGTTCCGGTTTTAAAGACGTGCTTTTGGAGTTGAATAATTCTTTGTGCGTGTAAAATTAGCAGAGGTATATTTTGTTCAGAATAGAATTTACCAAATACTTTTCCCATTAGGTCTTGGTTGTGACAGTCTAAATAGGATGTGTTTTCTATTTCTTGCCAAGATTTGAATCCAACGCTTCGTGCCGATAGGTCTGTGCATATTTTGAGCTTTAGTTCTTCATCAAAAAGAGATGCATGCACATTGTTTTTAAGAATATGTTTAAAATTTGGTAGTAGTACTTCATTGATATACTGTTGTTTTTCTATGGTTGTAAGCACAATCTAATCTTTCAGTAGAGTAGTTTTAATTTCTTGATTTTACCATCTTCTAGCTATTTTTTTAATTAAGATGTACATTTATATAGGTTTTAGTTTGAAATATCTAAAATACACGACCTATAAGCTAACGATCTATAGTGCAGGATTAATAATGACTCTTGAGTAACTTTATTTTGCTAGCTTGTACTTCAAACTTGAATGTGCGCTGAATAGTGTGTGGAGACTTTTAAAGCAAGTTGCTGAATATGCTATAATATTGCTCAATTATTAATTATTTCTATACATCATTGCCGTTTATTTTCGGTAAATTGATTCAAATTAAATTAGGATAACATGAAAAATATCAGAAATTTCTCAATTATTGCCCATATTGATCATGGGAAATCAACTTTAGCTGATCGCTTTATTGAATTTTGTGGTGGTTTAGATAAACGTGAAATGGACAGCCAGGTTTTAGACTCAATGGATATTGAGAAAGAGCGCGGAATTACAATTAAAGCTCAAACGGCATCCTTAAATTATAAAGCCAAAGATGGCATTATCTATAATCTTAATTTAATTGATACACCGGGGCATGTGGATTTTTCCTATGAAGTGTCACGCTCATTATCGGCTTGTGAAGGTGCTTTGTTAGTGGTTGATGCCTCACAAGGTGTTGAAGCGCAAACGGTTGCTAATTGTTATACTGCAATTGATTTAGGCATTGAAGTTTTGCCCGTGTTAAATAAAATTGATTTACCTTCCGCCGAGCCTGATCGGGTTGCCCAAGAAATTGAAGATATTATTGGTCTGGAAGCACTTGATGCAGTACATTGTTCAGCTAAAACAGGGCTAGGTTTACAAGATGTCTTAGAGTTGGTGGTGGCTAAAATACCTGCACCACGTGGTGATGTAACTAAGCCTTTAAAAGCCTTAATTGTTGATTCGTGGTTTGATAACTACGTCGGCGTGGTTATGCTAGTGCGGATGATTGATGGCGAATTAAAACCTAAAGATAAAATTAAATTAATGAGTAATAAGGCGGTTTTCTTGTGTGAACAAGTCGGTGTTTTTACTCCGAAAATGTTGCCACGTCCTAAATTATCTGCTGGACAAGTTGGTTATATTATTGCTGGGATTAAAGAATTACATTATGCCAAAGTTGGCGATACAGTTACGTTAGAGGCGAATCCTGCTACTGAGCAACTACCTGGCTTTAAAGAAATTCAGCCGAAAGTATTTGCGGGTTTGTATCCAGTTGAATCGCATGATTATGAGTCTTTGCGTGATTCGCTTGAGAAATTAAAACTTAATGATTCTTCATTAAATTATGAACCAGAAGTTTCGCAAGCGCTGGGCTTTGGCTTTCGCTGTGGCTTCTTGGGTTTGTTGCACATGGAAATTGTCCAAGAGCGCCTAGAGCGTGAGTTTGATATGGATTTAATTACCACGGCACCCACTGTTGTGTATCAGATTTTGGAAAAAACGGGTGAAGTTATTACTGTGGAAAATCCAGCCAAGTTACCTGATCCAAGTCGCATTCAGGAAATTCGTGAACCGATTATTACAGCAAATATTTTGGTGCCAAATGATCATGTCGGTTCGGTAATTACCTTATGTACGCAAAAACGTGGTGTACAGATAAATATGCAGTATTTGGGGCGTCAAGTAATGTTGAGTTATGAAATGCCACTTAATGAAGTGGTCTTAGATTTCTTTGATAAATTAAAATCAGTGTCCCGTGGTTATGCGTCCTTTGACTATGAATTTAAAGAATTTCGTGCCTCAGAGCTAGTTAAATTAGATGTATTAGTGAATGGTGAACGGGTTGATGCGTTGTCGTTGATTGTTCATCGGAGTAATTCAGTCTATCGTGGACGGGCGTTAGTTTCTAAATTACGTGAGTTAATTCCCCGCCAGATGTTTGATATTGCAATTCAAGCTGCGATTGGTGCGAATATTATTGCACGTGAAACGGTTAAAGCAATGCGCAAGAACGTGTTAGCTAAATGTTATGGTGGTGATATTAGCCGTAAGAAAAAACTTTTGGAAAAACAAAAAGCGGGTAAAAAACGCATGAAGCAAGTGGGGAATATTGAAATTCCGCAAACTGCATTCTTGGCAATTTTGCAAGTTGAATAAATTTAGCGAAAGTATTATTGATTTTCTGCTTTAAGACATGCTTAAATTACCAGCTATAATTATCTAGCTGGTAATTTTTTGCTGAATTTTTCAATTTAATCAGTAATTTGCTTGCCAATTGGTGTTACATATTATAGCAACATTGTAATACCTTTTTCTTGAATTAAATTAAGTAGTTTCAACGCTGCTCCATTTGGCTTTTTAACGCCTCTTTCCCATTGAACAACAGTTGATAAACTCATATTTAAACATCTTGCAAAAATTGATTGGCTAATATGTTCTTTCTCACGTAACAGCTTAATTTCTTTAGGGGAAAATTCTTTTACGCTTTTGAGGCACAATTTGTCAAAAGTTTTCATAGTTTGCTTATCCGCTATACCAAATTCATGAATTCTGCTCATTTAGCTATGTCCGTCACTTAAAGTTCTATTTTGTTTCATTTTTATTTAACCTCATATAATTCGTTATCTTCTACTCGACTTTGACAGTTTGAACTTATGTCTTAAAGCTGTGCATCTTGCTTCGTAGATCCTCTAGTTGAATTTTAGTATCATGCTATTTAATACCAATTAACTTGAAAGACCTAATTTACGAAATTTAATCACCCAAACCTGTACAGTTTTCCAATGAACACCAACTATGTCTGCTACTGTTGATAATAATTTACTAATTACAGGCGGCATTGCTAACAGAGGAATATTTTTTTAATTGGTTTTATTTTGCCTATTTTGTGCAAACTGGATCAGCCCATTGACTCGTTCGTGTGCAATTGTAAGTTACTGGAGCACCAGAATAAAAGCGAATATCTACAATGCTTGTGGCAGTAAAGTTAGCTACATTAACATTTGTTGCCGCTTCTTTTGCATACCATATAGGTGTACTACTACCCCATTGATCGTTTGCTGTAAAGTATGAGGTGCAAACGTGAGATGCTATCAAATTTCCGTCAACTTTTACGTCGATACAATAAGTTGGCGTAATTTTTTTATCATCATCACTAGGTGACATTGGCGGTGTTATTGTGAATGTATAATTAGTTCCTTGAGGATTTCCTTGCCAACCAACAGAAGATGAGTTAATTCCCCGACCACCTACATTAAATGTATTACTCATACTATAGGGACGAGAAATACCGTCTATTACTGTTGTGTTGAATTTAAATGTACTATTGGCACTTATTACAGCATAACTTTCTATTACATCTGAATTGTACATGATAGTATTTTTAGAAACAACGATTCCTAAAGGCGATTGCGCTAATTTGTCATCAAAGCTTGAATTAATTGTTCCAGTAAAAGTAGTGTTATTCTCAGCTCCCGGTAATTCAGGAGCACTATTAGCATTTGTTTGACTGCCACCACTATTACAAGAACTTATAGCCATAGCTGTAGAGGCAGCAAGTATAGTAAATAATATTTTTTTCATTAAATTTTACCTTAAAACTTTATTTGTATAAAAATCAACTTAGTGTATCTATTTCTTAGTCATAACGACTGAATAAGTGCAGGTAGTAAATGTTTTTTTATTGTCGTCACTAAATTGAAGACTTTCTATAAAGCTAAACACACCATTATTACTCACGCTACAATTATTGAATGTTGTATCCCAACTCAAACTATCTTCAATACGACTTCCTGAAAAACATTGAGTTGGGGTTAACATATTTATAGGATTTTGATAACAATATGCACCATCAATACCACAATATTGATTATTAGAATTTATAACAATGTTATTAAGCTGACTGCCTTTGGGGCAAGAAATATCTCCTGTAATCAGTGTCGGAGCCTCTGAATATGTACCAGCAAGATTTACAGTACCACTTCCGCTTCCACCACTATTTCCACCTCCGCTATTACATGCAGTTAAAACTAGACTACTCAATAAAATCATTAATATTTTCTTCATAAATCTAAATCCTTAAGTATAAAATCTTAAATAATGTCTTTTATAAAAAGAAGCTAGGTAAAAAGATACTTTACCTTACTTCTATCGTTATCGCATAATTCTTATAAATGTATGGCAATAAGTTTTATGGCATTATCATGAATTGTAGCAATGTTGTTGATTATTTGTTCCTGGAACATAAGCCCCAAACATAAACGTACCACCATTAATCCAATTTAAACCAACCACCTGACCAGCAACACATATATTATTTGTAACAGGGTCTATAGTACACAATGGATCATTTGAACCACAATACATTTGTGCTCCAAACTCATAATGGTCAAGGCCTGGAATTACTTGAAGGGTTGGTGCAAAAGTATAGTTTCCAACGTTCATAACTACGTTAAAATCTGCAGTAGGGTATGTACTCCACCACTCGTAAAAGTTATTAACAATTGTATTGTTACCTGTTATAGATATAACACTTAAAGCTCCAGAACCACTTACACTTGTGAAAGCATCATTAATTGGATCCATTAACCCAAAAAACATATAACCATTTTGACTACCCGGTGAAACTGATGGATATACTTCACTAAGTAAAGCTGTCGTATTGTTAGCAATATATGCTGGATTTGGATTTGTAGGGCAAGACCAACCGTAAGTATGAGCCGGGTACGTATTACCATTAACTGTACCGCCATCAGTGAATGGTGTTATTGAACTACCACCGTTAGAGCATCTGTTTGCTAAATTTGTTGCTGCAGTTGGATAGATATTTCCTTGCCCATCTACAGCCCACGCTTGATAGTTTTGACCATCAAAGAATCCTGGGTTAGCAATATAACCAAACACACCTTGTCCATTTGGTCCTGTTGCAAAGATTGATGTGGATTCAGTTTGAATTGTAACGGGTGTATTATTTTCCCAAGCAGACTCATATTGAGGGATGTATTGATATGGATTTCCCAGACCACTTTCTACATAGAATACATAGTTACTGTTAGACAAACCATTTTGAGTATTAGTTTGAATTTGTGGCATACCACCATCCAGAGGGTTTGCTGGTATTAAACTACTGGTCTTGATAGTGCTAGGCATAACTATATTCATATAGTGGCTTACAACCTCTGTTGTTGCGCCGTATGGATATGTGAATTGCTGACTAGGTAAATAACTAGTTGAATACCAAGGTGTATCAGATATAATATACTGCATTGTATTGTTAAATAGTGCATTACTTGCTCCAATAAGCCACTGATCTAAATTTTCTTGGGTGCTATTGAATAATTGTGTATTAGAGCTTTCACTAGCATCGGCTCCATTAATATAATATAAACTATTTAATCCATATAGTGGACCATTATATGAGCTTGTTGCTGTGTTAGGTAGGTTATAATTTAAGATATTTGCAGTTTTTTGCATAATATAAATATTTTGCAGTTGTTTTAATCCCTCATAGTAGAATGACGAAACTTCAGCATTGTATGTACGAATAGAGTCCGCAACATTACTTTCTAAGGACTGACCCCACGGTTGATTAAATGTGGTTGTTAAAAATAACTGATAATGTGCCTGCAAAGTTAAATTATAAGCCACATTGTTAGCTACAGGTGTAATTGTGAATGATGTTCCATCTGAGGTTGTAGTAAACCCTGCCATATTTTCAGTTATTGTATTCACTAAAATACTAGCAAATGTAACAGCCCCGTTGTATTTATCTACTGCTGGTAGCGATGCAGTCGGTAGATTAAGACCATCTGTTGGGACCCAGGTTCCGTCATTATTATTTGTTATTCCATTATAAAAACCAGAGTTAGCTGCACTAAGAGCGCTCTCATTTGTCATATAAGTGCTAAATGCACTTGCATACTGGGAAGTTGCTTGATCAGTAAAAGTAGCTTGAATTGCAGTATTTATATTTGAAATTTGAGTTTCTATAGTACTTATTTCGCCCTGTATCGTATTTATAGCATTAGCCATATCACTTAAAGTAGTATCTAATCCGTCAGATGAGTAAATTCCTTCTATGAATGTTGCAGGTGCTGTAATAAAACCAATTTCAGGAACAGCAACCGCAAATATATTTAAGAAGTTTGTTGCCTCAGTAACCGTGTCCAAAGTATCTCCAAGCATTTGTAGAGATTTACCGTTTTTAGATTTAAGCTTGTGTCTTTTATTTTTTGTGCTGATTTCTTTTTGTTTAACTTGTTTGATAAAATCATACTGCATTGGGTATTGAGGTACGCTCATAGGCTTGTTGTTGTCTGCCGAGTTTTGAGATCCTGAGGAATCACCATTACACCCTACAAGTGCACTTGCAAAAAATCCGCTCATTAAAACTAAGACCAATTGTTTTTTAGATGTATTTATTGTTGTCATAATTCTGTTATATCCTCTCCAAGATTTATTTATTTTTAGTTTAATGATTACTTAAGCCGTGTCAAATTTCCAAGAACCGTATTGTAGTTTATGGCAAAAGAAAAAGATGGGTAAAATTTACCCAACTGTAATTTTGTTGGTTGCAGATGTATAATGAGTCAGCTGAAGAGGCTCGGATAAATTTAGGAATGCTTTATCCAAACATTAAATTAACTTACAAGAAAACCCGCCAGAGGTGGCAGGTTTAGGTCTTAATAGCAATTACTGTTATAAAATACCTGTGAGATTAGTATGAGTTAAATATATTAACAGCATACAAATATTCATAAGTTAGCCCATTTAAGTGATCTACTGAATGATATGTTGAATCAAATGGCGATAATACTTGAATACTGCTCTCAGGAATAAGAATACTTGTCTTAATTTGATTTGGATAAGCTTGCAATAACCAGTCATAATTATTTCTAACCACAACAGAGTCTTGGTTTAAACTTATAATACTAACACTGTTATTTGTCATACCAGTTAAATTTACATCTGCTGCTTGCATTACGGACATTAGGCTCGGATTACCAGATGAGATTAAAGCCGAATCAACAAGTGAGTCAATTGAGTTGATTGGAGAAACAATAAGAGTATCAAGACTTGGATATGTTTTACCATTAGCACTTTGATTTACTGCACTGTTTAATAATTGACTTGCAATCATAGTATCTGGAAGCGCAAATGCGGTTTGAATATTAAGGTTTTGAGAGTTCACATTACAATCCTTACCACAAGTCATATTAAAGAAATCCATATTAAACACTTGAGAATAATTTGAATTTAAACTATATGTTGCATACGATAGTAAAGCATCTGCCGTTAATAAAGGCTTCACTAGGTTAGTCAAACCCTGATCTTGTATGTTATATGTGTTTGCATCATCCTTAACCACATCATTAAATAAATAACCATTTGTCACATTCGACACACTATAAGCACCCTCCATTCCAACTGAATGAGTTAGTTTATAAAATGGGTCTAAGATACTTGGGCTATTCTGGATCATGCTATTAAACCATAAAGAGTAGGCGCCACCCTCTGAATACCCAGCAGAAAATAATTTAATTGGTGCTGTAGTTGCATAAGTTGACTGAATGATTGGTTTTACAGCTTCTAACATGTCTAAAGCTGCTTGAACACTAATTTTAGGATAAAGTACGTATGGATGTACATTTTGCCAATCAACGCCTTGTCCAACATAATCAGGTAACACAACAATATATCCTTGTGAAGCAAAAACAGCAGTTACAGCCTTAACTTCACCATCTGACTCATAATTTGAGCCAGCAAGAGATTTGTTAAATGTTGTGCCATGGAAATACGTTACAACACCCTTTATTTTTGTTGGGTCAGTTAACTGTGGTAAAACTAAACCACCAGATACAGTAACATTCGCACCTGAAGGTAATGCTGTAGTATATGTGATTGATTCAAAAGTTACTCCAGTTATACCAAGTGGATTATTCAAAATAGGTTTACTATTTAAATCAAAATTCGCTGTACCAGCTTGGTTTTTAATCCATGCAATATCGGCTTGACATTGTGGATTACTAATGAGGACACTTTTTGATGGATTTGATTCATCTGTTTTTAATTGACAAAATAATGTTTCGTAGGTTAGCTCCAATGATTCTGCCGAAATAAATGTTGCAGCATTTGGAGAGGATTTCAAATTGGCATTCATTGGATATGCATCTAATGTTTTCAAGGGAAGTATTTGCGTCGCCAAATTAATGTCAGATAATCTAATATCGGATGTCGTTGGTGGGGTAGCTGAACTCGGTGTGCTATTGCCACCATTATTACAAGCAACAAGCAATGTTCCAAATAACGTTGTAAGAATTGTTTGTGTGATTTTTTTCATAATTTCCTCTTTCATAATTTACTGTTAATGACTAATCTAATTTCCAAGAATTTTAGTGTCGTTTATGCAAAATAAAAGAACTGTGTAAAATTCATCCGCTTTAATTTTGTTGGTTTAAAATTATATTTAATGAAGCTTGTGATGAGCAGTGAGTAATAACCGATAATCGTGCTCGATATTAATCCGCTCATTAAAGCTAATGCTAATTGTTTTTTAGATTTGTTTGTTGTTTTCATAATTGTTATATCCTCTCCAAGATTTATTTACAGTTCAAGAACAGTTTAAGAGGTACTTCAGCTGTCTGTGATTTCTCAAGACGCCATTCTAGTTTATGGTGAATAAAAAAGATGTGTAAAATTTACCCACATGTAATTTTGTTGGTATAAAATGAGATTTAATTTGTGGATTGCTTTAGCGATATCATAGAAAAAAATTATAAATTATCCAGCAGATACGTATGTTATAATAAAAAAAGTATGTTTAAAGAGTATATATGAATAAAATTAAGATTTTTTTAAACGATGCAGATTTTACACAGGTTTTTAAAGATATTCTTGTAAATAATTCTGCTTCAGATGCTTGTACCTTCATTGATATGAACTTTTAATATCTTTTTGCCAATCAAAATTTTTTAGATCATTATGGATATAAAATGGAAGATATTGTAGGTCTGGAGTATAAGGATATACAACAAGATCAAGAATTTGCTTCAGTTCTTAGAGAACTTACGGTGCTTTCATTTAAAAATAAAAGTTTTGTCCGCAGAGTTTTAGCGTTTAAAAATACGAGTCAAAAATTAATTGATTTAGTGATCGATCCTGTTATAAATCCTTATACTGGAAATTATGTAGGTAGTGTGGCTTATATAAGTATAGTGATAATGAGTAATCCATTGAAAGAGATTATAAAAAAAATTAATAAGAAAATTAATGTTTTTATACCGAATGCACAATCCAAATCAAGCATAAATGGCATAGACCTAACTGAACGAGAGCATGAAATTCTTTTATTACTATCGATTGGTAAATCATATAAAGAAATAGCTGTAATTTTATCTCATCTCCATGGACAAGACTTTTCCCCAACAGCTATTTCAAATGTCACTTATCGAAAGTTATTTGATAAGTTTAATGTGGTAACCGCTTCTGGATTAATAGAAAAGGCTATTGCCTTAGATATTACTAGCAATATTCCTGCGTCTTTTATATAGATATAACTATTGCGTATAATTGTTTTTGGTGTCTTTTTTCTTTGTACCTGAGTTCAATTGCGAAATGCAAAGAAATCGATTAAACTATCGCTTGTACTTCGCAAGGTACTATGGCAAAAAGATTAACATTAGAGAAATGTATCTGATTAGAAACTCTTAAAATTACCACTTAGTGGTTTTCTGGATAATTTAAGGTAACGACTCTTCCATTTACACATGTTTTTGGGGTAACCTGTTGATTTGTTCGTTTCAACGTGGTTAGTAATTATTAAAAATATAAAATACTACTCATATCAGATAGTTAAAAAATTAATTATGGAGCGAGGCGTCACGAATTGGAATTTAGAGCATTTTTAAAATTTAAATGGATATCTAATTTCTTCGCTTTGGAATTAAGCTCTACGGATTTAACATAGCATGATTCAGTGATGCTGGGTTTATCTGCAAAAATTACGTTTGTATCTAATATTTAAAAACTCAACGTTTAGTTAAGATTATATGCCCTTTTACTTACTGAGACTGCAAGGTACCATTTATAGTCGTATTTTGTCTGTGAAAATAGTATATTATTCAATTTTATCAGATTGATATATGCTTTTTAGTATCAGCTAATTAAATCAAAAATATTTCAAATTACCTTAAATCACTAAAATCACTCAATTGGCAACGTTAAGAATCATTTTCAATAAGTGTATTAATAACTGAAATTGCTGAATGAATAAATGGGTATTGGTGCTTAAGTACATAGCGGGGGGATATGTTATGAAAATTAGCTTTTATCTTTGCATTACAAATATGATAAAATACAGAGATTATAACTAACTTAATAAGAGGCTGATGATGCACAATCGATTTAATACACTCTCAGAACTTTCAACTAAAAGTGGTAATTCATATAAATACTACTCTTTACCAAAACTAGCTGCGGCTGGTTTTAATTTAAAAAAACTCCCAGTTTCAATTCGGATTGTTTTAGAAGCCGTACTGCGTAACTACGATGATATTAAAATTACCGAAGAGCACATTAAACAATTAGCGACTTGGAGCGCTACTGCTGAACGTAGCGATGAAATTCCTTTTGTGGTTGCTCGCGTGGTGTTACAAGATTTTACAGGTGTTCCATTGTTATGTGACTTGGCCGCGATGCGTACGGTTGCAAATAAATTAGGCAAGGATGCCAAAATTGTTGAACCATTAGTACCAGTTGATTTGGTAGTTGATCATTCGGTGCAAATCGATTATTATGGCACTAGCGATGCCTTACGTGAAAATATGGAATTAGAATTTGAACGCAATAATGAGCGTTATCAATTTATGAAATGGGGCATGCAAGCCTTCGATACTTTTGGGGTGATTCCTCCTGGGATTGGGATTGTTCATCAGGTCAATCTGGAACATTTATTCCACGGTGTGCAATCTAAAGCGGGCGTGATTTACCCAGATACCTTAGTTGGCACCGATTCACATACCACCATGATTAATGGGGTTGGGGTTGTCGGTTGGGGTGTCGGTGGAATTGAAGCCGAAGCTGGTATGCTTGGTCAACCAGTTTATTTCTTAACACCTGATGTAGTTGGAGTGGAGTTAAAAGGCAAATTGAATGAAGGTATTTTAGCAACCGATTTGGTGCTAACTATTACCGAAATGCTACGTAAAGAAAAAGTAGTGGGTAAATTCGTTGAGTTCTTCGGTGAGGGGGCAACGAGCTTATCGGTAACCGATCGTGCAACTATTGCGAATATGGCACCAGAATACGGCGCAACGATGGGTTTCTTCCCCGTGGATAGCGAAACTGTACGCTTCATGCGTGCAACTGGACGTAGTGAGGAAGATTGCGAAGTTTTCGAGAGCTATTTTAAAGCGCAAGAAATGTTTGGTATTCCAGCCGCTGGCGAAATTGAATATACTAAAGCCTTATCTTTAGACTTATCTTCTATTAAACCATCTTTAGCTGGTCCAAAACGTCCGCAAGATCGAATTGAATTAGACCAAATGGAAAATAAATTTAATTCATTATTTGTGCAATCAATTGCTGAGAGCGGTTTTAATAAAACAGCAGCTCAATTAACTGAACGTTATCCAACTAAAGCTGGGATTGATATTGGTAATGGCGATGTTTTAATTGCTGCAATTACCTCATGTACCAATACCTCTAATCCAACGGTGCTATTAGCGGCTGGTTTGTTAGCTAAAAAAGCCGTTGAAAAAGGTTTAAAAGTTCACCCACGAGTTAAAACTTCATTAGCACCAGGCTCACGAGTAGTAGCGGATTACCTACAAAAAGCTGGCTTGCAAGAGTATTTGGATCAATTAGGTTTCAATATTGCGGCCTTTGGTTGTACCACGTGTATTGGTAATGCTGGTGATTTACGCACAGAATTCAATGAGACTATCGTTGAAAAAGACGTGATTGCCTGTGCGGTGTTATCGGGTAACCGTAATTTTGAAGCACGGATTCATCCAAATATCAAAGGTAATTTCTTAGCATCACCTCCATTAGTGGTAGCATTTGCCTTAACTGGTAAAGTTAATGTTGATTTGACTAAAGAACCAATTGGTCAGGGTAGTGATGGTAAAGATGTATTCTTAAAAGACATCTGGCCAACTAGTGAAGAGATTGCGAAATTAATGCCATTGGCACAAAATGCCGATACGTTTAAACGCTTATATAGTCACTTAACTAAAGATCATGATTTATGGAATAATATTCAATCAGCAACAGGTGATGTTTATACTTGGCCTGATTCAAGCTATATTGCAGAGCCACCATTCTTTGGTGATTTCTCAATGACCTACGGTGATATTCATGATATTAAAGCGGCTAAACCTTTGATGATTCTTGGCGATTCAGTTACGACTGATCATATTTCTCCTGCTGGTTCATTTAAAGCTACTACACCTGCTGGAAAATATTTATTATCCCGTGGTGTAGCGGCTAAAGATTTTAATTCCTATGGTTCGCGCCGTGGTCATCATGAAGTAATGATGCGTGGTACTTTTGCCAATGTACGGATTAAGAACTTAATGATTCCTGCTGCTGCGGATGGTGCTCGAGTTGAGGGTGGTTATACTTTGTATAATGGTGAGCAAACTACAGTTTATGAAGCTGCGATGCAGTATATAGCTAGCCATACACCAACGGTGATTGTTGCTGGGGAAGAGTATGGTACGGGCTCTTCACGCGATTGGGCAGCGAAAGGAACGCAGTTGCTCGGGGTTAAAGCCGTGGTAGCTAAGAGCTTTGAGCGGATTCATCGTTCAAATTTAGTTGGTATGGGTGTTTTACCGCTGCAATTTAAAGCTGGGGTTAATGCGGATAGCCTAGGTTTGCTTGGTACAGAGACCTATGATGTTCTTGGGGTTACCAATGATCTTAAAGCCCAACAGGATTTAACTTTGCGCATAACTTATGCGGATGGTAAAACTAAGGATGTTGCGGTACTTTGTCGGATTGATACACCAATTGAAGTAGAGTACTATAAACATGGTGGTATTTTACCGTATGTTTTACGTGAAATCTTAAGCAAGTAATTGCTCAAATAATAAAAAACCGCGAGTAGTGTAAAACTACTCGCGGTTTTTTATATTCATAAAATAAGCTCAACCGCGAGAACTTTCTTCGCGGTTGAGCTTATTTTAGTGTTTATGTGCTAATTAGGCTTTATAAAACACAAAGTATTTAGTTTGGTATGCTACTTGCATCCGGTGTGCCCATTTAGGTTGATTGTGCAATGAGCGATCTGCGTAATGAGTCATGTTGCTGGCAGTTGTTTGTATGCTGCTGTTATCGTTTTGAGATTTATCTACGTTATCAAATGCGCGCGCTAATTGATCGGCTTCATAGATTTTATAATAAGAGGTCATCTCTTGGTAGTTTTCGAACTGAAGTTTCTTCGGGGTCTTCTTAGTCCAACTAAATTGATTTTTTTCAAAAATAACGCTACAAGCGTCTTGGTTAGATTGTTGCATGCGGTTAATCACCACACGATTAATTAATTGACATTCTTTGTCAGATGTTCCACGACATTCTTTATATAAATTAATTGCCATACACAGTTGTGCTGATACGATTAGCATTGACTACTCCTTGTGGGTAATTGATTTGAGTTCCTTTACAAAAGCAAATCATTATAAAAAATATCTACACATAGTGTGTAGATTTGTTAAGAACTGGATTATTACATAGAGGTAAAGCGTTTGTCAAGTGTCTTTTCTTGTAAGTTATTGAAAAAGCTGGTTATTTAGTTGGTGTAAACTCCACATAATTTGAGTTATAACGGGTTTTTAGTCGTAATAATGCGTGCTAAACGTATGGGTTAATCAATGAAATAGATTATTTTGTAGTGAAATGCTGCATTAAATTTTTATTTTGGTGTTGTTTTTGTGGTGTGTCTGAAGCGGGGCAAAAAATAAACGCGGAAGGAACCGCGTTTTAATTAAGATAGTTTGCTAAGAAAGCTAGCTAGCTCAGGAGCTAGTGGACAATTTACTTCAAGTGTTTGTTGCGTCATTGGGTGCATGAATTTGACGTGATGAGCATGGAGGAACATACGTTTTAAACCCTGTTTGGCTAGTAATTTATTTTGTTCAAAATTACCATATTTGTCATCGCCGGCAATCGGGAAACCTAAATATTGAAGATGAATACGGATTTGGTGTGTGCGTCCAGTTTGTAAATCTGCATTAACTAGGCTAAATTCTGCATATTTCTTTTTAAGGGTAAAAATGGTATGGGAAAACTGTCCGAGTTCTTGATCAATTCGTACGCGGCGCTCACCATCTTTATTGGTATATTTATAAATTGGGGCTTTAACATTGCGTTTTTCATCGCGCCAGGCGCCTAAAGTTAACGCAAAATATTCTTTGGTGATTTGATTTTTTTTCATTTGCTCTTGTAGTTCAACTAGCGCAAGGCGCTTTTTGGCTAAAATTAGGATTCCTGAAGTCTCCTTATCGAGCCGATGAGCAAGTTCAAGAAATTTATATAATTTAGCTTGGCGGAGTTGTTCAATTACACCGAAAGAAACTCCACTGCCACCGTGGCATGCAACACCGTGAGGTTTATTTATGATTAAGTAGTAATCATCCTCAAAAATTATTGGAAAAGTTGCAGCAGGAACAACTTTATTTATTTGACTAGTTTCAGAGACGCGAATTGGTGGAATGCGGATAATGTCGCCGAGTTGAACTTTGTCATTAACTAGGCAGCGAGCCTTATTAATCCTGACTTCTCCGCTACGGATGATGCGATATAAATGGCTTTTGGGAACGCCTTTTAAGATCTTAATAAGGAGGTTATCGAGGCGTTGATTTTCATCAGCTTCAGAGACGGTATAAAAATTTACTTGGTTTTGGTTTATTTCATTCATTTTGATATTCATTATAGTTTATAATTAGAGGTTGGTTATATTGTATTCAGCATAATTGTAACTGATTTATTAACTTGAAGTTAGCATTGTTAGGAAAGACCTATTTCTGATGGCTGATTTATAGTATAAATAAACGGTTATTCCTTGATTTATCTGAGCTAGAGAGATATGCGGCGTAGGTGCCAATAAATTAAGTTCTTGGATGTTCAAAACTAATGAACAGCAAGCTGCCATGGTAAATATAATCAAATAAAAGATATAAAATGTAAAAATATTTTAGCTAGTTGCTTTGCTAGCTTGTTATGTAATCATTACTTCATGGTATGACTTTTGAAAGACATAAATTCCAGATCAACAATTAGATGATTGCCGAATTGTGCTTACTCGCTTTTGGAGTGTTAATAAATAATATCATACTGATAAATAAATAGTGTATCGACAATTAATTTTAGACTAACTTTACTTCATGGAGAAGAGGGTTTAATTAGTATTGATTAGATTGCCAGTTTTAAAAACAATTTATTAAGTGATTCTATGGAAATTCAAAATTAAAGTTTTCAAAGTTTAATTGGTTTAGGTTATAGATTAAATAATTTTAACTAAATCGTGCTGCTTTGGGGGAAATAATTACAAACAAGTTTGCTAAGTTTAATTGGCCGTGAAAGGTTTAGTTAAGCATGAAAAGAATGTTATTTAACGCAACTTATGCTGAAGAGCTAAGAGTTGCCGCCGTTGAGGGGCAAAAGTTGATTAACTTTGATATTGAAACGAGCAGCAAAGAGCAGCGCCGTGGCAATATTTACAAAGGATTTATTACTCGAGTTGAGCCGTCATTGGAAGCTTGCTTCGTTGATTATGGTACTGAGAAACAGGGTTTTTTACCTTTTAAAGAAATTGATTTTCGCTATTTACCAGAAGTTAACGGACAACGTGGACGCGAATTTTCTAAATTACCAGTTGGCACTGAGTTAATTGTTCAAGTTGAAAAAGATGAACGCGGCAATAAAGGCGCGGCATTGACCTCTTATGTTACCTTACCTGGGCGTTATTTGGTTTTAATGCCAAATAATTCACGCGCGGGTGGGATTTCTCGCCGGATTGAGGGTGAAGAACGTGATGAATTAAAGACCGTGATGGCGCAATTAGATACACCTCAAGGAATGAGTGTGATTCTACGCACTGCGGCCTTAGGACGTGTAATTGAAGAATTACAATGGGATTTAACCTATTTATTGAAATTATGGACGGCTATTCGCAGTGCCGCGGAAGAACAAACTGGTTCGTTCTTGATTTATCAAGAAAGTAGCTTAGTAATTCGTTCAATTCGTGATCATTTTTCACCAGATATCTCTGAAATTTTAATTGATACCGAAGAAGTTTATACACAAGCTAAGCAATTTATGGCGCATGTAATGCCTAATTTTGCGGATAGAATTAAACTTTATCGTGATGATGTGCCATTATTCTCACGTTTTCAAATTGAACATCAAATTGAATCAGCCTATTCGCGTACAGTGCATTTGCCATCAGGCGGTGCAATTGTAATTGATCATACCGAAGCATTAACTTCAGTTGATGTGAATTCAGCTAAAGCCAATAAAGGTGCGGATATTGAAGCTACAGCCTATTTAACCAATCTTGAAGCTGCCGAAGAGGTTGCGCGTCAATTACGCTTGCGTGATTTAGGCGGTTTAGTTGTGGTTGATTATATCGATATGGAAAATCCACGCAATCAACGAGATTTGGAAAATCATTTTAAAGCTCAGCTTAGTTTAGATCGTGCGCGAATTCAAATGGGTAAACTGTCTAAATTTGGTTTACTGGAATTATCACGGCAACGTTTGCAAGCATCATTGGATGAATCAAGTGCTATTTCATGTCCACGCTGTGCTGGAGTTGGTTCGATTCGTGGAATTGAGTCAAGTGCGCTGCATGTATTACGCATTGTGCAAGAAGAAACCATCAAAAATGGTGGACGTTTATCGGCGTTGCATGTGCAATTACCTGTGGATGTTGCAACCTACTTATTGAACGAACGTCGTGATGATGTGGCTAAAATTGAGGCGCGGATGAAAGTTAAGATTATCTTAATTCCGAATGTGCATTTAGATTCACCGCATTATAAAATTAAAAAATTGACCTATGATAATTTTGATAGTAATTTTAATCAATCAAGTTATAATTTAGTTGAGATTCCTGAAGATAATTTAGCCTATAAAGCAACGACTAAGAAATCTGATACCGCAATTAACAAATTACCAGTAGTGCAAAATATTGCACCTGCTGAGCCAGCACCATCTGTTGGTCGTCGGCAAGGTAAATCGTTGTTTGCCAGTTTCTTTGCTGCAATTGGTAATTTCTTTGCAACGCCAACCGCTGAATCAAAAGCTAAATCACATAGCCGCACGCCTGGTCAGCCAGCGCCACGTAATGTTAAACAACATCGTGATAATAATGCTGAAGATCGTCGTCAAGGACGTAATTCACGTTCACGTGAGAATGTTGCTGGGGCGAATGATAATTCGTCAAATAATAAAACTCGACCAGTTCCTGTTGCCAAGAGTAATAATCGGATTCAAACTGTGCGACCTGTACAGTCGAATAGTGCTGAGAATAAGCCTTTAGATGAAGTTCAAGCAACAGCAAGACCACCGCGCAATCCACGGAATAATAATCCGCGTAATTCAGCGCCAAAGTCAGTTGACGCTAGTGTAGCTCCTCGTGAAGTGCCAGTAATGCCACAACGCAATGCAGCACCAATCAAATCACCTGTGTCGGTTAAAAATGATTCAAGCGTAGCGCGACCAGCTAGTGAGAGTAAGTTGCCACAGGCAGAAAAAGTTGTAGCTAGACCTAATGTGGATACAGTTAAGCCGCAACTAGCTGAGGCTTCACAACGAATTAACCCTGTTACAGTTAAACCCACGGTTGAGGAAGTTAAGTCTACTGTAACCGTGAAAACCGTTGAGGCCGCGCCAATCAAGGTCGAAGCACCTGCGGTGGTGGTTGTTCCTAAGGTAGTTAAACCAGTAGCGGTAATTGAACCAGTTGATTTAGGTGGCTTGCAGTTAGTGAATACGAACCGAGAGCTTCTGAATAAGCCGCAAGCTGAAGTTGTTGCGGTAGCAGCTAAACGCTTTAGCGATGTGGTAAATAAAGAGCGGGTGATTGATCCGAATATTAGTTATGAATTAGTTGAAACTAAACGTTAATTTAGTTGGGCACCAAATTTTTGGTGCCTTTTTTAATGGTGCAAAGCACAAGAGGAGATATGCTATGTTAAGTCCATTGGATATGTTTGCAATTGGAGTTGGTCCATCCAGTTCTCATACGGTCGGACCAATGAAAGCTGGTTTGGAATTCACTAATTATTTAAAACAACATGATTTATTAAATCAAGTTACACAGCTAAAGGCACATTTATATGGATCTTTAGCTTTAACTGGAGCAGGGCATGGTACGTTTCTTGCGGTAGTAAATGGTCTTGCAGGACAACATCCGAAGACGATTGATCCTGATACCATCTATTCGCGTGTGGATGAAATTAAGGCCAGCCAGCGTTTGAAATTGGCAGATATGCATGAAATTGATTTTGATTATGACCAAGACTTGATTATTCATAAAGATCAAGCGTTGCCTGAGCATTCAAATGGTATGCGCTTTATTGCGCTAGATTCACAACAGCAGGTCGTTTATGAGCAAGAGTATTTTTCGATCGGTGGCGGGTTTATTTTAGATAAAGCGCAAATTAGTCAACGCAAAGAAAATGAAAACGTCACGAGTGAACTTAAAGTTCCTTATCCGTTTAGCAATGCCAAAGAATTATTTGATCATTGCATTCAACATAATTTATCGATTGCTGAATTGGTTATGGCAAATGAAGAGGTAAGGCGTGCGCGCGATGAAGTTTGTGCTGAAGCATTGGAAATTGCCAATGTGATGCGTTCTTCTATTCAGCGTGGTTTAAGAACTGAAGGTATTTTGCCTGGAGGATTATTGGTTAAGCGTCGTGCTCCGCATCTATATCAACAATTAAATAGTAATGACTTAAATTTAGTCTCACATCAAGATCGACGTTTGTTGGCAATGACCTATGCGATTGCGGTTAATGAGGAAAATGCTGCGTTTAGTCGGGTAGTTACTGCACCAACCAATGGTTCTGCTGGAACTATTCCTGGAGTTTTAGAATATTATCGTAATTTTTACCTTGGCGTTACGGATGAGAAAATCATTGATTTTATTTTGACCGCAGGAGCTATTGGTAATCTGTACAAATATGGTGCTTCAATTTCAGCAGCTGAAGTTGGCTGTCAAGGTGAAATTGGCGTGGCTTGTTCGATGGCTGCCGCTGCATTAACCGCTGTGATGGGCGGTAGTGTCTTGCAGGTGGAAAAAGCTGCAGAAATTGCGATGGAGCATTGCTTAGGTATGACTTGTGATCCGATTGATGGACTGGTACAAATTCCGTGCATTGAACGCAATGGTGTGGCAGCAAGTAAAGCGATCGATATTGCTAAATTAGCCTTGTTGGAAGATGAGCCTGGAAAAGTTAGTCTAGATGCCGTGATTCATACCATGATGGAAACTGGACGCGATATGAGTACGCGTTATAAGGAAACGGCATTGGCGGGTTTAGCGGTGAATGTGGTGGCTTGTTAGTAAATATGGATAAATTGAAAAGCAGACCAAGTGGTCTGCTTTTTTATATATGAATAAGTTAAGCGGTGGTGCTATTTGTTGAATAATATGCGTACTAATAAACCACCAGCTTCACGAGTTGCACCAGTGCCAAGTGAGAGAACTTTGCCTGCAACTGGGGTAGTGTATTGGCAGATAATATCACCAAATGGATTAAGTTGGCGTGCAACGATTTGTTCGGCGCTAACCTCATCACCAAGTTGCACTAATATTTCAGCATAGCCACCAACTTTTGCGCGAATTGAAAGCATTTCATTTCCGACATAACTAGCATTATCATGCGCAGTACGCGCAAATTTACCTTGTGTTATACCAAATTCAATCAAGATATTACGTATTCCTTCAATACTGCGCGCAATATAATCTGATTGGTAGATCCTTGCCGCCCCAAGTTCGATGGTGATTGCAGGAATATTATGTTCGATAAACGTAGTTTCCAGAGTACCTTTTTCGCCATCATCATTTTTAATTTGATCGGCTGGAATTAACTCAGCCATGCGCTGGCAAATCGGGTTACGGTAGTCGGCAAAAACAAACAGCGGATAAATCGTATCCGTTGATTGGCTATGTAAATCAATTGCGTAGTCCACATTGTTTAGCCATAAATTATTCCATAATAAATAGGCATGTTGATGCGCACTATCACCATCTAATTTACCCGGGAAAGTGCGATTCATATTAACATAATCGCCACCATCGGTGGATAAATACCAATTTTTACTAATGTGCATCAAGGAATTTGGGCAGGCTTGAAGTATCCCCATCACTGTACCAGATAATTGCTGTGGATCGAGTGTGGCAAAGAGTTGTTGGATTACGCGTGAGCCATTGAGTTCATCGCCATGAATCCCGGTATTGAGTAATAGTTTTGGCCCTGCATTAATTCCTTTGGCGATGATAATAGGAACATACCAACTTTGCCCAATATTCATATCTGCGCCTTTGAACATGAAGCGGTAAATCTTACCTGCCGCTAGGTCATCAAGGTTTAATTGAGTTATGACTGGGACGCCATTGATTATATCGCCATTATAAAGGGTGGATTTTTTGAGATTTGTTTGCAATATGGTTGAGCCTTATATTAAATATTTGAGTGTTGTTTAAAAAACTAGGTGAATTTATGAATTGCTTGCAGTATTTTGAATCCGTAGTTGTTGGTTAAGTTGCACGCTATTATCGATAATTTGATTGTCAGTTTTAAGGGTATCAATCGGTAAGTTAAATTTTTTAGAAATTGAGTAGAGTGTATCACCTTGGACTACTGTGTAATTAGTATAATTATTGCTTGTTTGACTGCGGTTAGCTACTCCTTGCGAACTATTTGTGTCATTCAGCAAGTCAGTTGCAAGCGCAGCATTTTCAGAGGGGCTGATCGCTTGTGGTGCACTTGCCGCGCTTATCTTTGAAGTTGAATTAGCCGTTACGCTAGTTGAGCCTTGCTGAGCTAGCACATTGATTTCATCGTTGTTGTCGCTGGCTGTGTCAAGGTTGTTGTTAGCAATCAGCGGCGTGATAGGAGCCGCGTCATCTTGGAGTGTGGTGGGTATCGTATTTATTCCCATACTTGTATAATAAATGCTTTGATTTGCAACTGGTAGTAATAAATGTTGATTACTATTTACCGCATAATTAACTGAATTATATTGTGGATTAAGTTTTTTATTTAGCGCTGGTGTGAGTTGAGCCGCACTCATAAAATTACTCACGCTAATTGTCGATGCTGGATTGATTGCCGCAAAATAAGGTTTATTGGGTAAGTTAGTTAATGTGATTCCAAATTTACGAGGATTTTGAATAATATTGGCTAAGGCGATGATTTTTGGTACGTATTGATGCGTCACATCGCGCACATCCAAATCGTATAAATTGCGGCTACTTGATGCATTTAAGGCATTGTTAATATTGCCTTCGCCCCAGTTATAAGCGGCAATAGCGAGTTCCCAGCTGCCAAATAAATCATATAGATATTGTAAATAGGCAATTGCGCCACGGGTTGAATTTAGAATATCTTTACGCTCATCTAGATCTGAATTTATCGTCATGCCAAAACGTTTACCTGAGCCATTGAGAAACTGCCACATTCCAGTTGAAATTCCAGTTGGTGACACGGCATTCGGGTTATAGGTGCTCTCAACAATTGGAATTAAAGCTAGTTCGCTAGGAATACCGCGGCGCTCCATTTCAGTTACCACAAAGTAGATATAAGGGGCAGCATTTTGCATGATTATGTTAAAATATTTGGGATTGCTATAGCGTTTTTCCCAATATTTAACTTCTTTGGTTTCTTTATGATTGAGTGCAAAGCCACTACGCATACGTTGCCAAAAGTCGTCCTCATAGCGCAGGTTGCTTTGGTTGATTTGTTGCATTTGGAGCGCTAAATTATCCGCATGTACAGCAAGCAGTAGCGGGCAAAAAAGCAAATTAAAGAGTAATTTTTTACGCATGATTTTTTATCTATTAAAATGTCCTAGTATTTTGGTATAATATTGCACTCAATATTATATCTAATATATTGTAACTTAATTCGATTAGTGTTGCAACAATTTTATAGTCTGAAGAAATGAATAAAGAAATCTTAGTTTTATATTATAGTCAAAATGGTGCGACCAAAAAATTAGCACAGCTAATTGCACGGGGCGTAGAGTCAGTTGGAGGTGTTACGGCGCGAATTCGTTGTGTACCTAAAGTTTCGACGCTATGCGAACAAATTGAGGCGAGTATTCCTGAGAGTGGTAATCCCTATGTCACTAAAGCCGATTTAGCCGAATGTATCGGACTGGCTTTGGGTTCACCGGTGCGCTTTGGAAATATGGCGGCAAGTATGAAGTATTTTTGGGATAGCACCAGCGAAGAATGGTTAAGTGGAACCTTAATTGGTAAGCCTGCTTGCGTGTTTACCTCCAGCTCATCATTACATGGCGGACAAGAAAGTTGTTTGTTATCTATGATATTGCCATTGCTGCATCATGGAATGTGCATAATTGGATTGCCATATTCTAATTCTGAATTAATTACCACCAAAAGTGGCGGTACTCCGTATGGTGTGACACATGTTGCGGGTTTAAATTCAGATTGGGAAATTAGTGCAGAGGAAAAAGCCTTGGCGTTGGCACAGGGTAAATATTTGGCTGAAACAGCTTTGAAATTATGTAAATAAATTATGTTATTTGTGCGAGGGGTAAAAAAATGAAAGTATTAGTTTGTGCAAAACGGGTCGTTGATCCGAATGTTAAGGTGCGTGTTAAAGCCGATCATAGTAATGTGGATATCGAACATAGCAAAATGTCGTTAAATCCATTTGATGAAAATGCGATTGAGGCTGCGGTACGTTTAAAAGAACAAGGTTTGGTTAGCGAAGTGCTGGTGGTGTCAATTGGTGGCGCTAAATGTGAAGAGACGCTTCGCACTGCTTTAGCGCGGGGTTGTGATCGTGCGATTTTGTTTGAAACACTTGAAAATTATGAACCAATTAATATTGCCAAAATTTTACAGGCAATCGTGATTAAAGAACAACCACAATTAGTTTTACTTGGTAAACAGGCGATTGATGATGATGCCAATCAAGTTGCACAAATGTTGGCTGGGAAATTAAATTTTCCCCAAGCAACGTTTGTTTCAGATTTAAGCTTAAGTGGCACAACTTTAACCGTGAGCCGTGAAATGGATGGCGGTACGCAACAACTTGAGCTAACGCTGCCAGCGGTGGTAAGTGCGGATTTATCGTTAAATGAGCCTCGATTTATTAAATTACCGCAATTAATGCAAGCCAAAAAGAAACCAATTGAAAAAATTACGCTAAGCGAATTAGGTTTAACTTTAACCTCACGTACGCGCATGATTAGTGTGATTGATGGTGAAGTTAAGAAACACTGTACGCTAGTTAAAACTAGCGCTGAATTAATTAATTTACTAAATAAGGCAAAGGGGCAGTAAATGAAAATATTAGTAATTGCAAGTGCTAAAAATGGGCAAATTAATGCTAATTTAGCTAATGTATTAACTGCCGCGAGTAAAATTCACGCAAAGTGTGATGTGTTGGTAATTGGTTCGTCTGATTTGACCTCACTCAGTAAATTGGCTTGCATTGGTAAAATATTGCATCTCAACTCCATAGTTGATGAACAAAATTTAGCGAGTTCAGTTGCTAAATTAGTTGCCAATATTGCCAAGAATTATACGCATGTACTAACGGCTGCGGATAGTTATGGTAAAGATTTACTGCCGCGGGTGGCGGGTATTTTAGATCTTAGTCAAGTTAGTGAAGTTGTGGCGATAGTTTCGCCGAATATTTTTAAAAAACCCATGTATGCAGGAAATGTTTTAGCCGAAGTTGAATCTTTTGAAGATACCAAGTTGTTAACGGTACGTGCAACTAGTTTTGCGCCATACACGGCTTTAGCTGAAGAAGCTGCAGTAGAAGTTTTGCCGAATAGCGCGGAGATTAACCCACATATTAGCCATTTAGGTGAAACTGTAATTCATAGTGAGACAATTGATTTATCTCATGCGCAAATTATTGTAACTGGTGGTCATTCCTTGGGTTCCAAAGAGGATTTTGTTGAGTTAATTCATGGTTTGGCTGTGAAATTAGATGGTGCAGTTGGCGCATCGCGTGCCGCGGTTGAGGCTGGGTATGCCAGCAATGATTGTCAAGTCGGTCAAACAGGTAAGGTCGTTGCACCAAAATTGTATTTAGCAATTGGTATTTCGGGTGCCGTGCAGCATATTGCGGGTATGAAAGATTCGCAACAAGTGATTGCGATAAATATTGATCCGAATGCGCAAATTTTTGAATATGCCGATTATGGTTTAGTTGGCGACTTATTTGAGATTGTCCCCGAATTAATAAATCAATTATAATAATTGGCGTAAATTAGTTTTTTAAGGATAAAGATAAATGTTACACGAAAATACTCAAACCAGCATCGAAATTAGTTCTAAAGATTTGCCACTAAGTTGTCCAATGCCAGCTATGCAAACTTGGAATTCACACCCGCGCGTTTTTCTAAAAATTGAAAAAGAGCCTAATTTAGAAATTACCTGTCCATATTGCTCAACTCATTATAAATTAGTTAAGTAGTATTAAACGATGAGTGCCGCATATAAAATTTTGATAGTAGCTCCGTCATGGGTTGGCGATATGGTTATGAGCCAAACCTTGCTGAAGTTGCTAAAATTAAAACACGGCACCAATTGTCAAATTGATGTGCTGGTGAATTCGTGGGCACTTGATGTAGTCAAGCGGATGCCTGAAGTTAATCAGGTTCATGTTAATCCATTTGGACACGGTGAATTTGGTCTAATTAAGCGCATTAAACTGGGTTTTAGTTTGCGCTATGAACATTATGATCAATGTTTCGTGCTGCCAAATTCGTTAAAGTCCGCCTTGGTGCCTTTTTTTGCGGGTATCCCGAAACGTACTGGTTTTGTTGGCGAAATGCGTTATGGTTTATTAAATGATAGCTATAAATTAGATAAGTTAGCCTTACCATTAATGATTGAGCGGTTTTGTGCGTTAGCCAATGCAGGACAGAAACCTGATGCCATTGAGTTTCCAAGCTTTTCTGTTGATACACAAAATCAAACTAAGGTCTTAAATAGGTTAAGTTTGAATTTGCTCAAACCTGTGATTTGTCTTTGTCCTGCGGCCGAATATGGCCCAGCTAAGCGTTGGCCAACCGCGCATTTTGCAAAATTAGCGGATTTATTGCAAGCGCAAAATTATCAAGTGTGGATCATGGGATCAGCTAAAGATCAAAACATTGCTGAAGAAATCATGCAACAAGCCACGGTTAAAGCTGATTTACATAATTTATGTGGGCGTACGAATTTAGTTGAAGTTATTGATTTATTGGCAACTGCAGCCGCTGTGGTGAGTAATGACTCTGGTTTAATGCATGTAGCCTGCGCTCTAAATGTCCCTGTAATTGCCATTTATGGTTCATCCTCACCAGGGTTTACCCCGCCATTATCTAAGCAAGCTGTTATTCAAAAAATTGCGTTGGAATGTGCGCCATGCTTTGCCCGTACCTGTAAATTTGGTCACTACAATTGCTTGCAAGGTATTTCACCTGAGGTGATTTTTCAGCAGATTCAGACGGTTGTTCAACATAAATAATTAATTACAGTGCGATAATTGAAGAATTGTTTAGTTAGCTAGCTATAAAGTAAGTTTATTCAAGAGATCTTAGCTGAAGGAATATTTAGCGTATTTTGTAGTTGTATTATAAAAAAACTGTGTGATTAATTTTGCTTTGCAATCACACAGTTGAGTTTATGAAAAATATTTAATTAGTTAGCCAAAGCTTGTTTAATCATCTCAGCATATTCAGTATCTGCAGCATAGAATTGCGCCAACATTTTATCTTGAATTAGTTGACTGGCTTGTTTTAATCCGTCAGCAATATTATTCACCAATTGCGCTTTTTGATCGGCACTCATTAGTCTAAACAAGTCACCAGCTTGGCTAAAATTATCTTCATGTTGACTATCATAAGCCTTAATCCAGGCTTCACCCAAAATTGGTAATGGTGGTTCAGTGTATTCTGGACTCGGGGTTGCCAAATGAGCTTGCTCATGTGGGTAGAAGTTCACATCACTAATTTGCTCGCGGCTACTGAGATGATTTTGCGCCATTGCGCCATCGCGTTGAAAGTTATGCACGGGACAACGTGGGCGATTCACTTCGAGCTGATTAGCATTCGCTCCAACCCGATAACGATGCGCATCACCATAGGCCAATAAACGTGCTTGCAACATCTTATCTGGTGAGACACCAACCCCAGGTACTAGATTGGCTGGACTAAAGGCAGCTTGTTCAACTTCCATAAAGTAATTTTGGACATTTTTATTTAATTCAATTTGACCAATTTCAATTAATGGAAAATCTTTATGTGGCCAAACCTTAGTTAAATCAAAGGGGTTGATATGGTAAGTTTTGGCTTGTTCGGTCGTCATGATTTGTAATTTAACTGCCCAACTTGGGAAATCTCTACATTCAATTGAGTCGAATAAATCTTGTTGTGCTCCAAAACTTGGTAGCTTAGCCGCTTCATCATTAGTCAAGGTTTTAATGCCTTGATTGGATTTAAAATGCCATTTAACCCAGTAACGCTCGCCTTTTGTATTATACAAACTTAAAGTGTGTGAGCTAAAGCCATGGGTGTGACGTAGTGAAGCAGGAATTCCGCGATCGGACATTAAGATTGTCATTTGATGAAATGATTGTGGCGAATTAGCCCAGAATTCAAACATCCGTGCTGGATTTGGCGTGTTGCTTTGTGGATCTTTTTTTTGTGAATGAATAAAGTCAGGAAACTTAATTGGATCACGCAAGAAAAATACTGGCGTGTTATTGCCAACAATATCAAAATTACCTTGGGTGGTATAAAACTTAATTGCAAATCCACGTGGATCACGGGCGTAATCACTCGAATCTTGTCCACCACCTACCGTTGAAAAACGAATAAATAGTTGGGTTTGTTTACCCAATCCAGTTAAAAGATCCGCATAAGTATATTTTGAGAGATCTTTGGTAAGTGTAAATGTACCATAAGCGCCTGTGCCACGTGCATGAACTACGCGTTCAGGTATCCGTTCACGATTGAAGTGGGCTAGTTTTTCAAATAAATGATAATTCTCAAAAGTTAGTGAACCGCGTTCACCAGCGCTGATACTATTTTGATCTTCGGCAACTGGTGCGCCATTAGCAAGGGTTAGTGGGCATTTAGACATGATTGAGTTCCTTTTTGTTGTTGATAGCGTTATTATGCCAAAATTTACGCATACGGTCTAGTTAATTGTATCTATCTAATTGATAGTTATTAGCTATTGATCTCGTGTAGTGTGTAGTTATACTCTTCTGGTGGTGAAATACTGCGCCCAGTATTAAAATCAACCCAAACAATAACCGCTTGTCCAGTTGCATAAATTAGCGTAGGGGTGTTTTTGTCGCGGATAACTTGCTCAAAGAATACGCGTCGACCAGTGGTATGACTATAGTACAGTTCAACGTCTATTTCTGCGGGATAATTAATTGGTTTTAAATATTTACAGCTAGTTTCTGCAATGATAGGTCCGCGAGTAGCCGGGTCCAGTGGAATATTATGGGAATTTAGCCAGTCAATACGACATTCTTGGAGATAAACAAAGTAAATTGTATGATTAACATGGTTAAAAGCATCCATATCTTGCCAACGAATGGTAAATGATTTACGATAAAGTAAGTTATGCTGATTTTTCATATACAATCCTATTTGATGACTATTTGAGGTGATATTCTAGCATAGGTATAGTTCATCCGATGAATTCTTGTCCCTAGTTATTTGAATTGATTGATATTAAGCAATGGCTTATGCGATGTGTTTAATTTTAGAATTTAACTTCAATCTAATCTAAAGTGTTAACCAAAATCGAAAATATGCGTTCTAAATCAATTTAGGTTATAATGTCTATTATTTATCATTTGAAGGAAAGTAGTATGCACATTACACGAGTTGGAACTACCCAGCGCTGGTCAGATGCGGTGATTTTTAATGGTGCGGTTTATATGGTTGAAGTCCCAACTAAATTAAACGCAAGTCTTGCCGAACAAACTCAAGAGCTACTTGAATTGGTTGCCGCTGGGTTAGTTAAGTACGGCAGTAATCATGCACATATAATTTCAGCCACGATTTATTTGCGTGATATTAAGCAAATTGATGAATTTAATCAAGTTTGGGATAATTGGTTGCCAAATGGGAGTGCTCCAGTTCGAGCTTGTGTCGAGGCTAAATTAGCCCATGCAGATTATAAGGTTGAGATTCAACTAGTTGCCGCAGTAACTAATCATGCGCGACCTAATGTTGAATTTATGACTTAATTTACACCAATTGAGAATTTTAATTCATTACGCTAATTTGCGTAATTTAGTTATAAAAAATCCAGATTGAAGAATCTGGATTTTTGAATTCTGAGTAATTGATTATTCAGCGGTAGTGTGTAATTCTTCTTTGAATTTACGTGCACTACGAATATTTTTACTATGTGATTTATCCTTGTAGTGCGCAATATTGTGCGCTAAATCATCTTTAAGGAAATCCAAAGCCGCATAAATTTCTTCTGCTTCAACTAAAGCGCCAAAATTTTTCTCTGGGCTTTTAATTGTTACTTCGGCATAAAATATTTTACCAGAATGTTGGCTGTTGGTTACTTTACCAAGGCGTAAGTTAAACACGGCTTCAGCACCATTGTCTGGGAAATATTTATTGAGAGCTGACATCTTTTCGGTTGCATAAAGTTTAATCGCATCGGTTAGATCAAAATCTTTGCATAAAATTGATAAGTTTTTCATGGACGTATCCTTTCGTCGTGTATTACATAGCATAAATAAAAGATTTTAAATGGCTTGGGTCTTTAACCCCTAGAGTTATTATAGCTCTAAATTAACCAATTGACGCAATATTTTTAGGATATTTTTTAAATAGTTTTTGAGCTCTATGCTACAATCCGCCTAATTATTTGTTTAGATTGGAAATGTTGTGTTAGTTTGTTTTGCAACCACGGTTCGCGGCTTAGAACAGCTTTTAGCCGATGAGCTTACGGAGTTAGGCGCGAGTGAAATTAATTTAGTTAATGCGGGCTTAGAGTTTAGTGCCAGTCTGGATGATATCATGCGCATGAATTTACATTCACGCTTGGCGAGTCGGATCATGATACGTCTAGGTTTTGGTGGCTATCGTCAAGAAGAAGATATTTATCAGCTTGCTCAGGGTATAAAATGGGATCAATGGTTTCACAGTGGGAATACGATTAAAGTTTCAACTAGTGCCATTGCCTGTCCGTTAAAAAGTTTAGATTTTGTTACTTTACGAGTTAAAGATGCCATTTGTGATTATTTCGTTGAACGGGTAGATTCGCGTCCGAGTGTTGATAAAGCTAATCCTGACATGCGCATTTATACGTTTTTAACGAGTGAAACGGCGACGATTTATTTGGATGCTTCAGGGGATACCTTATTTAAGCGTGGTTATCGCCGTTCAAAATTAGAAGCTCCAATTCGGGAAAATTTAGCATTTGGGTTAATTAAACTCAGTGGTTGGACGCCTGATCGTCCATTTTATGATCCAATGTGTGGTAGTGGAACGCTCGCTATTGAAGCGATTTGTTATGGCTTAAATATTGCGCCTGGTTTAAATCGTGAATTTGCGTTTGAAAAATTTATTGATTTTGATGCAACTAAATTTGCGCAAATGCGTGAAACTGCGCAAGCCGCAATTAATTATGATCAAGAATTACAAATTTATGCCAGTGATATTAATCGCCACGCGGTAGAAATTGCTAAGCAAAATTTTGCGCAAATTAAACTGGATAAATATGTTAATTTTGGCTGCGGGGACTTTTTAGACCAAGTTGCACCTGCTGAAAATGGTGTCATTGTTACTAATCCGCCATACGGTGTGCGCTTGGATGAATTGGACAATTTGGCACAGATTTATCCGCAAATTGCAACGACCTTGAAACGTAATTTTGCGGGTTGGGATTGTTTCTTCTTTACGGGGGATTTACGGATGCCTAAATTAATGCGTTTAAAACCAAGTCGCAAAACGCCAGTTTATAATGGTGCTCTAGAATGTCGTTTATTTGAATTTAAGATGGTAAGCGGTTCAAATCGGGAAGTTAAATAGTGCTTTAATTTACGCAATCATTAATGAAGCCGCCGAGGAAAAAGATGTTCCTAGGCGGCTTTTTATTTGATAAGACTAAATTAGAAATGGTTTATATTTTAGAGTAATGACTTTTATCCATCGGTTAGTTTTAGCTTATTTAGTTTCTTCATTTGAATTGACTTAGTTATTAAAATCTGGAATTTTGCGAGCTAAGTGCATTAATTCATCTTTAAAGATCGCACTATCCATTAATTTTAACTCTGGGCTAATTGCTGGTTTAAAATGCATTTGTGCCAAGATGTCTTGCTCTAGATCAATACCAGGTGCGATTTCGATCAATTCAATACCATGTTCGGCGAGTTTAAATACACAGCGTTCGGTAACATAGAGCACTTCTTGCTGGCTACGATAAGCGACGCGCCCCGAGAAAGTACGATGTTCAACTTGTTTGACAAATTTAACCTGCGCTCCTTCATGAGTAATTTGAATTGAGCCATTTTCAATTTTTGTTTGTAAACCAACCGCGCTAAATGTACCGATGAATACCACTTTTTTGGCATTTTGGGAAATATTAATAAAACCGCCTGCACCAGCTAATTTTGGACCAAATTTGCTTACGTTCAAATTACCTTCTTCATCAACTTGAGCTAAACCTAAGAACGTGATATCTAAGCCACCGCCATCATAAAAGTCAAATTGTGAGGGTTGATCAATCACGGCATCAGGATTATCCGCTGCACCAAAATCCATGCCACCTGCGGGAACACCACCAATTGCGCCTGGTTCAGTGGTTAAAGTTAGGTCATCGAGTAAACCTTCTTCCGCTGCAACTTTAGCTACACCCTCGGGCATGCCGATGCCTAAATTCACGACTTGCCCAGCGCGCAGTTCAAAAGCCGCACGGCGTGCAATGATTTTACGTTCATCAAAGGGTAATGGTTTGATTGCTTCCATGGGTACACGTGCTTCGCCTGAGAATGATGGGTTGTATTTAGTTGCAAAGGTTTGCCCATGGTGTTCATCAGCATCTTGGACAACGACTAAATAATCAACCAGAATACCTGGGATTTCAACTTCACGGGCACTTAGTGAACCTTTTTGCACAATTCGTTCTACCTGAACGATGACTTTACCACCGCTATTATGTGCTGCCATCGCAATAGCTAATGTTTCAGTGATCAGAGCCTCGCGCTTGAGCGAAACATTACCATCCGAGTCAGCAACCGAGCCCCGCAAAATCGCTACATTGATTGGAAAGGTTTTATAGGATAAATAGTCTTCACCATCAAGTGTGAATTTTCCAACTAAATCTTCGGTGGTAATGTCATTTAGTTTCCCACCGCCGTAATCAGGATCAACAAAAGTACCTAAGCCAACTTTGCTAATGATTAGCGGTTTCTTGCTTGCGATATTGCGAAATAAATGGGTGATAATTCCTTGCGGTAAGTTATAGCCTTGAATTTTGCCAGCAATAACTTGAGCGCCTAGTTTGGGAACTAAGCCATAGTGACCACCAATAATTTTGCTAACTAAGCCATCCGCTGCAAGATGATTTAAACCGCGTGATTTACCATCGCCTTGTCCAGCAGCATAGACTAGAGTCAAATCTCGCGGGTGTTGCTGTTGTGCATAACGTTTGGCTAATTCGATATAAATATATTCAGGAATAGCGGTGCTAACAAAACCTCCAGTTGCAACCGTTGCACCATCGGGAATTGCATCCAAGGCGGTTTGAATATCGACAATTTTATTCTTGGTAACTCGTGACATCGCGTAGATTCCTTTCAAAGATTTTCAGATTAATTTTAACATCATTATTGTTAGATAAGCTTAATCTTATGTTGTGCCATGCACCATAAAAGCCTAACAAATTAGTAAGATAGTCTTAATTGAGCACGATTTTATGTCGCTTGGATTTTATTGACGTGAAGTAACAGTTTTACTTCGTGGGTCTTTATTCTTATTACTGGTTTTATATGTTATAACCTCATAAAGTATGGTATAATTTCACATTGTAGATAATAATGTTTTATTTATTTTGGATTAAGTTATCCATACAAGATTACCTATATTTAATAACTAATTTGGAGAAAACTATGCAATATTCGCATGAAGTAGAACATATGACTTGCATTGCAAAAGGTGCAAATCATGGTCCATCGCCAATTCCGCAAGAGGGAAAATGGACTCAAGTTCGTGAAATTAAAGATATCTCAGGTTTAACTCATGGTGTTGGCTGGTGCGCGCCACAACAAGGTGCAACTAAGTTAACGTTAAACATTAAAGATGGAATTATTCAAGAAGCGCTGATTGAAACTATCGGTTGTTCAGGTATGACTCATTCTGCAGCGATGGCCGCGGAAATTTTACCGGGTAAAACCATTTATGAAGCACTTAATACCGATTTAGTCTGCGATGCGATTAATACTGCAATGCGTGAATTATTCTTACAAATTTCATATGGTCGTTCACAAACTGCGTTCTCTGAAGGTGGCTTGCCAATTGGGGCTGGTTTAGAAGATTTAGGCAAAGGCTTACGTAGTCAAATTGGTACGATGTATGGAACTATTGCCAAAGGACCACGTTATATGGAGCTAGCTGAGGGGTATGTAACTCGTTTGGCGCTTGATGATGGTAGTGAAATTATCGGTTATGAATTCGTTCATCTTGGTCGCATGATGGAAATGGTTAAAAAAGGCACCGATGCAAATGAAGCTATTAAAAAAGCTACTGGTAGCTATGGTCGTTTTAATGAAGCCGTGCGCTTCGTTGATCCGCGTGCAGAATAATTTTAAGAGAGAAACAACATGCAATTATTTGAAAGTTATGATCGCAGAATTGCCAAAATTAATTCTGTATTGGCACAATACCAAATTGCTTCATTAGAAGAAGCGCGCCAAATGTGTAAAAGTCAAGGATTTGATCCATATGAACTTGCTGAAAAAATTCAGCCAATTTGTTTTGAAAATGCTAAATGGGCATATGTTTTGGGTGCTGCAATTGCGTTGAAAAAAGGTGCTACTTCTGCAGTTGAAGCGGCTAAAGCAATTGGTGAAGGTTTACAAGCGTTTTGTATCGCGGGATCGGTTGCCGAAGATCGTAAAGTTGGGCTTGGACATGGTAATTTGGCCTCAATGTTATTGAGTGAAGATACTCAATGTTTCGCTTTTTTAGCTGGACATGAGTCATTTGCTGCTGCTGAAGGTGCGATTGGAATTGTGCGTTCGGCGAATAAAGTACGGACGTTGCCATTACGCGTGATTTTAAATGGTCTTGGTAAAGATGCCGCGCAAATTATTTCGCGGATTAACGGATTTACTTATGTTCAAACTCAATTTGATTACTATAGTAGCGATTTGAAAATTGTGCAAGAAAAAGCTTATTCTAAAACCGAGCGTTCTCAAGTGCGCTGTTTTGGTGCTGATGATGTACGTGAAGGCGTGGCGATTATGCATAATGAGGGTGTTGATGCATCCATTACAGGTAATTCAACTAATCCAACGCGTTTCCAACATCCTGTTGCGGGAACTTATAAAAAAGAACGTCAATTGCTAGGTAAGGCTTATTTTTCAGTTGCGTCAGGTGGTGGAACTGGTCGGACGCTTCATCCTGATAACATGGGTGCTGGTCCTGCTTCATACGGTATGACTGATACTATGGGACGGATGCATGCGGATGCTCAATTTGCGGGCTCTTCATCGGTACCTGCTCACGTGGAAATGATGGGCTTTATTGGTATGGGGAATAATCCTATGGTGGGAGCGACTGTTGCAGTTGCGGTTGCCATTCAGGAAGCCATGTAGTAAGCTACATTTGTTATTAGTAAAAAAGCAAACCGAGATGGTTTGCTTTTTTACGTTTTATCGAGTTCTGCCACATTGTTTAGGATAATAATTCAATAACTGTTTTTAAATCTGATGATTTTTGATATAAATGAGTCATATGTGTTTCTACTGTTTTCAATGATATATATAGATTTTGTGCCACTAATTTATTGTGTGTCAGTTTTATTTTAGTTAAGAGTATGTTTAATTCTGCTTTTGTAGGCAATTGAATGAAGTATTTTAGTATGTTATGTTGTTCAAGAAATTTTATAATGGCTATTTGTGATGATTTGTAATGTGATAAATAAATATTAAATATTTCATGGCGTGGGAGTTGAGTATTTAATGTATCGGTTATGGTAAGGATTGCAGATATTTTGCCTAGATTATTTCTGATTGGCGTTTTAATAACATTATGTACCCATAAGTGCCCATCAATATTTAACCAAGAGCGAGCATTTTTACGCACACTACTGCCTGAGTTTATAATAGAACTTTCAATTTTATTCATTTCATCTACGTTATTTCCCCAGTATTTATGCATAAAGCAATCTAAATCGTGAATTGTCATACCTAGCAATTCACTAGAGCTGGAAAGTCCATAAATTTTTGCGTGGGATTGGTTGGTAATAATATATTTTCCAGTTTTGACATCTTTTAAATGTGCTGGAGAATCTAATTGAGGGATTAATTCCTCCATGTCTGCAACATACATAATTTCTCTTGCTTTATGGTTAATGCAAAATCAGGGCAATACCCTGATGTAAAAGTCATCAATTACGATTATACTAATGCGTTATTTAAAGATAGTAATTATATCACTTTATAAGGGATTATGTATGTTAAACAAAAAGTTAGAGCTTTTACAAGATGGGTATACAGTTATTCACAATGTAATATCAAAATATAATAATTTTGGCTTTGTGAGAGTGAGGGACGCATTAAATGAATATAAAATATAATAAAACAAAAGTACTTGTTATCTTAACCATGTTGAGTATGATGGGATTATTGGCATCAGATATTTATTTGCCAGCAATGCCTACAATGGTGAATTATTTTCACGTGAATTCTGCTAAACTACAACAAACAATCGGCATATTTCTTTTGGGGTTATCCTTTTTTCAATTGGTTTATGGTCCACTTTCAGACCAAATTGGAAGAAAGAAAATCATTTTATTTGGGGTTTTACTGTATGTTTTGGGCAGTTTTGGATGTGCTGTATCTACTAATATATATTTATTATTATTTTTTAGGCTCATTCAAGCAATAGGAGCCTGTTCTGGGCTGGTTCTTGGAAGGACAATTATTGCAGATATTTTCCCGCCTAAAGAAATTACTAATGTATATAATATTATTTATCCATTAGTTGCTGCATCTCCTGCTATAGCTCCAATTATTGGTGGATATTTAGTAAATCATTTTTATTGGGAATCAAATTTTATTTTTGTTGGGATATTTGGATTAATATTGCTTTTCTTATTAAAAGATTTTCCAGAGACAGCACCAGCTAAAAAGAAGAAATTTTGCTTTGGCTCAATTCTACAAGATTATGCGGTGATAATTAAGAATTTACGTTTTTGGGGCTTAACTGTCATTGTATTTTGTGTATATGGTGCTTGGTTTATTTATCTTACCCAGTCGCCATTTATTTTTATTGATCAATTACACTATAAGTCTTTAGATGTCGGATTTTTTTATATTCCTCTAGCCTGTAGTATCTATATTGGCAATTTACTGAGCAAGAAGATAAAGTTGAAATATGGAATAGAGTTAGCTTTAAGTGTTGGCTGTCAAGCCCGAACTAAAAATGCACCACTTTTAGTCAAATTAGAAACAAATTCCCCGACGTAAAAGTGCACCATTTAAATCCACGTTTCTTACATTTTAGCAGGGATGATTCCTGCCTTCATTTT
>JACCEA010475071.1_pt1 | contig 54762 bp, 44 predicted proteins | sample 7449851 | NCBI WGS metagenome assembly JACCEA01 (sample SAMN15323453, study PRJNA562643) | freshwater metagenome | isolation source: river surface water | place: USA:Blue River Watershed | collected 2017-08-18 | reverse complement strand
GACGAGATAAAATCATCGTATCTCTGGTTATTCTACCAAAAATATCGGTTGCTTGCACCCAATAAGTTCCAGGCTCATTGATAGAAATACTGGAAGTTGTTGCTCCTGTATTCCATAAATAAGATTGAAAAAAGGCGTTAGAAGCTAACGTAAAATCACAAAAACCGTAATTAGAAGTTATGTCAGGTCCAATATTTACTGGTTTTGTGTATTTATCCATTAAATATTTTTCAATTCCTGCTTGTTCATCAGTACTTAAAGTTTTTGTGAACACCATAATTTCAGCGATATCTCCATTCAAGAAATTAGCACCGCTTCCTGCACCTATTTGATAATTAGCATTGGTAAATCCATTAATTGCTGCAGCGGTTGTTGATGAAATTTCACTGTTCCCATTTACTTTCAAAAATGCTGAAGTTCCAAAAACCTTATTATAACCAAACAATCTAAAATTATAACCTGCAGCTGGTAAAGATGTTGTTGTGCCTTGTAAAGTATTATTATTGTTAAGAACACCAATTCTTCCAGCACTTGCTCTTCTTGTGAACCACCAACCTGTTGCTACTGTTCCACTTGAAAGCATTACGGCATTAGTTGTGTTTTGATTCCCCCCACTTGTAACAGCAAAAACAGATAAAGAATTGTTACCAAATCGTGGAATCAGGCCACCATTTAGTAAATCATTTGTGCCATCAAATCGCAAACTCGAAAGCCCGTTTAATGTTGGGTTTGAAGAAACGAATGTTGGTTGGTTAGCCGAAGTTGATTGTGTTGCATTTAAGTTATTGGAACTTTGATCTGCCCAAGAACTCACTGTAGTACCATTTAAAGTCACTCCTCTATCTGATCTCAACCACAATCTTAAGCTATCAGCTATTGCAACAGATTGTAATGAAAAGACTTGACTTGTTCCCCCTAACAAACAAGGATTATTTGCTCTTACTCGCCAAAAAACTGTTCCTCCATTATTTGTTGCTGTTGTTAAATTAGCTTGAGAGGTACTTTGATTAGATAATATGGTAGTAAAGTCAGAACTCGTAGAGAATTGCAATTCATAAAAATAATTATTGGTAACTGATGTCCAGCTAAAGGGAATTTGTTCTGTGGAAAGAATAGTTTTTGTATTGAAAGGATCAAGTAAAGTTGGTGCATTTGGAATTGGATAAGTATTAATTACACTTTGAGTTTGTGAACTTGTATCCCTACAGCCAAAACCATTTGTTACTACTAATTTTAAATTAAAGTTTCCTGTAGTTGGATGGGCATAATTTAAATTGGTGGTTGAAGCATTAACAACATCGTCTACCAACCATTGAGAAGTTGTGATCGAACTTGATGGAGCTGAACTAGTATTTGTAAATAGCCCATTAACATTATCACATAATGGAGGTGAAGTGAAACTCGCAAGCGGTTTTAGCCTTACAGAGTAATTAAATGTTTGCGAACTTTGGCAACCATCCACCGATGTTACAGTTAGCGTTCCATTATAAGTCCCAACATTTGAATTTGAAAATGTTCCCGAGGATAGGCTTGAACTCGTGTTATTTCCAAAATTCCAAAGTCTTGAACCAATAGCTTCACCACTTTGCACAATACTCGATTCTGAGAATGTTGCAGCTTCATTTTGACAGAGTTGTGTAGGGAAATTTAATTGAATAGATGGAGATTGACCTTGAATTGTTATTTGAATATTTTCTACTTTAGAACAACCGTTGCTATTTGTAATTGTAAGAAGATATTCACCAGATAAACTTACTGGAATTGAGTTGGTTGTTGCACCAGTACTCCATAAATAGCTAGAAATAGAGGGTGAAGTTTGGACAAGTTGAATGAAATTTCCTTGGCATAAAGTGGTGTCATTTCCCAATCTTACAGTTTGCAAAGAGTTATCAAAAGTAAAAGTTGAAATGTTGGATGTTCTTGTAAAATTAGCATTGTCCTTTACTGTATAACTTAGATTTGTAGATTGGGTAATATTTCTTGTTTGACTTGTTACTCCGTCGCTCCATTGAACGAACTGATAGTCACCTATCGGCATTGGAGCAGTAATTGAAGTATTTCCATTGTAGCAAATTAATTGATTTGATAACTGAATGCTCGCATAATCTGGTCGAGTTATGTTTATTGTGTCACTTGAAACTCTACCAAAAATATCAGTTGCAGTTAAAATGTATTGTCCTGGACTATTAACATTTATTGTTGGAGTAGTTAACGTTGTCGATCCTGTTTGCCAAGAATAAGAAGTATATGAACCGGGGGTAGATAGTGTAATGTCTTCGAAACCATATGTATCAACAATATCATTACCTAAATTAACTGGTGGAGCATATTTATCCATTAAGTAATTTTCGACTTGAATTATTTCATTATTTAACAAATTACGGTTGAAAAGTATAACTTCAGCTATTTCTCCAAAATATGGTAAAGCACTATTTGTTGCTCCAATTTGAAAGTTTCCATTAGTAAAAGAATTTGTTAAAATAGATGATGAAGAACTTGTAATTTGATTTCCGTTTAATCTAATTAAAGATTCTACATTTATATTTTTACGATAGGATAAAATGCGAAATGTATAACCTGTAGAAGGAGTCTGAGAAAGAATTGTGTTGGGTTGTAGATTAACATTATTTAAAAATGAATTTACTCTTGAAGTGCTTGGTCTCCTATTAAGGCTAAATCCAGTTGATGAGGTTCCAATAGAAAAAAGCGATGCAGTTGCAGAAGTTTGATTGCCCGCATTTGCAATTACAAACAAAGTAATTGAAGAAGATTCAATACTTCCAATCGCACTTCCAATCAAAAAGTCATTTGAACCATCAAATGAAATAGTTGGTTTTCCTGATAATATGATAGAATTTGAAATAAATATAGGTTGGTTAGTTGAATTTGGTTGTGAACAATTAAAACCATTACCACTTGCATCAAGCCAACTATTTACAAATCCATTATTCTGGGTTACACCGAAATCAGACTTTAACCATAACTTTAAATCTCCAATATCAGAAGGTAAAATACCTTGAGAATTTACCAAAAATATCTTAATGACAAATAAAATAATTGAAAAGGACTTTGGAACACTCATTAATTCAAATTTTAAATGTTTAAATGTAAAATGAAATTACTAAATCTTCTTTAGGAAAGAACCTATAATTAACAAATAATAATCATAAACATCTGGTTTGATTTTTTTTAATAAGATTATATAAATGAGAATTGCAAAAAATAAGCTTAATAATTTTGTTATCAATAAGTTATTTGCAAAAGGATATAGATAGTGAGATAAAGCAAAGGGAAGTGACATTAGTAAGGTAAGTAAAATAGAAAATAAAAATTGTTTGAAATAGTAAATCTTTGATGAATTGATTTTTTCTGAGGTTAAATAAACACTTATGACTAATTCAAAAAAAGAAATTACAGTAGAAGAAATTAAATAAGGTATAAGACCGAAAAATAATGCAACTGGAATATTAATTAATTGTAAGATTCTTTTAACCATATTTAACTTCATATAAAGCTTTGAATCACCTAAACCTAAAAGAGTTTGACTAAACAAGGCTTCTAAAAAAATAGGTACTGAGGAAAATAAAATTATTTTTAGATAAGGAACTGATGGCATCCATTTTTCACCATATAATATTGCTACAAAATCAGAACTTACAAAGAAGAAAATAGCAATTAAAGGGACAATAAAAAAAACACCAATTTTATAAAATTGAAGGTGTTTTTTTTTGAAATCAATTGGATCATGATTAACTTTCGTTAGGATAGGAAAAACTGAAGATTGAAATGTTTGCATGAAAATACTTTCAGGTATTGCTTTTGTACTTTTTGCTCGAATAAATAAACCTAAAATGAAAGGACTAAAAATCTTTCCAATTAAAGCATTGTCTATATTTTGAGTAAGCTGTGTAAATAAATTAGACCATAATATTTTAGAACCAAAAGACCATAGTTTAGAAAATGAATCTTTCGAAAATTTTCCACGAGGCCGCCAATCAGAGCGCCACCAAAAAATAACAGCAGAAGAAATAGCTTGAATTAGGACTTGGGCAACAACACTATACACTCCCCAACCGTTGAATGCTAGAATTATTGCGCTAATCACGGAGATTGCCAAGCTAATAATTCTTACAAGACTTTGAGTTTTAAAGTCCAATTTGATTACTAAAATGGTATGTTGAATAAATCCAAAAGCATTGATTACAAAAGATAAACATATCAAACGAGTTAGGAGAATTAACCTTTCATCGTTGTAAAAATGAGCAATATAAGGTGCTATAAAAAACATGATTATATATAAACCCATTGCAACAATTATGTTAAAATAAAATACGGTTGTGTAGTCATCTTCATTAGATGATTTATTAAAAACCAAAGCGTTACCTAATCCAGAGGTTAATAAAGTGGTAGAGATAAGTGTAAAAATAGTTAAAAGCCCTGTTAACCCAAATTCTGCTGGATCAATCATTCTAGCTAAGACAATTGAAAGAAAAAAGGTTAGAAAATATTGACTCATTTGAAAAATCAAAGTCCATTTTGCTGTTGCTATTGATTTTGATTTAAGTTCAATCATGATATCGATATTGTTTCTTTTATTTTTTTAATACAAAGTTAATGATTCTACTTAACTTAGCCTTTCATTAAATCAAAAAAGAAGACCATGAGTGAATTGACGATACGCAAGGTAAATACTAATGATTTGACTACAATAGCTAAAATTGAAGAGTTTTTATGGAATGAACCTTTGGATTATAGAATATCAAAATTAAACTGGAAATTAAAAGACTTGAATAATTCAAAATTAGGGGCAGTGGCATTTCTTAATAATGAACTTATTGGATATAGGGGGATTATGTTTAATATAGTAAAGTTAAATGGTCAGAAGTTTAAACTTTTACATTTTACTGATGCCGTCGTTCATGAAAAAGCGAGAGGAATGAGTTTATTGAAAAAAATGAATGATTTCATTTTAGATGAATACAAAAATGAGTTTGACTTTTCTTACATTTATTTTCCAAATAATGTTTCTGGTCACATTTATAGAAGTCAAGGTCACAAGGACTTCCATTTTGTCCAGTTTTTCAGAAGATGTATGGTTATTCCTATTTCGATAAGTTCCACTAAATTTAAGACAATTATTGATATTGACCAAATAGAAACTATTCTATCAAATTATCAAATTAATAAAGAAAATTACCATTTAGTTATTGATAGTGATTTTATAAAATGGAAACAAGCTGAACCAGAAAAAAAATATATTTTTTGTGTTTCTGAAGACGACAAAAACGTTTTTACATGGATTGAATTAAAAAAATATTCAATTGAAATTCAGATGATTAACTTTGAAAAACTAGATGACTGTTTAAAGTTAGCTAAAAGCATTGCACGAAAATATAATAAACTGATTGTAAACCTTCCAGTTATTGAATTTCAAGACACAAAGTTTCGGGAGGTATTTTTAAAGAATAGATTTCATAAATGGGAATTTATGAATAAATTTAGATCAAACACATCTTCGATTCGACCAATATTATCAAAAAAGCTAAATGATAATTTAAGCCCAGAATCAATTGAATTATTTAATAATCAAACATTGTGGGAATATCATAATATTACCTTCGTATAAAATTATGAATCCCAATGCATTTATGAATATTTTCTGAAACCGAATTATAATAAGGCTGATTTCGTGTTATAAAATTTTGTTGAGTTGTTTTTATTGTTTTTGGTACAAATTCAGTGAATTGCAAAAATTTAAAATGATCGCTTGTGAAATCATAGGCCAATTGACTAGCATCACCATTAGGAAAAGCAAATCTATCTATTTCACTCCCTAAACACTTTTCCATGATATTTTTCGAGTAGAGAATTTCATTTTCTAGCTCATTAAGATCGTTAACATGAGCTAAATTTTTATGTGATTTTGTATGACATCCCCATTTAACTAACTTTGTTTCTTTAGAAATTTGAATTAAATCATCCCAAACTAACATTGGAATAAAAATATCTTTATTCAAATGAAATTTATTCATTACCATTTCTATAAATCTTTCAATAAAAAGAATATCTCTATTTTTCAGAATATGAAATAATTCTAATGCCAATTGCTCTTTATTCTGATTATTCAATAATGTTACACCCAGAATTTCAGAAATAAACTTGGTGTATTCATTTGTTTCACAAAATTCAGCTGTACGTGACAACTTCTGTGTCCAGTGTGTTTCACCAGAATCTAAAACATCTGTAATTACGTTTTGTGTGACAGGACATTTATAATGTTCCAAAATAGGAAGAGAATTTGTTTGAAAATCTTTATATCCATCATCAAAGGTCACAACCATTTTTCGATAACCTTTTTCAGGCGCTGAATCTAATAAATCTACCAAATCAAAATTCTTTGAAAAAAAATAAATAAGATTTTCAAAATCTTCAATTTTCATCGGAGGATAACCAGGTGAATACTCGTTACTTACACGATGAAAACAAGTTGAAAAAGTCAAGTTTCTCTTTGTTTTTAAGAAAAAAGTAGTAATTGGTAATAATGAATTAAAAAATTGGTTTCTCACTCTTAATTTCTATTTATTTTGTAATGCTACTCTATTTTTAATTATTAGTGACAGTATTTTAACTTGTTCATATCTTGAATATTTTTCAACCCCTTTAAATGTAAATTTCTTAGTTAAATTATTACATTCTATTAGATAATCTTTAACCACTTTTTGAAAATCAAACTCATCATTTATTAAAATACCAGATTGAGAAGATTCAATCATTTGCACTTGTGGCCAATTACTTCTATTTGAGGTTATTTTATCCTTGAAAATAAAATCTTTATCCTCTAAAAATTTAACATCAAGAAAACAAAATAATATTGGAATTTTTAAAGCAAGATACTCATATATTTTTGTACCACTTATATTGAACTCGTTAAACAATAATGCAAAATCATAACTTCGAATTTTTAAAAGTAATTCCTCGTTTGGCATCCTATCAATAAATTTTATTTTACCTTCAGACTTAAAATATGAGTGCATTGTCTTAATTTTTTGTTCGTGTTGAGCTCCTATTCCAATAAAATCAAGATTAACATCATAACCATGTTCAATTAAATCAATTACTGTTGAAATTATTTCTTTTATTGGATGGTGTGGATAAATTGTTCCTGAATAAACAATCTTAATAGTTCCAACTTGTGAATTACTTTGAACTTGGAATACTTTATTGGTAAAATTCCAATCATTAAAACCATTCCGGATAGTATGAACTTCCTTCTTCCATTCTTTTTCAAAAATTTGCTTAAGATAATCAGAAACAGTTGTGATATCAGATGCTGAATTAATCGCCTTGGATTCTTGATATTTATTAATTATTTTAAACAACATATTTCTATTTCTTGATTTTGACAAGGACCAAGTATCTCGAAAATCACTAATCCAAGGAATTTTATACTTTGAACTTAAGTAGTTTGCAACTTTAAAAAGGGGGAAAGGACCACCAGTCACAAGAATTAAATCAATATTTGTAGAATCTAATATTTCAGAACCTTTTTTCAAAAAGGAATTATATTGATTAAATCGAATACTAAACTGAAAGAGAATTGAAAAAAAAGAAAATAATTTTCTCAGAAGAACAATGAAAAGGTTTTTAGAATTTTCATGTTTATCAATAAAACTATTTTCTAAATGAATATAAACAACTTTACCACAATTATCCTCATAAATTGATTCTTTTGAAAAATTTGAATCTTGTTTTTTGAAATTTTTAGAGTGGGTCAAAATAATTGGTTCAATGCCAAATTCCTTGAAATATTTTAACCACGATAAACTTCTAAATGAAGCAACTGTGCTATTTGGATGAAAATCATAAGTTATTATTAAAACATTAATTTTGATAGTGTTTTCCATATAGTATATGTTATAATTCAAACAACGAGGTTGTCTCTTGGATTCAATAATTATTACAACTTTTTATTTAATTTATAATTAAATAAAATACTGTTGGATTGCCAAGGTAATTTTAATTAAAAAAAGATACTAAAACTAAGTCAATTTGGCAAATTGTAAAAAAATATATCTAAATAACAATTAAAATAATCCCCAAATTTCCACCAATAATCAACAAAATCGTATTATTCATAAAAGATTAAAAATGTATATCTTATCTTTTATTATTTAAATCTTTTAAAAATATTTTTAAAGAATCTATAGATTGGCCGAATTAAATTTAAATAACCTTCATAAGACCTATATTTTTCATGCTCAATTCTTGGTTTGTTTATATATTCTTTAAATTCCTCCTCAGAAAAACCTAACTTTTTTGTGACAAATTCTAAATCAATTTGTTCAAGATGAGGGTCTTCATAAGTTCCTTTTTTCATCAATTCTAAAGCGTCATCACGTTTTAATTGACCCGCACAAATTAAAGTAGAGTAATGCGATTTTCGTTTGTCAATATTGAATTTTTTTGGTAGAATATACGCTTGATAAAATCTAGTGAAAACCGATTCATAATGTTTCCCACCATAATCTCTCCATTTGAAATTTTCAATAATTAAACGCTTTGCTTCCTCCTTGTTATATGGATAAAGATCTAAAATATTAATACTCTTAGCAAAATTTCCAAAAACATTTTTTTTAATAATGTTTCCAATTGGGAAACTATTAATTTGAATTTCACCAAATTTTTTATGTATTGCTTTAATATTAATTGAGTCTGCCTTATTATATCTCCAATTATAAGGTAGTCTACCTTCGGTAGTTATGCTATTACCACTTAGAATGTATTGGATATTAAATTCTTTTGCAACTTTTTGAAGTGTAACTGAAATTGCATGATCGGTAAGCGCCTCAATGTCGACTACATGAGCTTTAAAGTAAGAACGTTGTAAATCCCTGAATTCATTCCAATTTATAACTTTCGTATATAAGTCAAATTTTGTAACTTTTAAAATGTTTTTAATATTGACAACAGAAAGTTCAGAATTCCATCCATTATCTAAATGCACGACTAATGCGCGTATTTTATATTGTAAACAAAGGTAAGCAACATAAGAACTATCAACCCCACCGCTTAATCCAATTATAACATCGTATTTTTTTCCTTCGCCAGCTTTTTTTAGTTGTTTTATAGTATCGAGAAATTCTTTTAATTTAGGGTCGGCTCCTTTATAATATTTTTTTACATTTATTTCATAAGAAACACAATGATTACAAACACCATCTTTATTAAAAATAATAAACGGATCATCCATAGAATCCATTATGCATTTTGAACACGTTCTTACCATAATTTATCGTTTAATACCAGCTTCATAAAACTCAAATTCACTTGGATAGTTTATTAAAATCCCCTTTAAATCTGAATAATACACAAATAAACTTCCTGCTGCAGCACCTGAGAAATCGTTATCAAACGCTGTTTTTATTTCTTCGATATTTTTGCAACCACCTGCAATGATGATTGGATTTTTTATTTTGTTTGTTAACTGTTTTACAGTTTCAATATCATAACCAGAATATGTACCATCTTTATCAACAGATTGAAAAATAATATCTCCAACATTATATTCTATTACTTGAGCTAAAATTTCGTTAAGATTTAAACCAATATTATTTTTTTCAACATAAAAAAAATTAGACCCTCCAACATTCACATAATCTATACATGCAACTATGGTTGACGAACCGAACTTTTCTACTGATTCCTTCATGAACTTAGAATCAGTAAGCTTAGAACGAATAATTATTTTTTCAACTCCCAGTTTAAGTATTTTTTCAATTTCGTAAAGAGTGTTAATACCACCCCCATATGAAATTGGAGCATAACATTCGTCAACAAATTGAGATATTAAATAATAGTTTATTCCCAATTTTCTAGCTCCTCTATCGAGAATACACAGTTCATCCACCTCAAGCTCATTATAAATTTTTACCGAATTAAGTAAATCTCCAATATAAGTTGGATTATCAAATTTTATTGTTTTTATTAGTTCACCATTCTCAACTAATAAAATAGGGATAACTCTTTTAAGCATTACAATTCACAAAATTTAGTAAGTAAACGCATTCCAAACTTATTGCTTTTCTCAGGATGAAATTGAACTCCTATTACATTTTCCTTTTTAAATCCTACGCAATATTGAAAATTATTAATTTCAGCTTTCAAAATACAATAATCATTGATAGGGAAAAAATAAGAATGAACAAAGTAAAATCGCGGTCTTTCCTTACCTACTAAAATATTCTCTTTAAATGAATCAATGTAATTCCATCCCATCACAGGTAATGTTCCAGTATAATTAATATGATTTTTAAAACTTTCAACACTTAGTTCAATCCAATTTAATCCCAATTCATTTCCTTCGTCGCTTCTTTTAGCCATCAATTGCATGCCAAGACAAATTCCTAATATTGGTTTCTTCCTTACAATTACAGCTTCATTCAAAGTTTCGATTAGTCCTAAACTTTTCAAATTTTTCATACCGTTATCAAAGGAACCAACACCAGGAAGAATTAATTTATCGGCATTCAAGATTTTGTCAGGATCCCTGGTGATATCAACTTCTTGATTTAAATTTTTTAGCATATTATAAATGGAACCAACGTTTCCAACATTATAGTCAATAATAGCAATCATAATTATATACTCTTAAATAATGTAATAAGTTTATCCTTCTCACAATTCCAATTCATCTCATTTTCATGAAGAATCCTGCCATTATTACCTTTTGATTTAAGTTCATCTGTCTTAAAAATGACTTCATTAACTTTTTCAGCAATAGATTTAGGATTTATTTCTTCAATTAGAAATCCCACTTCTTTCTTTTCAAAAATCCTAACCAATTCTGGAGAATTACTTGAAATTACTGGAACACTACAAGCCATACATTCAAAAAATTTATTAGCACTAGCATATTTTTTGGAATAATTTATATGTTCAAGCAACACTAATCCTAAATCAGCATCAGCAATGAAATTAAACAAATCATCATATGGTATATGATCTAAAAAAAAAGTATTTAATGGATTACTAATCTTCTTTAGTTTATTCAACAAATATCCATTTCCAATAATAATTAGATTTATTCCTTCAGAAAAAAAATGTGCAGATTGAACTATATTTTCTAAATGCCTACCATCTCCAAGGTTTCCATGATATAATACTACTTTATTATTCTTTGGTAAATTAAAATTTTTTCTTAGTTTTTTGTTAATTATCGTTGAATTTAATTCTGGAAAATTCTGAATAGTATGGCATTTAACAGAATACAATTTTGATATATAATTACTTATACTTTCATTAACAGAATATATCAAGTCTGCTTTTCTTATATATTTTCTTTCATTCCTATAAATATTGAATTTGAATATATTAATTAGAAAAAAAGTCTTGACTCTTGAAAAAATTGAATTTCCAATACTACTAAAACCTTGGTTAATTGTTTCTAAAAATAAATCATGAATATCATAAACAATTTTTGTATTATAATTGGCTTTTAATTTCGCTCCAACGATTAATGAAGGTAAGTCATGACAATAAATAAAATCATATCTAGTTTCAATACTTTCCATATACTTTGCTAAACATTTTGTTTTTGAATAAAAAGGAAGGTAAAATCTATCCAAAATATTTCGAGTTCCACCAGATTTAATATTAAAAATAGAATATTGAAAATCGAAATTATCCAACTCATTTTCTAAATTATTAATCGTGTAAATATCAATTGAATAATACTTTGATAATGTTTTAGCTATTCTTTGAGCTCGACTATCTTTATTGAATGACCATGTTAGTAAAACAGCAATTTTTTGGTACTTGACTTCTACATTATTTTTATTTGGTTCCATCTTTAGAATCTTTGTTTTAAATAATGTTATTAATATATATTAGTAATAGTTTAGTAATTAAATTTATTTTTTAGTTAAAAAAAGGATTTGCTCTAAAGTCTTTGAATTTTTATTATAATTATAATCTGTTTCCAAAAGATTTCTTGCATTTGTACCTAATAATGGAAGATTATCGGGCCTAGAAAGTATGGAAGATAATTTTTCATACCACTGATTAGTTTGTTCAACGATTATTGCATTTTGATGGTCTTTAATTTCTTTAGGAATCCCAATTGAAGAGGTTAAAAAACATATTCCAAGCGACATATATTCAAGACATTTGAATGAAATTTTGGATTTGGATCTTTCATCGTCTTTTAACATTGGATTTATACCAATATCAAACGAATTAAGAATTCTGAAATAGTCAAATCCTTCATCTCCCCATTTCAAAAACTGAACTCTCCTTAATCCCAAATCAAATGATTGTCTACAAACAAACCTAAAAGAAACATTTGGAAATTCATTTTCTATTTCTTTTAATTGGTCAGCAATTTGAATTACATTTTTAAAATTTTCAGGAGAACCAGCCCAACCTATTATAATTGATGACGAAACATTTAGATTATAATTTTTAACAGGGTATTTTGAATAATTAAACGCAAAGGGTAAATAATAGGAATTAGCATTATACTTTGAACAGAATTCCAATAATACATGACTTGGAGCTGTTATTTTTTGCGCATAAGTCATAGTTTGAGTGACTAAATTGAAATTTCCTGTATAATCTGCATCATAAAAATCATATGTAATATTTCCTTGATTAGATATATACATTTCAAAACGTGCATCCTTAAATGGAAACAATGGAATAAAAGCTCTTTGTATCCATAAAGCGTCATAATTGTGTAATTTAGAAACTAAACGAACTCTTCTTAAAGTTATCTTCAAATAAAAAAGGTATTTTTGAAATGAATTTCCTTGCAATAAGGCTGCTTTATATTCTTTTTCTTCAGATGCCCAATGAATATCGTAAATTAACCCATGACTTTCAATAGATTCTTTCCAATCTGCAATTCTTTCGTGTCCACCAGGATAATGTTCTGGATAATAGGGCAACGCTAAAATTCTTTTTTTATCATTGGATTTAGCTGGCTTTACGCTAATTCTAACATAAAAAATCAAAAATTCAACTAGAATCAAGTAAGACTGATGGAAAAATTTGTTAATTAGCCTTAGGTAAAATTGCTTCATAACTACTTAAGATCTTATGTTTTCGATATTATCTAAAAACCATTGATACGTTTCCTTAACCCCTTCTTCTAAATCTATTTTTGGTTGCCAACCAAGTGATTGAATTTTAGAACTATCCATTAATTTCTTAGGTGTACCATCCGGTTTAGTTTTGTCCCAATTAATATGTCCTTCAAAACCTACCACCTTTTTAACCATTTGGGCTAAATCAAAAATTGAGATATCAGAACCAAATCCGACATTATACAAATCATCTGTTAAATTATGCTCCAATGAAAACAAAACAGCTTCAGCTAAATCACTTACATGTAAAAATTCTCTTAGGGGAGATCCTGTTCCCCATAAGGTGACATCGGAGGAAGTTTCCTTTGCTTCATGAAACTTTCTTATCATCGCGGGAAGCACATGGGAGGCATTTAAATTGAAATTATCATTTTGTCCATAAAGATTCGTAGGCATTAAACTCACCATATTCAAACCAAATTGCTTTTTTGCAGCCTTACATGCGTAAATACCAGAGATTTTTGCTAATGCATACCATTCATTCGTAGGTTCTAAAAAACCTGACATTAAATATTCCTCTTTAAGCGGTTGCTGAGCAAATTTTGGATAAATACAAGAACTACCTAAAAAAATGAACTTTGAAATATTATTTTTAACAGATGCATCAATTAAATTATTTTGAATTTGCATGTTTTCCATTAAAAAACTATATGGAAATGTATCATTGGCTAAAATACCACCGACCTTTGCCGCTGCATCTATTACAATTTCAATATTTTCATTGATGAAAAAATCTGAAACCATCTTTGTATCTCGCAAATCTAAAGTATCTCGATTGGCAGTAATAATATTGGTATAACCTGAATTTCGCAATAGATTTAAAATGGCATTTCCAACCATACCATTGTGTCCAGCAATGAAAATATTTTTATTGGTATAATCATTTTTTTTCATGAGAAATAGGGTTTAATCGTGGGAAATTCAAGTGATTTAATTTTCTTTTTGCAATAATTTTAAATCTGCTTGAACCATCTCTTCTACTAATGTATCAAAGGTATAATTAGGTTTCCATCCTAATAAGGTTCTTGCTTTAGTAGAATCGCCCAAAAGCAAGTCTACTTCAGTTGGGCGGAAATAGACAGGATCTACTTCTATTAAAACTTTACCGGAATTGTTGTCTATACCTTTTTCATTCACTCCTTCCCCTTCCCAAACAATATTGTAGTCCAACAAACTAAATGTTTTTTCACAAAACTCTCTAACTGAATGAAGTTCACCTGTAGATAGTACAAAATCTAATGGCTCCTTATGTTGTAAAATGCGCCACATTCCTTCGACATAATCTTTGGCATGCCCCCAATCTCTTTGCGCAGATAGATTTCCGAGATATAATTTATCTTGTTTTCCTAATTTTATAGCCGCTGCGGCACGTGTAATTTTTCTTGAAACGAATGTTTCTCCTCGTAATGGACTTTCGTGATTAAACAAAATTCCATTACATGCAAACATACCATATGCTTCCCGATAATTTACAGTAATCCAATAAGCATACATTTTTGCAACACCATATGGTGAACGTGGGTAAAACGGCGTTGTTTCAGATTGAGGAACAGCTTGAACCAAACCATACAATTCTGATGTAGATGCTTGATAAATTCTGGTTTTTTCTGTTAAACCTAAAATCCTAATTGCCTCTAAAAGTCTTAAAGTACCTATTCCATCAACATTAGCCACATACTCGGGTGAATCAAAACTCACCTTAACATGCGACATTGCTCCTAAATTGTAAATTTCATCAGGTTGAACCTCTTGAATAATTCGAATAAGATTTGTAGAATCAGTTAAGTCACCATAATGCAATCTAAATTTGTTTGATTGATTGTGAGGGTCTACGTATAAATGATCTATTCTTTGTGTATTAATAAGAGATGAACGTCTCTTTATACCATGAACTTCATAACCTTTTTCTAATAACAATTCTGCCAAATAAGCTCCGTCTTGTCCTGTTATTCCGGTGATTAGTGCTTTTTTCATAGTTAACTTTTATATTTAATCAAGGTTTTGTAATATCCATTGATAGGTCTCTTTCAATCCTTTGTCAATAGTATAAGAAGGAGACCATCTTAAAGTTCTACGAATTAATTCAATATTTACAGATCTTCTTCTTATATTATCGATATCTCTTTTGTCAACGTACTCTATTTCTGACGTTGAGCCAGATATTTCAATTATTCTTTTTGCTAAATCATTGATGGAAATCTCTCCCCCAGAACCTGTATTGAAAATTCCACCAGTTGATTTGGGATTGATAAGCGCTTCAATTGTTGCTAATGCAGTATCCTTTACAAATGTAAAATCTCTAGTTTGCTCTCCATCACCATGAATTCTAATTGGTTCATTCTTAATTGCACTTTCAAAGAACTTCGATACAACTCCACAATACGGATTTTTAGGATCTTGATTGGTGCCGTAAACATTCGAATACCTAACTATGGCAGATGGTAGATTGTAAGATTCGTAAAATGAAATACAATAATTTTCACCAGCTAATTTTGATGTAGCATAGGGAGAAAGCGTATAAACTCCTGAATTTTCGCATATTGGTAAGATACTTGGATTACCATAAACAGAAGCCGACCCAGTGTAAACAATTTTCTTAACTCCAAATTTGTGAGCTCCCATTAAGATATTTAATGTTCCCTCTATATTGGTTTTGAAATCATCAAATGGATTTTTAGTGGACGCAATGATATTCTTGGCTGCGGCATGAATCACATAATCAAACTCACTCAATAATTTAAAAATTAAATCTCTGTCTTCAACATCGCCCTCAATAAATGTTAGATTTTTGTGATCTGGCATTAATTCTACACGACCTGTATAAAGATTATCAAGCACCGTAACTACTGAACCCCTTTCCAATAGGATACTTACAATGTTAGAACCAACGAAACCTGCACCGCCAGTTACAAGGACTTTTAGTCCAGATAAATTTTCACTCATTTTATTTGTATTTTAGTTTAATTTCTTTTAAATATTCTTTTGCGTAAATTTTTTCTTTAAAGTTAGCTACACTCCAATTTAAATCCTCAGATGTAGGTTCATAAATTGTCATCATTTTGTCTTCCTTATCTATTCTAATATACGGCTTATTGTTTTGATACTTAATCTCAAATCGCTCATATCCAAAATCAATTATATCATTAATCACTTTTGGATATGGAAGAATTTTATCTTTATCATAAATTTGAATTGATAGTTCACATAACTGCCTCATATATCTATATTTCAGAGAGTTTATATCATTAGTTTGAAATAAATAATCATTCCAATATTTGGAAAAATACTCAAAATTCAAAAATGGTGAATCTTCAACTTTTTTTACTTTTAAAAAATTAACAATTTCTCTCCACTCAAAATAGCAATTCCTGTAGATTAATCTTTCATCACTTTTCATTCCGCTTAAATGAAAAAAGAAAGGTATTGAGATACTTCTATTTTCATAATATCTTGGAAAAGCGATGTAATCAAATTTATCTTTTTCAACAAACTGAACTCCTTTAATTAACTTTACAATATAATTCTCACCTTTTCCAATAACATTAGCATTTTTATAAGTATGTCTTAAATCACCATAAAGATTTACAAATGACAAACGAAAGGCAGCCAAATCATTTGACTTTTTTAATGATGAAAATAATTCTTGTACTTCTTTGTTTTTAGTATCGAAAATAAAATCTCCTCCACAATTCAATAGCCAGTTATATTGTACAGATTGTAAACCAAAATTTCGTGCATCTTTTAATGAAGTACCATTGAATTGTTGTACGATAATATTTATTCTATTCGAATATTTATTCTGAAAGTCAAGCATTTTTGAATAAGTTTGATCACTAGAATTATGGTCAATACAAACAATTTGATCTACTAATCCTAACAACGATTCAAGGCACAATGTAATATTGTATTCCTCATCTCTACAGCAAACAAGTGCAGATACACCATCCTTAAGTTCTCCTCTTCTTACGAATGGAAATACTAAAAATCTAATTATTGAATTAATATAACTAACCATAAAATTAAAAATCTATGTAAATACTCAAGGATAATTTTTATAATAATTTACAATTAACACTCATTAAACTCTATTTTTTTGAATTTTCATTGACTTATCATAGCTTCGCCTTTCTCACTCCCAAAATCAATTTTGAAAATAAGTTGTTAACAAAAAAAGGAAACCTACTTATTCCAAAGTACGAATAATTCCTTTTTATTATTTTTTTCATACTCTAATAATTCAAATTGATTTAAAATCAAGTAGTTAATTTTGCGCTCTATCAAAGTCCCTACTTTTAATATCAATTCTTCTAAATATACTTCGTCTACTTTTTCACCAACTAAAATAACCTCAATTATCCCTGAATCAATACCTTTTGCATAATCTCCAACTAAAAATGCTTTATCCAATGAACCTAATCGTTGAATTACATCTTCAACAACCTTATCGATTCCAGTTATTTTATTGACAATACTTTTTAATTCAGGATAAAGTGGGTAAGATTCCTTTGCTTGATACATTATCATATTTCCCTCTGCAAAGCTTTCTAACAAACCTGCTTCAGTTAAACGATTTAATTCGATGCGAACAGAATTGGTACTTTCCCCAAATTCATCTGCAAGCTGCCTTAAATAAGCTTTCATAGTTGGATTCAAGAAAAACTTGACCAACAAACGGACTCTTGTCTTTGAGGTAATTAGAGTAGATAGCATTGAGTTACAAAATTACTCATTAAAACAATAAATGCAAATTTTTGTTAACTATTTTTGGTTTAGCATCTTGACCTAAAACCAGTTTTGTTTATTGTTAATTATCAATAAATTTCATTTTACCAACAACCCCCAAACCCATTTTATTGCATTCATGTAAAATTTACTTTCTAGTCATTTCAAAAAATTACTTTTGTATCCTCAATTTTAAAATTCATGAAAAAGAACCAAATAATATTGTTCAGTTTGTTTTTGATAATCACTGCGTTGATTTATTGGCGTGTGGCTTCCAATAAGAAAAATGCACCAAAAGAAGGGAAAGAAGCACAAACAACACAATATGTTCCTTTCTCGATTGTGAAAAATCAAAATCGAACTTTAAAGCTTTCTTCCTATGGACAAATTGCTCCTTACACGGAATTGGAGGTTTCTTTTGAGGTGCAAGGTCGTTTAGAAAAAGGAGATGGCAGCTTAAAACCTGGTGCAAAATTTGGTTTCAATCAATTACTCTATAAAGTCAATTCTGAAGAGGCTTTTTACACTTTAAGTTCTCGCAAAGCACAACTTTCTAACCTAATTATTGCTATTCTACCTGATATAGAATTGGATTTTTCAAGTGAGAAGAATAAATGGAATAATTTCTTAAATGATATTTCACCAAGTAAAACGCTTCCTGATTTTCCGAAGTTTAGTTCAAATAAAGAGAAAATGTTCATCACTGCCAAAGGAATTTTAACGGATTATATGAGCATTAAAAGCCTTGAGGCGCGAATGGCAAAATACATTTTCCTCGCTCCTTTTGACGGAACTGTAATTGAAGTCTATGCTGAACCTGGAGCAACTGTAAATCCTGGCGTTCGCATTGCTAAAATTGCAAAAACGGGTGATATGGAGGTAAAAGTTCCTATCGCTTTATCGCAATTAAGAGATTTCAAAAAATTAGGTAAAGCAAGTTTCATCGATGCACAAGGTGTTGAAATTGGGACTGGAAATATTGTTCGAATTTCTGAAATTATCAATCAAAAAACACAATCAGTGGATGTTTACTATTCGATTAAAGCAGTTAATGGTGAGCAACTTTTCAGTGGCCAATTTGTTACGGTTGAAATTGATCAAGCCAATACGCAATCGAGTTTCACAATTCCAAGAATGGCGGTGAATGATAATGCTGTTTCTGTTTTAGTTGGTTCTAAATTAGAAAAACGATACATCACTGTTGTTGGTAGTAAACCGGATTCACTTTTTGTAAATGGTTTGAGAAACGGAGAAAAAGTAGTGCTTGAAACAGTAGAAATTTCAAAGCAAATCAAAAAATATTTAGGCGTTAAAAGAGATTAATCAAATGAAGAATTTTATCACATTTTTCGTCAAACGACCTATTTGGGGGAATGCATTTATAGCCTTGATTATCATTTTTGGCTTGTTCGCAATCTTCAATATGAAGCGTTCGTTTTTCCCAGAATTGGACCCCAATACAATCGTTATCTCCGTTTTTTATCCTGGAGCTTCTCCAAAAGAAATGGAAGAAGGGGTTACAATTAAAATTGAGCAAGCAGTAAAGGGTTTCTCAGAAATTGAAGAAATCAATTCTACTTCTTCCGAAAATTTTGCGAATGTTACATTGAAAGCTTATCAGGATACTGAAATGGATCAGTTGTTGAGCGATGTAGAAAACGCAATTAATTCCATCAACTCGTTTCCGCAAGGTGCTGAAAAACCAACCGTAACTCGCATCAAATCGGGTGGAATGGGAAGTGTGGTTGCTTTCGTCGGAATATCCTCTAAAAAGAAAAACACCAAACAAATTGACCTTATCGATTTAGCAACGAAGGTTGAACAAGAATTACTGAATACAAAAGAGATTACTGAAATCGAAAAAACGGGTTTTCCAACTAAAGAAATTGCCATAAATGTTCGCGAGCAAGATTTATTGCGCTACGGAATTTCGTTTCAGGAAGTCTCAAATGCCATAAGTTCTAAAAACTTAGATCTAACAACGGGTTTAATTCGTGGAAATTCACAAGAAATGAGCTTGCGTTCCAATGACCGAGGAATTACAGAAGAAGAAATTCAAGAAATTGTTGTTAGAACAAGTCCAAAAGGTGAAATTATTAAGGTAAAAGATGTGGCGGATGTCGTTCTTGGCTACTCTGAAGATTCGCAAGAAACTAAATTCAATGGCTATCCTGCTGTTTCGTTTAGAATAGAAAAAACCTTACAACAAGATATTGCTAAAATATCTACCGCTCTTAGAGTTTATCAAGAGAAATTCAATAAAGAACATCCCGATTACAGCTTTGATATTTACTATGAGTTTAATAATATGTTGAATGCACGTATTCAATTACTGACCTCAAATGGAATTTCAGGTTTGATTTTGGTGCTCGTTTTTCTAGGTTTATTCTTAAATGTGAAACTTTCGGGTTGGGTGGCATTCGGAATTCCTTTTGCTTTCTTCGGAATGTTTATTATTGGAACGTTTTATGGAATGACAATCAATATGATTTCCTTATTCGGAATGATCTTGGTGGTTGGAATTTTAGTGGATGATGGAATTGTTATTGCTGAAAATATTTACTCGCATTTTGAACGCGGGAAAAGTCCACAAAAAGCAGCAATTGACGGAACGATGGAAGTTTTGCCTTCTGTTTTTTCATCTGTTTTTACAACGGTTGTGGCATTTTCGCTATTGTTTTTCGTTGAAGGACTGGAAATGATGCGCGAAATGGCTTTCGTTGCGATAACTTGTCTTTTGTTCTCATTCCTGGAAGTAATTATTACTTTACCTTCTCATCTTTCTCACCGAAACACCTTGATGGAGGTTGAAAAACCACCTTTTTCATTTCTGAAAGGATTTATTTTTATGGGTGCTGGAATCGTGGTGATTTATCTAGGTGGGATTTTTATGCCGACTGATTATTCTCTTGGTGCATTATTGTTCCCGCTTTTAATTTACGTTATTGGATTTGTACTTTGCTACAAAGGATTCACAAACTCTCCAATAGAAATAACTGTTCGTGGATTAGCAGATAAAGGAATTAAACACGTTCGAGATGTTTGGTATAAAGAAAGTATCAATATGGTTGTAGGAACGAAGCGTAAATGGTATCGTTTTAGTTTCTTTATTCCAATGATTTTTACGGTTGTTGTTTTTACAATGTTATTCAAAGGAACAATTTCATCAACCTTTTTCCCAAATATTCAACCTGATTTTTTCAGTATTGATGTCGCTTACAAACCGGGGGATAACAAAGCTCAAACAAAGCGATTTATTGAAAAAGCAACTCAAATTTTACTAGAAGAGAACAAACGTATTCAAGCAGAAAACGGCGATTCTATTATGACGTATTTCACCAGTAATATTGGCTTTTCACAAAGTTTAGGTCAAGGTGGGAATCACACAGGGGCCTTGAATGTTTTTGTGAGTTTAGAAAAATCTAAAACACCACTTGACACTTTAATGAATCGCATCAATCGTCGATTAAGAGCAATGCCTGAAGGATTATTGGCAACCGATATTTACGTCGGAGGATTTAACCGATTTGGTAAAGAAATTGAATTTGGATTGACTTCTTCCGATGAAAAAGCCTTACAAAGTGCCAGATCTGAAATGAAAAAACAACTTGGACAAATGGACGGTGTCATTAACATCAAAGACAATATGCCTCCTGGAAAAAACGAAGTGAACATCCGCTTAAAACCAATGGCAGAAATGTACGGAATTACGAAAGGAGAAATTCTGAATCAAATTCGACAAGGTTTTTTCGGACAAGAAGCACAACGAGTAATTATTGGTACAGATGAAGTAAAAATCTGGGTGCGCTATCCTTTGACTGATAGAAATAGTTTGTATGACCTTGAAAATTTGCGTATCAAAAACGCCCAAGGTGCAGCAATTCCTTTAAAAGAAATTTGTGACTTCGAAATTGGTCGAGCTCCGGAAAGTTTGAAACGGAGAAATGGCCAACGCATTGTAAAAATCGACGCGGAATCAACTGATAGAGATAAAGTGGCAAAAATCAATACAGCAATTTTCGACTCATTAGTGCCAAAAATCACCAAGCTCTACCCTACTGTTTCAGCTTTGAAACTTGGACAATTTGAACGTAGTCAGAAAACTGGAGACTCTATGCAGTATGTGATATTAGCTTGTTTGTTTATGATTTTTATGATTCTGACCTTACATTTCAATAATCTATCTCAAGCCTTTTTGATTATGTTGGTGATTCCAGCAGGAATTGGTGGGGCGATTCTCGGTCACGGTTTAGTTGGAATTCCCGTTTCGATTTTATCTGTTTTTGGAATTATTGCCTTGCTCGGCGTTTTGGTGAATGACGCAATTGTCTTTTTAGACCGCTACAACGATGTATTAATTGAAGGTTTTACAACAAAAGAAGCTGTTGTTGAAGCTGCAATTTCTAGGTTTAGACCCATTTTATTAACGTCTTTAACTACTGTCGCTGGACTTTTACCACTGATTGCTGAGAAAAGTATGCAAGCTCAATTCCTAATTCCAATGGCGACCTCTATTGCATTTGGAATTTTGTTTGGAACCATTTTTATCCTATTCTTTTACCCTGCTGCCATTTTGTTTTGGAACGACCGCGCACGTTTAGGAAAATGGATTTGGACAGGAAACAAACCAACAGCTTTAGAGGCTGAACCTATTATTAGATTGCAAAAAAACCACGAAGCCGACGACCATGAAATTTAATATCCTATTTTCCTTTTTTGTTCTTTCCGTTCAGTTTGTTTTTGGGCAAACAGTTCAACGAACAATTTCAGCAAAGGACGCAGTCTTTATGGCCTTAGACAAAAACTACAAAGTTCAAGTCGCAAAAAAACAAGAAGATATTGCCATCAAAAACAATACATGGTCTGAAGCAGGCGCTTACCCTACAGTGACTTTAAATGTTGGGTTTAACAACAATATTCAAGATAATACTAATAACCCGTTCACTTTCGTGCCTGGTGTATTTTTATCCACTTCCTTTTCTCCAAATTTAAGTTTGAACTACAATATTTTCAGTGGTTTCGCTGTGAAAATGTCAAAAGAAAGACTAGAACAACTTGAAGCTCAAAGTAATGGGAACGCGCTTGTAATTATTGAATCAACAATTCAAGACGTTTTAAAAGCTTATTATACAGCTAAATTACAAGAAGAAAAGTTGAAATTATTGAAAGAAATAAAAGCTAATTCGTCGAAAAGGTTGAAGTATTACGATGTAAAAGATAAATATGCAAAAAGTAGTTCGTTGGAATTGTTACAATTTAAAAATCAATACCTTACAGACAGCACGAATTACTTATTACAAGAAATATCTTATCGTAATTCACTCAGAAATTTACTTTTATTAATGAATAATTCAGAAGATCCATCCGAAGAGGAATTTGTAGCTCTTGGCGATTCTTTGAATATTATTTATCCAGAATTAGATTTGTCTCAAGCAAAGTCAGAACTGAAAAGCAATAATCAACAACTAAAAAACCAATACATAGCGCTTGAATTGCAAAAAACAGTTACCGAATATCAACGTTCATTTTTGTACCCAACTTTGAGTTTTCAGGGAGGATTTGCGCCTTCTGAAAGTTGGTTGAGAAACTTGAATAACTCCGAACAAAAATTCAATACGCGAGTAATCAACTACAGCGGAAACTTGAATCTTCGGTATTCACTCTTCAATAATTGGAAAAACAAAAGGGCGGTTGAAGTTTCTAAAATCCAAGAGGAAATTACGCTATTAAATTCTGAAAGTTTATACAAATCTTTGGCAGTAACCTTAACAAATCTTTCTGACTTGTTTCAAATCCGAAAAGAATTAGTGAACGTCTCAGAGCAAAATTTCATCTATGCCACAAAAGCGTGGGAATTGGCTCAAAAACGTTTTGAAAATGGAACTTTAAGCTCTGTTGAATTACTAAGTTTCCAAAATGCTTATCAAAACACACTTATTCAACACTATGATAATCAATTCAATAAATTGGATACTTTTTTAGAAATCTATAAAATGACAGGGAAATTAGCTTTGGATTATAAAAAATAAGATGAGAGTTGAGAACTGAAAACTGGGAGTTGAGGGTTACGAATTATAAGAATAAAGCATTTTTTATTGAATTTAAGTTTCATTTCCCCCAAACGATAATCTTTTTATCATCGCCACAAGTTGCAAAAGTTGTTGAATTTAGAAATTGAATTTTATTGACAGAATGTATGTGTCCGCCATTTTTGAATTCTAATTTTTGTGTGACGGCCAAATTTTCAAAGGACCAAATTTTGATGCTTTTATCGCGACTTACAGTTATAAATTCTGTAGCGTTTAAAAATTGAATATCGTAAATCACAAAATTATGTGCTGGAATTGCTTTGATTTGTTGCATCGTTTCAAGATTCCAAATCCTTAGAATCGCATCTTTTCCTCCCGTAATTAGCTCTTTACTTTCAATGTGAAACGCTAAACTTGTTACACCATTTTCATGTGCATAAAATTCACCGATTTGATTAAAATATTCGGTTTCCAAAATTCGAACGTAGCCATCTTGACAAGCTAAAAATAATTTAGAACCAGTTTCATCCAAACACATCCGTCTGATTTTACCGCAATCAAATGGTAGAAAAAGTTGTAATTCGTAGTTTTCAGTATTCCAAATAGCTAGGTTTCCATCCGCATCTGATGAATATAAATGCTTCTTTGCAGAATTTCCAAGAATACTAAAAATTCCTGTTTTATGCTGAATGTAGAATTTTAATTCTTTGCGGTCTATTAAATCGAAAAAATGCAGATTACCATTATCTAAGCCAACTGCCAACTTTGAATTATTCGAAAACAAACAAATCGAGTAAGGAGAATTTGAAAATTTAATCGCAAACTTATCTTGTGTTCCAAGTTCTAAATTCCAACGCGTTACGTATTTATCAGCTGCTGCAGAATAAACAAAATCACCATCAAAAGCCAATGAATAAATTGCTCCAGCATGGCCTGTAAGTACACACTTCTTTGAAAACAAAACGGTTTTATCTTCAGTTTTAGAGGTCATTTATTTGATAAATAGTTAGTAGGAGCTTTAAGAACTTCAAACAAAGAATAAAAACGATGACTTCGAGAGCCTCAGTCATCGTTTTTTTTATTGGATAATTATGAATTATTCTTCTGTATCGTCTTCGTCATTAACTTGTTTCAAGCGATCTGCATAATCTGTAGGTAGAAACTCGAAAAAAGTATCTCCTCTTAAGCCCAATCTTAACGTTTCAAGCGGAATAATATCATTTGGAGCGATATTTCCAAGATTTACTTCAGCACCAAAAAGCTTAATGAACCAAACTTGTTGATTTTTTTGCGGTGCTTCCCACAAAATATCTTCCGGTTTCACTTTCGCTATAATTCGATTTATCAAAAGTGTGTGAGCTGTTCCGTTTGCTCTAAATACACCAACATTCCCCGCCTCGCGACCTTCTGCAATAACTTTCCAACTTCCAGCATCTAATTCTGCTTTCATCAAACGCACCCATTTTGCAGGAGAAATAATGATTCCAGAATCTTTTGACCCAACTTCAGACATCACTCTCCTATCCTTAGCAATACGTGCAATTAACTTACACTTTTCATTGTGAGGGATAATAATTGATCCGTCTGAAACTTCAGCTAAATCTAAATCATATTTATCCAAAACACGCAAGTAATCTTCAAATTTTCCACGTGCATAGAAAGCTTCAAAAAGTGTACCTCCAAGATAGGGACGAATACCCGCTTCTTTGTACAATTTTATTTTTTCAGCAAAATTTGGCGTTACGAACGATGTTCCAAATCCAAATTTAACAATGTCTGTCAAGTGACCAGATGCTTCAATAAAGTGCTCAGTTTCTTTCAAACCAAGACCTTTATCCATCATCATCGTCACTCCTTTATTACGAGGTTTTGCACTTCGTTCTGGTATAAATGGTAAAGTAAAATTCATGTTATAATTATTCGGCTAAATTAACAAAATCAGGAATATCCAATAAACTTGGATTGATCTCAAAAATGCTTTTTGCTTTTAGTTGATTTTCTTCGACGCAACTTGCGAACAAACGGATTGCATTATCTTTATTTCCTAGAAGCCAATTCAAATTCACTTCTAGAACACGAGCAATTTCATTTTGTTCCTCCGTTTCATTCAAAAATTGATTCAAGCGGTCAAAAGCAGCCAATGGTGATTTTTCGGTTAATAATTCTATATAATCGGATAGGCAATCTTCATCTGTTGGATCCATTAATAAGGACTCTTCATAATGTTCAATTGCTATTTCAATCTCTTCAATTTTCTCATAAGCACCTGCCAAAACGTGGTGAATACCTGCATTTTCGGGGTCAAATTCCAACGCTTTATGAATCATAATAATTCCTTCACGTGTATTCCCCATCAAATCTTCCACAATCCCTAATCCGAGCCAACCTTCTGGTAATAAAGGTGCTAACTCAAGACTTCGCTTATAAAAATGTTTGGCTAAATCCAATTCATTCAATTGTTCGTGTGCTTCTCCAATATAACACAGAGCCATTGCGTCTTCACCGTCCAATCGAATACATTCGTGAAAATGCTCTAGCGCTTTGTGGTATTTTTCTTGAGTCAAATAAGAATTACCAATATTAAAATGAGTTGGACCGAAATCAGGATTTATTAAAATAGAATATTCGTAGGCCCAAATTGAACGCTCAAAATTCTCCGATTTACTATAAGCGTTTCCTAAATTGTACCAAGCAGTAAAAGAATATGGATTTTCATCGATGAATGAAGTGTAACAATTGATTGCTTGCTGATAATCACCTAAGCGATCGTAACAATAAGCGATTTCATACAATGCTCCTTCATTACTAGGATTGATACGTATTGCTTCTTTTAGAACTTCGATTGCTTCTTTGAATTGATTTAAGTTTTGATATTCCATTGCGATATCCAAAAAAATCTCATCACGATCTTCTGGTTCACACAAATTTATTGCTAAACGAAAGTAACGTATTGCATTTTTCGAATCGCGTAATTGACTAAAAAGTGCTGCTTTTGTAAGGTAAACTTCGGGATTATCGAAATTCGTTTTTTCAATTTGATTCATCAATTCCAAAGCGTCATTTAAAAGCCCCATTCCACTCATTGCCTGAGCTTTACGTAGTGTAAAAACAGGGTTATATTGAAAATGATATACACCGTGATCCGCAGCTGATTTTGCTTTTGAATATTGACCATTGATAATGTAATGATCGATAATTGCTTCTAATCTGTCGCTATCTAAAAAACCGATTGATTTCCCCTTTAAATGTGCTTCAAATTGCTCGAGATCCTCATTTAAATTGTTATCAGAAAAGTCTTCTTCTTCGTCGTCGAACATATTTGAAATTTTGTGAGAATAAAGGTAAGTACTTTCAAACTACCAACGAAATTTAGTTTGGCTTATTTTCTAACAATTGGAAAAATTGGAGGAGAGAAATTGAAAATAGTATTAGTAAACACACTTAATGACTCTGAATAAATCGGAGGAAATAAATAGAATATTAGCTAATTGGCTAGAATGTGAGTAGTTTTTAGAGAAGTGCATTTTATGATATCCGCATTTTTTCCTTAATTGGATATACAAGAAGGATTCCTCTCTTCATTCGGAATGACTGGTAGGTTGGGGTATTGGCGAAAATGCAAAGCATTTTCGCATTGAATCCCATTCAAAGGTCATTCCGAGCATAGGGAGGAATCTTTCAAAAGAGTGTTTTTTAGTTAACTCAAAATTTAACTATTTGATTAATAAACAAATGTGTAAACTTGACGAAATTAGAAAACACGCGAACTATCAATTTAGTGTTTTATTAAACCAAAATTAATGCTCGTGGCAATGAACAGTATAAGTTCCTGTTGAATCAGTGTAAGTACCTAATGCTTCTAATTCTTCTAAAGCATCGCCACAAAACTCACCCATTTCGATTTCTGCACCAGCTTTGTCATAATGACATTCGTGACATTTGTTTTTTTTGCAAGAACTCATTGCAAACACAGTTACTAGAGCGATTGCGCTCGATAATACTACTTTTTTCATACTACTTTGTTTTTAGATTTTGATTAATAAAAAAATTAAGACTTAAGTAAAAATTTCTGCCTGGACTTGGCATTTCTATATTTTTCAATCGAGAAAGATGATCGATATAACTTGAGTTTAAGATGTTCTTACAACCTATTTGAAGGTGTAAAGGAGTTTTGATATTCCAAATAAATCGCAAGGAAGCATCTAACAGTTGATACGATGGACTGCGCGTTTCATTGAAAGCAACTTTGTTTTGAGCAGTCATAAACGTATGTTGCACCATTACGTCTTTAAATTGAAGTTTCTTTCCAATGTTAAAATCATAGCGAATACTATTTGTGAATCTCGCTGGTGGAATCAATGAAATACTACTGTCTGTTGCTGTTTGCGTTTGAACCCACGAAAAAGTAGATTCAAAATGTAAGTTATGTGCAAAATGCGGATGATAGTGAATCCCAATATCACTTCCGTAAAAAAGTACTTCGTCTACTTGTTTGTAATTGAAAACAGGTAAACCATTCACAATTGAATCAACAGGCTGAATGTAAATGAAATTTGTAATTCGATTTAAAAATGGATTAACAATCAAAACGATATGCTCTCCCTTTAATTCAAAGGTAAGATCTAATTGAAGTGCTTTTTCAGCTTTTAAATTCACATCTCCTATTTCAAATCGCAAAGCCCCGTGATGGAAACCATTTGCCAATAATTCGGTGGAATGTGGGGCACGATAGCCTGAAGAAAAATTAGCTCTAAACGTAAAAGCAGTAGTTGAATAAACAGCACCCAAAGCAGCGTTTGGACTAGCAAAAGTCTTAGTAATTGGAGCTTTTCCTTTAAAATCAGTTAAGGTCTTTAAGTATCGTAAATCATATCGCAATCCAGCTTGAAAATTCCACTTATTCAAGGAATAAATCCAATTAGAAAAAACGCCATTGTCAAGCGTAATCGCATTTGGAATGAGTGATTCTGTTGCTTTTGAACCATTGATATTGTTTTGATACATTCCTTGCAAACCATTGATTACTTTAAAACTATTTGAAAAAGAATGCGACCATTTTAAATTATAAACTGAATTCCATAAACTCATCTGTATCCCAGGAATTGTTACTTTCTCGTCGTATTCTGTCAATTGATTCAAGGTTTGACCAAGTAACAAACTCCATTCATTTTTACCAGCAAACCATTTATTTTCAAAAGACAAATAGTGATTATCAAAAAACTGCGCTGGAATTGTGCGTTTTCTGCGTTGAGTCGTAACTTGAAAATCAAGAGGGTTGATAATCGTATCGTGTGTATGTCCTGGAATTCCACTAATTGAGTGATTGTATGAATAACGAATATGGTGGACACTGTTCTTACCATTCCAACCTAATGCCGCTTTCACAACCAATTCATTAAAACGTGAATTTTGAGCAAATTTCTTGTCTGGCAATTGAAAATCAGCGTGATTGGTATAACTTCCTCCAAGAATCCAGCGGAATTTCTGATTTGATTCTTTATACAAAAACCTTACTGCGCCTCCTTTTGTGTTGGTTTGATAAAAAGATTGTAATTGTAAGGAACGAGAATTTACAGCAGCATAAGCTTCGTCGGAATAGTATAAAACTCCTCCCAATGCATCTGCTCCATAAAGTAAGGAAGCAGGACCTTTAATCACCTCCACTGAACCAATTCCAATTTCCGAAATTCCCATTCCGTGGTCACCTCCCCATTGTTGTCCTTCCATTCGTAAACCGTTAAGCAAACTCACAACACGCATTCCTTGCAAGCCTCGAATTACTGGTTTTGAAATTCCGTTTCCTAAACTCGATTGATACACACCCGGAATTTTTGCTAATGCTTCACCAATGTTGATACTTGCAATTCCATTGAGATCAGAAAGTTTACGTGTTTCAATATGAAACGGATTTTTGTTCTGTTGAACAGTTATTCCACTTGAAACGGTAATTTCTTCTAAATCCATATGTCTTTCAACAAGACTGATTTGTATTTCAGTTTGATCCTGAATCGCAACACCTATGATTTTAGTTTCAAATCCTGTTGCTGAAACTCGCAATTGAATGGTTTGAGGGAAATTACCTTTGAATACAAACTGACCTTTTTCATCCGTATAAGAACTTTCACCTGTTTCCACTATTTGAACATAAGCTTTAACCAACAATTGATTGGTAGCTTGGTTTTTTACAACTCCTGAGAATTGTTTTTGAGCCATTGCAGTAAATGCAAAAAGCCCAACTAATAACACACTAAATTTCATTTAAAATTTACTTTACTTCATTGATTTGAAATAAATTACAGATTTTAAGACCAAAGTTTATTTATTTAAATTAGAAATAACCGAAATCACATAAAACTTGGTTTAAAATTGTAACGAGAAAGAATATTTTTTGATTTTTCCCAACTAAAAATAGGTGCATTTATCTAAGAATAAAACACAGTCTTGCTTCTTAAAATGCTAATAAAATAAAGAAAAGAAGGGGAAATCAGCAACTACTTGGAGGGCCTCGAAGTAAAAAGGATTGTATTGCTGCTTGTTCTTTATTTGCAATTTCAGCTACTGAAACTGCAATGAACAATTGTTTTTTTGCTGTGAAAAAATGAAAATTGTGAATAGTGAATGAACCTAAATCAAATTCACAAAAATTACAAGAACCATCGTCAAAATGAGTGTCAGAATGCGAAAACTCAATTGCTTCGTGATGATCACAATGATGCCACCAGTTGCGTGGCGTGAGCAACACAAAAAAGTTAACTAACAATAAAACGGAAAGAATCCGAATTTTCATAGCTTAAAATTACAACCTATTTTCTATTACAAGAAAATTCATTGATTAAATTTATAATAATTCGTCAATAATTCGATCCATTGAATAACCTTCAGCCTCAGCTCGGTAATTTCTTACCAAACGGTGACGTAAAATTGCTTTAGCCACAGCTTTTACATCTTCAATATCTGGTGAATACTTTCCTTGTAAAGCTGCGTGACATTTTGCTCCCACAACTAAGTATTGTGAAGCTCTTGGTCCTGCTCCCCAAGTGATGAAATCTTTGGTTATTTGTGGAACTCCTGGATTATTAACACGTGTTTTACCAACTAATTTTACTGCATATTCCAATACATTATCTGCAACAGGAATACGACGGATCAATTCTTGATAATTGATGATTTCTTCACCTGTTAAAACTTTTCGCAAGTTAATTTTTGTGTCGGCTGTCGTTGCTTTCACAATCGCCAATTCCTCTACATAGCTTGGATAATCTACCCAAATATTAAACATAAAACGGTCTAACTGCGCTTCTGGCAACGGATAGGTTCCCTCCTGCTCTATTGGGTTTTGAGTTGCCAATACGAAAAATGGAGCTGGTAAACTATAAGTTGTACCTGCCGCTGTTACGCGTCTTTCTTGCATCGCTTCTAAAAGTGCCGATTGTGTTTTAGGAGGAGTACGGTTAATTTCATCTGCCAATAAAACGTTTGCAAACAAAGGACCTTTGATGAATTTAAAGTTTTTCGTTTCATCTAAAATCTCTGAACCAACGATATCAGAAGGCATTAAATCGGGAGTAAACTGAATTCTATTAAAACTCAATCCAAGTGTTTCTGCAATGGTGTTTACGAGTAAGGTTTTTGCCAAGCCTGGTACACCCACTAACAAACAATGTGCACGTGAAAAAATAGAAATTAAAACTTGATCTACCACCTCATCTTGACCAATAATAACCTTATGAATCTCTTCTTTAAGTTCCTTGTAATGAACTACTAATCGATCAATTGCTTCTTTATCTGACATACTATTATTTTAGTCTGGTTTCGTTATCCAATTACTTTTAAACTCACAACCTGAAAATTGTTTATCAATTCGAATGTATGCATTTCCGATTTTGGAATTTGTCCATTCTGTGATAATTCGTTGCTTTTTATCATTTTCAGCTGCACTTTTAATGAGAGAATAATCATCTTTTAAATTTGCAACGTGTGGCTGATATCTTTCCATCAAACGAACGATACGTATTCCTTGTTTGCGCTCGTAAATATCTACATATAAATTAGGAGAAGTGTAATCGCCTTTTTCCATTGCATCTGTCAATAAATAAATTTGTTGATCGACTTGATTTAAATCTTCCATATCCCATGTTTGGTCACCTGTGATTGGATTGGTAATTATTCCTTTGTTTTGTTTGGTTAAATCATCATTAGAAAAACGAATTACTGCATCGTCCCACGTAATTTTATTTTCTTTCAGCAATTGGTAGCAACTATCCATTTTTAGAGCTGATTGATTTATTGCGTCAGGGCTAAATTCAGGCATTTTAAGGATATGCTGCACAACATAATCATCTCCTTTTCTGGTTACTAACTTAATGATGTGGTAACCATAAGTTGTTTCAATAATTTCAGAAATTTCACCAACTTTTAGTTTAAAAACTGTCGCTTCAAATTGAGGAACCATCATTCCTCTGCTTGCTTCAATTTTACCACCTTGTGGCGCACTTCCTGGGTCATCTGAATTAATTCTTGCTTGTGTATCAAAACTTTTTCCGCCTACAACAATCGATTCTCTTATTTCTTTTAATTCATTGAATGCACGTAGTTTATCTGCTTTTGTAATGCTTGGATAATTTACGATTTGCTGGAAACTCAATTTCATATTGATGTAGGGAATACTATCTTTTGGTAAAGACTTAAAAAATTCAGCAACTTCTTTCGGTGTAACTGTAACGTCAGCAACAATTTTTTGCTGCATTTCTTGAGCTAAGATTTTGTCTTTAATTTGTTCGCGAAATTCTTCTTTAATTTGATTGATAGTTTTTCCATAGAACTCTTCTAATTTTTGACGACTTCCAATTTTACTTTCAATAATTCGTAACCGGTTTTCCATTTCGGCATCTACTTGTTCGTCAGAAACAACCAAACTATCTAATTTCGCTTGATTTATAAGTAATTCACCCATCATCAACTCTTCCAAAATAGCACACTCCATCTCACGGGTAGTTTCTACACCAGCTTGAACTGCTTGCAACTTTTGATTTTCAATATCTGAAAGTAAAATAATATTGTCACCAACTTGTGCAACCACTTTATTTACAACTTTCCCACTAGGTTGAGCAAAACAAACAATTGAAAGTAAGCAAAATGAAATCGATAAGATTTTATTCATATTTATTTATTACCAAGGTTGTAAAGCACCTCGTTATTAATTTTAATTGGATATTTAGCTTTCAACTCATCCAACCACGTTTTTTCTAAATAGGTTTGATAGTCTGAAGTTGCAACGCCTTTTGCCTCGTTAAATTCTTTTGGCATTGGGTTTAAAAGTTCTGTCACTTTCACAACATATACCTTACCTTCAAACTCAAACGCAGGATTTACACCTTTATTGAATGTTCTATCTTTCAAGAAATTAGTTTGTTCCAAATCAAATTTGTTCATTCTAACTTTCAAATTCAACTCCGAATCTTTATTAACAACATCTAAAACGTGTTTAGAATTGATAGTGTCGTTTTTCAACATTCCTGTTACTTTATTCGCAATATCTTTATTCAAACACTCATAAACTGTAGCATCCAAGCGTTTAGGCCACATATAGTTAGATCTATTTTTTGCAAAGAATTCTTTTAAACCTGTTGTGTCTTTCACCGCTTTATTCCATACTTTATCCGACATAATTTCATATAAGATAATCCCGTCGTGATACTCGTTTACCAATGCTTTGAAATCAGGATATTTTGTAGGTAACAATTGTTCTTCGTAACCCAAAATTTCTGCTTTTTCCCACGCTTTGTATTGTGTTTTAATTACTGTTTTGCTTTCGTCTCTTTTAACAGCGCGGTAATTTTTTACTAAGTAATCAGCAAAACTTTTCTCTGTAAAAGCTTTACCATTTAACTTGAACAACGTTTTATTTGATTTTAATTTTTCTGAGTTCCATTTACCTAAATAATAGGTGGAATCTAAGTTTTTCACAAACCATTTTAAGCTTTTATCTCCTGCATATTTATAGCCATAATTTGTTTTTAATTTAGCTACAAATGAATCTTGTGTCTTTTTAGAACGCTCGTCTTTATTTACTCTACCTTGTAATTCTTTTTTCATCGCTGCGTAAGGTGCAACATCTTTCCATTCTAATCTTTTAATGATATGGAAACCATAATCGGTGCGAATTGGTTTACTAATGTCACCATCTGCTTTTAGTGCAAAGGCAGCATCTTCAAACGCCGGAACCATTCTTTGAGTTGTTCCAGAACCAAAAGCTGCTAATTCTCCACCTTTTTTAGAAGAACCTGGATCGTCAGAATGTAATGGTACTAATTCTTCCCATTTTTCGCCTTTTTGAAGTTTATCATACAATTCATTGATTTTTTTCTCAGCGTTATCTTTTACTTCTTGTGTTGCATCTTTAGGTACAGCTACCATTAAATGAGCTGTTTTAATTGTCCCTCTTGCTGGACGTTTATCTGTTACCTTCAAAATGTGGTAACCAAAACGCGTTCTAAATGGCTCAGAAATAGAACCAATTGGTGTTGTATACGCTTTTTCTTCAAAAGCATAAACCATTTGGAAAGCAGTAAAAAAGCCTAAATCACCACCATTATTTACAGCAGAAGGATCATCAGAACCACTTTTCATTTTTGCAACAGTTGCGAAATCTTCACCTTTTTCAATGCGTTTTTTCAAAGCAATAATGCGATTGTAAGCTACCAATGTATCTTTTGGACTTGCATTTTGATCAACTCGAACTAAAATATGAGAGGCTCTAATTTCTGTTTTGATGCGCTCATAAGCTTGCTCAACTAAATATCTATTTTCAACAGAATCAATTAAATACGGAGTTGCTAATTGTTTTTTGTATCCTTCTAATTCCCTCTTCAATTTTGGAATCGTATCATAACCTAATGCTTCCGCTTCTGCGACTTTTAATTTAAACTTTTTAAACATTTCCACATAATCATCTAATGTTTGTTTATCAAATTTTGGATCATTGTTGTTTTTCAAATAAATCTGTAGGAATTCTGATTTTGTAACTGGTTTACCATTGATTTCCATTACAACTGGCTCTTTTTGAGCGGCTACAATCTGAACGAATAAAACACTAACAAATAGAGAAATAATTTTTTTCATTGTTTAAAATTGGGGTTTAAAAATAAATCCTTTTAAAAATTTACTTTTGATTTTAACATTTATTTAATACTATAATTTGGAGCCTCACGCGAAATAACCACATCGTGTGGATGTGATTCCCTCATTCCAGCTGAAGACATTCTAACGAATTTTGCACCTTTTAATTTAGCAATTGTTGGTGCACCACAATAACCCATTCCAGCACGTAATCCTCCCATAATTTGGAACATCACTTCCATTAAGTTACCTTTAAATGGTACTCTTCCAGAAATTCCTTCGGGTACTAATTTCTTGACATCATCTTCGGCATCTTGGAAATAACGATCTTTCGAACCTTGTTGCATCGCTTCAATCGAGCCCATTCCTCGATATGCTTTGAATTTTCTTCCTTCAAAAATGATGGTTTCACCTGGAGATTCTTCTACACCAGCAAACATTGAACCTAGCATCACAGAATCTGCACCAGCAGCAATTGCCTTTACTATATCTCCAGTGTAACGCACACCACCATCAGCGATAACAGGAATTCCAGTTCCTTCCAGTGCTTGAGCTACATCATTTATTGCTGTTAATTGAGGTACACCTACACCCGCAATAACGCGAGTTGTACATATTGAACCAGGGCCAATTCCAACTTTCACTGCATCTGCACCTGCTTCAACAAGATAAAGTGCTGCTTCTGCTGTTGCAACATTCCCTACAACCACATCAATTTTAGGGTATTTTGATTTTACTTCTTTTAATTTTTCAACTACACCTTTAGTATGACCATGAGCCGTGTCGATTACAATTGCATCTACTCCAGCTTTAACAAGTTCTGCAACACGTTCGATTGTATCGGGAGTCACGCCAACCGCAGCTGCAACACGTAATCTTCCTAATTTATCTTTACACGAATAAGGATGTTGTTTAACTTTTATGATATCTCGGTACGTAATTAAACCTATCAATTTGTTGTTTTTATCGACAACAGGTAATTTTTCAATTTTATTTTCTTGCAAAATCCCTTCTGCAGTCGACAGGTCTGTACCATCAACAGTTGTTACGATATTTTGTGAGGTCATTATTTCGACAATTGGACGATCACCTTTTTTCTCAAATCTTAAGTCTCGGTTTGTAACAATACCTTTAAGGAAGTTATTTTCATCAACGATTGGAATTCCTCCGATACTGTTTTCACGCATTAGTTTCATAGCGTCTGCTACAATCGCCGTTTCACTTAATGTAATTGGGTCGATAATCATTCCACTTTCAGAACGTTTTACTTTTCTAACGTTCATTGCTTGCATTTCGATGGACATATTTTTGTGAATCACACCAATTCCACCTTGTTGTGCAATTGCAATCGCAAGACTAGCTTCCGTAACTGTATCCATTGCCGAAGAGCAAATTGGAGTATTAACAGGAATGTTTTTAGAAAAATAACTTTTCAATTGAACATCACGCGGCAAGACCTCCGAATAGGCAGGAACGAGTAATACATCGTCGTAGGTAAGTCCTTCTGAAATTTGCTGAAGATTTGTTAGAGACATTTTGAACTTATTTTTAAATAAATTCTTGCAAATGTAAGAAAAATTCAATTGCAAAAAACGCAGTATAAAAGGAGAGATTTGTTAATATTCTTCAAAAAAGAAAGCTTCTATTTCTAATTTGATTAAACTTGTTAGACAAAAAAAACAGATTATGCGCTTTTTAATTCTTTTCCTTTTACTTTTAGCAACTTCTCAATTATTTGCACAGCGTAAAGATATTGACCAAAGTCGTATGATTCAGCTTTCTGGTATTGTGGTTTCTGAAGAGGATTTGGCTCCAATGCCTTACATCACTGTTTTTGATAAATCAATAAGAAAAGGTGTTGTTGCAGATTATTATGGTTTCTTTTCAACCGTTTCATTTCCTGGTGATACCATCTATTTTTCATACTTTGGTTATAAAACATCCACTTATATTGTTCCTGATAGCTTAAAAGACAATCGTTACAGCATTATTCACATGTTACAACGAGATACTTTAAATTTACCTGAAGTTACTGTTTATCCTTGGCCTTCAAGAGAAGAATTTGCTAACTACTTTGTGAATATGAAACCGTATGATGATGCTATAAGAAGAGCACAGCGCGAATTATCTGGTGAATCGTTAGCGTTCGTAGCTGCTCGATTAGACAATGATGCTTCGTTAGCTGCTGGATATGTCAACAATCAACGGTATACAAAACTCTATACAAATGGTCAGCTCCCTGCTAATAATTTATTGAACCCTTATTCTTGGGCAAAATTGATTAAAGATTGGAAAGAAGGCAAATTGAGTAAACAGTAGTTAATTTGAAAATTGGAGAATTTGAAAATGAAATTGCATACCGTCTAGGAATAGCCAACGGATTTGAAAATTTGGGGATTTAAAAATTTATTCATCTAATGACGATTAAAGATTAATCAATTTACGAGCTCAAATAATAAGTAAGCGCTAAGTTTAATATTGAAAAATAAAGACTTAGCTTAGTATTAAAAATAAACTTTCTTATATTTTTTCTGCAAAATATTTAATTTCAGGTTTTTAGGTTTTAGTTTTTTTTCTAAATTTATACCCTTAACCTTAAATTATTTATATTATGAAGTATGGCGTAAAACACCAAGAATCTTATTCTCGAGGAGAATTATTACTAAGAACCATGTTCGGTGGTTTATACATTGCGTTACCTCACGCTCTTGTTTTAATCTTTCTTTTATTGTGGTCAAGTTTATTGAATTTTGTTTCTTTTTGGGCAATTTTGATAACAGGTAAATATCCAGAAAGTATGTTCAACTATCAATTGAATTTGCAACGTTGGACTTTAAGAGTAAATGCAAGATTACAAAACTTAAGTGATGGTTACCCTGCTTTTGGTTTATCTTCAACTGACTCAAACATTATGATTGAAATCGAAAGGCCAGAGAAATCAAATAGAGGAACAGTACTTTTAAGAGCAATGTTCGGATTTCTTTATGTAATGCTTCCACATGCTTTTTGTTTAATCTTTTTATTAATTGGAGCTTCTTTCGTTCGTTTAATTGCTTTTTGGGCAGTTTTAATAACAGGAAAATATCCAAAAGGAATGCACGATTATATGGTTGGTTTACTTCGTTGGCAGTATAGAATTTCAATCTATATGGGTTATATGACTGATGTTTATCCTCCATTCTCATTAAAAGGTGACGAAGCTGATTTTGGTTCTGCAAAATCAAGTGATTTGTTAGATAACTAATCGTTATAAGATGAATTGGTACTTACTTGCTTTAAAGAAATACGCCACTTTTTCTGGTCGTTCAAGAAGACAAGAATATTGGATGTTCTTTCTTTTTAACGTAATTTTTAGTATCATTCTGGCAATTCTTGATGAAGTACTTGGATTAAAACTAACATCAGGTGGAATTAACAATTCTGGAATTTTAGGAAGTATTTATTCATTGGCCTTGTTTATACCTGGTTTAGCTGTTGCTGTTAGAAGACTACACGACACAAATAGAAGTGGTTGGTTTTTATTACTACCAATTGCACCATACGTTTTAGTTTTTCTAGGTATTTTTCTCAAAGGTCTTGGAAGTATTCTTATAATAATTGGCGGTCTAGCTTTTCTAGGTTTAGGTATTCTATTAATTGTCTGGCTTGCTACTGAAGGAACTTCAGGTGAAAACCAATATGGTCCTGATCCAAAAGGTTCAGATGGTTTCTCAAGTCATGAATTACTAGATAATTAAATAGAAATATCAATTCATAAAAAAACCTCCCAAAAGGAGGTTTTTTTATGCTTTATACTTTCGTTTTCTTTCCTTCGATTCGGTAAGTGTATTGAACCATCAGGGTTCTTGGTGCTTCAATTTTTAGTGGTCGTAAGGAATAAGTTCTATTGAAAATATTGCTTCCTATCAAGGCTAATTTGTGCGATTCACTTACATTGTAAGAAACACGTGCATCGAAAATCCAATTTCCAAAGCGATGAGAATTGAAAAAATCCATATATCTCAAATCTTGAATAAGTTCATTATTTATCGTCACTTCCTCAAAATCTTTGATAATTGCGTCCATATTTATCATTTTTGAAAAATATTTAGCACTCATTCCAATCGATAGTTTTTTATTGTAAATATACTCAGCATCTAGTTTTACATTGTGTAAAAAGCGATACTTTAAAATTCCGTTTGAGGGATCTAAGGAAGTTGAATTATAGGTAAACACACGATTTAAAGAATCTATTGCATAAACAAAATCTGGAGATAATGTTTTTGGAACTATATAGTTGTAACCCAATAAAAATGTCATTTCTGATTTCTTAGTCACTTTTGCGCCCCCAACAAATGAAGCGTCAATTCCTGTAACACGCGAATTTCCTGTATTTAAAAACATAAATCCAGCACTTTTCCCCATTGATTGAACGTCTGTAAGTTCGTTCCAGATACCAAACATGTATTCGATTGTGTTTTGATATTCTTGCCAAAAAACCGCAACATCTAAATATCCCATCAAACCACCTAGCTTTAAACCTTGTTTGATTCCAACTTCTGCATTCCAGCTACTTTCAGGTTTCAAATTTGGGTTTGGAAAAACTCCAAAATTTCCAACTCCAGTTCTTATAAAACGTTCAGTAATTGTTGGAAAACGATAGCCTTGACCATAAGAAGCTCGCAAATAAGTTTCTTGATACAATTTTAAACTTGCACCAGCACGAAAAATAGGTTTCATTGCAGTAACACTATCGTTTAATCTAAAGTATTCAAAACGACCGCCAGCAGACATATTCAAGGATTTATTATACTTACTTTCAACTTGTGCGTATGCAGAAATATTTAGTAAATCGTTATTAGGAGACCCTGAGCCTGCATAAATGTTTGCGAAAGAACTCGTGTAGGTACTTGTTACACCACCAATAAAATCAAGATTTTTTAAATCAGGATAACTTTTCTGAAACATATAATCTCCATAATACGTGGTCGCACGATTGGATTGATTGGCACTCATTTCGTTGTCCACATGTAAAATACGAGTGCGTAAAGAATGTTTACCGTCTGTTTGTGTAAAGAAATTAAAATAAGGATCAACGTTAAAAATAAACTGGTCTTGCATAAAAACTGCTCCTGGATAAGCTCGAAATAATCCCGAAGAATCATTCAACCAAGCAAGCGGCATTACCGTATGCATCAGCATAAAATTCCCATTCATTCCGTAATTAAGCCCTTTGATTTTTTTTGAACGGTAACGCAAATTGAAATTCAATCGACCGCGTTTTGAAATCATTTCACTTTCTGTGAAGTTCGTTATTGTATCAGGAAAAACAGTTGCTACAATTGAATCAGTAATTGGAGGACCAATATACCCATGATCAAAATTCACATTTCCACCAACAACCACATCTAAATTTCCAAACATTTGAGAATGTAAGAAATTCATTCCATGAATGCCAGGATATTGTGTCCACCATTTAGAATTTGGATGATTTGGAGCTGAATAAGCACCTGAATAAACATTGATTTTAGTTAAAGGTTTCGCTGGTGGATAAGCCGTACGAATGTGAATTGACCCTGATAAAGCAGAACTTCCAGAAAGAACAGATGCTGCACCTTTAATTACCTCAATTTGGCTGATGTTTTCAACGGGAATAAAACCCCATTCTGGTTTTCCAGCATCGCCTGAAAGCATTGGCATATCGTCAACAATAACTGAAACCTTAGAACCAACTCCAAAAGTAAAACCACTTCCACCACGAATTTGAGGTTCACCATCCAAAATATTTAAACCCGGCGTTTGATCCAAGGCTGTTTCTATGCTACGCGTGTTTTTATTCTCGATTAATTCTGGCTTGAGGACAATCATCGTAACCGTTTGCTCTTCAATAGGTTTATTGAATCGACCAACTTTAACATCTACTTGTTGCAATTCTTTAATGAAAGAAGTCAAAACAATATCGAGGTTTACAGTTTTGTTTGCAAAGACTTGAACTGTTAAAGTATCAGGATTCATACTTGTAAAGCGACAAACTAACTTACAGGTTCCAGCGGGAACTTCTAACAAGAACTTTCCGTTTTCGTCAGTTAATGCTCCTATTGTCACATCCTTCCGATAAATCACAGCAGCACCAGGCAACGCAACGCCTTTATCATCGCGCACCACACCTGTAATTTTTCCATTCTGAGCAATTGAATAATTACTTAGAACAAGAAAAACAATAGCAATAAATTGTTGGAACTTCAAATTAAGGAACTAAAATTTTCACTACTGAATCTCCTGATTTTAGGAAATAAAGCCCTGTATTCAAATGCAAACCATTCAATGTGTTTAGGTCTCCTGTTTTTTCGATTGCACCCGCTAAGTTTACTAACTCAAAGTTGGAATTTTCTCCTTTAATTACTAAACCTTTTTCGATGGAGTAATATGCTTTAAAAGAATAAGTAACTACTTCGTTTAAGCCAACTGAGTTATAGATTAATTCAATATCATCTAAAAGAACCTCGTCATTTGCTGAACCACCACCTGGAGTTGAGCTTGTTGCAAAAGTCACTAAGATGTATTCTACACCGATAGCTGGCACTTGCGCTTCATATACAAAAGGAACTGATTTTCGAACCCAATTTCCTCCAGTTGCTCCATAATTTAACTCTGCTCTGGCAGCTGTATGGGGCGCTGAATTCGCATCAATTGGATCTCTGAATTCGTAATTATCATGTAAAATTGCATGAACACGAGCTTGATGATTATTGTTTACAGGTGTATATTTCACCCAAAAAACAATAGAATCTGGTTGTCCCGTCAATGCTTCTGAAAAATTCGCATCTGAAGTTTTTGTGAAATTATAATTGTCAGGACTGCTTGCTGTTGAACTTCCCATATATACTTGACCTAAAGTTAAAAGTCCATTCGCAACAACTCCAAGTGTACTTTTCGCGTAAATTCTTGCACAGTAAGTCCCTGAAGCACCCGAACGAATTGAAGTTGATCTAGCAACTTGTTGTGAACCAAAAGAAGACAAACCACCTGTTCCTGTTTTAAAAGAATTCCAGTTTGTTGGCTCTTCAGTTGATTGTCCAACATTATCCCAAGATTCCATGTTTGAATTGCCAATTTGTTGTTGAGCAAAGGTTCCAAGGCTAGTAAACAATAAAATATTTAAAGTAATTTTTCTCATAATTTTGGTTTTATAAAAGCAAATGTATAGAAAAACTCACGAAACCTTAATCTTAAATTATTAACATCGTAACGTTTGAAATGATTACTTTTGCTTATGCATTTTATTCAAATAGATACTTCTGTTGAGCTTCCGATTATGGAGCAATTCTATACCATTCAGGGCGAAGGACATCATTCAGGAAGAGCAGCTTACTTTATTCGATTAGCAGGATGCGATGTTGGATGTGTTTGGTGTGATGTGAAAGAAAGTTGGGATTCAACAATTCATCCTTTGGTAAAAATTTCAGATTTAGTAAAAGCAGTTAAAGAAAACAACGCTGATTTTGTGGTCATTACAGGCGGTGAACCTGCTATGTATAACTTAACAACCCTAGTAAACGAATTAAAAGCTAACCATATTGAAGTAGCAATTGAAACATCTGGTTGCTATGAACTTAAAGGAAACGTTGATTGGTATTGCTTTTCTCCAAAGAAATTCAAGGATCCGACAGCAGAAGCTTATACAAAAGCAAATGAACTAAAAGTAGTTATTTTTCACCCTTCAGATTTTGCTTGGGCTGAATCACATGCTCAACAAATAAATGCTGATTGTGTACTTTTTTTACAGCCTGAATGGAGCAAACAAGATAAAATTCTACCTCAAGTTATAGATTATGTGAAAAGTAACCAAAAGTGGCGCATTTCGTTACAGACTCATAAATTCATGCACATACCTTAAACCTCATTCATGCTTAAAATTGTCTCGTTTTTGCTTTTTAGCTTCCTATTAATTGGTTGTTCAACAGCGCAATTCCCCTACTCTACTTCCAATAAAAAAGCAATCAAATTATTTGAAGAAGCACAGAAAGCACCAGAAGTTTATTACGACCAACAAAAAGGACCGAACTACTTAAAAGGAATTGAAATTGCCAATCAAGCACTAGAAAAAGACCCTAATTTTTGGGAAGCACATTTATTAATTGCTGAATTATACGAACGTAGCAATGACTACAAAAATGCAATCGTACATTATAAACGTGCTTTAGAAATTGACCCAAATCACAGCATTAGTGGTGCAACTCTGTATTATTTATCAGCTGTTCAATTAGCTATCGGCGAATACAATGACGCCAATACGAACATAGAACGATTTTTACGCAATCCAAATGCGAGTGATCAATTAATTGGTTTAGCTCGACAAATTCAAGCGAATGCAAAATTTGCCCAAAATGCCATTCAAAATCCGAAACCTTTTAAGCCTATTAATATCGGTCCAGGAATTAACACTGGATTTCCAGAATATTTCCCAACAATGACTGTCGATGGAAAAACGATTTTCTTTACTCGACAAATTAGTGACCCGCGCGTTGAACATTACTATGCACAAGAAGACTTTTATATTTCCAATTTTAGTGAAGATAAAATATGGGGAGCTTCCTTTGCAATGCCTTCTAACGTAAATACAATCAACAACGAAGGAGCACCAACTATTGCACCTGACGGAAAAAGTTTAATTTTTGTTGGTTGTTCAGATGAATCAGGAATTTATTACGGTGAGAATCGCGAAGGAAAAGGAAGTTGCGATTTGTTTTTCACTCAAAAAATTGGCAACAAATGGACTAGTCCAATCAATCTTCCTGGAAATGTAAATACAACGCATTGGGAAACTCAACCTTCTCTTTCTGCTGACGGAAAAACCTTGTATTTTATTCGTGGTTTACGAAATAGAGACGGAAAAAGAGATGCTGACATTTACGTTTCTTATTTGCAACAAGACGGAACTTGGGGAACAGCTCAACGTTTACCTAATTCCATAAACACCCCTTATGCAGAAGAGTCTGTCCACATTCACCCAGATGGACGAACGCTTTATTTTGCTTCTCGTGGTCACGTTGGAATGGGCGGTTCTGATTTATTCGTTACAAGAATGGATGACAATGGAAATTGGTCAAAACCAGAAAATTTAGGTTACCCAATTAATACTGTTAATGACGAAAATTCATTAGTTGTTGCACCAACAGGTGAAATTGCTTTTTTCGCTTCTAATCGTGCAGGAGGTTATGGAGATTTGGATATTTATTACTTCGAACTTCCAGAGGAATTGCGACCTGTGAAAACATTGTATTTTGACGGACGTGTGTTTGATGCTGTTTCTAAAAATTCTATTCCTGGACATTTCCAATTAACGGATTTAAAAACTGGAAAAGTGATGATTATTTCCGACGCTGACAAAACGGATGGAACTTTTATGGTTGCGTTACCAATCAATCGCGAGTATGCAATTAGTGTAACTTACCCCGGTTATTTTCCTTACACTTTGAATTTTAACTTGTTGATTCCAGATGGAAAAGATAGTTATCACCTAGATATTCCACTGAATCCAGAAACAAGTCAGCAAGAAAATGTATTGGCAAACGTGTTTTTTGATTTGGGGAAATCAACACTTCGTCCAGAATCTAAAATTGAGTTGAATGATTTTGTCACTTATTTAAAGAAGAATCCCAAAATCAAAATTGAATTAGGCGGACATACCGATTCACGTGGTAACAAAGACGAAAACTTAAAACTTTCAAATGATCGTGCAAAAACTGTTTACGACTATTTAGTTGCAAATGGAGTTTTAGCCAACCGACTTTCTTATAAAGGATTCGGGTCAACACAGCCAATTTATTCCGATGATGCCATTTCAAAACTTGGCTCAGACATTGAAAAAGAACAAGCACATCAAAAAAATCGACGCACAGTTTACACTATTCTTCCATGAAACATTTCCTACGATTAATACGTGTTGTCAACCTGCTGATTATTGTACTTACAATGATTGGTGTGGCTTTCAATCTATTAAAAACAAACAATTACCTCTATGTTGACTTTCATTTATTGAATTATTTATTATTGATTTTTTCTACAGTTATAATTGCTGCTGCAGGAAATATGATAAATGACTATTTCGATGTGAAAGCGGATAGAATCAATAAACCAAAAAAACTCATCATTTCTAGATACCTTAAAAAAAGGTGGGCAATTGTCATTCACTGGGTTTTGAATCTTGTGGCTGTTTTTATCTCTATTTTACTTTCCATTCGATACAATAGTTTTCTTTTTGTTTTCATTCATTTGATTTCAATGAATTTATTATGGTTTTACAGTGCCTATTTCAAAAAGAAATTATTGATTGGAAATTTTATTATTGCGCTATTGACAGCCTTAGTTCCTTTACTTTCAGTTTGGTATTTTAAAGTTGTCAACGAAAGCTCAGCACCATTTTCACCTTATCATCAAGATACTTGGTCCACTTATTTGGATTATTCATTCATCTACTTTTTTGCTGCTTGTGCTTTCTTTCAAAACCTTTCAAGAGAAATTTCAAAAGACATTCAAGACGTTGTTGGGGATAAATTGATACATGTGTATTCCTTGCCAATGAAACTCGGAGAGCGTAAAGCAGGATTGATTTCGGTGGCAATTTTACAACTTCCTTTACTAATTGGAATTGCGGCAATTACACAAAGTTGGATTGAGCTAAATTTAATCTCTGGTTTTTTATTGCTGATTTCTGCCTTACTAAATTTAGCTTGTTTGGTACTTTTCATAATTCGCAAACCGTATCCATTTGAAATGATCAACACCATCATCAAATGGAGTATGTTAGTTGGAATTAGTGCATTATTTACGAATACGTTATGAATATCATTTTAGGATCAAGCTCGCCAAGAAGAAAGGAACTTTTGGCTGCGATGGGGTTTGAATTTCGAACAATGAGTCCTGATATTGACGAATCGTTTTCAGACGAAATGCCAGTTGAAAATGTACCTGCTTTTTTAGCAGAATCAAAGGCAAATGCTTTAGTCGATTCGCTTGAAAAAGATGACTTATTGGTTTGTTCTGATACGGTGGTTGTATTAGCCAACAAAATCTTGGGAAAACCAAATGACCGTGAAGACGCGATATCCATTTTACAACAACTTTCGGGAAATACACATGCAGTAATTACCGGAGTTGCCTTAAAATCAGTAACAAAAACAATAGTATTTTCTGTAAAAACGGAAGTGAAATTCATTAACTTAAGTCAGTCACAAATAGAATTTTACATTGACAACTATCAACCTTTCGACAAGGCCGGTTCCTATGGTATCCAAGATTGGATTGGATTAATCGGTGTTGAAAAAATCGAGGGTTCCTACACGAATGTGATGGGTTTACCGACTTGTGAGTTGTATGAGGCGATTTTGAATTTTAACTGCTGATACACTGAATCGAAAAATTCAAATCGTCGATTTTTACAGATAAAAAAAACCGATATCACTACCGGCTTTTAATATTAATTTCTACTTTCTTCACTGAAAACTAATCCTCAAGAATCTGAATCGTATCAATGCTGTCTCCTTGACGAATTTCATCTAGTACATCTAAACCTTCTGTAACAATTCCAAAGCACGTGTGAACTCTATCTAAATGCGCTGTGTTTCTTCTTGAATGGCAAACGAAAAACTGAGAACCACCTGTGTTTTTTCCAGCGTGCGCCATTGAAAGAACGCCTCTATCGTGAAATTGGTTTTCGCCTGTCAACTCACAATCGATTTTGTAACCTGGTCCACCTGTTCCTGGCATTCCCCTTTCGCCTTCACGCGTATTTGGACAACCACCTTGAATCACGAAATCAGGAATAACACGGTGCCACTTCAATCCATCATAATAACCTGACTGTGCCAATTTTACGAAGTTAGCAACTGTATTCGGAGCATCTTTATCGTAAAAAGTTACGTGCATGTCTCCTTTGTTTGTTTTAATAATTCCTTTCATTTCAAATTTTTCACGAAATTAATTCTAGTTTTTTATACTCAAACATAGAGTTTTAAACAATTGAATAGTCACATGTCTGTTGAAAACTTAGTTAATAACGAATTAACATTGTACTTCAGATAGCTAAGCTTGTACATTAATTTTGTAAATAGACCAATTATTAAAACGATATCGATGTTCAGCACATTCATAAAAAAGAAACTTGGCGATAATCAAGTCGCAAATGTTTTCATCAATGCTATCTTTGATAGTGTTGACAAAGGATTTAAGGAAGTTGCTTCTATTATAAATGAAGACCCTGCATTTGTTACTTGTCCAAATATCACTGAAAAACAGAATGGTGAATTCAGTCTAATTGTGATTGTAGGAAATTTATCTTTTTTAGAAAGTACATTTGAAGCTGACCAAGCTGCACGAGTAGAGAATTTAATTTTCGAGAAACTTGCTAAAATGTATGAGATGGATATTATTTCATTCAAAAACTTGATTCGCGATTATCAAAGTTTCATCACACGTGTGAATCATCCTTCAAAAAACTGGATTTATGGAATGTCGAAAGCTGTGTTCCACAAATACAAATTGAACGATTTTCAAGATGAATACTTTAGAAGAATGCAAGCTCCTAATCCATTATTCTTAAAAAGAATGGACGAAGTGATGAGCAATTTCATATGGAATTGGGACGCGTTCTTTAAAAAATACAGATTGTAATACGACCTTAGTTATTATATAGAAAAGCGGAATAAATTAATTTGTTCCGCTTTTTTTGTGGGAAAAACTTGAGAAAGCCCTCAACTCAATTAACAAATCTTAATTTCGTAAAAAAAACCGAGTATGCAAGTATGTGTTTATTGTGCCTCAAGTGGGCAAATCCATCCCGATTATTTTGAAGCAACTGCAAAAATGGCGAAAGATTTTGCTAAAAATGGGGTTTCTGTAGTTTTTGGTGGTGGATCTTCCGGTTTAATGGGTCAGTTGGCAGATTCAATACTGAAAGCTGGAGGAACTATCAAAGGGATTATGCCGCAGTTTATGAATGAAGTTGAATGGGGACATAGAGGTGTTTCTGATTTTATTTATACCCAAACAATGCACGAGCGCAAATCAAAATTCTTAGAAGGAACAGATGCTTTGGTGGCGCTTCCAGGTGGAACAGGAACGTATGAAGAACTTTTTGAAGCAATAACTTTGAAAAAACTAGGTCAATTTTCTAAACCAATAATCATCTTGAATACAAGAGGTTATTATGAGCCTTTTAGTCAATTGATGGACCATGCTATTCGTGAAAAGTTTATGGCTGAAGATCACCAAGATATTTGGCAAATTGTGGACAAACCAGAAGAAGTTTTAGAAGCAATAAAAAATGCCCAAGTATGGAATAAAGATTTGAAGGATGCTGGGAAAATGAGGTAATTTGAATTAGTTTATTTCGCGCAAGAAAAAACAGAAGTGAATTTTGAATTATTAATATTTAATTTTTAATCAAAATCGATAGAGATTTTTGGATTTTCAACTACTACAGCCACCTCGTCTTTTTCTTACCCCAAAATTTCCACCATTTTCGTTTAGCAGGTACCTTGTTTACCATTGTCTGTTTCGTTGGCTCAAGAAGTTCGCCTTCTAAAACTTCTCCTTTGCCGTTGATTTTGGTAACCGAATTTCCATCTATCAATAGAATTTCTTCCTTTTTTTGATTTGGGATTTGGTAGCGTTCATAACTGGGTTTTATTATGACTTTACCATTCAAATCCATAAAACCATATTTTATTTCGTCGTGAACATATTCCTTGTTTTCTGAAAAATGATAATTCGGATGATTTCTAAAAGGAATTAAACCAAAAACGGGTTTTTCAAAACCTCCATAAAGTGTGTCGGCAAGCATATTTCCTGAATAATCATACAAACCCCAGCCTCCATAATGTCTTCCGACTTGAATTAAATCACAATCTGAACCCAATTCATATACATATTTATATTTCACAGGAATGATTACTTTTCCATTTGTGTCTAGCATTCCTCCTCCAGATAGTGTATAAACAGTAAACAAATTCCTATGTAAAGGCTTAATTTGTGCATACATTGACGGAATGATTTCCTTTCCAGTCCAATTTTTTACTCCATAACATTTCGGAATTTTGGAATCGTTGACAACACAATTTCCTTCAATAATTTTAAATCCTTTGGATGGGTTTTCTTGAATTTTCAATTGACTTTTTGTGTCGTCAAAATTCAAATAGTAATACTCTATTGTATTCCTTCTTTCAATCTGAGCAAAGGCAAAAAAACCATCTACTCGCTTTTGTTCAATCGAAGCGTGTACACTTAATTCTATACATTTATCATAAACAAAAGGATAGATAATTTCATTAAACTGATTGACGATTCCGTACTTGCCAGTATCTTTTTTCGGTCGAACACTTAGATAGAAATTTCCTTTTTGATTAACTAAAAAATTATTTTCCTCGTACATTAAAGGAATCGTGAAATATCCTTTTTTGTAAAGCAAGCCATATTTTCCATCTCGTCCAACACGACAAAAGCCATTTTTCACATTTTCTGCATAATCAAAATATTCAGGAGCCAAAAGTTTCCCTGTGGAATCCATTATATAGTATTGTTTATTTATTTCGATGATTGCAATTCCATCTTCAAAACACGAAACTTTATTCGCTTTAACTGGAGCAATTTCATTAAAATCAAAATCAATATATCCCCAAAATCCTTCCTTCTGAATGGCGATTCTGTTTTCGCGAACGCACTGCAAATTATCATATAAATCTGACCTTTTAATGGGGTTTTTAAGATCTATAAATAAATGTTTTCCTTCCACAACCAATTTATATACGCCATCTGAATATTTATAAACGTCAGTAATTGCAAAGTCGAGAAACCGATTTCCATCGTGGTCGGTAACCGATAATTGATTGTTCAAGTCATAAACTTTCAAGAAATATTCGTCTAAAACCTGAATCGATTTAAATACTTCCGTACTTACCTTATCAAAATTCATATCTACTAATCGCCACTTAGCACTTTTGACAAGTTGGGAAGCATCGTGCATACTAGCGTCGTAACCAATCATCAATGTATAATCATCTATTTTCCAAATATCGTGATACAATTTGTCAGAAATCATTCGGTTTTTGGCATCAACCAAGGCACGTTCTTGATAGTTTGGACCTACAACAAAGCGATTTCGATTTAAAATATTGAATACTTGAAAATTCGTTTTGAGTACATTTTTTCCCGATGAATCAATTACATTCCAATCAGTTTCAGCTTTATAAACGAAAAAACCATCGCGCGCATATAGTTCTGCTACGGGCGAAAATGGTGCTAAATAACGCTTCGTATCCCAAGAAATAAATCCATAGAGATTGTTGGCTAGAAACTCATAATTTCCGACCATATAACGGGATTTTTGCAGCACTTTATATTGAATCGGCAAAATCACTTTACCTGAGCGATTTATCAAACCAAAACTTCCATTTTTCTTAACAATCAACTGATTATGAATAAAATCAGCATAAATAACTGAATCGTAAGCCACGGAATTTATGGCTTTAAAAGTTGCATCATACAAGTAGTAGGATTTGTCTTTTTTCACGATAAAAGTGGAATCAATGTATTGAATGTGATCAAATTCGACAGGAAAAACAAATTTCCCTAAGGTATCCATCAAACCAACTTTGAAAGAGGTACAAACATTGTAATCATTAAATTGGCACGAATAAATCGGATAAAGTTGATTGTAACCCGAATCATCATTTCCAATATTGTTAGAAGTATTTTTCGCTTTTAAACGATGGACGATTGTAGGTTCCTTGTGGAGTTTATCTCTTGAAAAAGCGCGCTTATCACAGTTCTTGAAATCGTTGTAAGTGTTTGTGACTTCACCTTGATTATTTCGCAAAATATAGAGTGGCAAATTCTTAAGTTCTTCTGTGTTTTTTGCCGTTGCGATAAAAGCCTTCGTTTCTGGATACCATTGTTTTTGCTTTACTTCCAATAATTGCGTAGTGCCATAAATCGGGTGAAAAACGGTATCTAACGTTTGTTGCGCTATACATTGAAAGCTGAATATAATTGCGATAAAGAAGAATAGTTTTTTCATAAATAGAAGCAACAATTATACAGCTAAATTGAGGATTAGTTCAAAAGTAGGATAATAATAAATTAAGCTATCAATTTTCAGTGAAACTATTCTAATTTGATGCGTTATTGGTGTATATTTACACCAAAATTAATTCAAAATGAAAAGACAAAGTATTTCTTTCACCGAACCTAATGATGAATGGTTGAAAAGTCAAATTGCTAGTAAAGAGTACGCTAGCAAAAGTGAATTAGTAAATGAATTAATAAGACAAGCTCGTAAACAAGAAAAGCAGATTGATTGGATTCGTGAAAAAATTGAATTAGCAGAAGCGAGTGGATTTACCAGCGACAGTAAAGCAGATATTTTGAAGCAATCGAAAGAACTTTTGGATGGCAAAATTTAGGCTGAGCAACGTTGCAAAAAACGATTTAATTAGGATACATCACTATGGTGTTGAAAATTTTGGAATCAAACAAGCTGATTTATATTTTGAGGCATTTTTTGTTCAATTTGAACTAATTGCTAAACGTCCTTTTGCTTTTGAGTCTGTAGATTACATAAAATCTGGTTATAGAAAATGTCCTTGTGGAGTTGACACTATTTATTATAGAATTAACGATAATTTTGTTGAGATAATGACAATCGTTAGGTATCAAGATTTGAAAAATATCAAATAAGTTTTTGAACCTATTTCAAATTTAGGTGTAATCTTTGATAAGCAATTTACCTATCTTTAGATTATGAATTTTTTCAAGTTACTCTTTCTACTTTTTCCACTTTTCACTTTCGCACAAACCAATTGCGAGTTCAAGTATCAGAATAAAAAAGGAGGAAGTTTTCTCTTTTCCATTTACTATGAAACGGATATGAAAACGCCGTTGAATGGAACATGCGAAACGAAATACAACGACAATCGCATCTTTGAGAAACGAACTTTTCAAGATGGAAAATTGGTAGAAGAAATATTGAATTACGAAAGTGGAAGTTCAAAAACGAAAGTTAATCCCACTTGGAATACGCGCGATTCTGTCATTGCAACAATGGAACTATTTTGGCCAAATGGTAATCGCAAACAAACGAATATTTATTATTGGGACAAAAACAAACGACGCTGTGAAAAATATACCGATTATCACCTCAATGGAAAAATACGATTTGTAAATTTCAATGCCTTTGCGAGATTGTCTGAAATCAATGAATATCAAATCAAAGATTATCCACCTCACACTATTGATTATGATGGATACACAACTTTACGTGTTCCTTTTGGCTTGGCGCTAGAATACGATGACACTGGGGTTTTGAAATCGAAAACAACCCACAAAATGATTCTTAATGGCGGACACGAACATTCATCTAGAGAAGGTTTATACGAAGATTATCACCACAATGGAAAACTGAAAACAAAAGGCTTTTACAAAGAAGGGAATCAAGATGGTGATTGGGTGGTATATAATTTCTTAGGACAAAAAATCGAAGAGCAACATTATCAACGCAACATGAAAATTGGAACGTGGAAAGGTTGGCACGACAACGGTAAACCACGTTTTGAGTACGTTTACGATACGTTGTCTAATTTCATTTTTCACGCTAACAAAAAAGAATGGAACGAAGCCGGTTTACTTGTTTTTGAACGCTACATTGACAGAAAAGGCTTAGGTTTTGAGAAAAAATGGGCAGACAATGGAACTTTGATTCAGCACTTTGAATTGGTTTACAACTCGAAAGAACAAGGTTCAGAGAAAAATTGGTATCCCAATGGTCAATTGAAATCGTACTTAAACAATCACAGAAACGCAGACACCACTTATGTGAGTTATTTCCAAAATGGAAAAATGGAAGAAATTCACCTGAAATCGAAAAACGAGTTGGAAGATGTGATTACCAATAAAAAATGGAACGAAGCTGGTGTTCTTATTTCATCATTGACAAAAAGATCACGACCTAAAAACGAGCATTTTGAGTACTTTGACTATTGGTCAAATGGAAATCCGAAGAAGTATATTTACCAATTGAATGAAACACGTTTGGAAGAAACATACTATTTCAATGGCAAATTCAAAAGTACTGTACGCACATTGAATGGCAAATTGGATAGTAAATCAGAACGATTTGATAGTACAGGAGTGTTATTACAAGAATATTATTACACCAATAACCTGAGAAATGGCTGGTGCAAACGCTACGACAAAACGGGTAAATTGATTTTTGCTCAATTCTACGAAAACGGCTGTCCGAAAAAGATGCCTGGTGAATTGCCTGCCAAAAAACGAAACTTCGATGAGCTTTCAAAAGATGAAAGAGATTTGTTTGTAAGTTTCATTTACAATAATTTGAGTCAATTTGTATTGCCTAAGGATGCTCAATTATATTACAGTAAAAAACAAGTAGATTCAATGGCAACCTATTATATGTACCTGTTTGATACGTGGTCTAAATATGCACCTTTTCCATTTTCAAACCATCAAATCACAGCTCAAGTGATTAGTTTTCGATTGCCAAGTGTTTATTTGACTGGACTTGAAAAAAGAGATACGACGGATAAATACGTGAAGGAAGTCATAACTGCATTTGAAAAAAATGGTTGGAAAATCAGTAATTTAAAATCTGTAAACGGTTACCGCAATTGGAATTTAGAAGTAGAAGGGTTTTATACTCAAAAGTTCATTCAAACTCATTTTCCATTGCTTCAGTCCTTTATTTATATTCTGCCACAATCAAAAAATGTCGAGCCATTAGAGACATTCAGCAAGGTAAGTCGTTCACGACCGCTTACCATTGCCCCCTATTCAAATTGTGTGGTGATTGCTACATGCAGTTCTTATGAAAAGTCATTTCAATTTCTAATTTACCCCGACGGCGAAGTGGATTTATTAAACGGACTTTCCTGGGAAGACATCAATGACATCAACGATTTTTCAAGAGAATTGCCTTATGATTGAATTAGAAATAAATTGATAAATGAATCAAAAAAATCTCTCATTTGCTTTCATCAATCTAAACTTTTTCACTAAATTAATGTGAAAATCAAACAAAATGACCGTTTTCAACCCTGCAATACATCACCGCAAATCCATTCGTTTAAAAGGATATGAATATGCTCAAGAAGGTTTATATTTCATAACAATTTGTTGTCAGGATAGGGCACAATTATTTGGGGAAATTATGAATGGTGAAATGATATTGAATGAATGTGGGGAAATTGCAGATAAATGTTGGATGGAAATTCCTGAACATTTCCCGAATGTGGAATTACATGAATATATTTTAATGCCCAATCATGTTCATGGAATTATTGAAATTAAATTTAAATCAAATGTACCGACCGTTATACCGTCCGTTGCGACGGTTGCGACCGTAGGTGTGAATGATTATTCGCCCCTACGGTCGCCATCAAAAACCATTGGTTCAATGGTTCGGGGGTTTAAAATCGGGGTTACAAAATGGATGCGCCAAAATACGGACGTTTACGATGTTTGGCAACGAAATTATTACGACAACATCATACGCAACGACCAATCCTACCAACGTATTTTCAATTATATCCAAAACAATCCCAAAAATTGGAAAGAAGATAAATTTTACAAATGCTGAATTCAAGCGACAAATGCAACTTTTGGGTTAAACAATAATTTTTCCATTACAAATATAGGGGTTTCATATCCAAACCTTTTTCTTGGTCTGTTATTAATTTTAGTTTCAATTTCTTTAATTT
>JACCEA010858718.1_pt1 | contig 54796 bp, 51 predicted proteins | sample 7449851 | NCBI WGS metagenome assembly JACCEA01 (sample SAMN15323453, study PRJNA562643) | freshwater metagenome | isolation source: river surface water | place: USA:Blue River Watershed | collected 2017-08-18 | reverse complement strand
TAATGTTGTTTTGCGCTACAAAGAAACATTTTTTATTTGATATGAGAATGAAAAATTATTTTTGTAGTAAAATTTTTCTGTATCAAACGCCATCATCAATCATATAACCTGAGTCCAAACGACTTTAAAATCGTTGCTATACATAGCAATATTAGCCCGTATTTACTGGCTTGGTGTCTTGATGACACTTTTTCTGTAAATTTTATGTGCGAACCTAAAACTTTTGAAATAAATTTGTCGAAAAATAGAAATTCTCAACACTTGGAATACTATTTTGAAGGTTCAGAATCAATTTCCCACATGTGGCTGCTTCAAAATTCAGGCACATTGGGTAAAATTTTTTCGGGAAAACCTACACCAGATTATTGGCTGATAATAGGCGATTCAGAATTAATGCCTAGCTTTGACCAATGGCTGGCCAAACTTAAGTCGATCGATAAAATCCAATTGGCTTATGTTTTCCCAGAAAACTTATCTGAAAAATTCAATTGGGTTTTCATGTTGAGCCATCTATAATCAAAGTATGTACAACGAAAATTTTAACAAAACCAAAATAGTTGCAACAATAGGCCCAGCAACAAGCTCTGAAGAAATGCTCGAAAAAATTATTCGCGCAGGAGTTGATGTTTGTCGCCTTAATTTTTCGCACGGCGCACATGAAATCCACAATGAAGTCATTGAACGGGTTCGTAAAATCAATGCAAAACTTGGGAGTCATATTGCGTTGCTCCAGGATCTTCAAGGGCCCAAACTCAGAATTGGTAAGGTCGACGGTGAAATCCACTTAACAGAAGGCGAAAATATTATTGTAACAACAATTGAGTGTGTGAGCACCGTTGAAAAGCTTTTTGTGAGTTACAAAAGATTGCCCCTAGATGCTAAGCCAGGTGAACGAATTCTGTTGAACGATGGTAAATCAGAGTTGGTTATAGAAAAAATGATCGATGAACAACACCTACTTGCAAAAGTAGTGGCAGGCGGAGTACTTACATCAAACAAAGGATTTAATTTACCGAACACCAAAGTAACCATTCCATGTTTAACCGAAAAAGATTTGATCGATTTAGAATTCGGTTTGGAAAAAAATGTGGATTGGGTGGCATTGTCGTTTGTTAGAAATGCAGAAGACATTATAGCTCTTAAGGAAATTATTGCGGCTAAAGGAAAACACACAAAAGTTATTGCAAAAATTGAAAAACCGGAAGCAATTGAAAATATCGATAGTATTATAAAAGTTACGGATGCTATTATGGTTGCCCGCGGTGATTTAGGGGTTGAAGTCCCTCTACAAAAAGTTCCCTTGATACAAAAGTCAATCGTGGAAAAATGCATACAGGCTGCTAAACCTGTTATCATTGCTACTCAAATGATGGAAAGTATGATCACAGATAGCATGCCAACAAGAGCCGAAATCACAGACGTAGCAAACGCGGTGCTCGATGGTGCCGACGCTGTAATGCTGTCGGCTGAAACTTCTGTTGGAAAATACCCTTGCAGGGTCATTGAAGTCATGAGTTCAATTATTTCAGATATTGAATCAGATAGAAGAGCCTATTACAAGGGTGTAAAACCCGACTCATCATCACCTTCTTTTGCTAGTGATGAAGTTTGTTTTACGGCTGTGAGAATGAGTGACCACCTGCAGGCAAAAGCCATCGTTGCAATGACCAAAAGTGGTTACACGGGTTTTAAAGTTGCGAGTTACAGACCAGAAGCAAGTATTTATATTTTTACAGACAACTTAACCTTATTAAATACATTGAATTTGGTTTGGGGAGTTCGCGGATTTTACTACGATAAATTTGTGAGTACCGATGAAACTTTTCAAGACGTTATTGATATCTTGAAAAATGAAAAGATTGTGAGTGAAGGAGAATGCGTGATTAATTGTGCGAGTATGCCTATTCACAAAAAACAGAGAACTAACACGATCAAAGTAACATTTGTTGATTAACTGAGTTTACGCTTGTATACAGGCACCGTACTGCAAGGTTCGCCATACATCAAAGACTGCACCACAGGGACTAATTTTGATGATATGGCGGTGTATGCTGCTGCTGAAACGGGTAATTCGCCACAACCCTTGATCACTACTTTTTTGTCGACATATAAATTGATTTCCAACTCAGAAATTGCTTCATTCCACAAAACTGCCTCTAATGCATTCAAATCTCCAAATACGGTAATTTTTGATACATCTGTTAATTTTGAAGCAATTAACATGTATGCCCATGTTGGCACAATTGCATCATTTGAGCAATAAACAGCCACAAAACAATTGCGATATTGTTCCCAATCATTTTCTTTGACCCAAGCTCTGAAATCTTTTTCCTTGAGCACAAGTTCCATAAATAATTGCTCCTTGATATCGATACATTTACGTTCTCCTTCGGGAAAATAATCTTCCAAATTAATTGTTTCAATGCCACTATTTGCAACTCTATTTACAAAAACTTCTTCCATAATTACAAAGATAAGCACTTGAATTGAGTATTTCTGGAGTGAATTTTCCAAATGTTTGTTTATCTTTGAATCATCAATTAATTCTTCAGAAGTTGAAATCTCATTTAAAACTTTTTACGATTTTCTTTTTGAGCACCCTACAACTTCACGCTCAAAGTGTGTTCAACCAATACAAACAGCTTGGTGTTATTCCTCAGTTCTATACCAAATACTCTGAACTCTATGCAAAAGATTTTTTCAATAGTTATGTAGTTGGACATTCACTTAACACATTTGCTGGCTCACAGATTTTATACAGCGGCGCATGGGCTCTGGAGTTAAGAGCGGGAATGCCCGCTCGATTGCCTTCAGCATTTAGCGAGCAAGATTACACAGAGTTAAATCAATTCAAAGACAATATTAAATTTATCAATGGAATGCCACGCACCACCAGAGCCAGCGAACTACCTAATTATGTGGCGGACAATAAAATATTGTTTACGTTAAACGATTCGGGGGGACTTCCCTTGAATTCCGGAATTTTTGGTCAAGATAGTGTTCAATGGTATTTGCCTACCCTCGACAATATTGGGGTCAATAAAACTGTTGCACCCACCTATAACTTTATTCTTCGTTGGGCTCCTGGTTATGCTTTTGAATTTGCAGGAACATTTGTGAAATACGACGGTGATCCTACTTCAGAAAATGACAATTCAACACGGTTGTCAACCAGATACTATAATTTGTATTTCGCTCACGACGTTTTATATTGGTTCCAAGGAATTCATGTACGCGGTTGGCATCTAACGCCTTCAATTGAATTATCAGATCACTCTCAAGGGGTGTACCTAAATACACAAAAAGCAAGATTTTTTAGCGATTATTTTGCGAATGGTTATCTCGTTAAATTTAAAAACAGCTTGGATCGAGTTGATTTTTATGCACGCACCATTCGGTATGGAATCAATGCAGGTAAATCATTTAACAAACTAGAAATTTGGGGAGGAATGAGTTATATCGCAAGCAAAGCCGGAATGAGTGACAATGGTTTTGTGAGTGCATTAATTGATGAAAAACCTCAAGACCCTAACAATGGATACCGATCAAAACGCTACAGAGAATTTTTCTTTACAGGAATCAATGATTATCGATTGTTTGTAATGAGCGCGGGTGCTTCTTTAGGTCAAAAAAGATTCCGGATTGGTGGTCAATACAACATTTTATCGAATGGTTATCATCATGCTTCTGTTTCACTCAGGGTTGTTTTCAGAGATACAAACAGACACCCTTGGCAACTCGGTTTAAAAACCGAGGAGCACTTTGACCCCACAACAAGAAAAACCGTAAGAAAGACAGTTGTTATTGAAAGAGACGAAGAAGATTAAACCTTTCTTTATTTCTTTTCCAAATGCATTACTTTTTGACCTGGATTTTGAATTGGAGCCAATTTCAATAGCGTTAATGATTTGTATGTAAATCGCCACGGCTTTTCAAAAAACTGAAATTCTGGCCTGCCCGTAATATTTAATTCCAATGTTGAATAATCGGCATTTGATTTCCAAGTACCTGTATATTTGGTTCCTCCAGCAAAAATTTCCAATGGGCCATCGTAATAAGTGTTTTTTCTCAAATAAATGGTTTCGTCCTGATATAATTGAGTCAAATTATTTCCAGAGCTATCTACAGCCAACGTGATAACATTTGCCGAATTTAAAACGTACAACTCAAACATTTTCTCCATATAGGTTGCTTGTTTTGTTGTATCTGCAGGTTTTGTGGTATCCTGAGGTGGATTGTTGTTTTCTTTATTGCAGGAGGATATTGAAGGCGTAATTATCCCCCAAAATGTTAAACACAAAATAAATGCAATACCCGAATGTTTCATTTTATCAAATATAATCAAAAAAACTCAATTTCTTTCATTTCTGTTTGTCAATAAAATAAATGAAATTTGCAACTATGCGAAAACACATTCTTCTAGCATTTTTATTCATACTTACAACAATGACAACGTTATCAGGCCAATCGATCAATTATTCCATAACCGTACCTAACCCCAAAAATCACAATGCTCATGTTTCCATTCATTATACCGCAACGGACAAAACAAATTTGAAAATAAGCATGCCGGTTTGGACGCCAGGTAGCTATTTGGTGCGTGAATTTGCTAAAAACGTTGAATCTGTAAATTTGGAAATCAATGGTAAAGCCGCAAGTGTTTTAAAATCTGATAAAAATACTTGGACAATTCCTGTAAAAAAAGGGGATAAAATAAAGTTTTCTTATACCGTTTACTGCTATGAAATGAGTGTAAGAACATCCTATATAGATGAAGATCAAGCTTTGCTTAATTTGGCTTCTGTGTGTGCTTTTATTGAAGGAAAAGAAAAATCAAAAATTTATTGCTCTGTAGAATTGCCCAAAACTTGGAACGACATTGTTTCACATGTAGATGTGATTACTTCGGATAGAATCAAGGGCACACCACACGAAGTAATGTTGACTTTTGAAAACTACGACGAAATGGTAGACTCCCCTATTCAAATGGGAAATTTTGAAGTTTTCGAATTTATAGTAAATCAAGTTGTTCATAGGGTGGCTATGGTTGGACAACACAATGCCCAAATCAATAAACTGAAGTTGGATATGCAAAAAATCTGTCAAACTATGGTGAATATCATTGGTGAAATGCCCTGTAAAACTTACACTTTTATCATTCAAAACGTTGAAGCCGGTGGTGGAGGATTGGAACACAAAAATGGAAGCACTCTGATGATGAGCCGTTTTGGGTATTCAAATTCACAATCTTACCAAGGTCTACTTGGATTGGTTGCTCACGAATATTTCCATCTGTGGAATGTGAAAAGAATTCGTCCCGTTGCACTTGGTCCGTTTGATTATAGTAATGAAAATTATACCAAATCTCTATGGATTGCCGAGGGCATCACCTCCTATTACGATGAACTTGCTCTTATGAGGGCTGGATATGTTTCCCGACAAGATTTTTTGAATACCCTTACCAACTATATCAACAACCATGAAAATAGAGCCGGCAGCAAAATTGCCACCTTACATGAAATGAGTTGGGATGCATGGATCAAAGAATATCGCCCCAATGAAAATTCTAAAAATAATTCATATTCTTATTATTCTAAGGGACTTGTCATTGGCGCTTTATTAGACATGAGTATTTGTAAATTTACCAATGGAAAAAAATCCCTCGATGATGTTTTCAAAGCGCTTAACAAAGACTTTTATTTGAACAACAAGAAAAATAAGGATGGATTGGGATACACCGATGAAGACTTTTTGGCAATTTGTAATAAAATTTCAGGTGTTGACCTATCTGCAGATTTCAACAAATGGTTGAATACAACGGAATCACCAGACTATGTTGGTATCTTCAGCAATTTGGATATTTTATCTAAAAAATCTGAAGTCAATAAATTTTCTTGGGGAATTAACTACGAAGTAAGCAATGGCAAAACTGTTGTGAAATATGTCAGAAATCCTGGGCCTTCATTAGATTTGGGACTTCAAGTGAACGATGAATTAATTGCATTGAATCAAATTCGATTGAATAATGACTTGGAGCAAACGTGGAATAAAATTGGAAAACCGGCTGAAGTGAACTTAATTGTAAACAGAGGGGGTTTAATTCGTGAACTTTCCGGAAAATTTAATCCATTGAAAGAAGTTGAATTTCAATGTAATTTAGCTGAAAAACAACTAACTACAGAATACTGGAACATAGAGGGTCCGCTTCAAAAATGGTTAAAAGTAGCGAGTAATGATAAAAATTGATGCACTTACCCTGAAAAATTGGATTTCAGAAGTTTTCCTTGTTTGCGGATTTTCAGAGCAAAATGCAATTCTTGCCGCGAATGTTTTGGTAGAAGCCGATTTACGTGGGATTGACAGCCATGGTGTTGCCAGATTATCGGGATATGTTCGATTGATACAAAAAAATAGAATCAATCCAAATCCTATATTCAAAATAGAACATCGCAAAAAAACAATGGTGCATATAGATGCAAATTCTGGAATCGGATTGCTCTCTGCACCTTTTGCAATGAAAATTGCCGCAGAAATCACCGCAGAATATGGTAGCGGCTGGGTCGGAATTTCCAATTCCAATCATTTTGGTATTGCTGCTTATCATGCAATGATGGCCTTAGAACATGATTACATCGGATTTTCCATGACAAATGCAAGTCCTTTAGTTACTCCGGCTAACGGAAAACAACGGATGCTTGGCACAAATCCTATCTGTGTAGCAGTTCCAACATTGAATGAAATTCCATTCGTTTTAGACATGGCCACAGCCGCTGCAGCGAATGGAAAATTAGAAATTGCAGAACGGGTAAATAAGCCAATACCTAAAGGCTGGGCCATTACAAAACAAGGAGAGGAAACCATTAATGCAAGCGCTTTGAAATCAGGAGGAATGTTGCTGCCTCTTGGTGGTAATACCGACGGTGCATTTCATAAAGGTTATGGATTGGGTTCTTGGGTGGATATATTTTCTGGCGTGATCACCGGTGCAAATTTTGGTCCTTGGGTGCCACCGTTCGTTTCTTTTTTAGATCCTTTGCCAAATCAACCGGGTAAAGGTATTGGTCATTTCGTTGGATGCTGGGATTTAGATGGATTTCAAGACAAACAAACCACCAAAGAAAAAATGGATCTTTGGATCAACACCTTTAAAAACACAATTCCGTTAAATTCTGAAATCCCTGTTAAAATTCCCGGTGAAATTGAGCATTTCCTCAAATTAGACCGCAGTAAAAATGGAATTCCACTTGTAGAAGCCGTTGTTGAAGATATCAAACATCTTTCAGATTCCCTGAAAATAAATGTCCCCCTTTAAAAAATCATATAAAATGGAAAAACAGCAGAAACAGAAACTAATCGTTGCAGTAATTTTTTTTTCAATCATCACAGGAATTGCAATATGGGCCTATGTGGGTATTTTGAAACCAAATAAAGAATACCACCAAAAAACTGGGGTAAAATACACTCAGAAAAAGACATATAAAACCAATTACAACCCCGATTATATCGACAGTGTAATAGACGCAAAAAAGAAAAAGTAAACTTAAGCGTTCAGGATTAGATTTCGCATAAATGCGTCATCAGAAATTCGGTTTTCCCAATTATTCGAAATAATTTTTTCGAGCAATGCATCATTTTTTGCCCCCCAATTCCAAGCATCCAAATAACCGTCATTGCTGAAGGTAACTCTTTCATACTGACTCTTATAAATATCGCTATATTTTTCTACGAGCTCATGTTCAACGTGTTTCTTATGTAAGAACTCCGGAGAACCTACCAAGTCTCTCATTTCAATAAAATTTTGGAGCGCTAAATTAGCAATAGCGTCGGCATTGGGCTTTCGCATTTTTTGATATTCGTCCAAGATCTTGTTCCAATCGCCTTTGAATTGATCGATGCATTCATCTAATACAACGCAATCTTCAAAAGAACAGTTCATGCCTTGACCATAAAATGGCACCACAGCGTGCGCACTATCGCCCATTAATGCAACTTTGTTTTTTACCCAAGGGTAACATCTCATTGTAGCAAGGTGACCTGTAGGATTTTGGAAGAAGTCTTCCACTAAATTCGGCATCATTGGCACAGCATCTGAAAAGTATTCATTGAAAAATTCAGTTACTTTTTCCGAAGTAGACAACGACGATAAGCTCAAATCACCATCGTAAGGCATGAATAAGGTACAAGTAAAATTCCCGCCAGGATTCGGTAATGCTATCATCATAAAGCTCTTTCTCGGCCATATATGAAGTGCATTTTCCTCCATTTGAAACAATCCCGATGATGATGGAACTATTTCCAATTCTTTATAACCATAATTCTCATAAGACTGAGAAAAATTGTAACGAGGATAGCGCATCATGGCATCTCTTACAGCTGAAAAAGCGCCATCAGTTGACAATACCACATCTGCTTTGTCTTTGATGGTTTCTCCACTCGCATTGATAAAGGTGGTTTCATTCGTCTCTAAATTTGCCCCTATGCACTTATGATCAAAATACATGTGAATATTCTCATATTGGTCAGCCAGTTGGAGCAATCGAATATTTAATTCCCCTCTTGAAACTGAATAAATAGCCTGGTCTTCTCTACCATATGCTTGATAAGCCAAATCACCAGCGGTGCTGTGCATCATTCTGCCCGACATTGGGATGGATATACCAAGTATTTCCTCTACCAATCCAACTTTACTGAGTGCATTAATGCCGCGAGTAGATAATGCCAAGTTGATACTTCTGCCTCCTTCATATTTCCCCTGACGCATATCACCGCGCCTCTCATACAAATGAACCTCGTAACCCTTTTTAGCTAAATAGATCGACATTAAACTGCCGGCTAAACCACCGCCTACCAATGTTATTTTCTCAGACATATTTACAAATTTAGTGCATAGTATGGTGCATTCATCAAAAAAATCTATCATTTTTGTTTATTCTTATGCGGTTTTTTAAGGTGAATTCGTTTATCCAAAGGTATTTTTATCGGTATATATGGCGATTGAATCCAAAAGAGAAATTTATTTATCTTAGTTTCGATGATGGACCGAATGATTTAGCAACCAATGAGGTGCTCGATATCTTGCAACATTATCAAGTAAAAGCTACGTTCTTTTGCGTGGGTGAAAATGTGGATCGCTTTCCTGTAATTATGAATCGTATTGTTTCTGAGGGACATTCTATTGGTAATCACACCTATAACCATTTGAAAGGATGGATATGTCCCTCAAAAAAATATATCGAAAATGTTGAAATGGCTGAAAATTCAATTTCCAAGTTTACCCAAACAACCCTTTTTAGACCTCCTTACGGGAGAATTCGAAAAGATCAAGCTTCGGAAATTATCAGAAGAGGCTATAAAATTATCATGTGGGATATTTTGAGTTACGATTACGACAAATCAATCAACTTAAATTATTGTTTGAAAATGATCAGCAAAAAATCTCGAAATGGCAGTATTGTAGTTTTTCACGACAGTTTGAAGTCGAGATTGCAAACCATCAAACTCCTTGGCCCCTACATTGAAAATATGAAAAACCGCGGATTTCACTTTAAAACAATTGAACAATGATGAATGCTTTGCTTTACGCAATTATCATTTTATATCTGTTGGTGCAAATTTGGCAACTACTGTGTTTACTGAATTACAAGGTCTATCAAAATGATTTTTTTAGGAAAGCCATTCAAAATCAATCACAAATAAATGTAACTTCCGAAAACTTACCATTGATCAGTATTTTGGTTGCTTGTAGAAATGAAGAAAAGAACATTATTCATTGCCTCGACTCATTGGTTTCTCTTAAATATCCTAAAAATAAAGTACAAATACTTATTGGAAACGACCAAAGTACAGATAAAACCGCTGAATTGGTTGAGGCTTACATTGAAAAAATCAATCATTCCAATGCCCCTCAAAACATTCAATTGATTCATATTCAAGATGATGAAAGCGGGTTAAAAGCAAAAGCCAGAGTGATGGCCCAAATGGATCAATATGCAGTTGGTGAATTTTTACTCATTACAGATGCTGATGTTACTGTAAACCAATATTGGGCGCTTGGATTATTATCGAGCCTTTCAGAGGAAATGGGTGTTGCAAGCGGAACAACGATGGTTAAGAGTTCAGGGATTGGTGGAATCATGCAAGAAATAGATTGGACCTATTTTATGGGAATGCTCAATTTAATTTCATTTTCGGGTATACCCGCTACAGCAGTTGGGAATAACATGATTGTAAGAAAATCAGCATATTGGCAAACGGGAGGTTATGGTAAAATCAAATTTTCAATCACGGAAGATTATAAATTGTATTCAGAAATCTGCAAGAAAGGATGGAAATGGAATAATGTTATGAATGCCGAAGTGCTCGCCTTTTCTGAAAAAATTCAAGGATTTATTCCATTGTTGCACCAACGCAAAAGATGGCTCAGTGGAGGTAAAGAACTCCCTTGGTATTGGTGGATATTGTTTGGGATATACGGACTCTTCTATTTTGGATTGCCTTTTATGCTCTTTAATGACTGCCAAGTTGGATTATTTTTTTGGTCAACAAAATTTATTTTACAAACTTGGCAAATCAATCGAATATATACGATTCTAAACCAACCTAAAAAGAACATATTGAATCATTTGTGCTATGAAATCTATATGTTTTTTGTAACTATTGGAACCGCTATTTTCTTTATTCTCCCAACTAAAACCGTCTGGAAAGAAAGAAAATATTGATTTTATTTGTAATAATTCTAAATAAGGATTAAGTTTGCATCAAATTAGAATCAATCTAAATAAGATGTCAAGCAAATTTATCCTAGCCCTCGCATCAATCTGGGGCTTAAAATTATCAGCTCAAGTATCTTTTGATACTACCAAAAACCATATTGAATACCTATCGGAAATTTCTTTGGTAGGACAACAAAACAAGCGTGACGTACTTCCGTCACCTGAAATCGTTGGTACAAAAATTAACGCCGGAAAGAAAAATGCAGTCATTGTTCTTGATCAATTAAATACAATTGTGGTGAACAATAACATGCGTCAAATTCTAGCAAAAGTACCCGGAATTCATATCTGGGAAAGCGATGGTTCAGGCATTCAAGTGGGCGTTGCTTCCCGCGGGTTAAGTCCAAACAGAAGTTGGGAATTCAATACGCGTCAGAACGGTGCTGATATTTCTGCCGATCCTTTCGGTTATCCGGAAGCATATTATAATCCGCCAATGCAGGCCATACAAAGAATTCAAATCATTAAAGGAGCTGGAGCATTGCAATATGGACCTCAATTTGGTGGATTAATGAACTATGTCATGAGAGATGGTAAATCTGAAACCTTACCACTTTCCATACATACATCTCAAACCATTGGTAGTTTTGGGCTTTACAACAATTTTATTGCTTTAAGTGGTCGAAAAAATAAATTCTATTATTATGCTTTCTACGATAAAAGATCGGCGGAAGGATTCCGAAAAAATAGTCAATACAAAACCCAAACGCTCTATTTTTCTGGGGGATATGAATTCAATAAAAAAATGAATCTGAGTTTTGATATCACCAACTTCAGTATGTTAAGTCAACAACCTGGGGGACTTACGGATGCCGAGATGCAAGGTGATATTGCGGTAAGCCATAGATCAAGGAATTGGTTTTCCACACCTTGGCTCACTGGAAATGTTAAATTCAATTGGGATCTCACCAACAATCAAAAAATTCATTTGACAACATTTGCAATGGTTGCGGATAGAAATAGCGTAGGTTTTACCAAGGCAATTAATATTTTCGACACCATCAACAAATCAACACTAAATTATGCCAATAGAGAACTCTCAATTGATAAATATCGCAACCAAGGAATTGAAATTGGTTATTTATATAACTTTCAGATTGCAGGTGTGAAACAAACGTTTACATCCGGAATTCGGTATTTTCACAGCAACACACAACGATTTCAAAAGGGTGTTGGAAGCAACGGAATTGATGCAAATTTTGATACCAAAGAAGTATTCCCGGTTGAACAAACGTTTAACACCAACAATTATAGTATCTATGCCGAACAAGTTTTCAGAATCAAGAATAATTTACTCTTAATTCCAGGCGTTCGATTTGAACACATCAATTCAAATGCTTCTGGCAGATCTGGTTTAAACAGTGATGGAACACCAATCAATATTGTTGCGCCCAACCAAATTAGAAACGTAGCAATAGCTGGATTTGGTGTAGAATATCATCTAAAAAATGGCCTCGAAATTTATGGAAATATCAACCAAGCTTACCGTCCAATTTTATTTTCCGACATGCAAGCTGTGCCAGGTACAGAATTGATAGACAACAATTTAAAAGATGCACATGGCTTAAATTCTGATTTGGGTATCAGAGGAATCATAGGAAAATGGCTTTACCTCGATATGAGTGTTTATGCAATGCAATACAACAATAGAATTGGAAGATTGTCGAAATACAACGATCAAAATCAGTTGTACACGTTAAAAACAAATGTTGGAAATAGCTTGAGCACCGGTTTTGAATCGATTTTGGAAATTGATGCTTTCGCTGCTACATCCCTCAAGAAAAAATATAAACTTCCTATTTTCGGTTCTTATGCGTTTAACAATGCAAGATATCAAGATTACATGGTTTCAGTCAAAAATAGTACAGGCAAAATGATTGACAGCAATTTGAATAACAAATACGTTGAAAATGCCCCTCGAAACATTTTCAGAGGAGGTGCAAATTTCTCTATTCTCGGAGATAACAACCTCGAAATCTTCACATTTGGCTTCCAATATAGCTATGTATCAAAGGTTTACAACGACGCTCTAAACACAGTTGATGCCTCTTCCAACGGACAAAATGGACTCATTCCAAGTTATGAAATTTGGGATTTGAATTTAAAATATCAAATTAAAAAGAATATTTCGTTCAAGGTATCGGTAAATAACTTAACCAATCAAAAGTATTTCACCCGTAGAGCTGGAGGGTATCCAGGACCCGGAGTATTGCCGTCTGATGCGAGATCTATTTTATTTACGTTAGACGTGAAGATTTAATTCAGAGTCGGCAGATTGAAGGTTATGATAATTTAACAAATCATGTTTCCAACTTCCTGGTTTCGTTCTAATTTCTGCATTTAAATCAGCCATCATGCTGTAAATTCCAAAATAAGTGCGATTCACATACAACGCATGTTTGCTTCCTCGAGGTTGAGTTGGTTTCTTAACCTCGGGAATTTTGTAAATCTCCTCCCCTATGGCATAAATTTTGTCGAGAAAATCATAAGTAAAATGAAACGTTTCATTCTTGAATGGCTCGCTTAAAATGGTCGTCATTTTCAAAAAAGCATCAGACAATTCTTTCACAGTTGACTCATTGTCTGCTGGGAAAATAATTTCAATTTCTTTCAAAAGTTTCTGAATTAAATCCTGATTGCCCTGAACTTCTTCCGTTAACAATGGAAAATAATGATAATAAAAATCTTGAGGGACAATTTTGATACAGCCAAAATCGATGATTCCAACTTGATTATCTTCCTGAAACAAAAAATTTCCAGGATGAGGGTCTGCATGAATGGCTTTCAATTGGTGTAATTGAAATTCATAGAAATCCCATAATGCCTGTGCTACCGTATTTTTATCATCTTGAGAAGGATTGGTTTCGAGGTATTCTTTTAAATGCAAACCTTTTAGGTAATCCATGACCAAAACTTTATCAGAGCTAAATTCGGGATAATACTGCGGAAAAACAATGTTGTCAAGATGTTTTGAGGCATCGGAAAGCTCCTGTCCTCTTTGTAGTTCCAACTTGTAATTTGTTTCTTCAATCAACTTGTCTTCAACTTCCTGAAAATACTTTTTCATTTCTTTCTCAGACAATCCAAACATAGCATTTGCTATTGGTTTAACCATTTTAAGATCACTTTGAATTGAATCAGCAATTCCTGGATATTGAATTTTCACAGCAAACTTTTGTCCGTTTTTGGCAGCCAAATGCACTTGCCCTATGCTCGCAGCGGCAAGAGATTGAACTTCAAAAGTGTCAAAAACATCAAAAGCCGATTTGCCAATTGAATTTTGGAATACCTTTAAAACAAGCGGTGGCGACATAGGCGGCGCAGAATACTGTGACAGTGCAAACTTATCGGAATAGGCCCTTGGAAGGATGTTTTTGTCCATGCTCAACATTTGTGCCACCTTTAACGCACTACCTTTGAGTTCACTTAATGAATCATAGATATCTTCGGCATTAGACGAGTGAAGCTCCGTTTTGTCGTTGTTGCCAGTGATGCTCTTTTTTGCATAATATTTGAGATAATTTCCTCCAATTTTAGCACCAGTTCCAACCAACTTTACCGCCCTCTCGAGTTTGGTACTCGGAATTTTATCTTGTGTCTTCATTTCATTTCTGCAAAAAGAAACTTACCGAAATCAAATGCCTTTTGGATGCCTTGATTCGATAGTAGTTCAAACGACAATGCAAATGATTTTTCTATGCAAGCATCTGTTTTTTCAAATCCCTTGCTCTTATCCTTCATCCAAAAATTGAATACAAACATTAAATTAGTAAACAAGCCATGGTGAGTTCCTTTGTCTAAAAATTTATCAATTTGAGGCACTCCGATACCTTTTTGCTCAAAATTCAATCCATCTAAGTACATAAAAAACGCTTCCTTAAATTCTTTCATATTTTCCATATGCTGAAGCGGATTTTTCCAGTCTTTGTGTTTGAGTAACAAATAGCTTCGATAATTTTTTAGATTTTCAAAAAACGCATAGACCGCAGAAAGTAATTTTTCCTGCGCACTGAGCTCTTGGTAAAAATCTTGTCCCTTCAATTTGTCAATTGCTTCTGACCAAATTTGAATCAAAATTTCTGATTCTATTGCATTTAAATCGGAAAATTCTTGATAAAACTCGCTTTCAGTGATTTGCAGTTGTTCACAAAAATCAAAAACGCTTTTCGGCATTTTGCCATTTCTATTGTAATGCAAAATGTAATTTTCTATTATCTTTGCTTTCATATTGGATTCCTGAAAAAGAAACACTTATCGATACTAAAAGTTTTCTTTTTTTGTTGATTTCAATCATTAATTTGCAAGCATAAAAATGACAATTCTTCAAACTGATTACAATACTCAAAGAGTGCATCTTAAAATTGCTGAATTTGGACGACATATCCAAGACTATGTTGCACATATTCAAACCATTGCAGACAAAGAAAAACGAACACAATGGGTGCATCACCTAGTCAACATCATGGCAACTCTCAATCCTGAGTTAAAAGTGCAATCGAATTTTAAGGAAATTTTATGGGGTCATATCTTCCAAATTGGTAATTACAACCTAGATGTAGATTGTCCATTTGAAATACCTAAACCTGAAGAAAAATCGAAAAAACCTGAAACCATTGGTTATCCAACGACCAATATCAGATTCCGTTTTTATGGTAGAAACCTACAAATGATGGTAGACAAGGTTTCAGAAATGGAAGATCCTGAAATCAGACAAGAAATGGTGAATCTCATTGCCTCTTTTATGTTTAACAGCTGTAAAATTTGGAACAATGAAAACTTAAGCAATGAGGTGATTGCAGAGCATTTGAAAATTCTTTCAAAAGGACAATTGCAGTTGCAAGGTTCAGAAATTACCGTATCGGCTGACGCTAGCATGCATCAACCTAAAAAATTCTTTAAAAACAACAATTTTGGTCGAAATAACACCAAAAACAATCACAATAAAAAGAACAACAACCGCGGTAAAAACTACCGCAGATTCTAAAAAATCATGTCAGTATTTGAAATTGAAGGCGGACATAAGCTCAAAGGAGAAATAACTCCTCAAGGTGCTAAAAATGAAGCATTACAAGTAATTTGTGCAGTGTTACTCACTTCCGAGGAAGTCATCATTGAAAACATTCCTGAAATTAGAGATGTGCTCAAATTGATTGAATTACTGCAAAATTTAGGAGTAAAAGTAAACCGAAAAGAGCGTGGCACCTATTCTTTTAAATCAGATGCGGTCAATCTAGATTTTTTAGATAGCCCGGAATTTAAAAAACAAGGCGCAGCACTCCGCGGTTCAATCATGATCGTAGGCCCACTCCTCTCTAGATTTGGCAAAGGTTATATTCCTAGTCCTGGTGGCGACAAAATTGGAAGGCGCAGATTGGATACACACTTTGAGGGATTTATTCGCTTAGGTGCCAAATTTGAATATTTGGCTGAAGAGAATTTCTACAGAGTGCATAGCCCAAAACTTCAAGGTTGTTACATGCATTTAGATGAAGCATCTGTAACAGGAACTGCTAATATTTTGATGGCAGCTGTACTATCTCATGGAGAAACCACCATCTACAATGCGGCTTGCGAACCTTACCTGCAACAACTGTGTAACATGCTCAACAGCATGGGTGCAAACATTGAAGGCATTGGGTCAAACAAACTCATCATTCAGGGAGTTTCTTCTTTAAAGGGATGTACCCATCGTTGTTTGCCAGATATGATTGAAATTGGTTCTTTTATCGGAATGGCTGCAATTACTCAAAGCGAAATCACCTTGAAAAATTGCAGAGTCGATATGTTAGGAATCATTCCCAAAACTTTCGAACGATTGGGTGTAAAATTGGAAATTATTGGCGATGATATTTTCATCCCAGAAAATGAGCATTATGAAATAGACAGCTTTATTGATGGCTCCATTTTAACCATTTCCGATCAAATTTGGCCAGGTTTTACTCCTGATTTGATTTCAATTGCCTTGGTTACTGCAACTCAAGCTCGTGGTACTGTCTTAATTCATCAAAAAATGTTTGAAAGCAGGCTTTTCTTTGTCGACAATTTAATAGACATGGGAGCACAAATTATTTTGTGTGACCCTCATCGAGCTACTGTTATAGGTTTAGATAGACGAACCAAATTAAAAGGCATCACTATGTCATCGCCGGATATTCGGGCGGGAGTGGCTCTTCTCATTGCAGCTATGAGTGCGAAAGGGAAAAGTACCATCCGTAACATCGAGCAAATTGATAGAGGCTATGAGAGAATTGAAGAAAGACTCAATGCTCTTGGAGCAAGAATTAAACGCATTGAGGCCTAATACTCATGATGTTCCAATTTCAAATGGGCGGTGGTCAGTTCCCTGGTTTCGACCCACAGAATTTCAAGAAATTAAGAAACCAAAAATTGCGCTCATGGATTATCCGTCAGCTTTTTACAGGATTCTTTGTATGGCTTTTGAGGGATAAAAGTTGGATTGATGTAGCCATTGTAATTTGGATCATTACAGCGTCGTTGAGTTTATCTACTATTTTATTTTTGAATAAATTGATAAACAACAAGATAAATAAATTCCAAAAATCACATACCGAAAAAGACAATCATCAATCTGATGATGATTTTGTTGATGTTGAGGTAATTGAAGATTAAGGCAACAAAGAAGAAACTCCAAAATACATATTAATACCAGAATATTTTGTATTGGAGAAACTCTTTAAGAAATTATCTGTTCCAAAAAATACGGGCCCAATTCTCGTAAAAATTCCAATTCCAAATTGTTCGTAATTATCATAAAACGACATTGGAGTTGAAATCTCAAACCATCGATGCTCAAATCGTGGAACAACAACCAAACTGCTGTTACCCAAAATTTGATTTTCTTGAATCGACGACAATCTTTGTTGCCAATGTGCCGCAACATTGAAGTATTTGAGAATCGCATAATCAAATTGAATTTGAACGGTGGTTGGCAAATTCATGGATATTTGTTCTTGAATTTCTTTATAAATTCCTTTTTGCTGAGCATATTCCGTAACGTAATTCAACACACCGGAAGAACCATTGGAAGCTGCAATCAAGAACTCAGGCGTCATTAAATTCATTGAAACTGACTTATCTGTTGCAATTTGGTAGCTGGTTGCATTTGAAGAATAGTTGATATGTCCCAAATCTAAAACAGCTCCCGATAACTTCCATCGATATTGTTTATTGCTTACAATCTTAGAATTCGTCTCTTCTCTGCCAACATTACCAGATTCAATAGAAAACCCTAAATCCATGCCATAACCAAATCCCGAAATATTATTTAACTTTGGAAAGCTTCCTAAAATAACGCCTTTCATGATTTGACTTAAAAAATCAAAATCAGTGTACGATACTTTAATATCGGCATAATCTACCCGTATCGAGTCATGTCCAAACGCACTGAATTTACTGCCATTATTGTGCATGCTAAAACTACCTAAACCTAAGAGAATTTTACCAGTTACACCCAAACTAACTTTTAAATCAGATTGATTAACAGCTAAATAGGCCAAAGAACCCGTAAACTCTTGATATGAATTCGCCCGAATATTGAATGTTTGATTTGCCACATCTAAAATATTCACATTGGAATTCGAATCTAAGAGCGATTTACCCCATGTAACAATTTGTGGAGAAACGTTGGTCATTGAAACAGAATTGCGAGTTCTTGTGGCTGTAGCCCACACAATACGGTCTAAATAACGTGTTGCATATGCTGGCCCTCGATATTCTAATTCTGCATTTCCCCAAATTTTATTGCTCGATTGATTCTCTTTGAGCCAATCGGACTTCCAATCAATGTTTCCATTAGCATCCAAATATTGTCCATCAACTTGGTTTGTAACCATATCCCAAAAAGAGAATGGTGTTTCCAACGACAAATAATTGTTATTTAAGTTAAATCCAATCGAGGAAAAATTGACATTTCTTTTGAAAGGCATTGTTCCCAAAGCAGCAGGATTGGTATAAATCATGTGTGCTCCCGCATAATTACTGTTTTGTAAACCAAAAAATGTTTGAGCTTGGATATCCAATCCAATCAACATAAATCCAATCAAATAGAGCTGCTTTTTATTCAACATGATATTCAAAAATAACTAAAAAAAATAAGAGCCGCCCAATGGGCGGCTCTTATTTTTTTATCGATGCAATTTAATTTTACTCAACTACCAATTTAGTAGATTCAGTTCCTGTTGCACTTTGCAATACAACTGTATAGATTCCTGAAGCTAAATCTGCAGTGTTTAAACCAAATTGGTTTGTACCAGCTTCGAATTGACGAGCAGCAAATGTACGTACAATTCTTCCGTTCAAATCAACGATTTGTGCACTCACTTGGCTGTTTTTGCTCAAGTTGAAAGCTGCCACTGCATTGTTTGAACCTGAAGTAGGATTTGGATATACTCTAGTTCCTGAAATTCCTTTTGCAATATCTTTGGTCGACAAGTTTTGAGTTTTGATGTCAACAAAAATATCCCAGAATGAAGTTGTTAAATATGCAGAAGTTGGGTAATATGATTTCCAACCGTTAATTGTTTGTCCACCAGCTAAATCAAATGGTGTCCAAAAACTATTGTTGTAACGGTAAGGAGACGTAATCTCATGCATTGTGTTGGTGAAATAACCCATTCTCACACCGAAAGCATTGATTTTTGGTGTGTATCCTGTTTTACCCCAGTTTACAATTGTGTCTCCCAAAACAGCCTTAATCATTGGTTTGAATGTGATGGTGAATGCCACAATGTTGTTTGTGATGTTCGTTCCATTTGTTGACTGAGATACAATTCCTGGTAAAGTACCAGATGTTCTTCCAAACAACTGACCACCTTCAACTGAAAAACTATCTGCCATAGATTTATCCAATAAGATTGTATCCGTTTTCAACGCAGATGTGTTTAACAAATTGTTTGGAACATAAGTAGCAACTTTTGGTGCTGCGTTCAAATGTCTTTTGTTTTGGTAAGTAAATCCTCTGAAATCAATACCCGTAATGTCGAAATATTGAACGTATGCAGTATCAACAACATTTGTTTTGGTACCAGCAACATCAATTGAATCAACGTTACGAACATAATATTGTACCCATCTTAGTGTGTCTACTGAATATGGATTGAATTTGGTTAAAACAGGCAAATCTGCTGATAAGAAAGTTGTATCCTTTGGATCGAATACTCCTCCCACTACACACAAATCTACATGTCCTTTTGCTCCATCATCGTAAACAAATGCTGCATTTGTATCTGGCATCATCCAACGAATGTATGTCTTAGGATCTCCTAACATCAATTCATTGCCATATGCTCTTAAATAATTGTAGTTTCCACCACCTTCTTCTGCTCCGCGACGTGTAGCACCATTTACAGTTCTGCTTAAGTCACGACCTTTTACACGCTGATTCATGTCAATTGCACGAATTCTGCTCGGATTTATTGTTTGAGCGTTCGCAGAAATGGCCGCCAAAACCGAGAATCCTAATAACAGTAATTTTTTCATTTCTATAATTTTTTGAATGTTTATCTATACGCAAATATACACTTTTTTAGGTACATACCACTAAAAGCTATATTTGATCAAAATTGCATGACAATAAAATGACAATTTAAATATCCCCCAAAAAAGGACGTAAAATTATCTCTTCGGTGACAGTAAAATCATTGACCTTCCAAGAAGTAAAAATGACCTCTGCTACATCGCTAGGTTTCATAAATCTCGATGTCGGCAAATCAACGCCAGCCCATGAATCTGTTAGGGTTGCGCCCGGCATTACGGCCGTTACAGAAACGCCCGCGGACATACCTTCAAGCCTCAGTGATTTCGAAAATCCGAGCAATGCAAATTTCGAAACCGAGTAACTCCCCCCTGCTGCGTAAGCGGTGAAACTGGCTATTGAACACATGTTAAAAACATGAGATTTTGCGTTTTTTGCAAATAAATTCCACAAATCTTTTGTAATGTGGTAGGCGGAAAATACATTCAACTCCATCATTTGTCGAAATTGTTGAGAATCTTCCTCCATCATCTTCCCTCCGAGGAATACACCAGCATTGTTAACCAACACATGAATCTCTGAAAATTTATCACGAACAGATTGCGTAAACAATTGGCAACCTGATGCCGTTGACAAATCGGATGCTTGATAAAAGCATTGAACACTGTATGTAACCGAAAGATATTCAGAAACTTCTTTCAATTTCAGTTCATTCGTGCCTCCTAAAAAAAGTGAAAATCCCTCAGCAGCAAATTTCTCGGCAACTGCATATCCAATGCCGCGCGATGCTCCTGTAATAACAACTACCCGATGTTGATTCATTGTTCAAAAATGCTTCAAAGCAAATCAGAAACCAAATAATCGGGAAATTAATCTTCGTCTTGATCTGATTTTGGCGAATCTTCAGCCTCTTCTTCCTCTTCTCCCTCTGCCTCTGCATCTTTTCCTAGAGGACGAATCATTTCGTCTAAGTCGTCTTCAGTTAAAATTTCTTTCGCTTTTGCACTCAATTTCACCAGATAAATTCTATCTTCAGTTTCCAAACGAACTGCAGTGACTATTTCACCTTTCGAATTGGGGAAACGTACCGTTTTACCCGCAATTCCTTGCGGATATGTTTCGTTAAACAATTCCAGTAATTCTGGAGACAATTTAGAATAATCTGTTACAACTTTTAATTTGTTATCCATAGACGTAAATTCGATTGTAAAATTAACACCCGAAAACACTCACATGTTGAAGGTTTATTCACATTTTTTAACAAAGTATCAAATTTTGTGCAATTTCAATAATTCACTGATAATGAAATGTTCCGAGCCTCAACTCAACCACTACAGTTACCTGTGAATGTGCAAAACAAATTAAATTGCCATGTTTTATCCGTTCATACTCACCAAAAATTCATTGTTATCTTTGGTATTTTGCATGTATTTGAGGAAGGTGTTCATCGCCTCTTCTGGGTTCATGTCCGATAAATGATTTCTCAATACCCACATGCGCTGCAATGATACTTTGTCGATTAAAAGATCTTCTCTTCGTGTGCTCGAAGCCAAAATATCAATAGAAGGGAAAATTCTCTTATTTGCCAATTTTCTATCCAACTGCAATTCCATGTTACCCGTTCCTTTGAATTCCTCAAAAATAACTTCATCCATTTTTGAACCAGTATCTGTTAATGCAGTTGCAATGATGGTCAATGACCCACCATTTTCAATGTTTCTCGCAGCACCAAAAAATCTTTTTGGCTTATGTAAGGCATTGGCATCAACACCGCCCGACAGTATTTTACCAGAAGCCGGCTGTACTGTATTGTACGCCCTCGCCAAACGGGTAATTGAATCCAATAAAATCACTACGTCATGACCACATTCCACAAGTCTCTTAGCCTTTTCCAAAACCATGTTGGTAAGTTTCACATGTTTGTCTGCCGGTTCATCGAAAGTACTTGCAACAACTTCTGCACGAACACTTCTCGCCATGTCCGTAACCTCTTCAGGTCTCTCATCAATCAACAGCACAATCATATACACCTCAGGATGATTTGCAGCAATTGCATTCGCAATCCCCTTCAATAACCAGGTTTTACCCGTTTTCGGTTGTGCTACAATCAACCCCCTTTGTCCTTTTCCTATCGGCGATACCAAATCGATAATTCTATTTGGATAGTTCTTCGGATTGTCGCATAGATTTAATTTTTCATCCGGAAACAATGGTGTCAAATGTTCAAAAGCAACCCTGTCTCTTACCTCTTCTGGTGTTTTACCATTCACAGATTCAATTTTAACCAAACAAAAATATTTCTCGTTGTCTTTTGGTGGTCGAATACTCCCTTTTACGGTATCCCCCACTTTCAATCCGTTTTGTTTGATCATATATCCAGGCACATACACATCATCTGGCGAAGCCATATAATTGTAGTCTGGGGATCTTAAAAATCCATATCCGTCTGGAACCGTTTCTAATACTCCTTGTGTAAATACAACACCCTCCATTTCCATCAATTGCGCCAAAATTTCACGTTTTCTTTTTTCGTCTTCCGTTTCTTTTGGTGGTTGAGGTTTCTCAGATTGCTCAGTGTTCTCTATCCCTTTTTCAGTTTGCTTATGAACATGCTGCCCACGATCATTCCTTTGCTGATTCTGATGTCGGTTTTGCTGATTTGGATGCCGGTCTTTTTTATGAGGGACATCAGAATCAACTGATTTTTCACCTGACGTTTCAGACTGATCCACTGGACTATCAACGTTGGCTTTCTGTTCAACTTTGGAAAGAGTATTGTCAGCAGATGTCGTTTGTTTATTTCTTCTTTCACGAAAATTTCTATTCTCCTTTTTCGCCGAGTTCTCCGAAGATTCTTGAGTCAAAGGAAATCCATTTTCAGTTTGATTTTCAACGGCAGTTGGGAGATTTGTTTCGTTATTTGATTTTTCCGAAATTCTTTTGCGCTTACCGTTTGGCTTGTCATTGGATTTTACACTTTGAGAATCTTCATTCACAATCGTTTCTGTTACATTAGATGCAGGTTCTGAACTATTTGCAACCGTTTCAATTGCAGAAATCAAGTCTGGTTTTTTTAATTTTTCGGCAGATTGAATTTCCAAAGCCGCTGCCAAAGTGCGTAAATCCGCAACACTCATTTTACCGAGATCCGGTGTATTTGCCATATATTATGTGAAAAAGAAAATAATTTTAAGATTAATTGATATTTGAATTCCTTAGAAGGGAAAATAGCCTCTGGTAAAAACCCGATAACTCCTCAAATCGTGTGCAATAATAAAGGATAATTTAGATTTCTCAAAATTATTTGCATTTTTTGCAAATCTTTGGCCCCTAATCCCTCTAACCACCCTAATCTGCCTAATCCCTCTAACCCTCCTAATCGTATTGCTCAAAGAAATACTGACGTCGGTTATATCCCATTTCCTTTAACTTCTGCCTCGTTTGAACACACATATCCTTCCAACCACAAACAAAAATCCTCACATCCGAGCCAATGTCCCTCAAAATTTTCTCATAAAAAGTATGAACATATCCCGTGTTTGGAACATCTGTTTCCCGACTAAAGACAGTTATAAAATGAAATTGAGGAAATTGTAACGACCATTTTTCTAACATTTCTGTATAAAGGAGATCAACTTGATATCGATTGCCAAACACGAGATAAACCTGATTGCAATTCAAATCTAAAGCTTTATCAATCATACTAATAAAAGGCGCCACCCCTGTTCCAGTGCAGATAAAAACAGATGGGAATTTGCTAAATTCTTCTTTATATACGAAGGTTCCCTGCGGTTCAGACATTTCAATTTGATATCCTGTTTTTAGTTGAAATAACCAAGGAGTGAATTTACCTTTGGGATTCAATGCAACACACAATTCTATAGTTTCACCGCTACTTTTTGAAGCTATTGAATAGCTCCTAGCGTTTTCAAATTCAGGCAGCTCCGGACAAAAAAGTGTGACAAACTGTCCGGGCTGAAATTCAATGATTTTGTTATCTGTAGGTTTTAAGATAAATCTTTTTACTCGGGGAGATTCGTCGATTATCTGGATAATTTCTACTAACACTTAGCAAAAATACGACATTCAAACCTTATTTTCGCTCTTACAAATGATTTCCAATCTTCGATTTCCAACAAAGTTTTTATGCTTGGTGATGCTTATCATCGGACCATTTTTTTCTCTGAAAGGAAACCAGATTTTGATTCCAATGGACGAATCACAGAAGAATCATTTAAAATCCTACGGAATTGCCTTTTGGTTGCTCGATAAACAGAAATCTGAAGTCACTTGGCTCTTAAATTACAGAGGTGGAAGCTTTATGGCTCCATACAACGCAACTTTGGAAACAGAATGTAAAACAAGAGGTGTAAGCTTTGAGGTGATTTCTAATGCCGAAGCAAATGGAATTGAAAATACCATAGCCGATCCCTCAATCAATATGAATATGGTGAAACTGCTCAATGCACCCAAAATTGCAGTTTATTCGCCCAAGACCAAACAACCATGGGATGATGCAGTGACCATGGTTCTCACCTATGCCGAAATTCCTTACACCGTTGTTTTCGACGACGAAGTTTTAGAAGGAAAGTTACTTGAATACGATTGGCTTCACCTTCATCATGAAGACTTTACAGGTCAGTTTGGAAAATTCTTTTCATCATACTCTACTGCACCATGGTATCAAGCTGAAGTTCGTGAAGGCGAAAATATGGCAAAAAAACACGGCTACAAATCAGTGAGAGAACTCAAAAAAAATGTGGTCCTTAAAATCCGTGATTTTTGCCTAGGCGGGGGATTTTTGTTTGCAATGTGTTCTGCAACAGATACTTACGACATTGCCCTGGCAGCACAAAATACCGATATATGTGAAGTTATGTTTGATGGTGACCCAGCTGACAGAAACGCACAACAAAAGTTGGATTTTAATCAATGTTTTGCATTTAAAAATTTTAATCTCGAGGAAGACCCCTATGTGTATGAATTTAGCAATATTGACGTAAATCCAATGTCGAGATCAGTCACCGAAGAAACAGATCTGTTTACACTTTTTGATTACTCCGCCAAATGGGACCTCATACCGAGCATTCTTTGTCAAAATCATACAAGAACCATCAAGGGTTTCATGGGACAAACAACCGCTTTCAAAAAAGATTTGGTTAAAAGTGATGTGCTTGTGATGGGTGAAAATGCACTCATCAACGAAGCGAGATACATTCATGGAAGCATGGGTAAAGGTACTTGGACATTTTTTGGGGGACATGACCCTGAAGACTATCAGCATTTGGTGGGTGAACAACCAACCGATTTAAATTTACACCCCAATAGCCCTGGATACCGATTGATTTTAAACAACATTCTGTTTCCTTCGGCTCAAAAAAACAAACAAAAAACTTAATGATGTTTCAAAAAGAAACATTGAAAAAACATCTTCCATTTCTATGCATCCTATTGGTTGCTATATTTTTACGACTTTTTAGAATCCAAGATTTTCAATTTGATTCCGACGAGTTGAGTGCAATTTTTCGGGCGCAAAAAGCACTTTGTTGGAATGAACATATTCAAAATGGAGTTTTGATTGATGGTCACCCCGCCGGTTTGCAAACTTTACTTTGGCTGTGGATACAGGTCTTCTCGTTTTCATTGCTTCCATTGAATTGGATTGCTGCTTCATTTGGCATTTTCAATGTAGTTTTAATCTACGCAATTACGCGAAAATTATTTTCGGAAAATTCTGCACTTTTTGCAACAATTTGTGCGGCAGGCCTTTGGTGGCAAGTCGATTTATCCCTTTGGGTAAGGCCTTATGTCTTTGGCCAATTTTTTACGATCGCAACTCTGTATTTGATTCAACTCAATAACCCATCCAAACTTTCAAATCATTGGACCTTATTGAGTTTTTCCATGGCAGGTGCTTTTTATATGCATCATTTTGCCTTTTTAAGTTCCATATTGGTAGTTTTTGTATCGATTGTGACTCAACCCCAAAAACGAAAAAGCATTTTCAAATCACTGCTTTTCCTAGTCGTATTGAGTATCCCTCAAATTCAAATTGTATTGACTCAATTGAAAACTGGAGGATTGGATTGGCTAGGAAAGCCTCAACTTACTTTTATTTGGAAACATTTATATAGTATTTTCAATCACTCACGATTCAATTGTTTATTCATTTTATTGGGAAGTATTTTAGGCATTTATTCTTCTGTAAAATTTAAAAAATATTCAAATTATCGGATATCGGGATTGTTGTTATTTTTATGGGTAATGCCGATAGTGATTGGATACGCATATTCCATTTTTTTCAAGCCAGTTTTACAAAACAATGTCTTGTTCTTTTCCTTCCCTTTTTTAATAATTGGGATAAGTCGCTTTGTTTCTGATATCAAAAGACCCCTCGCGCTGATATTTTTCTCCCTCTTTTTAGGATTGGTTTCTATTCAATTATGGACCAAAAAGAAACGATTTAATGTTGAGATAAAAGATGTTTATCATACGCAAATTCAATTCCTCAGCTCTCATTCTAACGATGAATCTTTGATTGATGGACCTCCTGATGTATTTGAATTTCACCGAAAAAATTTAAATTTCAAAGATTCTGACTTCAATGCTCCTAACATTTGGAATTTGTCTCAAAAACCTTTTGATGTTTCAACATTGGTAACGAAAATGATGTCCCTCAAAAGAAAATCTCAATTTAATTTATTAACCAATTCAGGTACAAATCCAATGATTCGCCCAATGGTTCATTATTATTTGAATCAATACAAAGTTGATTATTTTATTGGAGGACAAATAGATCAATTTGAAATCCCTCAAAATTTTGACACAAGCATTTTTAAATCAAACCATGTTGGTACATCTTCATTGCTACAGCCAATAAAATCAATTGTTTTGGATACATCGGCTTGTTTTTATTTCAACATTGGAGAGACAGTTAAACCCAATGATCTCCTTTTGTTTGTTTTAGATAAACCAAATCATCCGAATGAATTAAGTATGGTTACTGCCATGATTCAACCTAAGTCGAAGACATTATTCATTCCAAAAGAGGAGGAACAAATTGATTGGAGGTCAAGTAGTTGCCACAACTATTGGTCAGCAGGAATGAACAAAGCTTTTCACGTTTTGAAACTTTCTGATATTCCAAAATGGAATAAAAACACCCGGGTGAGGATTGGAATTGAAGGAAAAATCGAAAAAAATGAAAAGTTTAGGATTGAAATCTATAGATTTTCAGGCAATCCCTATCAATATGGTATTGATTAGTTTTTTGGCTTTACAATGGTAAAGACCCTCGACAAATTAAACCCAAATCGAATTCCATAAGCATCCCAAGTTTCTCTCGTATTTCCAATGAATTGAGCCTCGTTTAGTCCCAAACTATTGGTAAAATGAAGTTGAAAAACATGTCCGCCCGTTTCAATATCAAATCCAACCGATAAACTGTTTACCAAGTTGTTGTGATTGGTTAAAAGGGGAATATATTCAAGGTTCATGGTAGTTCTTGGAGTCAATTTTTGACGCATACCAATTCCCAACGCAATTTTTGAAAAATTACGACCGTATTCAATATTCCACAATACGGTTGGTGAAAATTGGAAACTGAACCCTTCCGAAACTTTTTTACCAATAATTAATTGAGCTGTGTGAGTAAGGCGTTGACTGTATGTAATTTGATCATAATAACTCCCAATTAAATTTTCAATTCCATAAAACAGAAGTGCCGTAACAGGCCTATGATTGCCTTTTTGTTGACGTAAAAATCGGTATTTAAAGTAGGCATCCACATTTTTAATTGAAGATAAATTACTTCGACCTATTCCGACCATCAAATTGGGGGTAACGCCATACTCAACACCAAATCGAATGGTTGCTTTGTCCAACCCAAATGCGTTGATTGGTCCTTCATTGACAGCACCGAATCGATGGTTCATTTTGAAATCCAGCACCCCTGCACCTAACATTTCAAGGCTCTGTAAATTCACAACTTTAGTTGTTTTAAAAGCATAATCTACATATTGCTTTTCTTCAACTTTGGGTTCATCTGCCAATAAATCATCATCTTGTGCGCTCAACAGAACTGGTATCAACGTCAATACTGACAATACCGCGATTCTCAAATACTTTTTTACCATCTTCTAACAATATTAAACCCTAAACAAAATTGTGACATTGCTGAAACAGCTTGATCTGAAACCATCACATACGGTTCGTTCAATCCCCTTGAATTCGATAAACTGAGCTGAAATACATGTTTGGGAGTATAATACTCTACACCAAATCCAATTGAAGGATTTTGATTTTGGGGGACAAGCGAGGAATTTGTGAAATTCAAGCTCCCTTCGAAAGTAACATATACCTTTGGAATGACTTTAGCTCTCAAATAAGCGGCACAAACAACATAATCATTTACATCTGTCGATTGATCAACCAAATTAAAATGAACTAAAGTTGGTGAAACTCCAATATAAAGCGCTTGATTCAAATTAAAGGAAGCCGAAAGTGAATGGGTAAAATTCATCCGGTGGGTGAAGAAAAACGGCGAAAGTCCCCAGTCATTCGTAGCTCTGCCATCTACCATTACATCAGCCAAATACGTTAAATGAAATTTTGAACTATTTTTTCCAATCAACCGATATTTGAAATATGTGTTATACGTTTTCTTCAGACTACTGCGACCAACTCCAAGAGTTAGATTTTTGGTTAAGCCGTAATCAAAACCCAATCTCATACTATTCAGATTGTCTATACCCCAAAGTTGATCTATACCTCCGTCTATTTTCCCAAATCGATGTTGAATAGACAATTCAAAGCTACCTTTAGGCAATACTGCTGAACTTTGAAAATTGATGATTCGGTTGGATTTTAAATGAATTGGCAAATCTACAAGCGGTTGATACGCAACATCATCATCATCAAGTTTAAGTAAGCCAATTTTGACGTTGGTTGAATCTTCCGAACTTTCGGAGTTCGCTCTGAGTGAACCAAATTTTAATGCACATGACAAGAGAATCGTTATCAGTTTCAATGTTTTCATTGTTGATATCCCCCTTGAATCCAAGCATCTAATTTTGATAATTCACAACTTCCCCATTTAGAACCACCTTTGGGCATATTTGAAGCCGTACCATCCTGTTTCACGCTTCCAACAAATTTTCCGTTTTTTATACAATCTACAACCGAAACATAGTCATGCAATTGAATTCCAGCAGAGGGATTTGAAGCATTGTGGCAACCTACACAAGACTGATTCACCAATACAGATATGTCTTTTGTATAAGTAAGTCCTGTTGTATTGCATTTATTCGGTCCGTACAATTCTTCTTTTTTATCATAGTAACAGGAAGAAATTGTAATCAATATGAATATAACTGCTATCGTTATTTGTCGGATATTAATCATTTTGACACCCATTTTTTATCCATTTTTGCAGTTGTGTAATCTGGCAATTGGTTAAACGTGGAGAACCGTAAGGTGGCATAGAAACAAACCCATTTTGGCTTGTTACTGAACCCATTAAACGCCCACTAAGCGCAACAGTTTTTACACCATTGTGATTTGATAAGTCGATTTGTCCAGATGCATTATTTCCAGAATGACAACCTGTACAATTTGACATAATTTTTGCTACTGCATTGCTATAAGAAAACACATTTGAATCGCACTGAACAACGCAATTCGTTCCGTTTTTAGCACCTGCAGCAATCCAAGACTTGAGATAAACCTTTTGCTCACGGGTTAATGCTCCATTTGGGGGCATTTCACCGTCAACTATCACTTCCCAAACTTCGGAATTGTCGGGATTACCTGGTGTAATACCTTTTTTCATAATGGCTGTATAATTCGACAAATCATACTTGTCTGCATGAGTCACAGCATCATGACAACCTGACATGGCACAATTCGAAACAAAAATCGGAAGGATGTCTCTCTCAAAACAAATGCTATCTCCACTAATAAGCTCTAAATTCTCATGTTTACAAGATGTCAATAAAAACGACCCCAATGCAAGCGCACTGAGAGCTGGGAGAATGATTTTTTTCATGTTATTTTTTCTTTTTAGGAGCCAAATCACAATTCACTTTGAGTGCAATTGAATTTGAGATTTGATTCACATTATTCTTTGGAATTTTGATTCCATAGTCTGAGCAAAGAATGCTAAAATTTGCTTGAAGATTGACAGTTGTTCCTTTCACTGTAATCTTTCCTGGAACAACAACTTCCTTGCTCACTCCGTGCATTTCCAATGTTCCCTCAGCCACAACTTCATAAACACCATCTGAATTGAATTTAACGGCCGATAAATCTTTAATTTTGCCTTTAAATGTGCTATTGGGAAAAGTTGCTGATTCCATGTAATTCTCTTGAAAGTGAGATTGCATCAAGGCTTTTTCAAATTGAAAAGAATTCACCGGTACTTTAAATTGTATCACCCCTTTATCTGCCGACACGGCAGCTGAAACTTGGTTATTCTTCGCTGAGAATTCCTCAAACTTAGTGGCACTTACAAAATCAATATTTCCTGTTGAAGTGCTGAATACTTGCGCATTTACCGAAATCGAAATGACTGATAGAATGCTAAAAATGAAATGTTTCATATATGTATAGACGGATTTTTATTTACTTTAGATTACAACGGGCGAAATTTAATACGATTTCTGACAATAAATCGTCTTCAGACTCTGGTTTTGTGATGCCACTACATTCACATTGCAATTTCACTTTGTCGCCAGAAACCAATTTTTTCAGTACCTCAACGTTCGATTCATGAAAATTAGCATTTACAATAAAATCTTCTACTCCACTCTTCAAAACCAGCGTTTTGGATCTCCCATTTTCAACGATACTCTCTATTTCCGCATCAAATTCAACTGATTTACCGGTGAATTTCGCACTAAATTTATCTGTCTCCAACAAACCAGCCTCTTTTACAACGTCTGCAAGATTTTCTGTGTAATCAGGAGTACCATCACTTACAAATTCCGAAGGTTTGGTGTACAAGTAGTATCCAATTGTACCACCAATTAAAACCAATGCCGCAACAATCAATATAATTTTTTTCATAACCAGATAGATAAGTTCAATAATTTAGTGAAATTTGTGTGTCAAAATACAAATGTCGTATGTACTTTCTTAAGAACAAAAATTATACCAAGATATTGCAAATCTTTTCGTTTTTATTTTTCGCAATAGCTTCTATTTCCGTATCAAACGCACAAGTATCTGTAGAAATCCACACAGCAAAAAAGATATATGTAGCTGATAGTCAAATGTCTACAGTAGAAGCCATGGCCATTCAGGGTGGCATGATTCTGCAAACAGGAAACCTACAAGATATTCAAAAAAATTACTACCAAGCTAAAGTAATTCATCATAAAGGAATCTTGTACCCGGGATTCATCGACGCACATTGTCATTTTCTCGCATATTGTCGCGGCACCAAAGAACTCAATGTTTTCGGCGTTCAAAGTCCCACAAAAATTGCCAAAATGGCAAAAAAGTTTTCAAAAAAGACAAAGCGATTTTGGATAGTTGGACGAGGATGGGATCAAAACCTTTGGAATAACACCGAATTTCCGACTAAGGAATTACTCGACAATCAATTATCGAAACGACCAATTTGTTTGTCTCGCGTAGATGGTCATGCCGTTTGGGTCAATACCAAGGCAATTGAGGTGTTGAAATTAAATCCAGATACCACCATTTCCGGAGGTGAAATTGTGCGCGATAAAACAGGGAAACCAACAGGAATTTTTATAGATAATGCTGCAGACTGGATATTGTCGCAAATTCCAAAATTAGACGAAGAAACCCTCACCACTGCTGTAAAAAAGGGATTGAATCAAGTTTATGCCAATGGATTAACTACTGTGGACGAAGCAGGACTTGAACTTAGTGACATACAATTGATTGACAAACTACAGAAAAAAGGAACTTTTGATTTAAGAGTGTATGCCATGTTGAGTTACAATGCTGAAAATGTTCAATATATCATGTCTCAAAATCCATTCTTCGATCATCCTACATTGAATGTGAGGTCGATGAAATTTTATCTCGATGGTGCACTTGGTTCGAGAGGGGCTTTGTTGAAGCATGATTATTGCGATCGAAATGGACATCGGGGGTTACAATTGTTAAAAATGAGTGATTTTGAACTGTGGAGCTCGGTTCTCTTACAAAGAAACTATCAAGTTTGCGTTCACGCCATTGGTGATAGTGCAAATTCTCTCGTTTTAAAAAGTTTCAAGAAATTGATACCAAACAATTTAAACTTGAGGTGGAGAATAGAGCATGCACAAATAGTTTCACCCAAAGAAATGAAAATATTTACCGAAAAGAACATCATTCCTAGCGTTCAACCCACTCATGCTACATCGGATGCACCTTGGGCATTAAATAGACTTTGCTTTGATACAGTTCCGCAAAAATTCTTCCCAAAAAATAGCCCTATTCATGGGGCTTATGCATACAAAAACTTGCTGTCGGCTTCTAAAATCCTGGCTCTGGGCACAGACTTTCCAGTTGAAAGTATTTCAACCCTTGCTACTTTTTATGCTGCCACTCAAAGAAAAGATATTTCAGGGAGCTTAAAAGAAGCGTTCATACCCAAACAAGCCATTTCAAGAAAAGAAGCATTACTCGGCATGACCCTGTGGGCCGCTTTTTCCAATTTCGAAGACCATATCAAAGGCAGCCTTGAGAAAGGAAAATTTGCCGATTTCATTGAAATCGATACAGATTTATTAGAGGCAGAACCTGCCGCAATTCAAAAATCTAAAGTTAAAAAAACATATATTCAGGGTAAGTTAGTCTGGGAACTGTGACAATTGTCATTTTCCAATAAAATTCCCCACCTTTATTTTGAAAACAATGAAAAAAATCTCCCTATTTCTTTCAACAGCGCTCATACTGACAACAGCATGTAAAAACAAACAAGAAACCGCTAAAATATCCCAAATTGATATTGTGGAATCCGTTTATGCCAGCGCCAAAGTAATTTCACTGAATCAGTACAGCCAACGACTTTCCATTGGTGGAAAACTGTTGCAATATCTTGTTGCAGAAGGTCAAATGGTAACTGCGGGTCAGCCAATTGCACTTTTAGAAAATATTTCTTCTGAAATGATTCTTAAAAATGCGGAAATGTCTGTAGAAATTTCTGAAGAAAATAACCGCCAACTAAGAGAATTGACTTTTCAAGCCAAAAGTGCTAAAAATCAATATTTATTCGACTCTTCAAACTTTCAAAAACAACTAAAATTGTTTAATAGCGACATTGGAACACAAAATCAATTAGATGCTTTGAAACTTAAATTTGATGTAAGTAAAAATCTATATTTAGGTTTGGTAGACCGCTTGAATAGTCAACAGCAAATCCTCAAAAGAACAAAAGAGCAGGCTAAAAACAACTTAAATATCGCAAGAAAAAACAACTCAGATTTCACAGTTACAAGCTATATCGACGGTAAAATATATGCACTCCCCTACAAAGTTGGCGAAACAGTTGTTCCACAACAGGAATTTGCTGTCATTGGCGATGCAAATCGATTCTTTTTGGAAATGGAAATCGATGAAGCGGATATCTCTAAAGTGAAAGTGGGACAAGAAGTTATTGTGAAATTAGAAGCCTATCCCCAAATTTTCAAAGCAAAAATTTCAAAAATTCACCCAGCATTGGATCAAAAATCGCAGTCGTTTAAAATTGAAGGTGTTTTTGAAGGACAAACTCCAGTATTTTATCCCGGATTAACGGCTGAAGCCAATATTGTCACAAACACAAAGAAAAATGCCAATGTAATTCCACTGAATTATTTAATTGACAACAAGTTCGTAAAAACGAGTTCGGGAAATATTGAAGTTAAAACCGGGGTTCGTAATTTTACACATGTAGAAATCCTAGACGGAATAAGTGCCAATACTGAAATTCTGAAACCCTGATGGCTCAATCTGTTTTATTTACAATTGCCAAAACTCACTTATGGGCCCGAAAAAAACAATCCGCAATTGCTGCACTCGGGGTCACTTTTGGCATTGGAACGTTTATCATTTTGGTGAGTTTCATGACCGGTCTAAACGGACTTCTTGATGGTTTGATTTTAAATAGAACCCCTCATATCCGCATTTATAACGAGGTAAAACAAAGTAAAAAACAACCCATTGAGCTAGATGAAAATTATCAAAAATTCATGAATGTGATACATTCAATTAAACCTAAAAACTCTCAAGCAAGTATTTTAAACAATCAGGGTATCATGAATGCGTTGCGTGAAGATAAAAGAGTGAAAGGTGTTACACCTCAGGTATCTACGCGTATCTTTTATCAATCCGGAAGTATTTTGTTGAATGGAAACCTTATTGGCATCGACGTTTTGGAGGAGACTAGGCTGTATAATTTTCAACAGTATATTGTCAATGGGACATCCAAAGATTTAGCGAGCTCTGATAATGGGGTCATATTGGGTATTGGCATTGCAGAAAAACTATCCTTAAAAGTAGGAGACTATGTTCAAATGGTCACTCAAAATGGTTCAAAGATACGACTCAAAATTGTAGGATTCTTTCAAAGTGGACTTGCCGATATTGATAAATTACAAAGTTACTGCAATGTGAAAACAGCGCAAAAAGCCGCAGGAGAATCAAGTAATTACATCACTGATATCAGTGTGAAACTATTTGATATTGAATTGGCAAAGGCTATGACTGATGAAATTGTTCACAATCACCCAGAAATCAATGCCGTAGACATCAAAACAGCAAATGCTCAATTCGAAACAGGTACATCTATCAGAAATATCATTACTTATGCAGTTTCAATTACACTTTTAATTGTTGCAGGTTTTGGCATTTACAACATTCTCAATATGATGATCTATGAAAAAATGGCTGATATTGCCATTCTAAAAGCAACTGGGTTTTCAGGCTTTGATGTAAAGAAAATCTTTATTTATGAAGCTCTGCTCATTGGTATTGTTGGAGGTATTTTGGGTTTGTTAATGGGACTTGGAGTATCTTACCTCATCAGTATTTCTCCTTTTGAAACTCAGGCAATTCCAACCATCAAAACTTTTCCAGTGAATTTCAATCCTTTGTATTATTTAATAGGTTCTGTTTTTGCAATTGTAACCACTTTTTTTGCTGGATATTTACCGGCCCGCAAAGCAAGTAAAATTGATCCGGTAGAGATTATAAGAGGACAATAACATGGAACCATTGATTCAAGTAAACAATGTAAACAAATTTTTTCACGATCCAGTAGATGTGCAAATATTGAAAAATATTTCACTCACCATGAATCAGGGAGAATTTGTTTCTATCATGGGAAAATCGGGCTGCGGTAAAAGTACTTTGTTGTATATTTTGAGTACCATGGATACGGATTACTCAGGCGAGATTTATCTGAACAATGAATTGCTCAGCGGTATGTCGGCCAATCAGTTGGCAGTGGTTAGAAATGAGCACATAGGTTTTGTTTTCCAATTCCATTATTTGCTACCAGAGTTTTCGGTGTTGCAAAATGTGATGATGCCAGCCCTCAAGTTGGGCAAAAAAAATGCAGATGAAATTGAACACGATGCCATTGAAAAACTGAGGTTGCTCGACATTCAAGATCAGGCATATAAAATGGCTTCTCAAATTTCTGGGGGACAAAAGCAAAGGGTAGCAATTGCGCGAGCACTCATTAACAACCCCAGTATTATCATGGGCGACGAACCCACTGGAAATTTAGATTCCAAGAATGCTTCTATGGTTTTCGACATATTTAAAGAATTAACAACTGCGTTTAATACTTCATTGCTCATTGTAACTCACGATCCTGATTTTGCTTCCAAAACAGACCGAATCATAGAAATGGCTGATGGTGAAATTGTTAAGCAATGATGTTCAATAGACTTGCAAAAAAATCAATTAATATTTGAAATTGCAGAGAAAATCACTATCTTTGCATCCCTGAAAAGGTCGGATGGCCGAGCGGCTAGGCACGGGTCTGCAAAACCCTTTACAGCGGTTCGAATCCGCTTCCGACCTCAAAAAAAGCTCCTTTTAGGAGCTTTTTTTATGCATTGAATATGTGAATTGATTGAAATTCACAATCAAAAATGCAATGAGCACTCCTAGCGCATCACAAAGCAAATCCAACCATTCAGCACTCCTACCCCAGTTCAACCACAACTGAAGGACTTCGATTGTTGCACCGAAGAAAATCGCTATTGCGATAAAAGAATATTCGCGTTTAAATTGATAAAGATGTGAATCCAAAATAGGTAAATCTTCAATTTTGGATGAGCGCGACTTCTGTTTTAGGATAATCGTAAAGTGATATATCAAATACCACAGAGCCCAGAATCCAAAATGAGCAATTTTATCGGGGTGCAAATTTTCCAACCACTCGGGAATATTATTCCCGTTAGATGATTTTGGTCTTATGGTGAGGTATAAAATAAAAAATCCCCACAAAATTGTGGGGATTTTCTTATTCAATTTAAGCATGAATGCTCAAATTAAGCTCCAATAAGAGCTTTGTAATCAGCTGCGCTTAATAAACCGTTAACTTCTGAAGGATTGGTTAAGTTAATTTTTACCATCCAACCGTCGCCATAAGGATCAGAATTCACTGATTCTGGGCTGCTATCTAGACCAGCATTTACTTCAGTAATTTCGCCACTTACCGGCATGAACAATTCACTTACAGTTTTAACTGCTTCAACACTACCGAACATTGCATGAGCGTCTAACGTTTCACCTTCAGTTGTGATATCAACGAATACAATATCACCCAATTCACCTTGTGCAAAATCAGTAATTCCAACTGTTGCAGTGTTTCCCTCAACCAAAATCCACTCGTGATCTTTGGTATATTTTAAATTTTCTGGAAAATTCATATTCAATTTTAGTTTTTTTTATTATTTATGCCAAATATTCGACAACAAAGTTGTCAATTTTTCTTTTAATTCTGTTCTTTTCACAATGAAATCAAGGAAACCATGTTCTACTAAAAACTCACTGCTTTGAAATCCTTTGGGTAAATCACGTCCAATAGTTTCTTTGATTACACGCGGACCTGCAAATCCGATCAATGCTTCAGGTTCAGCGATATTAAAATCTCCCAACATTGCAAAAGACGCGGTAACGCCACCAGTTGTAGGATTGGTCATTAACGATATATAAGGAACTCTAGTTTTGCTCAAGAGAGCCAATTTTGCACTGGTTTTAGCCATTTGCATCAATGAAAATGCAGCTTCCATCATTCGAGCACCCCCGGATTTTGAAATCATTAAAAAAGGAGTTTTAGTTTTAATTGCATGGTCAATTGCTCTTGAAATTTTTTCTCCAACCACTGAGCCCATACTTCCCCCAATAAAATTAAAATCCATACAAGCCACAACCAATGGATATCCATTCATCTGTCCATAACCAGTTCGCACAGCGTCTTTCAACTGGGTTTTCTTCTGAGCCACCACAATACGATCTACATAAGGAGCTGTATCTGTGAAAGTCAAGGGATCACCACTGCTTAAATTGGCATCTAATTCAGTAAACTGGTTGTCATCGAACAGGATTTCAAAGTATTCTTTAGATCCTATTCTATCGTGATAATCACATGAAGGACAAACATAATGATTCACCATCCAATCTTTAGTTGGATGAACTTCTTTGCAACGCACACATTTTTCCCAAAGACCATCCGGAGTAGGTTTTTTATCTTTGGTTTTAGTCAGAATACCGGAAAGGGTGCGTCGGTACCATTTAGATTCACCAGAATCTAATTCGTACTCGTCTTCAAAATCGGCGTTTGTCAAAATATTCTTGTTTATATTGTGAATTAAGCAATCGTGATGCTATTGTCTAAATATACATCTTGAACAGAATTCAACAATTGAATTCCTTCGTTTAATGGTTTTTGGAAAGCTTTTCTACCAAGGATCAAACCAGTACCACCTGCTCTTTTATTTACAACGGCAGTTGTAATTGCTTCCTCGATATCTCCTTGACCTTTACTTTCTCCACCACTATTAATCAAACCAGCTCTTCCCATGTAGCAATTGGCCACTTGGTAACGGGTTAAATCAATTGGATGATCAGTTGTAAGTTCAGAGTATACTTTAGGATGAGTTTTACCGTGTTTGGTAGCCAAATAACCTCCATTGTTTGTTGGTAATTTTTGTTTGATGATGTCTGCTTGAATTGTAACGCCCAAATGATTTGCTTGTCCTGTCAAATCCGCACTTGCATGATAATCGACACCATCTACTTTGAAACCATTGTTACGAGTATAGCACCAAAGAATGGTTGACATTCCCAATTCGTGAGCCATTTCAAATGCTTTCGCTACCTCAACAATTTGACGAGCGCTCTCTGGGCTACCGAAGTAAATGGTTGCGCCAACTGCTGTTGCACCCATATTCCAGGCTTCTTTGATAGAACCAAACATGATTTGATCGAATTTATTTGGGTATGATAAAAATTCATTGTGATTAATTTTCACAATAAACGGAATTTTATGAGCATACTTTCTAGCGTTCATTGCCAACACACCATAAGTCGACGCAACCGCGTTACAACCGCCTTCGATAGCCAATTTAATGATGTTTTCTGGATCAAAATATGCTGGATTTGGAGCAAAAGATGCTCCGGCACTATGCTCAATTCCTTGATCTACCGGCAAAATGCTTAAATAACCGGTATTTGCCAAACGTCCATTTCCATACAAATTTTGTAAACTCTTCAATACTTGAGTGTTACGATTTGTTTGAGCAAAAACTCTGTCTACAAAATCAGAGCCAGGTAGGTGAATGTTTTCTTTTGAAATTGTGTTACAGGTGTGATTCAACAGGTATTCAGCCTGATCGCCTAATAAAGATTGAACATTTGTTTGAGCCATTTTTAATTTTTTTTGTTGTTATTTTGAAGCAAAAATAACCATTTTTATTCATGATTCAGATATTTGAAATACAAAGTCCTCAAGATTTAGAGAAGGCATTTGAAATTAGGCGCATCGTTTTTGTGATTGGTCAAAATTGTGCTCCCGATGAAGAATATGATGAGCATGAAAAATCCTGCCGGCATTTTTTAGCGAAATATCAAGGAATTCAGGCAGGTACGTGCCGAATCAGGGAAACTTCAGACGGTATTAAATTAGAAAGATTTGCTGTCTTGGAACAGTTTAGAAATCACAAAATTGGTGCGGCATTGGTAGAAAATTGTTTACAAAAAATTCAACCCATTAACAAAAAAGTTTATTTACACGCTCAAGAACATGCCGTTGATTTCTATAAAAAGTTTGGTTTTGAAACCATTGGTGAAAAGTTCTACGAAGCCAATATCCCCCATTTTAAAATGATATATAAACAATAAAAAAGGCGCTTTAACAGCGCCCCTCTTATAACTAAACTACTAAACTAAATATATTATTGAGCAACAATACTCTTGATCTTGTGCAATTTTGTGTTGGTATCTACTGTTACAAACACATTCATCTTCTTACCTGATGCCTTAACCTCATTGAATAAATCAACAAGATTTGTTGGAATCAAGAAACATCCTACGCTTTTACTTTTTTGGAATGTAAACTCAACAACTTTGTATCCCTTAGGAGATGAACAGTTTGAATTTGTTGATGATTGATTCACAGTTGTTTTTGGTGCAGAAGTAGAACCTGTAGTAGGTGCATTGTTCGCATTTGAATTTACTGGACTTGCAGCTTGCGCTTTTGGACCATTTTTAATTGAGCCAGCAGATGGGCCTTTGCTTACTGTTGATGTTGTGCTGATTGCATTCACTGAATTCGAGCGAATTGAACCAGATACGTCTGTGATGGTTACTGTTGTTCCGTTGTATTTTGCTACGTTTGCAACAAAGTCACTTGAACTTACAGATTGAGCACTTACAAACCCTACGATTGAAAGCACTGCAGAAAATAAAGTAATTTTTTTCATAATGGTGGTATTTATTTGGTTGTTTGATTCTTAACAATCAAAATCTATGCCAAAAAATACAATCCTAAAAATTAATCTTCATTTTCGCCAATCTGTTGGCGCCACATGGCATAATACAACCCCTTCGATTCCAGTAAAAACTCATGATTTCCACTCTCTATGACCCTCCCTTTTTCCAATACATAAATACAATCAGCGTGCATGATGGTACTCAATCGATGTGCAATCATCACATTGATTCTATTTTTTTGTTCTGAAATTTCCTTCAATGTATTGGTAATTTCTCTCTCTGTAATCGAATCTAATGCAGAAGTTGCCTCATCAAATACCAATAAATTTGGCTCCCTAAGTAACGCCCTCGCAATTGATAGCCTTTGTTTTTCTCCTCCAGAGACCTTAATCCCCCCCTCACCTATTTGTGTGTCCAAACCTCTTTCAGCCCGATTCATGAGTGTATCAGTTGCGGCTTTCTTTAAGGCCACCAGCATTTCTTCCTCAGTTGCATTCGGACAAACAAACAATAAATTCTCCCTAATGCTCCCAGAAAACAACTGCGACTCTTGCGATACCAATCCCAACTGCTTTCGAATTTCCGTTCGGTTGATCTGGGTTACATCGAGACCATTGAATTGCACAGAACCTTCAATTGGTAAATACAAACCAACCAACATTTTCACTAAAGTACTCTTGCCACTACCAGAAGGACCAACAAATGCAATGGTTTGTCCTTTTTCCAACGTAAAACTTACATCTGTCAGGGCATTTCGATTGGCCGTTTGATGTCGAAACGACACCCTATCGAATGAAATTTTCTCGATAATCCCTATTGGTTTTGCATTTTCAGGAATTGATTCTTTAGGGTTCTTTAGCAGCGAATCAAACTTATTTAACGAAACTTCGGCTTCCCTCCAAGCCTGAATGAATGTTCCCAATTCCTGCAGTGGATTGAATATAAAAAAGGTGTAGAACAAAAATTGAATGTACATTCCAGGAGTAATTCTTTGAGTAAAAACCATCCAACTCAGAAACAACAACAAAGCATTTCTCATGAAATTGACGGTGGTCCCTTGAACGAATCCAAGCGTTCTTATTTTCTTTACTTTTTTTAATTCTAATCCCAAAATTTTCAATGTATTGGCGCTAATTCTCTGCATTTCTTGAATCACCAACCCCAAACTTTTCACCAATTCAATATTTCGTAAACTCTCGGTTGTAGTACCTGCTAAAACAGAAGTTTCTTGCATGATGTCTTTCTGAATTGTCTTGATTTGCTTACTCAACATCGAGCTACTTACCCCAACAACTGCCATTGCCGTTAAAAATGCTGGGGCAATTAACCAATGCACCGAGAGTGATGCTACAAAAACAAAAACAATACCCACGATCGAGGTAAACAATAAATTCACGGTCAACGTAATCAATCGTTCCGAATCAGTTCTCACTTTTTGTAATATGTTCAAAGTTTCGCCACTGCGATGATCTTCAAATGTGGCAAAAGGCAAATCTAAAGTATGCTTAATGCCGTCAGTGAATATTTTAGCTCCCGCTTTTTGAATGGCTACATTGACAAAATAATCTTGTAGGTTTTTTGCAATTCTACTCACCATTGCCACCCCAATTCCAATGCTTAACCAAGTAACCACACCGAGCAAATAATCGTGCTCCTTATAGTTTTCGAATTTTGTTAAGTAACGATCAAACAAATTACGACCAACCCATGGGTCTAACATACTGAATACCTGGCTAATGGTAGCCAGCAACAAAGCCCAAAACACCAAGTTTCCCTGGGGCTTTAAATACATCCACAATCTTTTCATGATTCCTTATTTGCAATAAAATTTGCATAAAATGCCAAAAGTTCTCTAGTATTTTTTTGCAAATTATGATGTTCAAACATCAATTTTTGACCTTTTTGACCCATTTTAACCGTGTCTCTCCAATTCCTTAACATACCTACAATCGATTTTGCCATTTCTTTGGCATTCCCCGCAATTTCTATGTGAACATGATTTTCTGCAACAATTCCTTGAACACCAATTTCAGTTGAAACACAGGGTATTCCCATGCTCATGGCCTCAATTAATTTCATCCGAATGCCACTACCTGCCACAACGGGCACCACACAAATGCCATGGTTCATCATAAATGCTTTAGCATCCGCAACCTCGCCATGGTTGTATACCCCACTCTGGAAAATCCTTGAATCATTCGGATTTAACCCCTTGCCTGCCAAATGGAATTCAATCTCCGGAATCTCCGCCCTAACCAAGGGCCATACTTTTTGCAAAAACCATTCTACCCCCTGAACATTGGCCATCCACTCCATACTCCCAATGTGAAATAATTGATTGGGCTGCAATTGAATGTCTTCAACCAATCCAACTTGAATTCCTGGTAGATATAAGTATATAGGTTTGTTTACCACCGATAAAATTTTAGAAGAATCACTCGGAGCAATGCTCACAATTGAGTCTACCAAGCCCCAGAATCGCTCCTCTTCTTGTTTTAAGCGTCTTGCTTGCAATTTAACATAAAATTGCTTCAAGAAATTCTGAGTTTCGCTCGCCAATCGCTCCCAAATTTGGTATTCAATGTTGTGCGACCTGTAACTTACATGTCCGTTATAATTTTGTCGAACCGTTTTCAAAAAACCCGCAGAATAAAGTCCCTCAATATGAACAATATCATATTGATTATCCTTCAACAATTTGGCTAACTGATCATTGGCCGTATCAGATTCATAGCGCGCCAAATGATAACTTCTTCCAGAAAACAAATTCTTGATAGCACCCCATTTGGTCACATTGGCATTCAGATAAATTGGATAATATTTGCAGAAAGAAAAACGTTCTAACAAAGTTCTATCATCCAAAAAGTGCTTACTTGTATTGAATGAAAAATAACTAATTTCATGTCCCTCAAAAGCCATGGCCTTCATCATTTGAAAAGTAGCAATGGCGCCACCATCATGCAATGGCCAAGGAAAACGATTTCCAAGGATCAGTATTTTCATGCTTTTTTGATTTTGAGGGACAAAAACAATTGCTTGAATATTTTACCCAACCAAGGTATAAATCCGCCAAATGTAAACGCATTACTGTCTCTAATCGCTTTAAATGTGATCCACAATCCAATTGGAAATAAAAACATTGAACTCATCCACATCCCTGTCCAAACGGGCATTACCAATTCCTTCCCCATTTTTTCACCAGTTAAATTGATGGCATAAAACAATACAAAAAGAATCACCGAAATTACCAAAGGTAAACCGATACCTCCTTTTTTAATGATTGCGCCTAAAGGTGCGGAAATCAAGAACAGCATAAAAATCAAGAAAGAATGTGCGAATTTCTTGTGGTATTCAGTTCGATACAAAGCAATGTCTGTTGTCAAAAATACTTGATTGGCAGTATATCCTTCCAGAGTTCCTTTGAGCCCCCTAGCACTGCTCACTGCAACTGCTCGAATCACAGAACGCTGTTCTTTTGGGAAGTTATTCAATATCTGAGTATCTGTAATCAATTGATAGTGATTTTGTTTGTGAATCAGACGTTGTCTTTCCATTTGAGGAAAGGCTTTCACATAGTGCATAAAACGACTCACATATCTCTGATTGTCGATATATGCCTGTTTCATTTTCATATGAAAAGTATCAATTTCTAATTGCAATTGAGCAATATTTAATAAGCGAAAATCGTGCGACATGGCCTCTCTGTCAGTAAATTTGAAATCAAGGCTCGACAAATCGATCACCATATGTTGTTTGGCGAAGAACATTTGATTGAACGGCATGGTTCTATTGTATGTTGGTGCGGTGGTCATTTCCTCATATCGCACCCCGTCGTATAAGGTAAAGTCGAGTCGGCTCTTATCGGCTGACATGACCATTTTCCCTTTTTTAGCATGAATTACATTCAAACGCTTACTGTCGTCTTTTTTGTATTCATGGATCAACACATCTTCCACAGTTTCGTTATCGGCTTCTTTTTTGCCCACCCTAATTGAAACACCCTCAATTTGCTGATAAAACTGACCCGCATCAATGTTAAACGCCGGTTTCTTTGACCTCATGTCCATCAACATCGCTTTGAACTCTAGATTTGCCTTAGGAATCACATAATTCAAAAACAAAAAATTCAAAAACATCAAAAGGGCCATGAAAACAAACGTGGGTCTTAAAATACGGAGCAATGAAATGCCATTGGCTTTCATAGCAACCAATTCAAAACTCTCCGATAAATTGCCGAACGTCATGAGTCCCGCTACCATAATTGTGAGCGGTAATGCCATTGGTACAAGGTCGGCGAGCGACAAAAACACCAATTTTAGCATAACCAAAGCGGGGATTCCTTTTCCCACCAACTCGTCGATGTATTTCCAAAGAAATTGCATCAAGAACAAGAACAAACTCAAAATAAACGTCACCAGAAATGGCCCAATGAATGAGCGCAAAACCAACACGTCAATTTTCTTGAGTTTGAAAGGGAATTTCATAAAACTGCAAAGATACCATATTTAGCCCATAATGGTATTGGTTGATTTTGTGAGTAACGATTAAAAAAACACAAAACCACCAGGAATAATTCCAGTAGCAAATGTTTTCAAAACTTCTTTGTTCGCATTTAAAATAAACATGGATCCGTTACTTACGTAATCTTTTGCATCGGCAACAAAAATATGCCCTGTTCTAGGATCTACCCCAAGTCCGTAGCAGGTTTGAGCTCCAGCAAAAACAACCTCCATCGAAGCTAAATTTTGTGCATTCACACTCAACTGACACACCTTGTTTTGATAGATGAAATACAATTCGTTTTTCTGTGGCGATAAGCACAAACGGCTCACCGAACTACCCGCGGAAAATTCAAATCTTTTGACTTCTTTTTTATCAGAACTATAGGCAACTAGACTTGCGGTGCCATTTACAGACGACAATACCCATAATTGATTGTTGGCATCTACTACCAAATTCTGGCATCCTGTATCTGCCTCAATTTTAGTAGAAACTTTTGTGTTCGGGTTCATAAACATCAAATATCCATCGTAACATGCAGCAACCGCTTCTCCATTCCATTCAATTAATTGTTCGGTCCAACCTGAACGGTTCGAAAGAAGATTACCTTGCAATACCTTGTATTCATGAATCGTGTTCAAACTGCCACTGTCAAGCACAGCCACTGAATTGTTCATCAAATCGCTCACCATCACAAATGCCCCGATTGGCAGAATATGTCGGGGTGATTTTAATCCACCCCGACTTTTTAAAACTTTCATGGTTTTGCGATCCAACGCCAAAATTTTGCCTGTGTTGTTCACACAAAGCCAAATATATTTCCCCGAAAAACACCCACTATGAAGAACATCTCCCACCGGCTTTTGGTTGGCAGCTTCGAATACATTTGCATAATAAACTTGTGAATCAATACTGTAAACATCAAATCTTGCGTTATTCCACAAATAATTGCCCTCACATAACACCCCAACTTGCTTGTCGCTGTATTGAACGTTAGTGCCAACATTGTTATTGTTTTCCTTGATACACGACGTCAAATAAAACAACCACACCAAGCAGATTGCGAGAAATCCTTTTTTATTCATTATTCTTTAATGAACTTAATTTGAGATTTTTGACCAAAAATATCGGTCACTACTCCCATATAAAATCCTGAATTCAAATTTGTTACGTCCAATATTTGGGAATCTGGGGTCACATTTTGTTGATAGATTTTTTGTCCCTCAAAATTAAAAATTTCAATCATTTTTATTTCAGTTTTACTTTCAATGTTCAAAGTTTGAGAAACAGGATTGGGATAAACCTTTAATGTTGGCATTTTCAAATTGTTCACTGAAGCTAATTTCATGATCGTCAATTTGTCTATCGCAAAAAATGCAGGCGTATTCATACCCCAAGAGCCATTGTCGGAACTTTGCATTTCAAACACAACACTATCGCCTTCAACCATTAACGTCACCAATTGCCAAGTATCGAGTAGGAAGTTTTTGGTGGTATCTAGGAATCTAAAGTCTGCCAAAGCAACTCTTTTTTGATGCTTTTTTTCACCCTTTAGAAAAACATTCACCACCAATATCAAACTATCTTTGTCTGCCGCTTTGAATTTTTTCGCAAATGCGTCGCCAAATTTCATGGAATTGTAAGCATACGTTGAATTGGTTACATAAAAAGAGTACAAACCAATTGTTTGTGGACTCACAGAATAAATTTTCGCGTTGTTTTGTCCCACCGCAAACACCTCAGACCCATCAGCACCTTTGCCAGTAATGGCTCCAAACAAATGTTTGTTCATGTCGCTAGCCTCAACAGTATTATAATGCAAGCGCGACAATGCCCAGTTTCCAGACCAGTATTTGTAAATTGTGTCCCACCCAAAATCCATGCGCATGTCGCCGCCTAGAATGTAATATTGTTGTCCGGTTTTCCCGTTAAAAACTTGACCTTCAGCAAGTCCAGAGTCAATTTGATCCTCAAAACTATTGTTGAAAACAAGTGGTGTTTGCGCCATGCTTTCAAAAACGCTTCCAATGGTTAATCCTAGAATTAAAATTGTTTTTTTCATATATTTTGTTTACATTAAGATGTTCATTATGATCCAAAAAGATCTTCCCGGCATAGGTCTTCCGGGCATATTTTCATACACTGAATTTGTTAAATTCCTTATTTCAAAAAGAAAATCGGCGTTCAATTTATGTTGATTATTGGGGGACAAAAGACTGATTGATTTTAAATTAGCACTAAAATTCATCAACCGATACCCTGAGATCCAAGCTTGATTGTCGGTTTGAATGAACCGATTTCCCGTGTGCTGAATTTCAAGCTTTAGACCCCATTTTTTCCTTTCTACGGAAGCTTTTAGATACCCCATGAAATCAGGAATGAAGATTTGAGCAAATATTGGGGTCTCCAACTGCTTCTGAATTTTAGTATGTACCCATTCGCCTCCTGAAGACAATGAAATTTTTTGTTTACCCAGAGATTTAGATAGATTTAGTTGGTATTGAATACCATAATATTGTCCTTTATAAAAGTTTGTTGCAATCCACGACCATCCATTTGGAACCCAAATAATTGGGGAATTCAGCTCCCGATAATACCCCGTCATTTCTGCCTGAAAATCAATTGATTTACCTGAAACCACCTTCGACAAACCTAATTCCATGCCCCATCCTCTCTCAGATTTAGTGGTAACTGTTGAGTTGGTTGTCCAAAACAAATCATTCAAAGTTGGCCTTCTAAATGTACTGTGCACATTTGTTTTTATTTGGAACATTTTTTTCACTGGAATAGAAGCTGACAAGCCAAAAGTTGGCAATTGTTCATAGAACTCATGTCGTGCATTCACGTTAATATCGGCCAATTTAACTTTGAACGTAGCCGAAGCGAAAGCTGAGGCGTATACGCGTTTTGCATTTAAAGAACCATAATTGATCGAAAAAGCTTTTTGCTGCTGCGCGTCGAATCCTAAAAGCCATCGAACGCCCGACCAATTTTTATACATTTCTACCTGTAAATATGGAGTTTGCGCAATACTTGAGTCGGCCTTTGATGTATTTTCGTAATATTTAATCAAATCTTGAACATATCCCAATCTATTCACAAACAACCACTTACCAGCATTGTATTGATATTCAACAACAGATCTTATATTCTCATCTTTTTGTGACCCTAATTTTAAATAACTACCAATTTGTTGTCCTAACCCTCGATCATTGTGAACATACTCAATCACCGCTTTCAATTCATGGTTTCGAATTTTGAATCCGTAAACACTGCGAAAAGTATTTTGAAAAAGATTCGCATTTTCTGCAATACGAGATTGTTTAAGAATGGGATCATCAAAAGTAAAGCGATTCTTAAAATTGAGTTGAGCCCAAGAGGTCTGGAAATAATGAATCTTCCCAGAAAATTGGATGTCGAAAGACGCATTTTTGTTATCAAACTGCGACAAACTGGCAGAGGCCATGGCTTTGAACCCCTCATTAAATTTAAGTTTGCTACGCAAAAAAACTGTCCCTCCAACACTTCCACTCCCAAAAAGTGCGGCATTTCCTCCTTCAATGAGAAAAGCCTCTTGTAATCCGAAGGTAGAAATATTGTTAAAATCAGTCATGCCATGCATGGGATTGTTCACGGGAAGACCATTCCAAAGCACCTGAGTTTGTGCGGCATCGGCACCTCTACGCGAAACAGTACTTGACCCTGAAATACCGTATTGCTTTAGAAAAACGGCATTTGACGACAGTGCGTTTTGCAAATTTTGGGAAGACTGTGACGGCTGCAGATCGAGTTTCACGCGTCCAAGCTGAGAAAACTCCAATCGCTGAGCTTGAATATAGACCGTATCGACGGGCACATTTTGCACGGTGTCGCTCAATGAGCAACACAAAGAAGTGGCGATATTCAACAGGTTCAACAACATAAGTTTCGAACACGCGAACGGAAATAACGGATTGTTGGAAAGATGCCAAAGCAAATCACCACCGCGCTTTTATTCCCGAAAGCGAGTAATTGTGATGCCGTAGGCAGGTCTTCTGACTTCCCCATTTTAGGCGCCTTCCCGTTTACACAGTGGCATAGAAGCCTAAAATTACATCTTTTCAGATGGGGGTTACAGCTGCGGGTACAGTCTCGGTCTTACACCGATGTTCCCTTTTCATTTCTTAAGATCAGCCATGATCTCTCGAAAACCTAAACACCGATACAAAAATACTGTTTTGTTGAACAATGCATAGGGCATGTTTTCCACAAAATAGATTCATCGAAAATGTAAGTGGTCTGTCGAGAATCGGATGAAACATCCTTTTTCAACCTATCTTTGTACGATGCGAGGGCTATTTTTACTTTGTTTTACAGGGGCATACTCTTTGGTGTTTGGACAAAATATTCCGTCGGTACAACCTAAAAAAAATGTTGAAAAGTTAACTTTGAACCGTTGTATTGAGTTGGCATTGTCTCAGAACCTTGATATTCAGCTATCAGCAATTTCGATGCAAAATGCTGATAATGAATACTCCCAAAGCAAATTTAACTTATCTCCAGAAATTTCAGGCAATGCTGGACAATATTACCAAAGTGGAAGGAGCATAGACCGCTTTACCAACCAATTTGTTCAAACTACCATTGGAAGTAATAATTTCCAATTGCAAGGTAACTGGGTTTTATTTGCTGGGGGACAATTACGCAATGCCGTTAATCAAGCCAAATACAATAAATTCGCCACCGAACAAGATTTGATTCAAACGAAACAAACCGTAGCACTCAATGTTGCACTGACGTATTTACAGTGTTTGCAGGCAAAAGAACAAGAAAAAGCCAGCCAGAATACAGTGAACAACAATCTTCTCGAAGTCGAGAGAATTACCAAGCTTTTGAATGCCGGAATGGCAAATGAGGGAATGTTGTGGTCGGCTAAAGCACAGCATTTGAATGGGTTATCGTTACTCACTCAGGCAGCCAATGCCTTCAAGACTTCTGTAAACAGCCTAAAAAACTTACTGATGATTCAACCTGAGGTTGAAGTTGAATTAATTGAAGTCGAAAATATCGATATCGAAAAGAAATCATATCCGATTTCACTCGGAGAACTGATCGATAGCGCCTTTGCTAAACGACCAGAAATTCGCGCTGCACAATACCGCGTTGAAGCTGCTCAGTTTTCAGTGAAAGTTGCCAAAGGTTCACTTTACCCAACGCTGAGCATTGGTGGCAACTTAAATACCGTTTATTCCGACAATGCAAAAACTATAACTGGAATGAGCTTGATCGGCTCTCAAACCATTGGCGTAGTTAAAAATTCTTTAGAGTTGGTGGAGGCTCCGCTATTTGCCTACAACACCCAAACAATTGATTTTGGCAAACAAGTGAAAGACAATTTCGGCCAGAGTTTCGGCGCCACTTTGTCACTTCCGATCTATGGAAAATTGCAGGTGCACAATCAAATCAACAAAGCAGAGCTCGGATTGCTGCAAAATAAAATTTCCCTAAAAAAGAACATTCAACTCGTTCGTAATGACGTCAATACAGCCTATATCAATTTCGAAAATAGTTTGTCGAAATACATCGCATTAGAAGAAACTTGGAATGCTCAAAAGAAAAATCTAGATTTTGTGAAAATTCGCTTTTCTGGTGGTCAAGCCTCTCAATTTGAACTTCAATCTGCGGAAAATGCAAATCTTTCTGCCTACCAAAATCTCATATCGGCGAAATACGAACTTGTATTTCGAAAATTATTTCTCGATTTTATTTACCGTAACACCTTTATCCCTCAAAATAATCAAGAATGAAAAAGAAAAAAGCGATATGGATTGGCATTTCAACAGTGGTTGCAGTGCTTATCTTGGTTAAAATCTTCAATTCAGGACAAAAGCCAGTTGAAATTAGCACTGAAAAAGTGAGTTCGAGAAACATCACCGAAGTGGTGAGCGTTACGGGCAAAATCCAACCTGAATTCGAAGTGAAAATCAGTCCCGACGTTTCTGGCGAAATCACCGAAATGCTTGTAAAAGAAGGAGATAGCGTAACCAAGGGACAATTGTTGTTGCGCATCAATCCAGAATTGTATCAAACCACCATGAGCCAATTGAAGGCCAATTTAGACAATGCAAAAGCGGGATTGGCATCGAGCGAAGCACAACAAATCAAGGCAAAAATGGCTTTAAATCAAGCGGAGATTAATTTCAAACGTCAAAAACAACTGCATGATCAAAAAGTGATTAGCGATCAGGAATTTGATAACGCGAGATTGCAATTTGAAAACAGCCAGGCCGATTATACCATTGCTTCCAAAAACATTTTGGCTTCGCAGTTCAATGTGAAAAGTTTGATGGCCCGTGTTGAAGAAGGATCAAAAAATTTGGGGAGAACCAGCATTTATGCCCCAGCGTCTGGAATTGTGACTCAGTTGAACAGTGAAAAAGGCGAACGTGTGGTGGGAACTGCGCAAATGGCTGGAACCGAAATCATGAGAATTAGCAATTTAGGAACGATGGAAGTGCAAGTGAACATCAATGAAAACGACATAGTAAGGGTACATCGTGGCGATAGCGCCAACATCAAAGTGGATGCTTATTCTGATAGAATTTTCAAAGGAATTGTGACAGAAATTGCGAATTCTGCGAAATTCAATGTGGCTACAAACATGAATGAACAAGTGACCAATTACACGGTTAAAGTGAGATTGCTACCAAGCAGTTACAAAGATTTGATTACTAGCAAAACACCGCAACCATTTTTCCCTGGAATGACGGCGTCGGTGGATATTCAATCGATGACAAAATCGAACGTGTTGTCCATTCCGATCTCTTCATTGACCACCAGAAATCCCAATCCCAATGCTTCATTGGAAAAGAAATCGAACAGCACCACCATCAATACTTGGGTTTTCATATATGACGGAGATAAAGCAAAGGCCGTAAAGGTAAAAACAGGCATTCAAGACATTGATTACTTTGAAGTTGTTGAGGGACTCAAGCTTGGAGATGAAGTTATTTCGGAACCATCAATGGCCATTGCAAAAACCCTAAATGATGGAGATAAGGTAAAGAGGAAAAATGGGAAAGGTTTATAAATGTTTATAAAGGTTTATGAGGGTTTATAAAGGTTTATGAGATTCGCGAACCTTAAACCATAAACTTTCAACTTTAAATTTTATAATTTTACAGAGAACATTTTCCAAACCACTTATAACGGTTGCGGGCGATGTATCGATAAATTGAATTTCGGAGAAACTTGGGAATGATTTTGAAGATATAGAGAAACTTCCAAGGTAGAGGTAATTGTCTGAATATTTCAAGGACGGCATCAGATTCTGTGAGAATTTCATTGTTGTTCAAATACACGATAGAATCTGGTAGATTTTGAGGAAAATGTGGGGGTAGCAATGTCTGGGCCAGTTCTGACTGCAGAGAATGGATTTCAAAAATTTGATGCTTATCGTACTTTTTCAAGAAACGAACACTTGCATTGCACAAATTACAAACGCCATCAAAAAAGACTGCTTTCATTTACATTTATTGGAGTAATTGGGATGCAATTTAATGGCTGAGTTGATTTCATTTTGCGTATGACGATAATATTACACAATTTTATATTTAAAAATTCATTAAAATCAATTAAACGTAACCTATTTTAAACTTACGGCCTCAAATCTCTTTTATCTCCCTAATCCATCTAATCCCCCTAACCCATCTAACTTTTTTTTGTTTTACTAATTACAGAAGATATCTGGAGATGCTTAATTCACAATTAATTTCATGGTGCGGGTTTCATTTGTTTCAATGTTTCGACCTTTGACATGATAAATCCCTGGTGATAAACGACTGATATCAAAGTTTTCACTTTCTGGTAAAGTTTGTTTTTCAATAAATTGTCCTTGAACAGTATAAAAACTCGCTTCAATAATTCCATGGTAATAAGGAATAGCAATTCGAACTTTGTTTTTAGCTGGATTGGGTTGGAGCATCATAGGAGCATCCCATTCGGTTTTAGCTGGTTTATTTTCATAAATAAGCCCTACGGTGTCTGTTTTGAATACAAAAACCAAATCAGAACTGAAATCGCCACCAAGTAAAATAGATCTACCATTTGCAATACCATAAAATCCACCATCATTGCTTTGTTTCATTTTTTCTATTGTGATATCATGGTTTGGATAATCGCCAAAGATTTTATCACGTCTCCAAATCACATTAAAATTCGAATCCATCATAAAAATTGATTCGCCACCATACAGTAAAATATTTCCATTTTTCAATGGCAAATGATGTCTCCAAACTGGTTTATTTCGAATTTGCTGCACTTTGACACCTTGCTGATTGACCACAAAATATGAAAATTCAGATTTAGGGGCAGGCTGGTATATAGAAAGTAAAAACAATGAATCTTTGTATGGGGCTATATCATAAACCGTTACACTATAATCCCAACGACCGTAATACCAATGACCATCTACATAGTGACGTGTTTTTAGATTCCCAAGACTGTCGGTTGTCGTAATGTCCCAATATTCACAATTATGTGCATCATTTCCAAGGAACAGATATCCATCATTTGTAGGAAATATTCTCAAAAAAAACCTACTTTGATCTTTATCGTACCAGGTTTTCTCCCATTTCAATTTACCAAACAGATCCACACAAGCAATCCAAAAATGAAAAGGAGTACCGCATCCTATTTCCCATTTTCCCCCAGCGACTACAAACTCTTTACGTTTGTTATTGTAAAGCACATCACAAAAAGTTTGTGATGAATCTTTATAATTTGAAATGAATTTTCGAACCAAATAATTTCCTTTCTCGTCTATTGTGGTTAAATTATCACTTCCAAACAAATACGATTGTGAAGAATGATTCTCCGTTCTCAAAATACTGACAACATTTGAAATTTCTTTATTCCAAAGGATATTCCCTTCTGAATTAATTCGATAAATCGAATTCGCATTATTCATGGTTACTAAATATCCATTTTTATCATCTTCTTGAATATCAGTTGATCCATTATTTTGAAAAACTCTAGAAAATGTATTTTGCTGAGATATTGCGTACTGAAAAAAGGTCAAACACCATACTAAACTCAAGAATTTGAGCTTAGAAAACCATGTATTTTTCATTTGTAACTTTTCCATTTTTAGTGTCTTTAATTTGGATTGAATAAATTCCCGGAGTTAAATTGTGTTTATTCAAACAAGAATAATAAAAAAAACTTCCAAAGCATTGATTTCATTTTGTTTATGACGATAAAATTACACAATTTTATATTTAATAATTCATTAAAATCAATTGAACACAACCTATTTTGAATTTACTGCCTCAAATATCTAATCCATCTAACCCATCTAACCTTTTTTTTTTTCTTCTTACAGAAGATATCTGGAGACGCTTAATTCACGATTAATTTCATGGTGCATGAAGTTACTGAGTTATGAATTGCTTTCAAAATTGTATTTTTACACCTGATTCACATCGCACAATGGTATTTAAACAAATTAATCAATGTTGTGAATTGCTTTCAAAATTGTATTTTTACACCTGATTCACATCCTACTGGCTATGAAGTTACACTTCAAGCGAGTTGTGAATTGCTTTCAAAATTGTATTTTTACACCTGATTCACATCCTTATCAATTACAACATCTCCACTACCTAAGTTGTGAATTGCTTTCAAAATTGTATTTTTACACCTGATTCACATCCACAACGACTTCCAATTTGGAGCAGTTCTGGTTGTGAATTGCTTTCAAAATTGTATTTTTACACCTGATTCACATCTTGTATGTGGTGAAAATGCAATGGCTCAAGGTTGTGAATTGCTTTCAAAATTGTATTTTTACACCTGATTCACATCGCCAACACAAGTATAGTTTTAAAACCAAACGTTGTGAATTGCTTTCAAAATTGTATTTTTACACCTGATTCACATCTTCCCAAGTCCAACACTTGACTTATCAATTGTTGTGAATTGCTTTCAAAATTGTATTTTTACACCTGATTCACATCCAGATACTGAATAAATATCGTAGGTCACATGTTGTGAATTGCTTTCAAAATTGTATTTTTACACCTGATTCACATCTTTGCACTTCCCTTTT
>JACCEA010287894.1_pt1 | contig 55341 bp, 54 predicted proteins | sample 7449851 | NCBI WGS metagenome assembly JACCEA01 (sample SAMN15323453, study PRJNA562643) | freshwater metagenome | isolation source: river surface water | place: USA:Blue River Watershed | collected 2017-08-18 | reverse complement strand
GTTAGGGTAAGGGCCGAAGAAAAGGCTATGACTGCCAACTTGAAAATTTTCACTATTCTCCCTTACAAAGTTGAGCCGAGGCTCAGGACCAAGAGTCCTGAGCCTCGACCGAGTAACTACTATCGAATGCGATCAATCGTGTTATTTGCAACCTTTAGGAAGTCACCAGTGAAGGCGACGTAACCAAGGTTTGCACCCTTCTGAGGTACACAAGTGTTGACTACATACTTGATGAAGTTACGGGCGGCCTTGGCCTGTGGTGTTGCAGCCTCGGTAGGTGCCATAGCATAAGCAACCAAAACGATAGAGTAGAAGTTGGTCGTCTTGTTCTTGCCAGACAAACCTGACTTGGCATTGTAGTCAAATGTCACAATACCCTTATCGCTCATTGGCTGTACCGCTAGGAAGCTACGAGCTGTCTGAACGGATGGCTTTACAAACTTCTTAGCACCGTTCTGAACAGAAGCGAGTCCGAAGCCTTCAGCTAACGCATCTGCTAGATCCAGATAACCAATTGAGTAAGTGGTCTTCTTGATTTCAGCTCGAACACCCTGGCTCTTGTCGCCGGCGATTCCAACTGCTTTGTTGCCAGTGGCAGTTGCCCAGCTGTCATTCACGACCCACTTTGCTTTTGGATTGGTTTGCTTCAGCCAGTTAGTGAAGTTGTTTGTAGTACCTGATCCATCCTTGCGGTAGACAACGTTGATGGTTTGAGCTGGAAGCTTCACACCGCGGTTTACGGCAGCAATGTTTTTGTCGTTCCACTTAGTAATTTTTCCAAGGAAAATGTCTGAAATTAGAGCTGGCGTAAGGCGAACATCCTTTAGTTCTGGGACGTTGTAAGCAATAGCAATTGGACCTGCTACAGCTGGTACATAGGTGAAGTCAAAAGTCGGCTCAGTGCCTGCTTCATAGAGCGAGTCCGAAGCGCCGAAAGAAGTCTTACCGGCGGTAAAGTCCTTCTTTCCTGTACCCGATCCAGCTGGGTTGTAGGTTACCGCGTCGGTCGTGTATCCAGCGATACACTCAGCAAACATCTTGCCAGCGTAGGAAGATCCGGATCCTGAGATGTCAGTTGCGTAAGCAGCGGGAGCCGCTATTAGTGATGTCACTGCAATTGCTGCAGAGGCTAGAATTGCGGGAAATTTCCGCATTTTTTCTCCTTCTATTTGTCTGTCTGGTGAACACCTAAAGAAAAGCTTCATCCGGTTAACAACTACCCCTGCAATGGATTTACTGCTCGCAAATTAATGGTTAACGTTTGGCTAACCAAAGTGCCCATTGACATAGGCGTTGGTTCGAGGATCAATTGGCCCGTGGAAGATGCGCTCAGTCTCGCCAAACTCAACTACGTGCCCAGGTTCCCCATCATCGGCAAGGAAGAAGGCCGTCTGGTCAGAAATGCGCTGCGCTTGCTGCATGTTGTGTGTGACTATGACAATTGTCATGGTCTCTTTCAGCTCCAGAATAGTTTCCTCAATTCTTCGCGTCGATCCCGGATCGAGCGCGGAACACGGCTCATCCATGAGCATTACTTCCGGGGTCATCGCAAGCCCTCTTGCAATGCAAAGTCGTTGCTGCTGGCCTCCCGATAGCGAAAGAGCCGGTTCGGCAAGGCGGTCCTTTACCTCATTCCACATCGAAGCTCGACGCAGTGATGTCTCGACCAGTTCTTCCTCATTTGAAACCTTTTGACCCGAAAGTCGCAGGCCAGAAATAACATTTTCCTTTATAGACATAGTTGGAAACGGATTTGGTTTTTGAAATACCATTCCCACCTTGAGGCGGACATCTACGGGATCTACACCTGTTTCATAAATATCCCTCCCGTCAAGTAATACCCGACCCGCCAAACCAGCTCCGGGGATTAGCTCGTGCATTCGATTGAGCGTTCTAATAAAGGTGGACTTTCCACACCCCGAGGGTCCAATCAGTGCGGTGACCTGATTCGATGGAAATGTCAAAGACACATCCCTGAGCACATGCCTCGCACCAAACCAGACATTTACTTGGTCAGTTTCTAAGTGATGGGTTTGAACGAGACTCATTATTTCTTTCCTGACTTTCGTGGGGATGAAGCAATTCGGGCTGCGGAGAAAATGATCGCGACAACGATCAAAATGGTTGCTGCGGCACCCCAGGCCCTGGCAATTGAGCCATCGGTGCCGAATGAAAGATTCAAGAATAGATAGGTTGGAAGCGAGGCAACACCCCCGTCAAACATGTTTAGGTTGGTGACATTGTTCGTAAAAATAGTTAGTAGAAGTGGAGCAGTTTCACCAATAATGCGGGCGATGCCCAGCAACACAGCTGTGATAATTCCTGACTTAGCAGCAGGCAGGGTCACCATTAGGAATGCACGCCAAGACGGAGCTCCTAAAGCCAAGGCTCCATTTCGAAGTTCTTTGGGCACCAGTCGCAAAGCTTCTTCACTGACACGGGCCACTGTTGGCAGCATTAGTGGAACCAGAGCCAGAGATCCTGCATAGCCCGCATAGGAAGATACTCCCGTGGCGATAAACATGGCATAAATAAATAAGCCCGCCACAACAGATGGCAAGCCACTCATTGCCTGCAGCAAGGTTCTTATTAGACCACGACTCTTTCCCTGTGTCTCAGTGATGTAGACCGCGGTCGCAATTCCTAGTGGCACAGTGATAGCCGTTGTAAATGTAACGATCATCAATGTTCCAACCAGAGCATGGCCTAATCCGCCATAACTAAGGTCCGTGGTGGGGCCCACATAACGATTGTTTTGGTAGAAGAAATGGGGACTCAACGCCTGAAAACCGGTTGCAAAGACAGACACCACCACACTCAGCAGCATCACCAAGACAAAAGCTGTTAGGAAGAGAGTCACGACCACTAAAAGGCCGTCAGGAATGCCTCGTTTGCCGAACCCAACAAAACCTGCGTAGGCCCCGCCTAAAAGTTGGAGCGGAAGGAAAACTGCATATAAAACAACTATGAAATTGAGCCCTGAAACAAGCCAGAAACAAAGGGCAAAAACAAGTGGAAATGTAGACGCGATGATCATCGCGGTCTTAAGCTTCGAGTCAATTTTCGACCATGGTCGGGCATCACGTGGACGGGAAAGCATCTCAATCGTCATGCTTGCCTCCACGGTTGAGCCTTCACGACAATCCAAGAGGCAATCGCGTTCACAATCAATGTCACGACAAACAGCACGACGCCGGCCGCCATTAGAGCGGCGAGCTCCGCCTCTGTCGCCTCGGCGAATTTAGCTAAAACGAGCGAAGCAACATTGCCACCCTCCGGCATAAGAATCATTCCCCAGTTGAATCGATCGTAAACAAGGTTTAAGACAAAGTAGATAGCTACTGTTTCGCCCATTGCGCGTCCGAGCGCGAGCAAGGTTCCTCCAACGATTCCAGATGCTGAGGTTGGCAGAATTACTTTTCTAAAAGTTGATTCCGCGTTACCGCCCAGAGCTTGAGCTGCGCGTATAACCTCCTGATCCATCTGACTAAAGATTTCACGTGTGACTGAGGCGATGATGGGGACAATCATGATGGCCAACACTAGGGACGCAATGAATGGAGAGTTCGCAAAGGTACCTGCGTCATGGCTGAAGATTGGAATCCAGCCAAAAAGGCTGTTTAGAATAGCGGACCACTCCACCGCGATTGGAACGAACGAGAGCAAGCCCCACAGCCCAATGACCACAGAAGGAATCGCAGCTAGGAAGTCAACGAGTATCACGGCAGCTTTTCCGATGGACTTTGGGGCGATGAAAACTATGAAGTAAGCAATGGAGATTGCCATCGGCACCGCAATTGTGGTCGCCATGGCAGCAATCAAAAGGGTCCCGTAAAGTTGCGGGCCTAGCCTCAGGATGGGCGGGTCGACTGAAGTGTCCCAGCCAGTTCCAAAAACAAATGGAAAGACGCCTTGCTCTTCAAATGCCGGCCATGCTCGCTGCATCAAAAAGAAAAGAATTAACAAAATTATGACAATTGCCGAATACGCTGCCGTTGACGCGATCCTGAAAAATACCTTGTCTGCCCTTCTAAACGGCCTTAGTTGCAGGTCCCGTCTAGTTGGCGAGGAAGGACTGGTCATGGCCAAATCCTGTTATAAGCAGGTAAAAATCAGGTCTTTTTGAAGTTAACGAAAGATGAACGACTAGTTTCCGAACGGTATTCCGGTCCAAATCTGATTCATTCGGATCAGCATTATCGCAATAGTTAGGCTCGCGAATCCCATAACCACGGTTGACCACCTGGATTGTTCAGCCAGGGCCCAAATAACTGCAGCTGGGGGAATAAGCAAGGCCACGAGTAGATAACCGAAGAATTCGACTGTGCTGACCTGGGCTTGCGCTCCTGCGAGAACTATTCCGGTGCTCACAGCCAGCTGTACAAAAAGACTCAACTCGACGCAGAAAAAAACGATAATCAAATTACCCCGCGGCTTTAGGCCACCAATGCCGGCAACAACGAGCACCGACCCTATCAAAATCGAAAGAATCAGAATTACAAAATAGAGCCACTCAACCAACGAAAGCCTCCGGAAAAACAGTGATTGAACGGTAGCTCTTGGCAACTGGCTCAAGAATGGCAAGAAGCTTTCCCTCAAAGCTGGCCGCTAGGTTTCCATCATTTTCCAAAGTTAAACGCTTGCCGTGAACAATGTCTTGGGCTTGTGATGATGATAGTTCAACAACCGGAAACAACTTTCGCGCTACGTCAAGCAATGGCTTGAAATCACCAACACTTTCTATGGAGGTGGCATCGGCAATCGAAAACTCACCTATTCGAGTTCTTCTCAAAGCTCTCAGGTGGCCTCCGACTCCTAGTGCCGTACCTAAGTCTCTGGCGAGAGCTCGAATGTAAGTGCCTGAACTGCAGTCGACCGTTACACCAAATTCCACAAAATCCCCGACCATCCTCAGCTCAGAGGTTGGTTGAAAGTGATACACCTCGACACTTCTTGCAGGAATCACTACCTCTTCACCGGCTCGAGCGAGGTCGTAGGCCCGCTTCCCCTGAATTTTTATGGCACTCACGCTCGATGGAACCTGCTGAATGCTGCCGGTGAGATTCTTTATTTCTTCCTTTATTTGCTCCATTGAAACTGATTTAGCAGATGCCTCTGAAACAACATCCCCCTCGAGATCATCGGTTGTGGTGGCCTGACCAAGTCGAATGGTGGCTAGGTATTGCTTGTCGAGACCAAACAGGTGATGCAAAAGCTTGGTGCCCGAACCGATTCCCATCACCAAAAGTCCCGAAGCAAAAGGATCAAGCGTTCCGGCATGGCCAATTTTCTTTTCAGACAATTTCTTTCTCAGCTGGGCCACGACATCGTGAGAAGTCATCCCAGTGGGCTTATCAATCAGCACCACTCCACTTGGCAATTAGTCGTCCTGCGACTTTGGTTTGATGTAGGGATCAGGGTCGCCAGCAGGTTTCGCTTTTTTGGCAATCTCTTCCACTTCAGCATCTCTGCGCTTAGCTTCGGCCAAGAGCTCTGCCAACGCTCCGGCTGTTGCAGGAATTTCGTCCCTAATTAGTTCGATTGTTGGTGTGATGCGAATACCCAGGCGGTGGCCAATCTCGCCGCGCAACCTACCGCGATTGCGTTCAAGTGCCTCGAGAGTGCGCTGCTGCTCTTCATCGCTGCCGTAGACAGTGAAATAAATCCTGGCGTGAGACAAATCTGGAGTGACTCGAGCATCAGTAAAAGTGACAAAGCCAATGTCCGGATCTTTAACACCGCGCTCGAGTGCCTCTGCGGCAAGCACTTTGATTCGCTCCCCCAGTCGGCGAGCTCTATCGTGATCGACCACTAGACCCTCGGCTTCTCCACCATTTCATAGGTTTCAATTTCGTCGCCAACCTGGACATCATTGAAGTCTCCTAGGCCAATTCCACACTCGTAATCGGTCTTTACTTCACTGACATCGTCCTTGAATCTTCTTAGTGACTCGACCTTTAGACCCTCTTTGACTACAGCGCCATCTCGAATAACTCGAGCAAGTGCGTTTCGCTTAATTACGCCGCTTCGAACATAAGAACCAGAGATTGTGCCGAATTTGGATGAGCGGAAGATTTCTCGAATTTCCGCAGAACCCATTTGCTTCTCTTCAAACTCTGGCTTGAGCATGCCCTTGAGGGACTTTTCAATGTCCTCCAGAGCGTTGTAAATGACGCTGTAGTAGCGAATGTCAACGCCTTCGCGATCTGCCCGCTCTCTTGCTTTGTTATCAGGTCGAACGTTGAATCCAATGATGACCGCAGCATCCACCGTTGCAAGGTTGACGTCAGACTCGGTAATCGCTCCGACACCACGATGAATGATACGTAGCTGAACGCTGGCATCAACATCAATCTTTAGTAACGCATCCTCTAGCGCTTCAACAGCACCTGAAACGTCACCCTTAATAATTAGGTTTAGGGACTCAACCTTGCCCTCTTCGAGAGCCTTGGTGAAGTCTTCCAGCGACATCTTCTTGCGAGTTCTAGCGAGTAGAGCATTTCGATCCGCTGCCTCACGCTTCTCAGCAATTTGCCGTGCCTGGCGTTCATCCTCAGCGACTACGAACTTATCGCCAGCTCGAGGAACGGACTGTAATCCCAAAACCTGAACCGGTCTGGAGGGGCCTGCCTCTGAAACAGGTGTACCGTTCTCATCAAACATCGCTCGAACACGACCGTGCGAAGAACCTGCGACAATCGCATCTCCCACTCGAAGAGTTCCAGATTGAATCAGCACCGTAGCAACCGCGCCACGACCCTTATCTAGGTTTGCCTCAATGGCAACTCCGCGCGCAGCTCGATCTGGATTCGCTCTTAGGTCAAGCGCAGCATCTGCTGTCAACAGCACTGCATCTACCAGCTTGTCAAGACCTACGCCCTTCAGCGCTGAGACGTCGACAAACATCACATCGCCACCATATTCTTCAGCCACCAAACCAAACTCAGTTAGTTGCTGGCGAATCTTGGCTGGGTTTGCCCCCTCTTTGTCCACCTTGTTGACCGCTACCACGATTGGAACTTGTGCGGCTTGAGCGTGGTTTAGGGCCTCGATGGTCTGAGGCATGACGCCATCATCAGCTGCCACCACCAGAATTGCAATGTCCGTAACCTGTGTACCACGAGCACGCATTGCGGTGAAAGCTTCGTGACCTGGGGTATCGATGAATGTGACAGCGCGATCCACGCCTTCATGCTGGGCGTGTACCTGGTAGGCACCAATGTGCTGTGTAATTCCACCCGCTTCACCCGCAACCACGTTTGAGTTTCTGATCGAATCCAGCAGCTTTGTCTTTCCGTGATCAACGTGACCCATCACCGTGACAACTGGTGGTCTGGGCTGCAGTAGTTCCTCGTCTTCGTCCTCAAGCTCAGTAGAGATGTTTAATCCAAAGCCTTCGAATAGCTCTCGCTCTTCGTCTTCTGGCGAGACAACCTCGACCTTGTAACCCAGTTCTTCACCAAGAATCTGGAAGGTATCTTCATCCAGCGATGCCGTAGCGGTTGCCATCTGGCCTAAATGGAACAAAACCGTAATTAGCTGTCCAGAATTTGCGCCAATCTTGTCTGCGAAATCTTGAATGGATGCACCGCGACGAAGACGAATAACCGTTGTTCCGTCTCCGCGTGGAACAACTGCACCACCTAATGATGGTGCCTCTCTTAATTCAAACTCTTCCTTCTTTACGCGCTTGGATTTGCGAGACTTACTCTTTGATCCGCCCTTACCAAACGCACCGGCTGTTCCCGCTCCTCGACCACCGCGACCACCGGGTCCCGGTCTTGACGGAGGGAAAGCGCCTTTTCCAGCTGGTGGAAAAATCGACGGTCCGCCCGCACCCGTTCTTTGCGGAGGTCTTGGTCCTCGAGGTGCTCCGGTTTGTGGTCGTCCTCCAGCGCGATCAGGTCGTTGACCCTGTGGTCTTGGTCGAGACATACCCTGCGCAGATGAAAATGGATTGTTGCCCGGTCTTGCCATCGGTCGAGGAATTCCCATGCCTTGAGCAGAGGCAAATGGATTATTGCCAGGTCTTGGAATTCCAGTTAGTGGATTTTGTGTTGCAGCGGGAGCTGCCACAGGCTTCTCAACCTTGGGTTCAGGTTTGGCGGCCTCAGCCGGAGTCTCCACTTCAACCGTTTCTTTGGTTTTTGCCTTGGTTGTCTTGGCAGGAGTTTTTTTAGGTGCAGGTTTTTCAGCATTTGGAAAGGCAGCTCGCAACTTGGCAGCGACTGGTGGAGCAATGGTGGAAGATCCACCTTTTACATACTCACCGAGTTCTTCCAGCTTGGCGAGCGCGACCTTAGTGTCGATACCAAGCTCTTTGGCTATGTCATATACGCGTGGAAGCGCCAATTACTTTCTCCTGTCCGGGGCCGACCCCAAACAGGGCAGGCCTTACTGCTGAGCGGAACTCATTTCGAGCTACTCATTTGTTGTTTCTCATGTCTTCTGCCTGCATTCGTTTTCCGCATAGCGGTGAAAGGCAAGTCTAGGACCTTGCGGCCGAAAAGGCTATTCCTCCAAGGAGCTATCTGGCTGAATGTCTATCTTGGCACCGGTGAGTTTGGCGGCCAGTCGGGCGTTTTGACCCTCTTTGCCAATTGCCAGTGATAGCTGGAAGTCAGGCACTAGAACTCGGACAGCTCGCTGTGCTGGGTCAATCACAAAGGAAGAGGAGACCTTGGCAGGCGAAAGGGCGTGAGCGACGTATTCGGCCAAGTTCTCTGAGAAATCAACAACATCTATCTTCTCTTCGTTGAGCTCTGCACTCACTGCTCGAACTCTTTGACCGAGCTCACCGATACAAGCTCCTTTGGCATTGATGGAAGGATCCTTCGAACGAACGGAAATTTTGGTCCTGTGACCCGCCTCCCGCGCAACAGATGCGATTTCGACCAAGCCAGACGCTACCTCAGGAACTTCCAGAGCAAATAACTTGCGAATCAAATTCGGATGCGTTCTTGAAACGGTAATCATTGGGCCACGCAATCCACGTTGCACTTGCGTAATGTAAATCCGAAGGCGTCGACCATGCGAATAATCCTCCCCCGGTACTTGCTCCTCAGGTGGCATTTGGGCTTCAATCGAGCCTAGGTTTACGTAAACCATGTACGGTTTTGAACCTTGCTGAATCTGACCAGAAACTATGTCGCCCTCTTTGCCTTTGAATTCTCCGAGCAATCCCTCGTCGGAAAGTTCACGCATGCGTTGAGCAATCACTTGCTTAGCCGCGTAGGCTGCAACTCGACCAAAGCCCTCCGGCGTTACTTCCTTTTCGCCAACCTTTTCACCATTTTCATCAAGAACTGGAGCGTAGATACTGACATGACCGGTTTTGCGATCTAGTTCTGCGCGAGGACCTTTGGTTTGATCGGAAATGTGCTTGTAGTAAGCAGCAAGAATTGCCTGCTCAATGATTACAACGAGCTCATCGAAAGGGATTTCTTTTTCGCGCTCGAGCAGTCGAAGGACACTTAGATCGATATCCATCACTGCCTCTATTTCATTATTTGCGCGTTATTTCCGCTAGAGCAGATTCTAGCTTCAGATTCCTTCGCTCGCCGCTAGCTCTTTCCCATAGCTCAACCTCGCCCTGCTCAATGCCCCTGCCGCAGACAATCACCCAAGGCATTCCAAGCAGTTCGGCATCAGCAAACTTCACTCCAGGCGAAGCCTTCCGGTCATCCAAAATTACGTCTAGCCCCAGAGCCTCGGCTTCCGCCGCTAGCTTCTCTGCCGCTTCAAAGATGCTGTCTTCCTTGCCGGCTGCCACGATGTGCAGCTGGGCGGGAGCAACCGCCTCAGGCCAGATTAATCCCTTTTCATCGTGGGATTGTTCTGCGATAACAGCGACCAGCCTTGTCACACCGATGCCATAACTTCCCATGGTCACCGTGACCAGCTTGCCGTTTTCATCCAAAACCTTGAGATCCAGAGCCTCCGCATACTTTCTTCCAAGCTGAAACACGTGACCAATTTCAATACCTCGAGCAAGTTCCAAGGGGCCTGAACCATCTGGTGCTGGATCGCCTGCTTTGATTTCGGCAATGTCAGCAATGCCATCGGCAGCAAAATCTCTGCCATAGGTTAGGTGCCAAATATGTTTTTCGCTTTCGTTGGCCCCAGTAATCCAGGCTGTTCCCTTAGCAATTCTTGGATCAACAAAATAAGGAATCTTGCTCTCGGCTTTTTCTCCTAGAAACTGTTTACCCGCTTTGGTGGGTCCGATGTAGCCCTTGACAAGCTGCGGATACTTAGAAAAATCACTTTCGGTTGCTTGCTCAACTTCCTCGGGAGCAAACCAGGCTTCTGCACGTTTGCCGTCAACTTCCCTATCGCCAGGGATGCCCACTACTACCAGCCTTCGTTTACCCTCTGGAGAGGTTAGGGCGAGGACGACATTCTTAAGTGTGTCGGATGCGCTCCAGGCAGCGCCGCTGCGCGGGTGGTTGGCATTTGAATAATCAACCAGCGTCTGAATGGTTGGGGTGTTGGGTGATGAATGCACCTGTGCAGCGGGGTGATTGGAACCATCCACATCCGCAGCGGGAGCAAACTTAACAGCTTCAACATTCGCTGCAAAACCATTAGGTGATCGCACGAAAGTGTCCTCACCGATTTCTGCTGGACAAAGGAATTCCTCGGACTTAGAGCCGCCCATAGCGCCAGCATCGGCTTTGACTATGACGTAGTCGAGGCCGAGCCGGTTAAAGATGCGCTCATAGGCATCCCGCTGCGCTTGGTAGCTTTTGGACAGCCCCTCGTCATCGACATCAAAACTGTAGGCATCCTTCATGACAAATTCTCGGCCGCGCAATAGTCCAGCGCGAGGCCTTGCCTCATCGCGATACTTAATCTGAATTTGATAAATGGAGAGCGGAAGATCTTTATAAGAGGTGTACAGGTCTTTCACCAGCAGGGTAAAGACTTCCTCGTGGGTTGGCGCCAGTAGGTAGTCAGCTTCTTTTCGATCTTTGAGCCTAAAAATATTGTCGCCGTATTCATCCCAGCGGCCCGTGGCTTCATAGGGTTCTTTTGGCAAAAGAGCAGGGAAGTGAACTTCTTGCGAGCCGGCGGCCGCCATTTCTTCTCGAACAATTTGCTCGATTCGATTTTTGACCATCAGGCCAAGTGGCAACCAGGCAAAAATCCCAGGTCCGTTTCTACGAATGTAGCCAGCTCGAACCAACAACTTGTGACTGTCGACCTCTGCGTCGGCAGGATCCTCGCGCAAGGTTCTCAGGAAAAGATTGCTCAGTCGTATTGGCATGAGCACAATGTTAGCTAGTTACCGACAGTTACCTGTGCTGTACCGACCTCAGAAGGCGGCATTTCCGCTGCAATTCGGTTAGCTTCCTCGATCAGGGTCTTCACGATTTCACTCTCGGGGACGGTTTTAATGACCTCGCCCTTCACGAATATTTGACCTTTGCCATTACCCGAGGCGACTCCCAGGTCCGCTTCCCGAGCTTCACCTGGGCCGTTGACAACACAGCCCATTACGGCCACTCGAATTGGGACTGTCAGGTGCTGCAAGCCCTCGGTCACTTGGTTGGCGAGAGTGTAAACGTCAACCTGTGCTCTGCCACAACTTGGGCAGGAAACAATTTCCAACTTTCGAGGCCGAAGGTTCAAGCTTTCTAAAATTTGAGATCCGACCTTAACTTCTTCTACTGGAGGCGCGGAGAGCGAGACCCGGATTGTGTCGCCAATGCCCTTGCTCAGCAGAGCTCCAAAGGCAACCGAGGACTTAATGGTTCCCTGGAATGCCGGACCGGCCTCAGTGACTCCGAGGTGAAGCGGCCAATCGCCGCGCTCTGACAGCATCTCGTAAGCACGCACCATCACAACCGGATCATTGTGCTTGACGGAAATCTTGAAATCGTGAAAATCATGCTCTTCAAATAGCGAAGCTTCCCAAACGGCTGACTCAACTAGCGCCTCGGCCGTTGCCTTGCCGTATTTTTCCAGCAGGCGGGGATCGAGCGACCCAGCATTGACACCGATGCGCAGAGATATACCTGCGTCCTTAGCAGCCTTTGCAATGTCTTTAACCTGGTCATCAAACTTCTTTATGTTGCCCGGGTTCACACGCACCGCACCGCAACCTGCCTCGATTGCCTGGAAGACATATCTCGGCTGAAAGTGGATGTCTGCAATTACCGGAATCTGGCTGCGCTTGGCAATTATTCTCAAAACATCTGCATCATCTTGCGATGGAACTGCCACACGAACAATATCGCAACCACTTGCCGTAAGCTCCGCAATCTGTTGCAGGGTGGCATTGATATCGGTTGTAGGCGTGGTGGTCATCGACTGAACAGAAATCGGAGCATCGCCGCCAACTGGAACTTTTCCAACCATGATTTGCCGAGTCTTGCGTCGAGGAGCAAGCGTTGGCGGTGGTGACTTTGGTAGGCCGAGGTTTACTGCGGGCACAAAATTCCCTTCATTACTGCTACCGATTTAACCACCTGCTAGCGCGAAATCTTCCTAGCCAAGGGTTATCGGATTCACCAAATCAGCCAAAATCAGCAAAAGTCCCGTGAAAATCAGAACCAGCCAGACAAAGTAGGCCAACGGTAAAGTCTTCGCAGTATCGATTGGGCCAGGATCAACCCCTCTTACTGCCCTCACAAATCTGCGCTTAGCACCTTCGTATATGGCACCAACCACGTGGCCACCATCCAGCGGCAGCAGTGGAACCAGGTTGAATACGAAGAGAACTAAATTCAAAGATCCCAACAACAGCAGCAAAGATGCCAGCTTGGCATCTACTCCGATGTCTGCCGCAGTCAACTCACCAGCCAATTGACCTACTCCAACAATTGACACAGCACCATTTGGATCACGCTCTGCGAGTCCAAGTGTGCTTAGCGTGACCTGGTAAACCTGCTGCGGTAATTCAACAATAAAGCCAGCCATCGAAACCATCGAAGCTCCTGCAAAACTCAGTGATTGATCTATTGGCAGGGGCTGCGTAACGCCTTGTAAGCGAATTCCTAAAACCGGTGTCAGTTGAGTAATCGGAATGCCTTGCTGGTCTAGTTGCAGATTGCCCAACGAGTCATAGACTGCGCGCTCCATAAAAAGCGGTTCGATTGTGAGTTGTCGATTTGTGCCATCTCGCAAAACTGTCAGCTCACTTATTTTTCGACCATCGAGCAATTTGGTAACTTCGGTCCAATTTGAAACGTTCTGTCCATTAACCGCAGTGACCTGATCGCCTGACTTCAACCCCGCCGCACTGGCTGGCGTGGCGGGAGCTCCGTCCTCGCAGTTACCGCTCGCATCCTGTTCTAAGCACTGGTAGACCTCATCTACGGTGAGTGAGTTCTGTAGGGTTCCAATGCCAGACATGGAAATCAAAATGAGCAATACCCCCAACAGAAGGTTCATGACTGGACCACCCAGCATGATTGCCATTTTTTTGGGTGCACTCAGCTGATAAAACTTACGGCTTTCATCCGCCTCTTCCTGTGACTCAATCTCTTTTCGAGCGTCGTTTATCCAATTGGCGAAAAGTCCCTTGTACTGCTTTCTGGCAGGCGGATACATTCCTGCCATGAGAATGTAGCCGCCGAGCGGAAAAGCCTTAACGCCAAATTCGGTTTCACCTCGCATTCTCGAAAAAAGAGTGGGTCCAAAACCAACCATGAATTGACGCACCTGAACACCAAATCGCCTAGCCGGCAGGTAGTGACCCAATTCGTGCAAACCGACCGAGAGGGCGATGCCGACTAGGAAAATCAAGATTCCCAGGATGTATAAAAATGCGTCCAGCACCCCTCTAGGCTACCCGCCTTAGCCTGCAAGCTTGCTAGGAGTTAGGCATGGCTGTATGTAAAGCCAGTGCCATGTATCTAGACTTATTGCATGAGCCTTGAACAAAAAAGACAAATCGTAACCGCTATCCCAGGTCCCAAATCGCTTGCATTGCAGCAGAGAAGATCAGAAGTGATATCCGCGGGTGTAGGAACGATGCTGGCTGCCTTCATCGATGAAGCACACGGTGCGATATTGAGAGATGTCGATGGCAATCAATTCATTGACTTTGGCTCGGGCATTGGCGTTGTGACTATTGGTCACACGAACCCTGGTGTGGTTGAAGCGGTTTCCAGGCAAGTCAGCAAGCTCACTCACACTTTATTTACTGTCACCCCATACGAGCCATACGTTCGTGCTGGTGAGATTCTGACTTCGCATGCTCCTGGCAACTTTAAGAAAAAGGCTGCCTTCTTCAATTCCGGAGCCGAGGCTGTTGAGAACGCCGTGAAAATTGCCAGAAAAGCAACAGGCCGAACTGAAATTGCAGTTTTTGACCACGCCTACCACGGTCGAACCAACCTGACCATGTCGATGAATTTTAAAGTTCACCCCTATGGCACCGGCTTTGGACCGCTTGCCGGAAGTGTTCACCACGCACCGATGAGCTACCCATTCCGCGACACAGCAGGAATGACTGGACCGGAGGCGGCTACGCGTGCCATCACCTACCTCGAGAAGCGAGTGGGGGCAGGACAGATTGCAGCACTATTTATTGAACCAGTGCAGGGTGAGGGTGGCTTCATAGTTCCCGCGCCTGGTTTCTTGAAGACTTTGCAGGATTGGACCCGCGCTAATGGAATTGTGCTCGTGGCGGATGAGGTTCAATCTGGCATGGCCCGAACCGGCAAATGGTTTGCAAGTGAGTGGGAAGAAGGTTTTGAGCCTGATCTGATCACCGTTGCTAAAGGAATTGCTGGTGGTCTGCCACTTTCAGGAGTAGTTGGAAGAGCCGAAATCATGGACGCAGCGCATGCCGGCGGATTAGGTGGAACCTTCGGTGGCTCCCCAACTGCAGTAGCAGCTGGAGTCGCCGTTATGGAGCAATACGAAAGCGGCAATTGGTTCAATCGCGCTCTGGAAATCGGAGAAATTATTTCGGGTCGCCTAAATGCCATGAAGAATAACTATCCAGTAATTGGCGACGTTCGTGGTCGCGGCGCCATGCAGGCAATTGAATTGGTGGAGCCTGGAACCAAGAATCCAAATCCATCGGCGACGGAAGCTTTGCTCAAGCACTGCCACCAAAACGCAGTTTTGGTGCTAAACGCAGGTACCTATAACAATGTCTTGCGATTCCTTCCGCCCCTTGCAATTACTGATGAATTGATCCACGACGCGCTGGATGTTTTGGCTGCCGGTTTGGCAAAGCTATAAAAATCATTTAGGGTGTAAGCAGAGCCCGAAAAACGGGCTCTTGTTGGTTTATAAGTGATCAAGGGTGATTCATGTCTTCCGCGTACTCAAATCGCGAAAAACTCAAAGATTTAATGCGATTGGAGATAAATAGATACATTTCCACTCACCCAAAATCTCGTGAGGCCCACGAGCGGGCAATGCCGGGACTGGTTGATGGCGTTCCGATGATTTGGATGAGTAAGTGGCCCGGCCCATTTCCGCTGTATGTGAGTAAGGCCAAAGGTTCGCGCTTCACAGATTTTGACGGCATGGAGTACTCAGACTTTTGCCTTGGTGATACCGGATCAATGTGTGGGCACGCACCTGATGCAACAGTCCGAGCGGTGCATAAACAGTCCGCACGAGGCTTTACTTTCATGCTGCCAACCGAAGATGCTCGAATAAACGGTGAGATCCTGAGGGAGCGTTTTGGCTTGCCGAAGTGGCAATTCACGCTCAGTGCAACTGATGCCAATCGTCACCTCTTGCGCTACTCCAGGCACGTCACCGGAAGACCAAAAATCGCGGTCCATGATTACTGCTACCACGGAACCGTGGATGAGACATTTGCCGTTATGGACGATGAGGGCAAGACTGTCCCCCGCCGAGACAACGTTGGTATGCCAATTGCCTTGGATAAAACCACGGTTGTGATTCCGTTCAATGATCTCAAGGCAGCCGAGAAGGCTTTCGCCACCGGTGAGGTGGCGGCAATGCTCATGGAACCTGCGCTAACCAATATTGGAATTGTCCTACCGAAACCCGGCTACCTGCAGGGCATGCAGGAGTTGTGCAAGAAGTATGGCGTCATTTGGATTTTGGACGAGACCCACACAATCTCCGCTGGCCCAGGTGGAATGACAGCAAATGAGGATTTGCAGCCTGATGCGATTGTTTTAGGAAAGACAATCGGCGGTGGGGTTGCGGTAGGCGCTTACGGCTTGACTGAGGAGCTAGCGTTGCGAATCTTTTCTTCGATGCGTCTAGAAAGCATTGATGTTGGTGGAGTCGGTGGAACTTTGGCCGGCAACGCTTTGTCTATGGCTGCCGTCAGAGCAACTTTGTCTAAAGTGCTAAAACCCAAAGCATTTGACCACATGATTGAACTGGCCAAAAAGTGGGAAAAAAATGTTCAATCAGTTATTGATGAATACAAGCTTCCGTGGCAGGTGTCGAGGATTGGTGCCCGCGGTGAGTACAGTTTCCGCGCGACTCCCCCGCTGACCGGTAGAGAGGCTTCCGATGATGACGACTTTGATCTTCAGCAATACCTACAGCTGCATGCCATAAACCGTGGTGTCTTGATGACGCCTTTCCATAACATGGCTCTAATGAGCCCTGAGACTTCCGAGCGTGATCTAAAACGGCACGATAAGCACTTCAGAGAAGCGGTTCACTCACTTTTTGGCTAGTTTGCGCTGGCGTATCGAAGAGCGAACTTGAACCGTCACGACAATTGCAATGGCAACGATGAATACCATTGAGCCAATCACATTCGCCTCAGCTGGAATTCCTCTAGCCGCAGCCGTATAGACAAACTTCGGAAAAGTGTCGATGGAGCCGGAGTTGAACTGAGTAATGATGAAATCGTCAAAACTCAAAGCGAAAGCCAACATGGCAGCAGCCAAGATTCCAGGAAGCAAGAGTGGGAAAGTAATTTTCATAAAGACCTGGGCCGGGTTGGCATAGAGGTCGCGACCGGCTTCTTCCAAAGCTGGATCGAGAGTGGCAACTCGCGCCTTGACGGTAACGACCACAAAGCTGAGGGTAAACATCGTGTGGGCGATTATTACTGTGAGCATTCCTTTAGGCCAGCCGAAGTCAAGAAACTGTGCTGCAAGACCTGCACCCATTACCACTTCTGGGGTTGCCAGAGGTAAAAAGAGCAAAAGGTTAGTTGCTGAGCGAAACTTGAACTTGTAGCGGACAAGTGCAATAGCAATCATCGTTCCCAAGATTGTGGCAATCAATGTTGCTGAAACTGCAATTATCAAAGAGTTTGCAAATGCATCACAAACTTCCTGTTGGCTGCATACATCTAGCCAGTTATCCCAGGTAAAACCGCGCCAAATAATGTTGGATTTGATGGAGTCGTTAAATGAAAAAATAAATGTGTAGGCAATAGGAATACCTAGAAACAAGAAGGTCAAAAAAACGTATGTCGGCAAAAGGTACTTTCCCAATGAGAACTTCATAGGAGATCTTCCGTTCCGCTGCGTCGCACGTATGCCGAGACCAGAATCACAATTGCTGCCATCAGCATTACGGAGAGTGCCGACGCAGTTGGGTAATCCTGGATTCTCAGGAAGTTCGCTTCCACCACGTTTCCAATCATTGCCGTATCAGGCCCACCGAGAAAGTCACGACTAGCAACTACATAGTCTCCGCTAATGGGAATGAACGTGAGTAATGTGCCAGAAATAACGCCCGGTAGCGACAGCGGGAAAGTTATTTTCCTAAAAGTGGTAAATGGATTGGCGTATAGATCACCACTTGCCTCAAGTAAACGAATGTCTAAGCGATCCAAATTGGAAAAAATAGGCAAAGTCATAAATGGGATGAAGTTGTAAACCAAGCCGAAGATAACGGCGAAGTCAGTGCCAATGATGTAGCTGTCAGCACCAAAAATACCGAAGGACTTCAGCGTATTTACTATCCATGAATCGTTAGAAAAGATTTGCTTCCATGCAAATGTGCGAAGAAGCATTGAAATAAAGAATGGTGCAATTACCAACGTTAGTAAAAGGCCCTTCAAAAGGGGCTTGTTGCGAGCTTTCACCGCTATGAAATAGGCAATTGGGTAACTAATTAGCAGCGCAATGATTGTCGCTACCAGAGCAAAGCTAAAGGACCGAATTATCTGAGGAAGATACTGCTCGATTGCGTACAGATAGTTTCCGAATTCAACGCCAAAGTCATATCTACCAATATCGCCCGTAGCGCTCGGGACCTTTAGAGATGTAACAATTAGCGAAACAAGAGGGGTTAAGAAAAATAGCCCAAGGTATGCAATTCCAGGCAGCAGCAGGAGCAGGGCAACTCGTCCTGCCTTTTTTGGAGCCTGTTGCTTGGCAGGCGCTGATCCACCTAGCGCAACAAAGGCCATCAGATTTCTTCCGTGCCAGAGGGTAGGTCGGCCAAGCCAAAGCTGTGCTCCACCTGCCAGCTGACCCAAACTTGTGCTCCAAGTTCAACCACAGGTGACTTCCCAACGTTTTGCGCGAACACTATTACGTCACCAATTTCTGGAATCTCAATCAGGTACTGATTTGAAACACCGGTGAAGCGAATGTCGGAAATCTCACCTGGACCAAGGACATTGGTTGTCGAATTTGCCTCTGGTTTGCTCGAGTGGAATTGTGTCTTTTCAGGGCGAACACCGATGGCAATCTTGCCTGTGGTTTTTTCAGATCTGGCAGTTGGCGCGGTTATCTTGTTGCCTTTAAAATTTATTGAAACTGATTCAGAATTTGTTTCTGCAACCTCGCCTACGAATATGTTTGACTGGCCTAGAAACTTGGCAACAAACGCCGTCTTGGGGCGATCATAGAGTTTTTCAGGCGCACCCATCTGCTCTATCTGGCCCTTGTTCATAACTGCCACGATGTCCGCCATGTCCATGGCTTCCTCTTGGTCGTGCGTGACGTGCAAAAAGGTCAGACCGATGTCCATTTGGATGTACTTAAGCTCAATTTGCATCTGTCGGCGCAGCTTGAGATCCAAGGCTCCGAGTGGCTCATCTAAGAGCAGCAGTGCCGGGCGATTTACCAGTGCACGAGCAAGCGCCACGCGCTGCTGCTGACCTCCAGAAAGCTGGGAAGGTCTGCGCTCAGCCATGTGGCCTAGTTCAACCATGTCCAGTGCAGCTTGGGCTTTCACGAGTGGATCGGATACTTTGCGCTGGCGGAGACCAAAAGCAACATTTTCAATCACGCTCATGTGTGGAAAGAGTGCGTAGTTTTGAAAGACCGTGTTGACCGGACGTTCATGGGGCTTTAGGTCAATGACGTCTTTTCCACCGATTAAAATTTGACCACTGGTTGGAGTCTCAAGACCAGCAATCATTCTCAGGGTAGTTGTCTTGCCGCAGCCTGAAGGACCAAGCAGTGCAAAAAATTGTCCAGCGGGTACCTTCAAATCAAGATTTTCAACTGCAACAAAGCCTGGGAATTCTTTCCGAAGTCCTACCAGCTCGAGGTCCTTACCTCCGGCTCCGAAGTCGATTGACACTACGCGCCAAGCAGCAGGTTCTGCCAAGCAGAGGAAAAGCGCTGCTCCTCTTGTCCGGAAAGGGCACGGAACGCCTTACTCTTGGCAAGGGTCTCTGCGGTCGGGAAGATTAGTTGGCTCTCTGCAAGAGCGGGATCTATAGCAGCAGCGGCTTCCTGAGCACCAACGACTGGGGTGATGTAGTTCACCCAGACAGCAAGTTCGGCTGCGTTTACTGGATCGTAGTAGTAGTTGATTAGCTTCTCGACATTCTTCTTGTGAGTTGCTCCCATTGGGGTGACAAACCAGTCAGCCCAAAGTGTAACTCCGGAATCAGGGAAAATAAATCCAAACGGTTCTGGATTGTCTTCGGTGCCGGATTCAAAATTGATCAGAGTGATGTCACCGCTCCATGCAGTTGCAGCAATGATGTTGCCGGTGGTCAGGTCGTCCAGATAACTGTTTCCGCGAACGTTGTAAATCTGTCCGGCATCAATTTGCTGCTTGATGGCCTCAATTGCTGCCATGAAAGCATCTTCGGTCAGGCTGTCAGCAGAGGTAATGTCGATCCCCTGGCTCATCAAAACAAGTCCAACGCTGTCGCGCATTTCGGAAAGTAATCCGACTCGACCTTTGAGCTCGGCAGCCCATAGGTCTGCCATTGATCCAGGGGCATCCTTACCGGTGGCATCTTTATAGGCCTGCTTGTTATATCCGATACCAGCAAAACCCGCTTGCCAAGGAATGTTGTAAGTACGGTCTGGATCTTCAGGAGCTCCTAGGTAAGTTGGTGCGAGATTGGCAACTTTATTTGGCATGTTTGCATTGTCATACTGCTGCAAGTAACCCAGGTTTAGAAGTCGCTGCGCCATCCAACCAGTTGGACATGCAACGTCAGCACCAATGTCTTGACCAAGCTCAAGCTGGTCTTTTACCTTGGCATACCAAGTGTCATTGTCATCAATTTCAATTTTGTAATCAACTGTGATGCCTGATTGCTCTTGGAATCTCTGGAGAGTTGGGTAATTCCCGTTGTCGTCTTCATCCATGTAAGCGGGCCAGTTGTGCCAAACAAGTACAGGTTCTGAATCAGAAACGTCGGTAGCAGGGGTGAGTGCAGTCTCGGCGGGAGCACATGACGCAAGAGTCAAGGCAGCTGCTGTTCCACCGACGCCAGCGAGCGCCGCACGACGGGAGATCTGGGACTTACGAGCTAGGTCAATTAGCTCTCTGAGCATTGGGTCGCTTGGTAGCTCTCGCTTCTTCATTGCACTCTCCTATTTTCCATGGCACAAAGTTAGGGAAAGTTTCGCACACAATCCCGCCCTAGGGCCGCCTTGAAACCGAATTTTTACCTTTAGTCTCCGATGTAGTGCATCACGTGCTTGATACGGGTGTAGTCATCAAAGCCATAGGCAGACAGGTCCTTGCCATAGCCGGAGTGCTTGAAGCCTCCGTGAGGCATCTCGGCCGCCAGCGGGATGTGGGTGTTGATCCAGACCGCGCCGAAGTCGAGATGCTTGGCAAAGCGCATGGCACGGGTGTGGTTGTTGGTCCACACAGACGAGGCCAGGCCGTACTTGACGTCATTGGCCCAGGTCAGAGCTTGCTCATCTCCGCTAAAGCGCTGGACAGTCAGAACCGGACCAAAGATTTCATCTTGGATGTGCTCGTCAGTCTGCTTGAGTCCGGAGATAACTGTTGGCTCCAGGAAGTAGCCCTTACCTGAAAGCTGGTTTCCACCAGTTTCAATCTTGGCGTGAGCTGGAACGCGCTCGATGAAGCCCTTCACTCTCGCCAGCTGGTTTGAATTATTCACTGGACCAAACAAGATGTCCGAGTCCGAAGGCTTTCCAACTTTGGCGGAAGCTTTGACTTCGGCCAATAGCGCAGCCATGAATCTGTCATAGCCGGCATCTTCCACCAGTAGTCGGGTGGCGGCCGTGCAGTCTTGACCAGCATTAAAGAATCCAGCGGCAACGATTCCTGCGGCCGCTCTTTCCATGTCGGCATCCGCAAAAACTATTACCGGAGCCTTGCCACCCAGTTCAAGGTGAACTCGCTTGAGGTCTAAAGCGGCGGTTTTAGCAACTTCCATTCCTGCTCGAACCGAACCGGTAATGGAAACCATCTGAGGAATTCTGTTCTCCACCATCATGCGACCAGTATCGCGGTCACCTGTGATCACGTTGAAGACCCCTGGTGGCAGGAACTTGTTGGCAATTTCAGCCAGCAGCAAGGTTGAAACTGGCGTGGTGTCGGAAGGCTTGAGAACAATTGTGTTACCAGCTGCAATTGCTGGAGCAAATTTCCAAACTGCCATGTTCAGTGGGTAGTTCCAAGGTGTTACCTGCCCAATTACACCAATTGGTTCACGGCGAATTGATGAGGTGTGGTCTTTGGCATACTCAGCAGTTGCGCGACCTTCGAGATTGCGAGCGGCACCGGCAAAGAAACGAATCTGATCCACCGATGGAACCATCTCAAAATCAACCAGTGTGCCTCTTGGTTTACCGGTGTTTTCGCTCTCGAGATCAGCGGCTTCACCAGCACGCTTTTCAAGTTCATCGGCAATTCTGAAAAGAGCCAGCTGACGCTCACTTGGAGTTGTCTGGCTCCATTCCTTAAACGCTTCGTGGGCTACCTGGAAAGCGTTTTGAACATCTTCCGCACCAGATATCGGCGCATTTGCGTAAACCTCTTCGGTAGATGGATTGATTACATCGCTGTACTTGCCGGAGGCTGGATCAACGTACTTACCACCAACAAAATTCTGTAGCTTCTTGGCCACTATTACTCCTCATCGAGTTGCTTGGGAAGATGCTAAACCTCTGGGGGCTTATCGGCAAAATTAAGGGGAAATTCTGCTGAATTCGTAACTTATTGATAAAAAAACTGCGGATTTGGCGCCAGTTAGGCTTTTTGGCTGTGATACTCGACGTATGTCTCGCATGGACAGAGCCCGCCAGTCCCATTTGGATGAAGTCTCGAAGTTGATAATCGAGCAACTGCAGAAGGATGGTCGAAAATCCTATGCCGAAATCGGCAAGGTGGTTGGCCTGAGTGAGGCTGCCGTTCGTCAGAGAGTCCAAAAACTTACTGAAACCGGGGTTCTGCAGATTGTTGCGGTAACGGACCCACTAAAACTCGGATTCTCCCGGCAAGCCATGATTGGGATTCGATGCGTGGGCGACTCAACCCAGGTCGCTGATGCCATCTCCAAGATCCCCTCGGTTGACTACGTGGTGCTGACGGCTGGTAGTTTTGACATTATGGCGGAAGTTGTTTGTGAGAATGACGACCAACTGATTGAGCTACTGAACGATAAAATTAGGTCACTGCCCGGAGTTGTAAGCTCAGAGACTTTTGTTTATCTTCGTTTGCACAAGCAGTTCTACAACTGGGGAACCAGATAGAAAGTTACAAGTGATAATCAATGGCGATTTCAGAGAGCAAAAAGACCAACCCACTAACTAACCTGCTCAAACCACTGCTCAAGAAAGCCCCTGCCGAGCCCAAGCTCGCACTGTTGGAAGCGATGCAGGAGGGCAAAGTAGTCGGGGACAAAGAATGGCAGAAGTCAGGCAAGGAGCACAGCTGGCTCCACTTCACTCGCCACTCCCCCTTCAGCAAGGGCGACATGAACATTATTGTTCGTGGTGAGGGGCACTACATCTACGACTCCAAGGGAAACCAGTTGATTGATGGCCTGTCTGGACTTTTCACCTGCAACGCCGGACATGGCAGACCTGAATTAGCTGCGGCTGCCCAAAAGCAGATGTTAGAACTGGATTTCATGCCGCTTTGGTCCTACGGTCACCCGCGGGCAATTGAACTTGCCGAAAAGCTGCTGTCGATCGGCCCTGAGGGTATGAATCGAATTTTCTTCACAACAGGTGGAACAGAGGGTGTTGAGTCTGCCTGGAAGATTGCCAAGCAGTACTTCAAAATGACTGGCAAGCCACAGAAACACAAAGTAATTTCGCGCATGACGGCCTATCACGGCACAAGCCACGGAGCGCTATCCATTACCGGCATCCCAGCGTTCAAGCAAATGTTTGAGCCGTTGGTCCCATCTGCCTTCAGGGTGCCAAACACTAACTACTACCGTGCACCGCACGAGTTCGCTAACGAGGACGAATTTGGAATCTGGGCTGCTAATCGTTTAGAGGAAGCAATCTTGTTCGAAGGACCAGACACAGTGGCAGCGTTCTTTGTGGAACCGATTCAAAATGCCGGAGGTTGCTTCACCGCCCCCAAGGCGTATTTCAAACGAATTCGCGAGATCTGCACAAAATACGACGTGATCTTGGTAGCCGATGAAACTATCACTGGCTACGGAAGAACAGGTGAATGGTTTGGATCAATCCGCTATGACATTCAGCCGGACATGATGATTACAGCGAAGGCCATAACTTCTGGTGCGCAACCGCTAGGCGCGCTGTTCTTGAAAGAAAAGTTTTTTGAGCCTTTCAAGGATGGCACTTCTACCCTGGCTCACGGCTACACCTTCGGAGGCCACCCGGTTGCCTGTGCGGTAGCTTTGGCAAATCTAGAAATCTTTGAAAAAGAAAACTTGATAGATAGAGCAAGGACCAACTCTCCGATTTTCCGAAAGACCCTGGAAAAGCTCTACGATCTGCCAATCGTTGGTGATGTCCGCGGAGACGGTTACTTCTTCGCCGTGGAGATAGTGAAAGACAAGAAGACCAAGGAAACCCTCAGCAGAGCGGAATCCGAAAAACTACTAAGAGGTTTTTTGAACAACGCATTGCTGGAGGCTGGTATTTACTGTCGCGCCGATGATCGAGGCGACCCTGTGATCCAGTTGGCGCCACCGCTAACCTGCGGACCTAAGGAATTCGACCAGATAGAAGCAATCCTGCGCAAGGTTCTGATTGAAGCCTGGAAGAGACTAAACAGTTAGTTTGACAAACTATCGCTCGCTAAGTTTTTGGCATGACTCACTAACGGAGTCCCTAGAACCGCGAGTGGCTGGCGACCAACGCGAGTTTGATGTCGTTATTTTGGGCGCTGGCTTCACGGGGCTTTGGACCGGAATTTACCTTCTTCGCCAGCAGCCAAAGTTGCGAGTTGCGGTGCTGGAAAAAGAAATCGCAGGCTTTGGTGCCTCTGGCCGAAACGGTGGCTGGTGCTCCGCACTATTTCCATGGTCAAGTGAAAAGTTGGCTAAGGAGTTTGGCGTTGAGGCGGCACAGGCACTTCGGCGAGCGATGATCTCGACCGTAGATGAAGTGGGGCGAATTGCGGGCGAACTAGGGATTGATTGTGACTACCAAAAATCTGGCACCTATAGCCTGATTCGATCTGATGCGCAGCGACAGCGGGCTCTGGCGGAGATAGAACTGGCTCGAAAATTTGAAGTTGACCAGTTGCAACTTCGAGGCAGCGAATCTGCGCCCAGAGCGACCAAAAGCCAAGGGGCAGTATTCGACCCAGCCTGTGCAAGCATTCATCCGGCCAAGTTAGTTCGAGGTTTGGCCAATTCATTTATGGAATTGGGTGGCTACCTGTTTGAGGCAACCGAGGTAAAAAACTTCTCAGCCGGCAAAGTAGCCAGCAGTCGTGGAGAGTTTACTGCGGAGTATGTAGTTGATGCGCTGGAAGGTTATCGACCAAGCATTGAAGGACAAAAAAGAAGATCGCTTCCGCTTTACTCCTTGATGATTGTCACTGAACCAATCCCGGCCTCTGTGCTAGATGACTTGGGTTTGTTGCCAGGAGTTACATTCGCGGACTTCAGAAATCTAATTATCTATGGACAAAGAACTAAAGACAATCGGATTGCTTTTGGCGGACGCGGAGCGCCATACCATTTTGGTTCTCGAATCAAAGCTAGTTATGACATCGTTCCTAGAATCCACGAGCACCTCGAGCGCGAACTAAGAGAACTTTTCCCAACGCTTGGTGGCTACCGAATAACTCATCGTTGGGGTGGGGCGCTGGGTGTTACCAGAGACTGGATGGCCTCTGTGAGCTTAGATCCCGTGACCAAGTTGGCGCAGGCGGGCGGATACGTCGGAGATGGAGTTGGGACTTCCCACCTCGCTGGCAAGACTCTCGCTGATCTGATTCTGGGAAGAGACAGTGCCGAATCCAGGCTTTGTTTCGTCAACCATCGCTCTCCCAGCTGGGAAATTGAGCCGCTTCGGTTTTTTGCCGCCCGAGGGGCGATGCTTGCTGCTGGTTGGGCTGATCGGATCGAAGGAGCGACTGGAAGAAGTTCCGTCATTGCCCGGATTATTCGCTGGCTCACTGGAAAGTGATTGCTCTTGCAAAAAAAGTTCGACGTCTTCTGAGCCCAAATTACCAAGTGCGTGGATCTTCCCGTCGGCAAAAGAAAGGGAAAGCTTGCTCTTGGTATTTTCAATCTGCTCCCCCAACAGCACCAAACGAAAGCTTCGATTCTCAGGCCAAGGAAGGTGGCTAAGTTGAGCCCAGGTTTGCGATGGAGCCACAACCGTGAATGGCAGGGATATTTGTGCTCGCTCGCGGAGATCGACTAGCTCTTCCGGATTGATGGGATAACTGACCTCCAGCGATCGGTAACACTCCATTCTTCCTGCCTGCAAACACCAGATCTCCTCGCTTGACCCAGAAAAAAGTTGATTGAGAAAGCGATAAGCGATATCAGTTTCTGCAAGTAGCGAAATATCTCCGGTGATCGCAGCTGAGGGCAAACTATAAGGGCTATTGTGCTGATCAATTACTCCCCAAGCCGGCACAAGTTCCGCGGTTACCGAATTCGATTTACGCAATGAAACTATTTCCGGCACAAAATTAATGGCAGCACTTATAAGAATTAGAAGCAATAGCAGTGGCTCTCCTGAAATCGCCAAGTGAGCGCCGTAGAGCACTAGCGGGAGAACGGCTATAACCATGCCCAATTCTGACTGGGAAAATCAGGTCAATAGTATTTTTTAGCTATCTGTGGATAACTGTCAGCATCCATAAAATTCGCTAATTTAGAGCCATGAAGGAAATCTCTGCTCGTCGCATAGTTCAAACCCCAATTGGGAGAATCTCTATTGCCGCCAGTGAGAGCGGAATTACCAATCTTGATTTTCTTTCAAGCCGCAGTCGGCTCACAGACTTTGCGACCAGTCCCATTGCCCAATCCTTGGCAGATGAGGCGGCCAGACAACTGGAGGAATACTTTGCGGGAAAACGCACTGGATTCGATCTAAAGTTTGATTTGGCTGGCACCAAGTTTCAGCAAATGGTCTGGCAGCAAATTCAAAAGATTCCATTTGGTTCAACAATTAGCTACGGTGAAATAGCCAAAGCAATTCGAAAACCCAAAGCTGCCAGAGCTGTCGGCGGGGCCGTTGGTGCTAACCCAGTCGCAATACTTATAGCCTGCCACCGAGTGATGGGGGCAGCCGGCACTCTCACCGGATACTCGGGTGGTGCTGGCCTTCCAACCAAAAAGAAACTCCTAGAACTTGAAGGCATAAGTTATCGATGAGTAAGACCAAAACCCTGCCCGATGGCATAACAAGATGCAGTTGGGTGAGTGATGACCAGATCTACATTGACTATCACGACACCGAGTGGGGGCAACCAAACCGCAACCAAAGGGATCTATTCGAAGCCATCTGCCTGGAAGGTTTTCAGGCCGGGTTGAGCTGGTTGACCATACTCAAAAGACGTGAAGGGTTCCGAGCAGCTTTTGATAATTTTGATTCGGCCAAGGTTTCAAAATACGGAAAAAGAGAAATTAATCGACTCATGAAAGACCCTGGCATCATCCGTAATCTTGCCAAAATCAACTCAGCCATCAACAACGCAAAGGTAGTGGAAGATCGTCAGCTAGATCTAGTTGATTTGATGTGGTCCTTTGCCCCTGCCAAGCGAGTTACCCGCAGAACCAACTTCGAATGGGTGGCGACCAGCAAAGAGTCCGAAGAGCTGAGTAAGCACCTAAAGAAGTTGGGATTTTCGTTTGTTGGTCCCACCACTATGTATGCCTTGATGCAGTCTTCGGGTCTGGTGTTTGACCACGCTCCGGGCTGCTTCCAAAAGCCATGAAAAATCCAGGTTGACCATTACATTGTCTATTTGGGAGACCAATGACAGCTGAAGAATTCGGGGCTCTTTTTCGAGCCCACATCGAGGAAGTTAGTCGCTTTCTGGCTAGGCGATTGCCCGCTGACCAGGTAGAAGACATCGCCTCCGACCTATTCGAGATTGCCTGGAATAAAAGAAACAAAATTCCGACGGGCTTTGAGCTGCCATGGCTCTACAAAACCGCAAGATATTTGATAGCCAACTACCGCAGAAAAGAATCGGGTCGTCTGGCTATCTTGGCTACTTGGGCAGAACCTGTCGTAGCACCATCAGCTGAATCAATCGCATTGGCAGACCTAGAACTGTCCCAAGCCTGGTCAAATCTGAATGAGAAGGAACGTGAGGTTCTCTCCCTTTGGGCCCTGGATGGACTTGAACCTAAAGAGGTGGCAATTTCCTTGGGAATTAGCCAAAATGCCGCAAACATTCGGCTTAGCAGGGCTAAGAAAAATTTATTGGCAGAGCTAGAAAAATCTAGTCGGCCCACTACATAAACCTGATATGAACGAAGAAAACCTCAAAAATCGAATCAAAGCTGCTGACCCAGCTACTAATGCTCAGCTGATCTCGGAAACAGTGGTTGTTGAAGCCACTCGGAAGGGAAAGAACGCTCCGCTAAATTTCCGAGTTGCTCGCTTTTCTCTAGCCGGGGCAGCTGCTGTGGTATTGGCAGTCGGACTTACCCTGCCCAGCACCCTTGCCCCACAACCTCTTTTCACCCTGGCAGGGGCAGCTCAATCTGGCAATCAGGCGGGGGCCTTGGCAGCGACTTCGGAAATGGCGGATGCAAAAATGATCTGGCCTGGCTGGACGCAATACAACTACATCGCCGATGGACTCAGTGACCAAAGCGGTAGAGGAATGGTCTATGAGATTAGAAAAGTTGGCGATCCTCTAGAAATCCTTCAGAGAGCTGCTACTTACTTTGGCATTAGTGGCACTGCTAAAGAAGATGACTGGTCTACCAAGGAATACCCCAGTTATTCGATTACCGGAGATGATTTTTACCTAAGTATCTATTGGTCGGGGGCAGGCTATTGGAACTTTGGCAGATGGACGAACCAGGTAATCTGCGCTGACTCTAGTGATGCTGCAGATTCTGCGACCAAGGAATGCATTCCGCCACAGCCTGAACCAGGACTCATTCCTTCGAAGCCAGAACTTATTGAACAAACAATTACGACTTTTGCTGCATTTGACATCACTGTCACGGAGCAACAGCTCACGGTCCAACGAGATGACTGGGGTGCCTATGTGACTGTAAGTAATTCCCACAACGGTCAGCCAATACCAATCGATTTTTACATCGCTTGGGATTCCCAGGGGAAGATCTCCTCGGTCTCTGCAGCCAGTTTTGAGGTGGTTGAACGTGGTGAATTTGGTACTGTCTCTGCAGTCGACGCAGTTTCACGAATCAAAGACGGAAGATGGTATGGCGGAGTATCGTCAAAATACTTTGAGCTAAACCGACCAGTTGGAATAGCCAAAGCTACAGATGCCGCGGTCACCCTTCCAGCACCCGAAGAAGGTTCCGCTGATCAACCAGTAGAGCCAGTCGAGCCTGAAATTGTTGATCTAACGGTAAACAAAGCAGAATCTGTATTGGTCTCAGTTTTTGATAGTGCTGGAAACATGTGGCTAGTTCCTGGTTACTTGCTTTTCAACGATCAAGGTTGGTTCGACAGCATTGTCTCGCTAGAAGAAGGCGTTATCCAACTGCCAGAACCATACGATGTGATGCCAATGGAGGAAGAGCCGGCGAACTAGTTAGCAGGGGTGAACAGCTTAACTGTTTGCCCCGCAATACTCGCTCTCAAGCCTGCCAGCTCAGCAACCTCGACAACCTGGCCAATATTCTCAAGTCCATTTTCGAGGGCAGACCTGGTAAACAATCCTTTGGCTCTTTTGTTGAAGTGGTTTAGCGCTACTCCTTCAGGCGAGACAACTTCAACCGTGAAGTGTGTGCGAACTTCAGGAACAGGATTGATTTCCTGATACTCCTTTGACCGCAAGTCAATAATTTCGCCAATCATTCTCGGCCAAACCGCTTGATGTGCATCAGTCCAAACGGACCTGAGGTTTACTCCTGGAAGTCTTGACTTTGCACTAAATCGGTAGTTTGGAATCTGCTCCATCGCTGGTAGTAATCCAAATAGTGCTGACTGAATAAATAACTGTTGATTGGCACGTGCTAGTGCAGCTCTAGAGAGCGAAGGGTAATCCAATGCCTCATAGAGAACGCCGCTATAGCGCTCGAGCGCGGGCATGGTTGGCGAATGCATCAAATCTAAGTTCAGACTCAAATCTTTCATGCTTCTTTTGCCAAGATCAAGGGCCTTGCTGGCAGCACCTTGGTCTTTGCAAAGCTCAGTTAGCGCAGCAATAAGTTTGTCGCGGGTGGGATCTAAGGCTGCCCAAATGATAGCCGCTTTGTCAATCGAAATGCCAACGCCGCCGGAACGTTTAGTCTCCGACGGCGGAAGCAGAATAAGCATTAGCTGACTAGCTGTGCATCTCGCACTACCACAGTCACAACATCTGACTCCATTGAAATGAAGCCACCCTCTTGGGTTTCGACGGTGACATTGCCAGCGGCTGAGTTGATTCGAATCTGTCCGCCCACTAAGACGGCAAGCATGGGTTCGTGTCCTGCTAGCAATCCGATTTCACCGACCGCGGTTTTGGCAACGACCATCTCAGCCTCACCAGACCATATTTCTCGCTCTGCTGAAACTAGATTTACCACCATCTGTTTTGCCACTAGCCAAGGTCCTTCTTGATCTTCTCGTAGGCGCGCATTACGTCTTCGATTCCACCACAGTTGAAGAAAGCCTGCTCTGGAACGTGGTCAAGCTCTCCATCCGCAATCATCTTGAAGCTCTCTACGGTCTCCTTTAGTGGCACGGTCGAACCTGGCACACCAGTGAACTTGGTAGCCATGTAGGTGTTCTGACTCAAGAACTGCTGAATGCGGCGGGCGCGGGACACGGTAATTTTGTCCTCTTCTGAAAGCTCCTCCACACCCAAAATCGCGATGATTTCCTGCAGTTCCTTGTTCTTCTGAAGAATTGCCTTCACGCGAATTGCTGTCTCGTAGTGCTCAGCTGAAATGTAAGCCGGGTTCAAGATACGAGAGGTTGAAGTTAGCGGATCCACAGCTGGATACAGACCCTTAGCTGCAATCTCACGACTTAGCTCGGTTGTCGCATCCAGGTGCGCGAAAGTGGTCGCAGGGGCTGGGTCGGTGTAATCATCGGCCGGCACATAAATCGCCTGCAGAGAGGTAATCGAGTGACCGCGAGTGGAGGTGATGCGCTCTTGCAAGATTCCCATCTCATCGGCCAAGTTTGGTTGGTAGCCCACAGCGGAAGGCATACGGCCCAGCAGTGTTGACACCTCGGAGCCGGCCTGAGTGAAACGGAAAATGTTGTCAATAAACAGCAGTACGTCCTGACCCTGCACATCTCTGAAGTATTCAGCCATCGTTAGCGCAGAGAGTGCAACACGGAGACGAGTTCCTGGTGGCTCATCCATCTGACCGAAGACCAGCGCAGTTTTGTCTATAACACCGGCTTCTTTCATTTCCTCGATTAGGTCATTACCCTCACGGGTACGCTCACCGACACCGGCGAATACAGACACACCGTTGTGGTTTTCTGCCACACGGTAGATCATTTCCTGAATCAAAACCGTCTTACCAACACCGGCACCACCAAAGAGACCAATCTTTCCTCCCTGCACGTAAGGGGTTAGTAGGTCAATAACTTTGATACCGGTCTCAAACATCTGAGTCTTGGACTCCAACTGATCGAAGCTTGGCGGCTTGCGGTGAATTGGCCAACGTTCGGTAACTTCAATCTTCTGACCAGGCTCAGCGTTTAGCACCTCACCGATAACGTTGAATACCTTGCCTTTGGTGACATCACCCACTGGCACAGAAATTGGTGCCCCAGTGTCATGCACCAGTCCACCGCGGACCAATCCGTCAGTTGGCTTGAGTGCAATTGCTCGCACCAGGTCATCGCCAAGGTGCTGGGCAACCTCCAGGGTAAGGGTGGTGGTCTTGTCACCGTAGGAGATCTCTGTGGTCAGAGCGTTATAGATGTCAGGTAGGGCATCGTGTGGAAACTCGATGTCCACTACCGGACCGATTACTCGAGCGATACGACCGGCTGTCTTCGTGCTGTTAGCCATTTGCTTTCTCTTCCTTGTTAGTCCTTGACATCAGCGAGTGCATCAGCACCACCGACAATCTCGGAAATCTGTTGGGTAATTTCTGCCTGACGAGCCTGATTCGCCAAGCGGGTGTAGTTCAGAATTAGCTTGTCTGCGTTATCGGTTGCGCTCTTCATTGCCTTTTGACGAGCGGCATGCTCCGCAGCAGCTGATTGAAGCATCGCATTGTAGATTCGGTTCTCAATGTAGACGGGCAAAAGCGAGTCAAGCACCTGCTCTGGCTCTGGCTCAAACTCGTAAAGTGGGAACACTTCCAAAGCTGAACCTGCCTCCTCTTCAACAACTTCGAGAGGCAATAGGCGGATGGTGGTTGGCTCTTGCGAAATCATTGAAACAAAGCGGTTTCCAACGAGGTAAATCTCATCGACGCCGCCCTCGGCAGTTGGCTTGTTGAAGGCTTCTGTGATGGCGGCTGCGATTTCTCGGGCTGTTTCAAATTGCGGTTGGTCTGTTCCACCTTGCCAGTCACGGATGAATGGTCGCTGACGGAACTTGAAATAACCAACCGCTTTGCGACCAACCAGGTAAAAGTCAACAGTTTGACCCTGATCGGTTAGTCGCTTGGAAAGCGCTTCTGCCTCTTTAATGGCACCTGTTGAAAAAGCACCGGCCAATCCGCGGTCCGAAGTGAAAATTACGATTGCAGCTCGGGTTGGGTTCTCAACATGTCTGGTCAGAGGGTGATCGATGTCGGAATGCGTGGCCACAGCGGAGACCGCTCTGGTTACGGCGCGCGTATATGGGTTAGACGCAGCTACTCGTTGCTGAGCTTTTTGAATTCGAGATGCCGAAATCAACTCCATAGCACGAGTAATCTTCTTGGTCGTCTTGGCAGACTTAATTTTCTGCCGATAGACCCGAAGTTGCGCTCCCATTTACTTTTTCCTAACTATCGCTTCTGCTTAACAATCTTCTCTTGGTCAATCTCAGACTCATCCAGGGCCTCCACCTTAGAAACGTCTTCACTTACCAATGACAGACCCTTTGAGGTTTGGAAGAGTTTTTTGAAGTTTGCGATTTCCTTCTCCAAAGCTGCAATGGTGTCATCTTCGAGATTGTTGGTCTCTCGGATTGTGGTCAGTACCTGGGTTTTGCGAGCCAAGTGATCTAGGAATTCACGCTCAAACTTCAGGATGTCCTCTTTCGGGACATCATCGAGCTTGCCGGTTGTACCCGCCCAGATAGAAACGGTTTGTTCTTCTACTGGGTATGGCGAGAATTGTGGCTGCTTGAGCAGTTCAGTTAGTCGAGCACCGCGCTCCAGCTGCTTGCGAGACGCTGCATCCAAATCGGATGCAAACATCGCAAACGCCTCCAGGGCGCGGTACTGAGCGAGCTCCAACTTCAAAGTTCCAGAGACCTTCTTTATGCCCTTAACCTGCGCAGCACCACCCACACGAGACACCGAGATACCCACATCGATAGCGGGTCGCTGGTTCGCGTTGAATAGGTCGGACTGCAAGAAAATCTGGCCGTCTGTAATGGAAATAACGTTGGTTGGAATGAACGCAGAGACGTCATTTGCCTTTGTCTCAATGATGGGAAGTCCAGTCATGGAACCTGCGCCCATCTCGTCTGAAAGTTTGGCGCAACGCTCAAGCAAACGAGAGTGTAAGTAGAACACGTCTCCTGGGTATGCCTCACGTCCTGGTGGACGACGAAGCAGCAGTGACACAGCTCGGTAGGCCTCAGCCTGCTTGCTTAGGTCATCAAAAATAATCAAAACGTGCTTACCGCCATACATCCAGTGCTGCCCGATAGCTGAACCGGTGTAAGGAGCGAGGTATTTGAATCCCGCTGGATCGGAGGCAGGGGAAGCAACAATGGTGGTGTAGGCCATAGCGCCCGCTTCTTCTAGCGCGGCTTTGACACCTGCGATGGTGGAACCCTTTTGTCCAATTGCCACGTAGATGCAACGCACCTGCTTCTTTACGTCGCCGCTCTCCCAGTTGCTTCTTTGGTTGATGATTGTGTCAACGGCGATAGCGGTCTTTCCAGTCTGGCGATCACCAATGATGAGCTGACGCTGACCTCGACCAACAGGAATCATGGCGTCAATAGCCTTGATGCCGGTCTGCAGTGGCTCGTGCACGCTCTTTCGCTGCATTACGCCCGGTGCCTGCAACTCAAGCTCACGAGTTCCCTCACTCTTAATCTCACCTAGTCCATCGATTGGATTTCCTAGTGGGTCAACCACGCGGCCCAAGAACGCATCGCCAACTGGAACCGAGAGCACTTCGCCGGTGCGGTAGACCTCCATACCTTCTTCGATTGAGGAGAACTCACCGAGAATAACCACACCAATTTCGCGCTCATCAAGGTTCAGAGCAAGCCCAATGGTTCCGTCGGCAAACTTCAGCAGCTCGTTTGCCATGGCACTTGGAAGTCCCTCGACGTGAGCAATACCGTCAGCTGCGTCTGTGACGTAGCCAACTTCCTGCTTAGAGGATGACTTGGGCTCGTAGGACGATACGAAGTCCTTCAGCGCATCCCGAATCTCATTCGGACTGATCTTGAGCTCTGACATTACTTTTCCTTTTCCTTATTTATCAGCTCAGTTGAGCTGCAATCTTGCGTTTACCAACTTGGTTAGTACAGTTCCGTCAATTACTTCGCCATTCACAGTCACGTGAACACCTCCGACAATTTCAGGATTGATTTCGACATTCAACTGAAGCTCGCGACCAAAAGCTTTAGCCAGGGCGCTGGACAGTCTGGTTAGTTGCTGATCGCTTATTGCTCTTGCTACTTTCACATGTGCAACTGACTCGCCAGCAAATTCAGCTATCCACAATCCATACTGCTCAATTACTTCAGCAAATCGCTTGTATGTTCTGGAGAAGACGGCCTGGCGAACAAGTGCAAGTGCGTCAGCCTTAACTTTTCCGCTAAAGAGTTTTTCTACTAGCTCTTGCTTAGCTTGGGAACTAAATCGAGTGGTGGATAACGTCAGCTCCAACTCGCTGTCTTGAGACACTACCTGCTGAATTTCGAACAACTCGGCCTGTAGGGCATCAAGTGACTTGCTTTGAGAAGCAATTGAGCGAACTCCGATGAGCTCGAATGCAGCAGCCATGTCCCTAGCTGATGACCAGCGAAGGTTGGCCGAGTACTTGGCAAGCTCTTTGGCTTTTGCACTCGCGGCAGCAAAAACAGATTCAATTACCCGTTCTTTCCCGGCAGGCTCGGCGGAAGGATCCGAGAGCAGTGAGCGCAGCTGCGCGCTTGACTGCAGAGTATTTGCAAATGCAAACAGCTCCCCTGCCAGAGTTAAATCAACTACAGACTGACTATGCAGTTTGTCCTGCAGCGCCTTAGTTGATTGCCGTGTGCTGGATGCCATTAGTTGACTTTCTTGCCTTCGAGTTCTGCAATGAAGTCATCAACGACTCGGTTTGCGACCTTGTCATCTTGCAACTTCTCGTTCACAATCCTGGATGCCAGCTCAAGAGCTAGTGCTCCGATTTCTGCCTTCAGAGCTCGGGATGCTGCATCTCGTTCAGCAACCAACGAAGACTTTCCGCCCTCGATTAGCCTCTCTGCCTCACGAGCCGCTTGCTCTTTGAGTTCGGCAAGAATCGTTGCACCCTCACTCCTAGCTTCCTCTCGGATACTGGATGCTTCTGCGCGCAATTTCTCTTGCTCGGCTAAAACAGTTGCTGTGCGGTGCTCGGCTGCTTTTTGAGCCGCTTCAGCTTCTGCTAAGCGACCTTCAATAGCCTTGGCACGCTCATCCAGCATTTTCTTGAATCCGGGCAGCACCTTGAACCAAAAGAAGGTGAGCAGAATCACAAAGATTACGGATGACCAGATGATGTCGTAGTCAGCCGGAAGCAAAGGATTCGGTTGTTCACCGCCTTCTGGTGCAGCCGCTGCCAAAATCTTGCTAATCATGATTTGGGATTAGCCGAAGATGAATGGGGTAGCTAGACCGATCAGCGCAAGTGCCTCTGTAAAGGCGATACCGAGCCACATTGTCACTTGAAGGCGACCGGCTAGCTCTGGTTGACGTGCGATTGACTCGATGGTCTTGGAAACAACCAAGCCCACACCGATACCTGGTCCAATTGCTGCTAGACCGTAACCAACTACTGCGATGTTGCCGGATAGTTCGGCAAGGTTTACTGCGTCCACTTTATTTCCTTCCGTGGTGGTTAGTGTTCGTCTGCCAATGCCAACTGAATGTAAACAGTGGTCAGAAGAGTGAATACGTATGCCTGCAGGACAGACACCAAAATCTCAAAGAGAGTAAATGCGAATCCAAACAGGAACGTCCCCGCCCCGAAAGCCTTGAAAAGGCCGTCGGCTTGGAAAAAGAAAAAGTGCGTTGCCGAGAAGCAAAGCACTAACAATAGGTGACCGGCAATCATGTTCATCAAGAGACGGAGAGCTAAGGTGACCGGCCGAAGAATAAATGTCGAAAGAAATTCGATTGGAGTCACAAGGGTGTAGAAGTAAACCGGGACTCCAGATGGAAACAGCGAGTTTTTGAAGAACTTAATGCCGTGACGCTTAATCCCAGCGTAAATAAACGTTACGTAGGCAGCCGCTGCGAGAACCAATGGGATTCCAATCACAGATGTGCCTGCGATGTTGGCAAATGGAATGATGCCTGTAATGTTCATTCCCAGCACCATGAAGAAAATCGTGGTTAGTAGCGGAAGGAATCGCTCGCCATCTTTTTCTCCGAGCTGATCATGGGCAATTGACTTGCGGACGAAATTCAGGGCCATCTCACCTAGCAACTGGAATCGACCAGGAACCACATTGCCGGTCTTCACAGCCTGGTTGAATTTTCTGGTCCAAAGCAAGAAAAGGACTATCAGCAGGGTCATCACGATTAGGCGAATCATCATGATTCGATTAATCGCGAACGGTGTTCCCTCAAATAGAAAGACCTCTGGGTAGAACTCATAGATAGTCGGAGGCTTAAATTCGCCACCCTCGGCCAATAAAATGTTCAGTGCTGTAAGCAGGTTAGCTCTCCTGGTCAGGGGCGCTGAAGGCCAAATGGGTTGGGTTTCCCCAAGAGTTTATAAGACTAACTCTGACCGAATTGCCGCAATTCCCTAAATTAACGGCTAATTTTCGACCACTGGGATTTTTGCGCTCAGGACCAGGTAAGAGTCAATGGCAAGGGCCCCTAGTACGGATGCCACGACCGCGAAAAAGAACATGGGCCCAGAAATAAAAGTGGCGGACTGCAAGACGCCTAATAAAACGGCGAACAACAAAACCTTTAGTAGCCAGCCTCCCAAGACCAAGGCATAAAAGCCGTTCAGCCCCAGCCGAGCTCCGAGCTTGATGCTCCCGATGGTCATTGCTCCAAATACCACAGAAATGGCAGCTCCGATCAGCGAGGAATTCACACCAGGCAGGCCGAAAATCAAGAATCCCACGCCAGAACCAATCAGCCCCACCAGCAGTGCCAGAAGTAGATTGAATTTCAGGGCTTTGGAAAAGAGTTTTTGGCTATTTGTTTGCAACTTTTCTCCTGTGCTTTAGGCGACGGGTAAGGACGGGCCAATAGGTATGTAACAGTGCTAGCAACTGCCAACAACCAAAGATTACAAGCACTTGCGGTAAGTCAAACCAAAAGAACAACAAAAGACTTGTCGAAACCAACAATGTCCAGTGATAGAAGACTAAGACCGCCCCCTGATGGGAGTGGCCTATGTCCTGTAACTGATGATGAATGTGCTCTCGATCCGCGGCAAATGGTGATTGGCCACGTGAGAGTCTCCGCACAACAGCCAGCAATAAGTCAAGCAGAGGCAATATCAGAATAAAGATTGGGAGAACCAAAGGGATAAGCGCTGGAAGAAGATCATTTCTAGTTACCGTGGCTGGATCAATTGAGCCAGTGACAGTGATGGCACTTGTTGCCATCAGAAGTCCAAGCAACATTGCACCGGAGTCTCCCATGAAAATCTTGGCCGGGCGCCAATTATGGGGCAAAAATCCAATCACAATTCCCAAGATGATGGCACTGATTAGTCCTGCCGTTGAAAAGAAATTAGTTGGGGTGGTTTGCTGAGCCAGCAAATAGGTATAAATAAAGAATCCAAACGTCCCGATTGCTACAACCCCTGCGGCTAGCCCATCTAAGCCATCTATGAAATTGACCGCATTCATAACTAGAACCAGCACAAAAACTGTAATGGCAAGCGAAACCGCAAAGCTCCCAACAGTTAGACCGCCAATCGGTAGCGAAACAATCTGGATTCCCGACGATGCAATTAGCCAGGCAGCTGCCAACTGACCGCCCATCTTGGCGGTCCAGTCGAGCTCAATCAAATCATCAAGAATCCCCACAACTACGATCAGGCCGGCCCCAAAAACTATTGACCAAATTGGGCCTGAATTTACAAACAATTGGTCAAACCAACCAAAAGATGCGGCGGCAGCGAAGCCTGCAACAAGCCCGACAAACATCGCTAGTCCACCGATTCGAGGAGTCGGGTCTTTATGAACGTCACGCTCTCTGATGGCTGGAGCAATGTTGTAGCGCTTTGCTAAAAATCGCACCGCCCACGTCGAAACATAAGTCACTAGAGCAGTAATCAGTGCAACCAGCAGGTAGGCGCGCACTAATTGACCTCTAACTCCACATTGCCGATCACGGAGCGAATCCGATCCAAGGAGATAGCACCTTTTCTTAGAACCCGAATGGGTTCACCCTCTTTCACCTGCGTAAGATCCAAAATGGTCGATGCTTCACCTTTGGGGGATGATCCCGCATCTAAATAAACTGCAACCTTGTCGCCAAAATAATCAACTGCCTGCTGTGCAGTGACGGCAGCAGGTTGACCGGTTAGGTTTGCACTCGATACTGCTAGCGGTCCAACATCCTCCAAAAGAGCAAGGGTGATTTTGTGGTCAGGCACTCTAAGCGCGACCGTCCCTCTTGTTTCACCCAGATCCCAATCCAGTGATCGCTGAGCAGTCAAAACCATCGTAAGCGCCCCAGGCCAAAATGCCGCGGCTAGCTGATTTGCAACGAGCGGAATGTCGGTTGCCAGGGCAGCCATGGTTTCTACTTTTGGAATCAAAACAGGCGGCGGTGATGTGCGATCTCTACCTTTGGTGTTCAAGAGATTCTCAACGGCTTTTGGGCTGAACGCATTTGCGGCAATGCCATAAACAGTGTCCGTTGGCAGCACCACAAGTTCTGTGCGATCCAGCGAGACCTTTGCTAGGCGAAAACCGGTCAACAGATCGGTATCAACAGAGCAATCATAAACACTTGCCAACCTAATACCTCCTAGTTGAGCTCACTGCCCTGAGTCGTCCCGTTGGGTCAGGATGAACAGCGACAGCGCCGTATCCTGCCTCCAATAGTAGTTCACGCACTGCATCCGATTGCCCATCAGCATGTTCAAGAACCAGTAGTCCTCCAACGCGCAAGCTGACTGGGGCGATTTCAATTATTTGGCGAATCATGTCCAGACCATCTTCCCCGGAGTACAGAGCAAGGTCTGGATCAAAATCTCTTACTTCTGGCTCTATTGGAGTAGCAGAAGTTGGAATGTAAGGCGGGTTAGAGATAATCAGGTCTAGGTCTCGAAGTTTAGGTAGCTCTTGTTCAATCGACCCAATCATCAGTTCAACCGAAGCATTGTTCTCAGAAATGTTTTGCAGGGCATATTTAGCTGCCTGCTCAGAAAGCTCGACAGCAAAAACATCGGCATTGGTCTCCTTTGCAAGAGATATTGCAATGGCTCCGCTGCCTGTTCCTAGGTCAATCGCCTGAGGCTTTCCAGGTAGAGAATTCAAGTAGTCGATTGCTATTTGCGTTACCTGTTCGGTTTCAAATCTTGGAACAAAAACGCCTGGGCCCACTCTTAGCTCAAGGGTTCGAAAGCCCGCCACGCCAGTTATGTGCTGCAGCGGTATTCGGCGAACCCGTTTTTCTAAATTGTCTTTGAACTTACTTAGCTGATAGTTCGTCAACGACTTGTCGAATGTGATTGAGGTAAGAAGTTCCGCTCGCGAGGATTCCAAAGCGTGAGCCAAGAGCCAGTGCGCGTCAGCATCTGGACTTGGAACACCCGCAGAGATGAGCTGCTCTTTCGCAAAGGCTAAAGCCTCTACTAACTTCATTAGGCGCCTTTTATCGCCGCTAGTTTTGCCTCTTCATCCATGCTGATGGCGGATTGAACAATCGGTTCAAGTGCCCCCTCCATCACTTGGTCTAGGTTGTAAGCCTTGTAGCCAGTGCGATGGTCGGCTACGCGATTTTCAGGGAAGTTATAAGTTCTGATTCGCTCTGATCGATCGACAGTTCGAACCTGACTCTTTCTCTGAGCTGATTGCTCCGCATCGATTGCTTCTTGCTGGGCTGCCAGCAGACGAGCTCGCAATACTCGCATTGCCGCTTCTCGATTTTGCAACTGTGACTTTTCGTTCTGCATAGAAACAACGATGCCCGTTGGGATGTGAGTGATTCGCACCGCCGAGTCGGTTGTGTTAACTGACTGCCCACCAGGCCCAGAAGATCGAAAAACATCCACACGAATGTCGTTTGGAGATATGTCGACTTCTTCTGGCTCATCAACCTCTGGAAAAACCAAAACTCCAGCCGCTGAAGTGTGAATTCGGCCTTGCGCCTCAGTTACTGGGACTCGCTGGACTCTGTGAACACCACCTTCGTATTTCAAGTGGGCCCACACACCATTGGCAGGGTCTGACGAATTGGACTTGATTGCCACCTGGCAGTCCTTGATACCACCCAGATCGCTTTCGGTCTTATCGAGCAGCTCTGCTTTCCAACCCTTGCTTTGCGCGTAGTACATGTACATACGCAATAAATCTGCAGCAAATAGAGCACTTTCCGCGCCGCCTTCGCCAGCCTTGATTTCCATGATGACATCGCGGCCATCATCAGGGTCCCGCGGGATTAGGAGCCGGCGAAGCTTTTCCTTCGCAACAGTCAGTTGCTCTTCAAGATTTGGGATTTCCTCTGCAAACGCTGAGTCTTCACTAGCTAGTTCTTTGGTTGCAACTAGATCTTGCTCAAGCTTTTTTACAGCCTCATCGGCTTGCAGAATTGCACTCAATTCTGCGTAGCGACGATTGAGCTTTTTTGCCAGCGCAGGATTGGCGTGAACCGCCGAGTCGCTGAGCTGCTGCTGCAAACTCGCGTGCTCGGCTCTTAGGCCTGACAGCGAATCTTGCAAAGTTACTCCGAATCAGATTCAGTTGGAACTGGCATTGACTTTTCCAACATCAAAAGGAATTCAACGTTGCTTGCAGTTTCCTTGAGTCTGTTGAGAACTAGTTCCAATGCTTGCTGTTGCTCCAAACCAGCCAGAGCTCGACGCAGCTTCCAAATAATCTTGGTCTCCTGTGGGCTCATCAACATCTCTTCGCGGCGAGTGCCGGAGGCATTGATGTCAACCGCTGGGAAGATTCGCTTGTCAGCAAGTTGCCTGGAAAGACGAAGTTCCATGTTTCCAGTTCCCTTGAACTCTTCAAAGATAACTTCATCCATCTTTGAGCCAGTCTCTACCAGCGCTGTAGCGATGATTGTTAGAGATCCACCGTTTTCGATGTTTCGAGCAGCACCAAAGAAGCGCTTAGGAGGGTAAAGAGCGGAGGAGTCGACACAACCGGAGAGAATTCTTCCGCTTGCGGGTGCCGAAAGGTTATATGCGCGACCTAGTCGAGTAATCGAATCGAGCAGAACTACAACATCGTGACCGAGTTCAACCAATCGTTTGGCTCGTTCAATGGCAAGCTCCGCAACGGTGGTGTGGTCATCGGCGGGTCTGTCGAAAGTGGAGGCAATAACCTCACCCTTGACGGTGCGCTGCATATCCGTAACTTCTTCTGGGCGCTCGTCAACCAGAACCACCATCAGGTGGACCTCAGGGTTGTTTGCAGTGATCGCGTTGGCAATTGCCTGCAAGATTAGAGTCTTTCCGGCCTTTGGCGGAGAAACGATCAGACCACGCTGACCCTTACCAATTGGTGAAACTAGGTCGATGATTCTGGTGCTGAGCTTCTTGGGATCAGTTTCCAAGCGCAATCTGGTGTCTGGGTAGAGCGGAGTTAGCTTGTTGAATTCAACCCTGGCACTGGCTTCTTCTAAGGTCTGCCCGTTGACGGACTCAACTCTTACTAGCGCGTTGAACTTTTGACGCTGCCCTTCACCCTCGCGTGGCTGACGGATTGAACCGACAATGGCGTCACCCTTTCGCAGGCCGTACTTCTTTACCTGGCCTAACGACACATAAACATCGTTTGGTCCTGGCAAGTAACCCGAAGTCCTAAGGAAGGCGTAGTTGTCCAGGACATCCAAGATGCCTGCGACGGGAATTAGTACATCGTCCTCAGAAATTTCTGGCTCTGACTCCTCTTGATTACGACGGCGGTCGCGGTCACGGAATCGTCCGCGTCGATTTCTTCCGCCTCGGCGGTCATCGTCGCGATCTCTAGAGTGCTCTCGATCATTAGCCCGAGTCTCGCGGTCCTCGTTCTGCTCTCTCTGCGGAGGAGCTTCGGATTGAACTGATTCGGTTTCTGTCGCAGGCTTCGAAGAAGCTGCGGAATCCTTTGATTCAGGTTTTTCTTTCTTGGAAGCTGCCGTTGAACTCACTCGACGAGTTCTCTTGGCTGGCTTGTCTTCTTGGCTGTCAACCATCGTTATTATTTCTCATTTCTTCACGGCAAAGCCGCGCTTCAGAATTTGATTGAAGATGCAGTGGGGCTTACAAGCTGCCTGATCCAGACTGCCCCTCAAGACTAGCACCTTTGAAATCAACCGCAAGCGCAAGTGCCTGCCACGTGGGAAAGTGTTTTTTCACGTATTCCATGGCCTCTAGGCGGTCTTGTGGGTCGCCCTCTAATACCAAAACCGAGGGCCCGGCTCCAGAAACTACGGCTGGGTGTCCTTTTTTGCGAAGCTCCGAAATTAACTTGCTTGTCTCGGGCATGGCGCTGGCTCGGTAGTTCTGATGAAGGCGATCCTCTGTTGCGGCCAAAATCAGCTCAGGGCTTTGCGTAAGTGCGGCCACCAATAGTGCAGATCTAGAAACATTGAAGACCGCGTCTGTGTGCGGCACAGACTCAGGCTGCAAACTCCTAGCTAGCTTGGTAGACATCTCGTTTGGGGCTACAAGCACTAACGGAGAAATTCCTCGATGAACAGTAAGTTTTTTATGGTGCGGTCCGCTCTCGTCAACCCAGGCAATTGTCAGACCACCAAATAAAGCTGGCGCAACATTATCTGGATGTCCCTCCAGCTGTGTTGCAAATTCAAGCAGCTGCTGCTCGGTTAAGTTTTTGTTTGCGAGCAGGGCTGATGCAAGCATCACACCACCGGCAACGGCAGCTCCTGAGGAACCCATTCCTCGGCCATGCGGAATCGAATTTTTGCAATTCAGCTTCATACCGGGAAGCTTCTCTCCCAAAGCGTCAAAAACGAGCTTTATTGATTTGAAAATCAGATTGGATTCATCCTTGGCGGCTGACTTAGCGCCCTCCCCAGAAATTTTAATCTCGATGCCAGAATTAGTGGTCTCCAGTTCATACTCATCGTAGAAAGCCAGTGCCATACCTAGCGAATCAAACCCAGGACCCAAGTTTGCACTAGTTGCGGGTACCGTCACTTTGAGCTTGGTCATCGGGAACGCTCCAATCCAAGTAATCCAGCCACTGCATCAGCGGTAGCCGCTACCTTACGAGGCTTAATCTTTCTGCCGCGGTCATCCTTCAAGGCCCAATCTGGGTCTTTCAGGCCGTGGCCTGTCACCGTAATTACAACTTGGTTCAAGCCTTTTAGTTCTCCCTGCCGGCTGAGTTTGAGTAACCCCGCTGCTCCAGTTGCGCTGGAAGGTTCGACGAAGACACCAGCTTCTTGAGAGAGGAAGCGGTGCATCCAAAGAATTTCTTTGTCGCTAACTGCACCAAAGCCACCATTGGTGTCTGCTTTGGCAGCTTGAGCTAGATCCCACGAAGCAGGTTTTCCAATTCTGATGGCTGTTGCAATGGTCTCTGGTTTCGCCACAGGTGCTCCCTTGATGAAAGGTGCGCTCCCCTCAGCTTGAATGCCAAATAGGCGTGGCAGTCTAGAAATTCTTCCTGCCGCAATTTCTTCTCGATAGCCAAGGTGGTAGGCAGAAATATTTCCAGCATTACCCAGTGGCATGGCGTGTAGATCTGGCGCTTGTCCTAAGACATCAACAACTTCGAAAGCTGCAGTTTTCTGACCCTGCAAGCGATCGGGATTGACAGAGTTGACAAGAAATACTGGGTAATTTTCACTCAGTTCTCGTGCCAATCGTAAACAGTCGTCAAAATTGCCCTTGACCTGCAAGATTTGTGCCTTGTGTGCTACTGCCTGGGAGAGCTTGCCCCAAGAAATCTTTCCTGCTGGAACCAGCACTACTGACTGCATCTCAGCCTTCACCGCATATGCGGCGGCTGAGGCGGAGGTGTTGCCAGTTGATGCTGCGATTACTGCCTTAGCCCCCCTAGCTTTCGCTTTAGAGACGGCGGTTGTCATGCCACGATCCTTGAATGAACCAGTTGGATTCATTCCCTCAAACTTTAGGTGAACAGTGCCCACGTCCAGCAACTTGGCGAGCGCTGGTGCCTCAATCAGAGGTGTTCCACCTTCACCCAAGCTAACTATTGGGTCTGAATCGCTAAATGGTAATCGATCAAAGTACTCTCTAATAACGCCGCGCCATTGATGTGCCACTAGAGCCCCTCGACTCTCAATACAGACTCAACCGAGACGACCGCCTTGTTCTTAGCCAAAGAGTCGACCACCTTTTCCAGGTCACCCTCAGAAGCGATGTGAGTCATGATGGTAAGAATGGCAGCAGATTCGCTGTCAGCCGATGTTGTTTGAGCGACCGTTTCCACGCTAATTCCCTGCATAGCAAATTCACCAGCAATTGAAGACAAAACACCAGGCTGATCGCTAACCCGCAAAGTGATTTGGAAGCGAGTTCTGGTTGCTTGCACTGGCAGAACTTCTAGATTTGCATGAGTTGAAGTAGCAAGTCCCGGCCCACCCGCAAGATGCCGTTTTGCTGCTGAAACGAGATCTCCCAACACTGCAGAAGCAGTTTGCTTTCCTCCAGCTCCGGCGCCGTAGAACATTAGTCTTCCCGCGCTTTCGGCTTCAACGAATACCGCGTTGTAGGCGCCTCTAACGGCGGCCAACGGGTGGCTCAGTGGAATCAACGTTGGGTGCACACGCACTACTAAACCTGCATCGACCCTCTCACCGATAGCCAGCAATTTGAGTGCATAGCCAGCTGCTCGAGCCGTCTTGATTTGCTCAGGATTGATTGTTGTGATGCCCTCACGGTGAACTTTCTCCACCGGAACATCGCTGTGAAATGCAAGCGAGGCCAAGATAGCTGCTTTACTGGCCGCGTCATAACCTTCTATGTCGGCAGTTGGATCAGCTTCGGCATAACCTAGCTGTTGCGCATCCTTGAGAGCGACCTGAAAGTCTAAATTCTTGGAATCCATTTGGTCGAGAATGTAATTGGTTGTTCCATTAACAATTCCCATAACTCGATTGATTTTGTCACCAGCAAGTGACTCACGCAGCGGACGAATTATCGGAATGGCGCCGCCAACCGCAGCCTCGTAATAAAGCTGTGCTCCCAGCTGTTGAGCAAGATCGATTAGCTCGTTACCCTTCGCAGCAATTAAGGCCTTGTTAGCAGTGATGACATCAGCACCAGAATTGAGAGCCTTTTTTATCCACTCATAGGCCGGACTAATGCCGCCCATCAGTTCAATCACGATATCGGAACCAGTCAGCAAGGAATCCGCATCGTTAGTTAGCAAGTGCTTGGGAATCTCGGCCGAGCGCTTTGCGCTAACATCTCGAACGGCCACCCCGATCAGCTGAAGTTCAGCGCCGACTCGCTTGGCAAGCTCTTCTTTGTTTTCAAGCAGCAGCCTGGCGACCTGAGCACCGACAGACCCCGCGCCAAGTAGGGCAACACGAATAGGGCGGTATTCACTTTGCATCCGCTCTAGCCTTCCAATCCCATGTCTTTAGATAGCAAGTCTTGTTCGGTCTCGGCTCGAATCAAGAGCTGTGCTTTTCCGTCCTTCACGGCCACCATCGCCGGTCTCGGCAAATAGTTGTAGTTAGAAGATAGCGAATAGCAGTAAGCACCGGTAGCTGCCACTGCCAGCAAGTCGTTTACCCCAATGTCCTCCGGCAACAGCGCATTTTTCACAACGATGTCACCTGACTCGCAGTGCTTTCCCACTACGCGACTCAAGGCCGCAGGACCCTCCACTGGTCTCGAAGCTAAAGTCGCTGAGTACTCAGCTTCATATAGTGCTGGTCGCGAATTATCGCTCATACCACCATCGACACTGACGTACTTTCGCGAGGCACCGGGGCCGTCTTCGGTAACCAGTACTTCTTTTGTTGTCCCGACTGTATAAAGAGTGATCCCAGCGGGACCTGCAATTATTCGCCCTGGTTCAAAGGCCAATTTAGGTACCGGTATTGATAGCTCATCGCATTTTTTCTTCACTGCCTTGACGATTTGATCGGCCATCTCATCTATAGAAAGTGGCCGATCTCCTTCAATGTAGGCAATTCCAAAGCCACCGCCGAGATTCAGCTCTGGAATGGTTTCTTTTGCAGAAAGTCTCGCGTGCAGCTCAAGCATCCTTTCGGCGGAGGCAATAAAGCCGTCAACCGCAAAAATCTGCGATCCGATGTGGCAATGCAAACCAAGAAACTTAAGATGCGAGTGTGAGCGAATTTTTTCTACCAAACTTGGCACATCAGAGATGGCTATGCCAAACTTCTGGTCTTCGCGAGCGGTTGCCAAGTACTCGTGAGTATGGGCGTGCACACCAGTGTTTACCCGCAATCTCACTGGCTGTATCTTGTCCTGAGCGCCTGCCGCTGCCGCAATTCTTTCAATCTCAATTTCTGAATCAATCACAATTGCTGAGACATCACTCGAAACGGCTCTACCTATTTCAACCAAGGATTTGTTGTTGCCGTGAAGACCGATTTGTGAACCAGGGACGCCAGCTGCAAGAACTACCGCTAGCTCCCCTCCTGTTGAGACATCAATTGAATAGCCAGCGGAGGCAGCCCATCGCGCGACATCAGCTGTCAGTAATGCCTTCGAGGCGTAGTAAAGCTTTACCGAGGTGCCAGCGTTCTTTGCGGCAGTTTCAAACGCCGTCTTGACACTGGAGAGCCTGGATTCAAATTCCGCCTGATCAACAACATATAGAGGTGATCCAAATTTGCGAACCAGCTCGGAACTACCAACACCGTTTATTTCTAGTTCCCCAAATTTGTTTCTTTTCGCTCCTGCTGGCCAAACCGGATCGCCAAATTCACTGACCTTCGTTAGCCAGCTCGGCTGAAGAGGATTCGACATTGCTACATCCTCTCCGGAGCTGAAACCCCAAGCAGGGCTAGACCATTAGCCAGCACAACACCAGCCGCGTCATTCAACCAAAGGCGGGTGTGGTGCAAAGCTTCCGCTGGTTGCGAGGGCAGAGGCAGAATTCTGCAATTGTCATAAAAACGGTGATAACTGCCGGCAACTTCCTCTAGATACCGAGCTACTCGGTGTGGTTCCCGAAACTCCGCAGCCTGCGCAAGGACTCCAGGGAATTGTGAAAGCTTTGCCAGCAACTCACTTTCGCTTTCAGTTGAAAGTAGCTCGGGAGAAAAGACGCTCCTGTCCAGTCCAAGTTCACTAGCGTTTCTATCTACCTGCTTGGTGCGAGCGTGAGCGTACTGCACGTAGAAAACCGGGTTGTCATTTGTCTTTTTGGAAAGTAGCTCAAGATCTATGTCGAGTGTGGAATTTATTGATGAGCGAACCAGGGAGTACCTCGCGGCATCTACGCCGACTGCTTCAACCAAATCCTCCATGGTGACAACCGTTCCTGCGCGTTTAGACATTCTTACCGGTTCGCCATTTCGAACTAGGCTGACTAATTGACCAATCAAGATTTCCATGTGCTCGCCTGGGGTATCCCCAAATGCTGCGCAAACCGCGTGCATACGACCTATGTAACCGTGGTGATCGGCACCCAGCATGTAAATTGCGCGGTCAAATCCACGAGAGCGCTTGTCAAGGTAGTAGGCAATATCCCCTGCAATGTAGGAGGCATTTCCGTCACTCTTTATGACCACTCGGTCCCTGTCATCACCAAAGCTTGAAGAGCGAAGCCAGAGTGCGCCATCTTGCTCAAACATGTGCCCAAGTGACTTTAGTTTTTCAACCGCCTTTTCAACCGCTTTGGACTCATACAGCGAATTTTCATGAAAATAAACATCAAAGTCCACCCCAAAGTCATGCAGGGACTGCTTTATTTGTTGAAACATCATTTCAACGCCGGCTTTACGAAACTCTTCCTGGGCTTGATCATCTGGCAAAGACAAAATTGAAGGATTCGTCTTTATTACCGCTGTCGCAATTTCGTGGATGTATTCGCCTGCATAGCCATCTTCTGGAGTCGGTTCTCCTCTCGCAGACGCCATAAGAGATTTAGCAAAACGATCAATTTGGGCGCCGTAATCGTTGAAATAGTATTCACGCACGACTTCAGCACCTTGCGACTGCAAGACCCTCGCCAAAGAGTCCCCTACTGCCGCCCAGCGTGTTCCACCAAGATGTATCGGACCAGTGGGATTTGCACTTACAAACTCCAAATTGAGCTTTTGACCAGAAAGCAAATCGGAACGACCATATTTCGATCCATGTTCAACGACCTGCTTGGCCAGCGCTCCCGCAGCTGAATCTGAAACGAATAGGTTGATAAATCCTGGACCGGCTATCGATACTTTTTCTATAACTTCGCTCTTCTCGAGCTTTTCGGCTACTAATTCGGCGAGGTCTCTAGGCTTGAGTTTGAAGTGTCCTGCAAATTGCATGGCAACGTTGGTTGCCCAATCACCATGCTCTCGATTTTTTGGTCGCTCAACAACTACATCACCAGGCAAAGTTTCAGCGGACAGGCGACCTTCTTGCTTCAGGTCGGCCAAGGCCTGAAGGATAACCTGAGATAGCTGCTCTGGGGTCACGAAAATCCTGACTGAAAAAGGGTGGGGTTCGGCGACGAACCTCAATCCTATCTTTCATTATCACCATGGCACTAGGTCAAAGGCGCTACATGCAGCTCAAAGATCGCCCCGCTTTCAAGAGCAGAACTATTTGGTATTCGTGAAAATTAGAAGTCACAGTCCGAGGGATTTTTGGGCTACCAAGAGTAAAACTGGATGCTTTCCAAGTCAGCTCAAAAGTTCAAAAGAGCCCAAATGCTAGGCTTCCAATTGCCGCCCCCATAGCTCAGGGGATAGAGCACCGCTCTCCGGAGGCGGGTGCGCAGGTTCGAATCCTGCTGGGGGCGCTAATTTGAAAAATAATCTGCCAATTGAGACATCGCCAAAAATCGATGCGACATCGAATTCTTTAGCTCTGGCTCCAGTTCAGCAGCGGTCAGTACAAAACCTTCTGGAATGAAGACTGGATCGTAGCCAAAACCAGCCGATCCTCTGGATTCAAGCGAGATGGAGCCAGGCCAGACTCCTGTGAAACTTAGGTCGATGTTTTCTCCAACCAAAGAAATTGTGCAAACAAAGCTGGCAGCACGATGCTCTGTCGGAACATCCCCCAATTGGGCTAACAGAAGTTCTCGGTTTTTCTGATCGGAACGACTACCCGACCACCCTGCTGAAAATATTCCTGGCGCACCGCCCATTACGTCAACGCATATGCCCGAATCATCAGCGAAAGCTGTCTTTCCTGTTGCCCCAAATGCAGCCAAGGCCTTGATCCGAGCATTTTCTAGAAAACTGATGCCGCTTTCAACGGGAGAACCCCCTTCGTAGGGCTGGATCTGAATGTGTTGCGCCCTTCGGGCAAATATTTCTCTAGCTTCTGAGAGTTTGTGTTGATTACCGGTTGCAAAGACTAGCTCCACTAGGCAAGCTCCAGTGTCTCACCCAGAGTTGCTTTTTGAATTGCCGTTAGTTCTGCGGTAGCGCCAAGCGCGAGCTCTAGTAATGCATCCAATTCTTCTTTGCTAAAGGGGGCAGCCTCCGCGGTTCCCTGCACCTCAACAAAAAGCCCCCGACCAGTGACAATCACATTCATATCTGTCTCTGCGCGAACATCTTCCTCGTAGGCGAGGTCGCACAATACTTGCCCATCAACTACCCCAACAGAGACAGCGGCAACAGTGTCCAAAATCGGTTTCGCGGAAGCGGAGATTAGTCCCTTTTTCTTCGCCCAAGAAATTGAGTCCATCAAGGCAACAAATGCTCCCGTAATGGCTGCGGTCCTTGTTCCGCCGTCAGCTTGGATTACGTCACAATCAATCACTATGGTGTTCTCTCCAAGTGCCTTGAAATTAACCACTGCGCGTAAAGCACGTCCAATCAGTCGCGAAATTTCATGAGTTCGTCCGCCGAGCTTCCCTTTTACGCTTTCGCGATCAGTTCGCTCATTGGTAGCCCTGGGTAGCATCGAATACTCTGCGGTCACCCAACCCTCACCAGAATCCTTTTTGAATCTAGGGACACCTGGAGTAAAGGAAGCGTTACAGAGCACCTTTGTGTTTCCAAATGAAACTAAAACCGACCCTTCGGCATGAATCGTGTATTGGCGCTCGATACTGATGGGTCTAAGCTGGCCCGCTGATCTTCCGTCTTTTCGCAAGTTAATTCTTTCTGTCCATTTTTTTCACCCCGGATACTTCTGGTCCCAAAAATCGCTTGGCCAATATCTCGAAAGCCTTGGCATCTCCGGTCGCAAAGAATGAATAGCTTGGCTTCACACTCTCAGAGGCAAGTAAGTTGTGTTCCGTCAGCACTTTATAAACATCCTTGGCGGTCTCATCTGCAGACGACACAAGTCGAACCGAGTCTCCCATGACATAGGCGATAGCAGCCTGGAGCAGTGGATAGTGTGTGCAGCCCAGAACCAAAGTATCCACTCCAGCCGCTTTGATAGGTGCTAAGTAGTCCTCAGCTACTTTCATAAGCTCAGATCCCGACGTGACTCCTCGCTCGACGTAGTCAACAAATGCGGGGCAGGCCGCAGAGGTAATCTCAAAGTCAACCGCTGCTGCAAATGCGTCTTCGTAGGCACCGGAAGAAATGGTTGCTGAAGTACCAATAACACCGACCTTCTTGTTCTTGCTAGAAGCGACAGCTGTTCGAACGGCAGGTTGAATCACCTCAACCACAGGCACACCCTTGGCCTCGGTGTATCTCTCACGCGCATCACGCAAAACAGCTGCAGATGCTGAGTTGCAGGCAATCACAAGGAGCTTGACTCCAGATTCAACCAACTCATCCATGACCGCCAGCGCAAGACTTCTAACTTCAGCCAGAGATTTTGGTCCGTAGGGGGAATTGAGTGTGTCTCCCACATAAACGATTGACTCATGAGGGAGCTGATCAATGATTGCTCGTGCGACGGTTAAGCCACCGACTCCAGAATCAAAAATGCCAATCGGCCTTGCGTCCACGAGGCCAAGTCTAGAGTGCTATCCGCTTGCTCAGTAGGCTGGTGGCGTGTCCTATGCACTTCTAACTGACCGCTATGAGCTGACGATGGTTCAGGCTGCCCTAAAGTCGGGCAAGGCTCAACGCGAATGTGTCTTTGAAGTCTTCACGAGATCTTTGCCCGCTGGAAGACGCTATGGGGTGTTGGCAGGCACTGGCAGGCTGCTAGAAGCAATTCGTGATTTTCGATTCACCGGTGATGACATTTCTTATCTTCAACAGAACTCCATCGTCAACGTTGACACCCTAAATTTCCTAGTCGACTACAAGTTCACTGGACGCATTGAGGGTTACCAGGAGGGTGAATTGTTTTTTGAGGGTTCACCCGTGTTGACTGTTACTGCCCCCTTTGCTGAAGCGGTCATTCTAGAAACCATCATTCTTTCAATTCTCAATCACGACTCCGCAATTGCTTCTGCTGCCGCCCGAATGGACTCTGTCGCCCAGGGAAGAACTTTGGTTGAAATGGGTTCCCGCAGAACCCAAGAGCTCAGCGCAGTAGCCGCCGCCCGCGCCGCATTTATCGCTGGCTTTGATGCAACGAGCAACTTGCAAGCTGGAAAGCAATGGGGAATTCCTACAATGGGAACTTCGGCCCACTCTTTTACTCTTCTACACGACAGCGAGGAAGAAGCTTTTCGAGCACAGGTAGATGCGCTAGGCGTCGACACAACTCTTTTGGTCGACACCTACGACATCAAGAAAGCTGTTGACCTGGCAGTAAAGATCACCAAGGGTAAAGTTTCCGCGGTACGCATCGACTCGGGTGACCTAGCCGCTACGGCTGAAGAAGTGCGAAATCAATTGGACAAATTAGGTGCTGGCGATACCAAAATAGTGCTGACAAGCGACTTGGATGAATACACGATTGCCGCGCTGGCGGCGGCTCCAGTTGATCGATTCGGTGTAGGAACGTCGCTCGTTACCGGCTCTGGACATCCAACCGCGGGTTTCGTATACAAACTGGTTTCCCACCGCAAAGGTAATGGCTGGGTGGATGTTGCAAAGAAATCCAAAGGTAAAGCTTCGCGCGGCGGAAAAAAGATTGCCTACCGACAAATCGAAGAAGGTTATGCAGTGGCAGAACTAATCGGCAAAAAAACCGGTCGAAAGCTGCAGCAACTGCTTTTCGATGGCAAGCCGATTGAACAGTATCTAGGCGTAGATGGTGTGAAGCTAGCTAGGGCACATCATCAAAAAGCAAGGGCAGAACTAATGCCAAACGCTCTGCGACTGTCCAAGGGTGAGCCCGCAATCCCAACTATCTACAGTTAGTTCTTGAGCTTTTCGTAGATTTCCTGACACATCGGACAAACTGGAAATTTTTGTGGGTCTCGAGAGGGAACCCAGACCTTGCCACACAAAGCAATAACCGCATTACCCATGACAGCGGACTCTACAATTTTGTCTTTTTTTACAAAATGTGAGTAGCGTTCATGGTCGCCAGCTTCAACCTGTTCAAGATCTTCTTTGGTTTGCTCGCTCATGGCGTTAGTTTAGGTCCTCAGCATCGCCGAGAGTAACTTGAAATTTCACTCGTTCGCCATCACGCAAGACTACGACTTCAACCTCTGCACCTGCTGGTTGCGCCCTCACCATTGCTGTTAGATCGGCAGCTCCATTCACAGCCTGACCCGCAAACTCAACAACAACATCTCCACTTTGAATGCCGGCAAGCTGGGCCGCTCCCCCAGCAGTTACCTCCTCAACGACTGCACCTGTTGAGAATCCACTGCCCGGTTGCGCACTGTCTCTAACCATCGCGCCAAGCAAGCCATGAGTTGCCTTACCTGATTGCATGATCTCTCTGGCAATTCGATCGGCGGTGTTGGACGGGATGGCAAATCCGACTCCAATCGAGCCCGCCTCTCCCCCGCCAGCGGTGGCGATTGCGACGTTAATGCCAACCAGCTCGCCATTTTCATTTACCAGCGCACCTCCCGAGTTACCAGGGTTAATCGCTGCATCCGTCTGTATTACTTTGATTGAAATTGACTCGCCAGTTCCAGTCCAGAATTGCAAACCAGGTTCATCGTTCACCTCTGCCGAAGCAACTTGGATGGTGCGATTCAGCGCGGAAACAATTCCTTCGGTGACCGTGGAGGAAAGCCCCAGCGGAGCGCCAATCGCAACCACGTTCTGACCTACGTTCAACTTGCTGGAATCGGCAAATGCAATTGGCTTCAAACCGGCCGCATCAACCTTTATGACGGCCAGGTCATACACCGAGTCATAACCGACAAGTTCAGCTGGAATTACTGTGCCATCCCACAACTTAACCGAAATGTCGGGCTGGTTGGTGGACCCACTCAAAGTCACCACGTGAGCATTGGTAACGATGTATCCGTCTTGAGTAAGAATTACTCCTGACCCTGATCCACTTGAAACCTGCGACTGAACAAAAAGTGTCACAACGGATGGTCCTGCAGCTGAGGCCGCACCAGTTACCCAATTTATTTGTTCAACGTTATTGACAACTACCGGCGCCGGTTGCGACGCACCAAAATAAGTGACCGTGAAGGCGGATGAGCCAATAATGCCTCCCACCAGTGCACTCGACATAGCCAGTGCGGCAACCCCGAGGAATGACCTACGCTTTGGCTTTTTTTGGTTGACCGCAGGCGCAGCGTAGGTGGAGGAAAAAACGAACTGGGATTCGCCAGATCGATTGAATTGTGACATTTCAACCCTTTCGTGCTGCCAATGATTATTGCCAACAAAAGTGAGGATTGATTGAATTCCGCCTGAAAGTTTTCTGACCCTTAGCCCACAAGCAAGGTCCGTCTTGGCCTCTCAATGACGCTTAGTTCCAGCAAATTACTCGGGAGCTCAGCCTCCAGGGCACCAATCACCCAGCTGCCTTCCGCATACCGATAATCGACTCTCACCCTGACAAATGCCTGCGCTGTTTGATCTTGGGGTTCTAGGAAAAACTTCTGAACCGTTGGCCCACTTCCACGGTCACCATCTGAGAAGACCCAGCGATGCGAAAGGCCGACAAAGCGAATGCTGGCCGAGCGACCCAGCAGCTGGCCAGCAATGGTCTTCTCGTCGAAGTCAACGCGAAAGAGAGCAGGTTGATCAATTTCCAATTCTCCGCCTGGTTCCCAGCTCGCTAGTGGCTGACCTGAACGAGCCTGTAATTGATCCTGTAGATCGTCTTCTATTGTTCGGCTAGGGGCGTCCGGCTTGTCGCCAATACAGAGCCTGGAGCCAACGTAGACATAAGCCTCTAAATAAATTGGTGTTGGGACATCAATTGTTCCGTTGGTGTAGAAGCGGCACCACTTCCGTGGGCGATCTTGCGGAGCCTTCTGCTCGATTGCTATTCGCTGCTCAGCACAAAGTTGAAATTGAATTTCGGTCGTAGTGCTGCTAGCGCACCCACAGATTCCCATCCCAGCAGCGATCAAGTCGCAACTGGCCATCATAATTTGAACACTCAGCACGGATTCTCGCTAACCTCTAGTGAAGTAATTACAAAGTTAGGTTCATATTCGACCTCAAACTCAACCCGCTCTGAGCGACTGGTTCGAATCAGCTCGCCCTTCGAATTCACTAACTCAAGATCGGATAGGTCAAGACAGCCGCTGCCTAGTCCATTTGCTGCAGATAGAACCTCGAATCTGGCTAGGCCGATTTGGGTGAGGCCTAACTCTGACTGCAATTCGAGGCTTTTCTCTGCACTCTCTAATGCAGCTCCACTCAAGACTCCGTGCAGAGACTGCGAATTTGCGGATAGGTCAGCATATTGATCAAGTTTTTGTTGCAAGCCAGCCAGTTCCGACTGGCTACAGCCGACCAAAAGAGGAAGCAGTAAAAACCAACGCATGTGCGTAATTTAGGTAAGGGCTAGTTTTTTTGCCGGGAGTTTTCCACAAGAAAAAACCCTCGAGAGAAATCTCTCGAGGGAATTTAGTGGTTGCGGGGGCAGGATTTGAACCTACGACCTCCGGGTTATGAGCCCGGCGAGCTACCGAACTGCTCCACCCCGCGGCGAAGTCCCTACATTAGCAGAACTAAGGCTGGTTCTCTAGTGCCCGCAG
>JACCEA010953887.1_pt1 | contig 55522 bp, 41 predicted proteins | sample 7449851 | NCBI WGS metagenome assembly JACCEA01 (sample SAMN15323453, study PRJNA562643) | freshwater metagenome | isolation source: river surface water | place: USA:Blue River Watershed | collected 2017-08-18 | reverse complement strand
CCCTTTATCGGACTGCATCAATCTCAAGCGGCAATTAATTGGCTGGGCTTGCCAAATCGTGGTGATGAAATTCTCGCAACACAATCAATTACCAGCAATAAAATTGTAGGGTGTCCGATTGGGTGGAGTTTGATGCGTTCGCCTGATTTACCCGAAAACGAAGGCGTAACTAAATTAATTGAAAGTCTTTGGCGTTATCATAATCATCCGCAGATTGATTTTATTGAAATTAATGAATCGTGCCCAAATATTAAATTGGGTGTTGCGGGTATAATTCCACGCTTGCAACGAATTGCAAGTGAGTTTATAGCTAAACGTCAGCGTCATTTACCAGTAATTGTCAAGTTATCAAATGATTTGAATCCACGCGATTTAGCGGTGATACTTGAGGAGTTAATTTGTCTTAAATATGATGGAATCACCCTAGGCAATACCTCTACCGATTATTCATCAATTCTGTCGCAAATAACGCCTGCCGAACGTAAGTTATTTGAGTACTTTACGGCTAATTTTGGTGGCGGTGTGAGCGGTGCTCCACTTAAGCAAAAATCACTTGAGCTGTGTGGGGAGGCCGCAAATCAATTGCAGCGCTTGCAACCGAGCCATGAATTTCATATTATTCGGAGTGGTGGAGTTGAAACTAATCAGGATTTATTGGCGTCAAAACAGCATGGCGTGTCATTTAATCAATGGTACACGGGGTTTTTTAATGTTTATGCTAAGGTTGGCAGTGCTGTTTATCGCAGTGTTTTAGCTGACTAGATTAGAGCTCAAAATTAGTGTAATAAATAAATTCCTGCTGCAACTTTGCGGGGGTATAATCACGACTTGAAGTGTTTTAGTTATGGATAAATTCGCTTTGTGCTAAAATATTAGAATTGTGTAAATGTAAACTCAACGTAATTGTGCGTTATTTAGTATTTATCAGGGTTATTGAAGAGATAGCGAATTATTGAGTTCAAATAAAAATTAGAGAATAGTTTTATATGTAAAAATATCTGTGTTGTTTTATTACAGATACTTATATGGAGATTAAGGGTACTCATGTTAAAAAAAATCATTCTGCTGGCTGCAGTATGGAGTCTGTGCGTGTTCAGAGCTAGTGCTGCAGAAAATTTATTGAATCAACCACCATTGTTATATAGTCCAGATATGGATCAGCATGGTGCATTTGTGGCGAGCGATTTACTAACTTCGCCGTTGTTACGTAGCATGTTCAATTTGAGTGTTAATGATGTGCCACCAGATTCAGTACGGATTTGCTTAAATCAACAAACCAAGTGTCGGGTAGTGCGCCGTGATTCTAAGGTTTATTTAGTCTCAAGCAATGGTAAAGCACGCTTTGATGATACGATTAATTCAGATAATTAAATATTAAGAAAGTTTAAGCATGCTCAATAAAGTTATGATTGGATTAATTGGATTCATTCTAATCGGTTGTAGTTCAAATTCTAATGTCTCGATAAGTAAAATTGCGAGCGCTCCAGAAAATGCTTCGATGCCAGTAAAAAGTGTAGCTAGTGAACCAGTTATGGTCGGTGGCTGGGCGCCAGTATTTTTTACTGGTTTTGATAAAACTCAGTTAGCCAATATTGCCGATGGGATTAATCAAGGACGAATTAAACGCGCGGTAGTTAGTTATCCAACGCGCATGCAAACTTTAGCGGGCAAAATTCACGATTATCTACAGCAACAAACTAAGCAAACGATTGCGATGAAATCGGTAGAGCTAAAAGATACTGATCAAGTTAAATATGATTTGAAACAGGTAATTGTCACGCTGTATTTTAATTAGGTGAGTTGAAGATGCCAGATTGGTTTTATCATTTGCCGATTTATTTGGCTTTAGTTTTAATTTTTGGCTTATGCAATATGATAAGTCTTTTTGGCTATATGGTTTCGCACCGCTTCTTATCGCGAGTTGATAACAAAGATGTGGTGACTAAAGTTGTGTGGCAGACGGTGCTATTTTTTAGCACCATTTTCATTACCTTTTGGATTGCAACTAATTGGAGTAATTTGGGTAATTTAAAGCAAACCACTATTCGTGAGGCCAATTCGGTGGCGCAATTGTATAATGACGTTGGTTCATTGGGCGGGAGCAATCGCCATTTTTTTGAGATTAAAATTTGGAATTATCTCGATTTGGTAATCAATGATGAATATAAACATCTAGCTAAAGGCGAAGAAAGCCCTAAAACGAATGCGGCGTTTCGTGATTTAGTTTTATCCATTTATGATTATCAGCCATTACCGCAATTATCTGATGAGTTGCGCTATAATCGAATTCTTGAGCAAATGACTAATTTATCGAATTACCGCGAAAATCGCTTGGCTTTTCTGTCTGGGAATCTTAATGGACCATTATTATTATTTTTTATAATGATGATAGTGGTCGGGTGTTTCTGGACTGGGTTTATTTATACTCGCAGTTTGCGCTTTACCTTGTTTATTATTATGAGTCAAAACTTGATCATGAGTTCCTCTAGTTGGTTGATTTTGGAGATGGACATGCCATTTCAAGGTCAGTTACGTGTAGATAAAACCCCATTTATATCAGTTCAGGATGAAATAAGTACTTTCTCTAGTTATCATGGGTTAAAAAAGTAGCCTCAAAATTTATCAGTAATTCGGATACGTGGAGTATGGTAAAATACCCGAGTTATATTTGTCTAATTATCTATAAGGATATACAATGAATCTACATGAGTATCAAGCCAAGGAATTATTGGCACGCTATGGTTTGCGTGTACAAAGTGGTGTTTTAGCCAGTAGCGGACATGAAGCTGCTGATGCCTATGATCAATTAGGTGGTAAATTTGCCGTGGTTAAAGCGCAAGTTCATGCTGGTGGTCGTGGTAAAGCTGGTGGGGTTAAAGTAGTGAAATCACGTGAAGAAGCGCGTGAAGTTGCTGAAAGTCTAATTGGTAAAAATTTAGTTACCTATCAAACTGATGCAGCTGGTCAACCAGTTAATTCAGTTTATGTTTCTGAAGATTTATATCCAGTTTCGCGTGAGTTATATCTAGGTGCAGTAGTTGATCGTTCTAGTCGTCGGGTTACCTTTATGGCATCTACCGAAGGTGGTGTTGAGATTGAAAAAGTAGCGCATGAAACGCCTGAAAAGATTTTAAAAGTTGTGGTAGATCCACTGGTTGGTTTACAACCGTGTCAAGCGCGTGATATAGCATTTCAATTAGGCTTAACTGGTAGTCAAATTGCTAATTTTGTTAAAATGATGCTTGGTTCATATCAAGCTTTTGTGGAAAATGATTTCGCATTATTTGAAATTAATCCATTAGCGGTGCGTGAAAATGGTGATTTGGTGTGTGTTGATGCTAAAATTAATTTAGATTCAAATGCTCTATTCCGTCATCATGACTTATTAGCCTTACGTGATAAATCCCAAGAAAATGAACGTGAATTAAAAGCTTCAGAACATGATTTAAATTATGTAGCTCTTGAAGGTAATATTGGTTGTATGGTTAATGGTGCTGGTTTAGCGATGGCGACCATGGACATTATTAAGTTATACGGTGGTCAACCAGCCAATTTCTTGGATGTTGGTGGTGGCGCAACTAAAGCTCGGGTTATTGAAGCCTTTAAATTAATTCTTGCCGATAGCAATGTAAAAGCAGTTTTGATTAATATTTTTGGTGGAATTGTGCGTTGCGATATGATTGCTGAAGCGATTATTGATGCAGTTAAAGAAGTAAACGTAACTGTACCAGTAGTTGTGCGTTTGGAAGGTAATAATGCTGAATTAGGCACTAAATTACTTAAAGAATCTGGCTTAGCTTTGATTCCTGCCGAAGGTTTAGCTGATGCAGCACAGAAAGTTGTTGCAACTTTAAAATAAATACGATTACGTAATGAAATTATGAAATTGGTGTTAATAAATTAACCTTAGTTAAGCTAATTAATTTTTGACTCCAAATCGATTACAAAGGATTAACCATGAGTGTTTTAGTTAATAAAAATACCAAAGTATTAGTACAAGGTTTTACCGGTAAAAACGGTACGTTTCATTCTGAGCAAGCCATTGCTTATGGAACTAAGGTAGTTGGTGGGGTTACACCTGGTAAAGGTGGTACGACTCATTTAGATTTACCAGTTTATAATACTATGCGCGAAGCTGTACGCGATACTGCTGCAGATGCATCAGTAATTTATGTACCTGCACCGTTTGTTTTAGATTCAGCAATTGAAGCTATTGATGCTGGAGTGGCATTAATTGTGATTATTACTGAAGGTGTACCAACTTTAGACATGTTAAAAATTAAGCGTTATGCTGAATCAAGCGGTTCACGCATCATTGGACCAAATTGTCCTGGTATTATTACTCCAGGTGAATGTAAAATCGGAATTATGCCAGGTCACATTCATTTGCCAGGTAAAATTGGGATTGTGTCACGTTCAGGTACTTTAACTTATGAAGCCGTTGCGCAAACTACTAAATTAGGTTTAGGGCAATCAACGTGTATCGGTATCGGTGGAGATCCAATTCCTGGTACGTCACACATTGATTGTTTGAAATTATTCCAAGAAGATCCAGAAACTGAAGCGATTATCATGATCGGTGAAATTGGTGGAACTGCCGAAGAAGAGGCAGCGGAATATGTGAAATCACATGTGACTAAACCTGTGGTTGGTTATATTGCTGGGGTGACAGCTCCTGCTGGTAAACGCATGGGACATGCTGGTGCGATTATTTCTGGTGGTAAAGGTACTGCTGAAGAGAAATTTGCTGCATTTGAACGTGCCGGGATTGCTTACACGCGTTCACCTGCTGAACTTGGTACAACCATGTTAGAATTGTTAAAATCTAAAGGCATGCGTTAAGCTGCATTAGATTTTACTAGATAAGAAAAAATACCCCATATTTAATGTGGGGTATTTGTGGGAAAATTCACCAACTCTTTGGAGATGCTCTAACGACCAATAAGGCTATACTGAGCTTTGCGATGATCTTTACGCAGTTGTTCCATATCTACATCAACTAAGATACCACCCTCAACTTTCATTTTACCTGCAATCATAACTTTATCAGCCCGAGTAGCACCACAAATTACTAATGCAGCTAGTGGATCATCTGCTCCCCAAAATTGAATTTCGTCTAATTTGTACATTGCAATATCCGCTTGCTTGCCAACTTTTAATTCACCAATATCATTGCGCCCCAAGGTTTGAGCACCACCCAAAGTTCCCCAGCGTAATACATTCTTATGACTAATGGCAGAGCTATTATGTAGGCGTTGGAGTAAAAACGCCTGACGTAATTCTAGCATCATGTTGGAATGGTCATTCGATGTTGAACCATCAACCGCAAGACTAACTTTGCAACCAGCTTTTTCAGCTGCAATACTTCTAAACACCCCTGAAGATAAAATCATATTTGATGAAGCACAATGACTCATTCCAACTCCAGCTTTCCCTAGGCGTACTAATTCTTCATCGGTATAATGAATCGCATGAGCTAACCAAGTTTTATCATTTAACCAGCCCACTTGATCAAGATAATCAATTGGACGGCAACCAAACATTTTTTCGCAGAATTTATTTTCATCTTCAGTTTCTGATAAATGAGTATGCATCATAACATTATGTTTTTTAGCTAAAACCGCAGTTTTTTCCATGATTGACTTGGTTACTGAAAAAGGTGAGCATGGAGCCAAAGCAATTTGAATCATAGCTCCTTCATGCGTTTCGTGGTATTTATTAATCACTCGTTCGCAATCAGCTAAAATATCATCTTCACTTTGGACTACGCAATCAGGTGGTAAGCCCCCATCTTTTTTAGATAAATTCATTGAACCACGGGTCAGCATCGAGCGCATACCCATTTCTTTCGCTGCCATTACTTGAATATCGGTAGCATTTTCTAAACCACGTGGAAATACATAGTGATGATCTGCTGAAGTGGTGCAACCAGATAATAAGAGTTCAGCCATTGCTGTTTTACTTGAGGTATATAAACTTTCAGGTGTAAGATTACCCCATACATCATACAACGTAGTTAACCAAGCAAAGAGTTCTTTATCTAATGAATCACTATATGCCCGAGTCAAAGTTTGATAGTAATGATGGTGGGTGCTCACTAAGCCTGGGATTACCACTAAATCGCTCGCATCAATGGTTTTATCAATAATTGAGCTTGGTAATTGACCTTTGCCGACTAATTCAATAATTTTATCATTTTCAATTACAACTCCATTTTCAGCGTTATCGGCAAGAATTGCTTTTGGGTTTTTTATCCATGTTTTCATAATGCTTCTCCGTTAGTTATTTGGTGTTAGGTTAAATTTTTGAAACTTTAAGTTGTTTCCATAAGTAGCCATTGTAGAGAATTTGTCATGAACTGTCTATACGGATTATCGCAACACAATCCTGCATTTTTGCAGAGCTTTAGTCTTTATGTAGAAATGACAGTGGACTTGAATATAAAAATTACAATGATCATCCACATACCAGAAAAGATAAACACTGCCTAGTTAAACAAGACAACGTTCATCGTTGTTTTAATTTATGATCCTTCACTTAATTTACTCATTTTAGATTTAAGAAAAGCCAAAATAAGTTTTTTCTTAGCTGAGGTACTTCTGCTTGACTGAACTAAATAAACTGGGAGTTCAAAAATAATTTTATATTCTGGTAGCACTCGTTCTAAATTAACATAAACAGTATTCACAGGTAGCGCAACTAGTCCCATATTCTTACTAGCGATAATCGCTCCAGACTCAAATGAGGTACCAGTACACAATGAATTATTTATTTTAACCACTTTTTCATTTTTATCTTTATCAATTAATACTACTTCAGAGACACGAAATTTATGTTCAAGAAGAATACCCACAAATAAATGATTAACTTCTGCATCTTCAGGTGATAGTGGCATACCATATTCTTTTATGTACTCAGTTGAAGCAAAAAATCCACATGCGACGCTACACATTTTTTGTTGGGTATAATGCGCAATTGCTGGTACCTGAAAAGATAGACCAATATCAAAGTCCAACTTATCGCCATTTTCTCCATAATAGGCATTCAAAATCGGTAAATCTAAATTAGGGTATTTTCTCAACAAATCAATAAAATCTTGATCAATAATCAAACGCTGTAAAATTGGTGAAATAACTACCGATAAAGGACCTTCAATTCTATCATCAGTAATAAAACTTTTTAATGACTCTTCAGATTCATCTTTAAGCTTATCAAACATAGCATAGAGTTTTTTCCATTTTTCATTTAAAATAAGTTTATTTGCACTATTAATCTGATAAAGTTTATAACCAAGCAGATCCTCAAGATTTTTTAACCTTCTACTAATTGTTGTTGCGTGGGTATTTTCCATTTTTGCAACAGTGGTAAAACTTCCATTTTGTACAACTTTTACAAATAAAAAGATATCATCAAACATTTAACTTTCTCCATAAGTTTAACTATTCAGTCATTTTAGCATAACAAAAGTAGCATTACGTGCGGAATAAATCTTTGGTGATATTATAACTATTATAATCGTATAGAGTTCTGCAGAAATGCAGAGTAGTGTTGCGATAATCTGTATAGACAGTTCAGGACAAACTCTCTACAATGACTACTTATGGAAACACATTAAAGTTTCAAAAATTTAACTTAACACAAAACAACTAACGGAGAAACATTATGAAAAAGCTACAATCGACTGCAATCTGGTTGACCGCTACGTTATTCGCCTTATATGAGTTATTTATTACTAATGGGTTTTATGGGGTTTCATTGGCATTGCAACAACATGACTTAAATCTGCCAGCAGGTGCGACTGGTACTCTAGCTGCAGTTGCTAGTTTAGTATATGCAATTTGTCAAATTCCAGCGGGGATTTTAGTTAGCCGCTTTTCAATAAAGTTTATTTTGACGCTCTGCTCGGCTTTGGTTGCACTAGGTATGGCAATTTATTTTAAAGCAACTGGCATTGATGGTCTGATTCTCGGTAGAATGGTTATTGCGGTTGGATCCTCATTTGCTTTTGTGAGCGTTGCGATATTAATTAGTCGTTGGTTACCAAGAGAGAAGTTTTCTTTGTACTATGGATTAACTCAATGTCTTGGTAATATCAGCGTGGTATGTGCGAATATGTTTCTCCCACAAATTATAAACTTTGTTCACGGTTGGAGATCAATGAGTCTGATTTTAGCAATAGCTGGTGCAATTATTGCTGTGATTATCTTCATCGTGATTAAAACTAATCCAGCTGCTCATCAAGCGACTATTGTTGAATCTCAAAGCAATGCTTCAATTTTTGGTTTATTGAAAAAATTAATCTCTAACCAACAATTTTGGATTGTGAATTTATTCGCTGGTTTAATGCTTGGTACGTTATTTAACTTTGGTGCAAACTGGTTAATCGGTTTTCAAAATTACTTTGATGGCAATAATTTACCTCATTCAGCATTAGTCAGTTCTATCTTATTCTTAGGTGTTGCGGTTGGTAATCCAATTGTAGGGGCTTTGTCTTTACGCTTTGAAACTCGGAAAAAATTCTTTGTCTTTGGTAGTATTTCTAGCGCTTTATTAATGGGGGTTTTAGTTTTCACCACCTTAAACTCTGGTTTAGCATTGGTATTATATTTCTTACTCGGTTTAGGTTTAAGTACTACATTTTTATGTTACTCAGTAATTATGGAGATTTTACCGAATGAATTGCAAGGGCTTGGAGTTGGTTTGTGTAATACAGTGGTTTATTTCAGCGGTGCAGTCTTAAGTATAGTAATCGGAACTATTCTACATGAAGAGTTAAGTGCATTAGTTGGGAATTCAGCTAACATATTATTTGAACAACGGGTTGGTTTAGCACTATTCTTCTTTACTCTAATTCAAGCATTTACTATTAGCCTATTCATCAAAGAAAGCTTTAAAAAATAAGAAACTAAGTTTAAAAACTATTTTATGCATGGTTAAATCATAAATTTATACTATTATATAATAATAGAAAGAATCAATTATCTCTTAATCCACTGATTTAGATTATAATAGTTACTTAGTTAGTTTTACTCTATATAACCACATAATGAGGAATTTTAAGATGCTAAAGAAAATTGTTGTAGTACTTAGTATATCAGGTTTATTGCTATCTGTTGGTAATGCAATGGCTGATAGCATAACTCCAGAAAACACTAGTGTTTCGCCGCAGAGCTTGGACTTATCTCCATTACGTAATTTAAATGTTGTTGACAATCCAATGGATAAAGGCTATAGCTATCACGAAGCATTTAAAAAGTTAGATGTTAATCAACTTAAAAAAGACATGCAAAAATTATTAACCCAGTCACAAGATTGGTGGCCAGCTGATTTTGGTAATTATGGTCCATTTTTCATTCGCTTATCTTGGCATGATGCAGGAACCTATCGACTTTCAGATGGACGTGGTGGAGCAAATCGTGGTCAACAACGTTTTTCGCCTTTAAATAGTTGGCCAGATAATGTTAATTTGGATAAAGCACGCCAATTGTTATGGCCCATCAAACAAAAATATGGTAATGCCGTTTCGTGGTCGGATTTAATTGTGTTAGCGGGTACGGTTTCGCTTGAGTCGATGGGAATGCAGCCAATTGGATTTGCTTTTGGTCGCCAAGATGATTGGCAATCAGATAACACCAATTGGGGTCTTAGCCCAGAAGAACTTTCAAGTAACGTTAGAAATGGTAAGCTAGAAACACAATATTCAGCGACTCAAATGGGCTTAATTTATGTAAATCCAGAAGGTCCTGATGGTAAGCCGGATAAAGTTGGGGCAGGAAGTGATATTCGCCAAGCTTTTGGCGGTATGGGAATGAATGATCGTGAAACTGTTGCGCTGATCGCTGGTGGGCATACCTTTGGTAAAACGCATGGTGCTGCACCGTCAAATAAATACTCAGGGCCAGCTCCAGATAAAGCGCCAATTGAACAACAAGGCTTAGGTTGGAAGAATAGTTATGGAACAGGTGTTGGTGATGATGCGATTGGTAGCGGCTTGGATGGTTCTTGGACCTCAACGCCTACTGCTTGGAATCATGATTTCTTAAATAATCTGTATAATTTAGATTGGAAATTAACCAAGAGCCCAGCGGGTGCGAATCAATGGACACCAATTTCTGCCAAAGGAGTTAAGGTTCCAGATGCAGAGAATCCAAATTCATATCACAAGCCGATTATGTTTACTACCGATTTGGCTTTAAAAGAAGATCCAATTTATAATAAATATGCTCAAGAGTTCTATAAGAATCCAGCAGAATTTAAACAGGCTTTTGCTGAGGCCTGGTTTAAACTAACTCATCGCGATATGGGGCCTAAATCACGCTATATGGGACCTTGGGTTCCTCAAGAAAACTTTATCTGGCAGGATCCTACACCAACGGCTGATTATAAGCCAGTTTCCCAGCAAGATCTAGCCCAATTGAAGAAATATATTTTAAACTCTGGACTTACTACCTCTGAACTAGTCAAAACGGCTTGGGCATCCGCTTCCAGTTATCGTAAAACTGATTATCGTGGTGGTTCAAATGGCGCTAGAATAGCCTTGGCTCCAGAGAAAGATTGGGCAATGAATGAGCCTGCTGAACTGAATAAAGTACTTGCTAAATTAAAAGATATTCAAAGCAAGTTTAATAACAGTAAGAAAGACGGTACTAAAGTATCGTTGGCAGACTTGATTGTTCTTGGTGGTAATACTGCGATTGAACAAGCAGCTAAAAAAGCTGGTTATGCGCTGCAAATTCCATTTGTTTCGGGTAGAACTGATGCTACGCAAGCTCAAACTGATGTGGCGACAACTGACTATTTAAAGACTAAGTCAGATGGGTTTATTAATTATACCGATGGAAGTGTGAGTGCGAATAAACTTCCTCAGGCTTTAGTTGAAAAAGCTAGTATGCTAAATCTAGATGTTCCAGAGATGACGGTTCTGGTTGGTGGTTTACGTGCGTTAGATGCTAATTATAAAGATTCAAAAGACGGTGTACTAACCTCAACACCAGGTGAATTAAATAATGCGTTCTTTGTTAACTTACTCGATATGTCAACGGCATGGAAAAAATCGGCGAAAGATAGTGAGTATATTGGTTATGATAGAAAATCAGGTAAGCAAAAATGGACAGCTTCTTCAGTGGATTTAATCTTTGGATCTAATTCAGAGCTTAAAGCAGTTGCTCAAGTCTATGCTGAAAATGGTAATCAACAGAAATTCATCAACGATTTCGCTAATGCTTGGAATAAAACCATGATGTTAGGTAGATTTGATTTGCAAAATTAATTTCTGTCGTATGCTTTATAAAGCTGGCTTATCTTTTAGGTGATGGGTAAGCTAACTTTTTCTTCAATTGGTGACTTTTATGTCACCAATTTTAACGTTTATCTAGTTGTATCTGTAAGTATAGTTAAATTATTAAGGTACAAGTTTAAGTAAATAGTGTTATTAACTTGATTTATAGCCTTAAGATACTATATAATAGACGTGGAAAACGAGTTTATTTAAAAGGACACACTCAATGAATTACAATTATCAACAACAACAATATGCGATGGCAGCACCATCACAAGGCGTACGGATGCAGGTTTTACGCAGCACCTATTTATTATTAGCCTTGTCAATGATTCCAACTGCAATTGGGGCTTTGATTGGCGTGAATATGTCGTTTATGTTTTTAGCAGGTAGCCCAATTATGGGAACTATCATGTTAATTGGCGGTATGTATTTCTTAATGTTTATGGTGCAAAAAAACCGCAATAGCTTTGCGGGAATTGTGTGGCTGATGGGCTTTACCTTGTTTATGGGGGGCTTACTTGGTCCATTATTACAAATGGCGTTACGCATTCCAAATGGTAGCCAGTTAATTTTATTAGCGGCATTACTAACTTCAGCGGTGTTTTTTGTAATGAGTGCAATGGCCTTTACAATTAAACGTGAAACCCCAGCTTTAACTAACTTCTTGACCATCGGTATGGTGGTAATTGTGATCGGAATGATCGCTGGTATTTTCTTCCATACGCCAATGATGCAATTAATGTTGTGTGGTGCGTTTGTTATTTTCTCTTCAATGATGATTTTATGGCAAGTAAATCAAATTATCATTGGTGGTGAAACTAATTATATTTCAGCAACCTTAAGTATTTATGTTAGTTTATATAATTTATTTACCAGCCTGTTGCAAATTATTATTGCTTTATCTGGTAACAGAAGATAATTAATTTAATCTGAATGGATCGCCAATTGTTGGCGGTCTTTTTTTGTATATAAAGATGAATATTATTCAAAAGAACCTCAATCAATTTAAGTTACTCAAACCCTTTGAAGCCGCTGGTGATCAACCTAAGGCAATTCAAAGCTTAGTTGAGGGTTTGAATGATGGCTTACAATATCAAACTCTGCTGGGTGTAACGGGGAGTGGTAAAACTTACACCATGGCTAATATTATTGCCGAAACGGGGCGTCCAGCTATCGTGATGGTGCATAATAAAACTCTGGCAGCACAATTATATGCCGAATTTCGTGACTTTTTTCCAGAAAATGCCGTTGAATATTTTGTGTCATACTATGATTATTATCAGCCTGAAGCCTATGTTCCACATAAAGATTTATTTATTGAAAAAGATTCAGCGATTAATGAACATATTGAACAAATGCGTTTATCGGCGACCAAGTCCATGCTGGAGCGCAATGATGTAATTATCGTGGCAACCGTCTCAGCCATCTATGGGATTGGTGATGAAGCGGCGTACCAGAAGATGATTTTGCATCTCAAAGAAAAAGAAATTCTGACGCAAGCCGAAGCGATCCGTCAGCTAGTCAGTATGCAATATCAACGCGCCGATGTCGAATTTAATCGCGGGTCATTTCGCGTGCGCGGTGATACGATTGATGTATTTCCCGCTGAGTTTTATGATAAAGCCGTACGGATTAGTCTCTTTGATGATGAAATTGATGGTTTATTTTTGTTTGATCCATTGACGGGCAAAATTGAGCGACGAATTAACCGCTTTACGGTTTTCCCCTCTTCGCATTATGTAACGCCACGTGAAACGGTGATGCATGCCTGTGAGGGAATTAAAACCGAATTAGAGCTCCGTATTAAAGAATATGAAGCGTTAGGCAAAACTATCGAGGCCTATCGGATTAAGCAGCGCACCGAATTTGATTTGGAAATGTTAAGCGAAATTGGCTTTTGCAAAGGGATTGAGAATTATTCACGGCACTTAACTGGGCGCACACCAGGTGGACCGCCGCCAACCTTAATTGACTATTTACCAACTAATGCAATTATGTTTATTGATGAATCGCATGTTACCATTTCGCAAATTGGCGGAATGTATAATGGCGATCGGGTACGTAAGCAAAATTTGGTCGATTATGGTTTTCGCTTGCCATCTGCGATGGATAATCGACCGTTACGCTTCAACGAATTTGAGGCTAAGATGCCGCAAACGATTATGGTCTCCGCGACGCCTGGAAAGTATGAAGCTGAACATCAAGATAATTTAGTTGAACAAGTGGTGCGCCCAACTGGTTTACTCGATCCAGTCATCGAAGTGCGACCAGTCGAAACGCAAGTTGATGATTTACTGCATGAGATTCGCCTACGTAAAGCCAAATCACAACGGGTTTTAGTGACGACCTTGACTAAAAAAATGTCAGAGCGCTTAAGTGAGTATTATGCCGAAAATGGGGTTAAAGTTCGCTATTTACATTCGGATATTGATACTGTTGAACGGGTTGAAATTATTCGTGATTTACGCTTAGGCGTCTTTGATGTGTTGGTAGGTGTAAATTTACTCCGCGAAGGTCTCGATATGCCTGAGGTAAGTTTAGTTGCGGTTTTTGATGCAGATAAAGAAGGGTTTTTACGTTCGGAGCGCTCATTAATTCAAACTATTGGTCGTGCAGCACGCAACGTCGATGGCATGGCAATTTTTTATGCGGCACGAATTACCAATGCGATGCAAGTTGCGTTAGATGAAACCGCACGGCGGCGTGAAAAGCAAATTGCGCATAATTTGCTACATGGAATTACACCGCAAACGATAGTTAAGTCGATTAATGATATTCTCGATGGCGTATATAAAGAATCCGCCAAAAATGAATTTGAAATTAAACTGCCCGAAAATATGAGCGAGAAAGACTTAACTAAATTAATTAAACAAGTTGAAAAACGCATGAAAGAACATGCTTTGAATTTGGAATATGAAGCTGCGGCAAAATGTCGTGATGAATTGAAGTTATTGCGGGATTTAATGTTTAAAAGTTAGATTAGTGTAGAGATTGAATTGAAATTAGCTTGATGAGATTTTATAAAAGGTTGGAAAAAATGAGTAGTTTTATTATTGGTGTGGCAGGCGGTTCAGGATCAGGTAAATCAACGGTAACTGAACATATTGTTGGCGCAATTGGTGCGGATAAAGTTGCGGTAATTATTCAAGATAATTATTATGTGGATTTAGGGCATTTAACTCCTGAGCAACGCCGTAAGGTAAATTTTGATCATCCAGATTCATTTGATTGGGAGCTGATGCTTAAACAAATTGATGATTTGTCTAATGGTGTACCAATTGAAATGCCAACCTATGATTATTCACGGGATACGCGACGTGCTGAGACGATTACGGTTTTACCTGCGCCAATTATTGTAATTGAGGGCTTATTTGCGTTGTTAGATGCGAGTATGCGTAAATATATGGCACTGCGGATCTTTGTGGATACGGCGGATGATATTCGTTTTATTCGGCGTTTGCAACGTGATATTATCGAGCGTGGTCGTTCAACCGAGTCGGTAATTAAACAATATTTAGAATCGGTGCGCCCGATGCATCGCCAATTTATTGAACCATCCAAGCGTAATGCGCATATCATTATTCCTCATGGCGCTAACAAAGCTGCGTTAGAAATGTTAGTTGCTCGGGTTCGTGCCGCGATTAATCATGAGGAATTGTCCGTGTCTACTTATTTTGAAGAGGTTTAAGATGAAGCCATTTATTATTGGTGTGGCTGGTGGTTCTGGCTCGGGTAAATCGAAAGTAACCGAACAAATTATTCATGCGGTTGGTGCCGAAAAAGTAACGGTCTTTATTCAAGATAATTTCTATTTAGATCGTTCACATTTAACTCCAGAGGAGCGCAGTCGGGTGAATTTTGATCATCCTTCAGCCTTTGATTGGACGCTAATGACTAAATTATTGGATGATTTAGCCAATGGTGTGCCAGTTGAAATGCCCCAATATGATTTTACAACTCATACGCGGCTTGCCGCTACTAAAACCGTAACGCCAGCTAAAATTATCATTTTGGAGGGCATTTTTGGGTTGTATAATGAAGAAATGTGTAAGCAGATGGCGCTCCGCATTTTTATTGATACCGCGGGTGATATTTGTCTAATGCGGCGGTTGAAACGCGATATTAGCGAACGGAATCGAACTTTGGATAGTGTGATTGAGCAGTATAGTCAATTTGTGCGTCCAATGCATAAAAAATTTGTGGAACCAACTAAGCAAAAAGCGCATATTATTATCCCAAATGGCTCGAATAAAGCCGCGTTGGAAATGATCATTTCGCGGATTCAAAGCGTGCTTAATGGAGATAAAATTAATTTAGATGATGGTATGTTTTTTGACGAAGAATAATAATATTTATATAGGTTATGCGTATTATTTATTGGTAATCTAAATACATTGCTTTTTACCTGTGTAACTAACTGGATAACCTGTTTTTAAATAAGTTCGTGCCGTATGGAGTTTGTTATAATCCCTGATTCTTTATATTTTTGAGCAAAATTATGTCAATCTATTTTCAGATATTTATTACTTTATTAAGCTTGCTTAATCCAATTTTAGCGCTGAGTCAGTATCTTAATATGACTAACGGCATGAGCAAAGAAGCTAAGCGCAGTATTGCGATTGTTTGTGGTATCAGCGTATTTGGTATTTTAGGCGGATTTCTGTTCCTTGGTAGCTACATCATGGAGGGATTAAGTATTCATGAATACTCCTTACGCTTGGGCGGTGGAGTTATTTTATTAATTTTAGGCATTAAAATTATTTTGGGGGATAATGCTGCGCATGATCGTAGTGGAATTGATAAACCATTTGAAGTAAAAAATGTTAAAGCGATGGGAGTAAGTCCGTTAGCTTTGCCAATGATCGTTGGTCCAGCGAGTATCGTTTTGGTGATCGTGTATAGTCAGGATGCGCCTAATTTGATTAGTAAATTTATTATTTTACTTATTTTGGCTTTATTAGCCGCGATAATTGCAGTGACCTTTATTTTAGCAGATTATATTGCTAAGGCAGTCGGTGAGGTTGGCATAGTGGTGATAACTAAAATAATGGGCTTGGTGGTGACGGCAATTGCCTTTGAAATGATTATTGCTGGTTTACAAACGGTGATGCCAATGATACTTAAAGGTAGTAGTTAATCATTCGCGGTAGCTAGATGTTGTTAAGTAAAAACCTCAGTTTATAGTCTGAGGTTTTTGTCAATATTACCGAATTAAAAGCTGACAGCCATTATTTCATATTCTTTTACGCCATTGGGTACGCGTACTTCAACTACGTCACCACAGCGTTTGCCAATTAGGCTCCGCGCAACAGGGGTATTGACTGAGATTTTACCTACTTTTACATCGGCCTCATCATCACCAACAATTTGGTAACTAATCTCATCATCGCTTTCTAAATCAAGAATAGCAATCGTTGCACCAAAAACAATTTTGCCATCACTATCAACGGTACTTAGGTCAATAATTTGCGCTTGAGATAATTTAGACTCAATTTCGCCAATCCGTCCCTCAACAAAACCTTGTTTTTCTTTAGCCGCATCATATTCGGCATTTTCAGAGAGATCTCCGTGGCTGCGTGCTTCAGCAATGGCTTGGATTACACGTGGACGCTCGATACTTTTTAGGCGTGCAAGTTCTTCTTGGAGTAATTTTGCTCCATTGGGAGTCATAGGAAATTTTTGCATAAATCGTTTCCATTTAAATTAAATTGGTTAAATTTCTTATATAATTAAATTCATTGTGCTATAAATTGGTTAAGCTGGCTTATTTTGCCAGGTAATAGGCGAATTTATTTATTAAAGAATTCTATTCAAGAGGTTAAATTATTAGCATTAAGATAAATTATTTTGGAAATAGTTTGAAGTAAATCAATTGCCTAAATGAATTAGCCTAGTTATAAATAAAAAAACCGAGAGTGTAACCCTCGGTTTCTAATCTAATTATACGTTCGTTAGAACGTGGATAATTATTTAGCAGCAGAAGCTTCGTGTTTAGCAGCAGCTGGTTTAGAAGCGTGTTTTTTAGCCGCTTTTTTGTGTGATTTTTTATGTGCAGATGCAGCAGGTTTTGCAGAAGCTTTAACAGGAGCAGAAGCTTCAACAGCGAAAGCAGAAGTTGCGAAAGCACCAGCGATTAATACAGCTAATAATTTTTTCATATGAGTTTCCTTAAAGTTAAATAGTGAAATATAATAATTTATATATAAATTATCGTTGATTATTTTGAATGTAAACGATTGTACATTTAACCGTTATTCTACACCAAAAACACTGTGCAGTGCAAGATATTTGTAATAATTTTGTTAAATAGTTTCATGAGGAATGTTCAAATTAGTTATTTCGAGTGATGTTATCATGTTCTATTATGTTGATTTGATTGTCATTTAATTGAATATAGCCACCTGGTGCTCGATCTTGCCAATCGGGTATCTCGTAACGGTGAATAATTGTCGCATTTTTATTAGTTAATGAATAATTACCAGGTCGATGAGTATGTCCATGGATGATAATGTTGGCATTGGCTTGAGTTGCGTAGTTAATAACGCTCTCATTTACGACCATATAATGATAATCTGGTTTTGAATTAGTCGTTGCATGGGATTTATTTTCCAATGACTCTTTGAGTTTATAGCGTAATTTCAGCGGGATTTTACGTAAAATAAACATGACTAGCGGATTTTGTAAGATACGTTTCATTTTTTGGTAACCTATATCTAGCGTGCAAAAGGTATCGCCATGGCTAAGTAAAATAGTGTTACCTGCCACTTTAAGCGTGTGCATATCTGGAATTAACTGCATTCCACACTGTTTAGCAAATTTTTTGCCGACTGCAAAATCATGATTGCCACCACGAAAATAAACAGGTGTTACTAAGCTAAATTGCTTTAACTGCGTCCGAATGGCGCCAATAAAGTAATTATCATCATCATCACCGAGCCAATAATCAAAGAAATCTCCTAGGATATATAAACCATCAATTTGTCCTCGCCATTTGGCTAGTAATTCAAAAAATAGTTGATTATGCTTCGGTGTGGCAGGTGATAGATGTAAGTCGGAGATAAAAATTAGTTTCATAAATGGTTTACAACCGTAGAGTAATTGGAATTATCGCTTAATAATGCTGGCGTAATTCTGTTATAATTAAAGGTTTAGTGGGTTATTATAACAGTAATTAATTTGCGAGGTAAGCTTGAGTAATGATAGTTCCAATTCGTAAAATGGGTGATCCATGTTTATTAGTTCGTTCATCTGAAGTTGCTGCCGGTGACTTTAATCAAACTGAGCTTTTACAACTAATCCAAGATTTACGGGATACGCAACACCATTTAGGTGGGGTTGGGATTGCGGCGCCACAAATTGGCGTAAATAAACGTGTAATTTTAATTGAATATTATCAGCGTGATATAACCCGTTATGCTAATGTCGGTGATTGTCCACTGCGTGTAATTATTAATCCAGAAATTGAATTTTTAACGGATGAACACGCGGTTTTTAATGAAGGTTGTTTGTCATTACCTGGTTTGCGTGGTGAAGTAAGTCGCCCAGTGGGGGTTGCGTATAAATATTATGATCAGTTTGGTGAGTTACATTCTGGCGAAGACTTTGGTTTTTTTGCCCGTGTTATGCAACATGAATGTGATCATTTAGATGGAATTTTATATCCATTTAGAATGCAGGATTTACGCCGCTTAGCTTTTATTGACGCTGAAACTAGCGATGCAGCCAGTTAAAGCCACTACGCATAAATTTGCGGCGCTAGATTCATTACGTGGGATTGCCGCGCTGATGGTGATTTTCCAACATTTTTGGGAAATGAATCATCCCTCCGATGATCGACTGCGCCCGTGGTTGTTTTTTTGCGCGGGGCATGAAGCGGTAATTTTCTTTTTTGTATTAAGTGGTTTTGTCCTAAGTAACCAATTGCGTAATTTTAAGTTTGCCGAGTATGGTCAATTTGTTTTAAAACGTTTTTTTCGGATTTACCCAGCCTATTATGTGGCAATAATAAGTTCAGTATTATTGTTAATTTGGATTAAAGCTTATTTTCCCTCGACTTTAGATGGACATGGTTTAACCGAGTGGTTTTATATTTGGTCGCAAACTGCATTTGATAAAACTATGCTGTGGGGTTCTTTGAGTATAATTTCCCATGAGGGCAACAGCTTAGATGTGGTAACGTGGTCACTATTCTATGAAGTATGGTTATCCTTAGCTTTTCCGTTGTTGGTTTTGGCTTTTTGGCGCTGGCATCAATTGATTAATTGCTTATCACTGTGTTTATTAGCTTGGATGAGTTTTTATTGGTGGAAAAATGGTGCTCTATTAGATAGTCCTTGGCAAAGCTTGATTTATTATAGCTGGTATTTTCTGCTTGGTTTGCTGTTATTTCGCTATCATGAGCGCATCAAATTTCTGGCAAATCCATGGTTTTTGATTCTCGGTTGTGGGTTATATTTTAGCAATTATTTACTTTTTGGTAAAATTAGCAGTCGTTTACTTCATGAAGTTATTATTGCCTTGGGAAGTAGTTTAATTTTACTGAGTGGTCTGCATAATAAGGGTTTTAAATGGTTGTTAAATTGGTTACCCTTTAGATTCTACGGTAAAATATCGTATTCACTGTATTTGTTTCATTTGCCAGTTTTGTATGCGTTAAGTTATTTATTATTGGCACAGCATGCCGTTGAATTAGTTAAAATTGCTACATTAATTATTACAACATTATTGGCAGCAATGGGTTTTTATTGGCTTGAACTGCCAAGTATTAATGCTATTAAATCTATTTTACATAAATCTTCGAGGTAATATGACAACTCCTAACCAATATTTGACTCTTGCTAAAAGCAATCCGTTAAAAATTATTACATTAATTCTGGCCTTAATCGTGGTTTATTTAGTCTATAGTCATGAACATAGTAAAAAGGTCGCTCAGCAAGTCTATCAAGAAATGGTGGTAATGGATCAGCAACTTGATCAATTGCAAGAATCGGCAAATATGATTAGTAGTCACAAAGCGAGTAATGACAAATTAATTGGTGCGTTAAAAGCACTCACTAAAGACAATTTTATGGCGAGTAAAGCTGACGTAATTCAATTGGCTAAGCAATTAGATTATGCGCCACAAATTGAGTCGAGTTTACTTAATTCGTTAAATGTGGCGAGTCCAAGCAGTTACGCGTTGCAGCGTAAAAATATTACCGCTCAAATTAGAGTGCTTAAATATCAGCATAATTTAAGTATTACGCAGTTTAATCAGCAAATTAGTGCACTTTCAACGCAAGTTACCACGATTAAAAATCAAATTAATTCAATCAGTAATGACAGTTTGCATGATCTTGAGCTGGCTAAATTGCAGTTTATTAGCCATAAATTGGCTAAAACTATGCACTTATTAAAAGCATCGCTAGTGCAAGAGGTTTTGGAGGGTGAAGCTGCGGAGGCTCGCATTAATGCTTCTGGAGCTAAATAAGATAAGCATTTGAATTGGAGTTTGTAATGAGTAATGGGGTTTCAATAAATTTATTTCTTGTTGATGGATCTATCGATGGCGTTATTAAAGCTGAATCTCCAAACTGGACTGGTCAATGCTTAAAATTTCCTGCCGATAAGCTCTTAGATGTTATTCAAAGAGATGAAATTAAGGATAACGTGGGTATATATTTTCTTTTTGGGGATGAAAATTTCTATATTGGTGAATCTGAGAATCTAGATCAACGGTTAAATCAGCATTTAAGAAATGATAAAAATGATTGGTGGCAGCAAACTATTATTTTTTCATCGAGTAATAATTTTTTAACTAAAGCTCATGTAAAGTATTTAGAAAATAAGATAATTGAATTGGCAAGAACAACCATAAAGTTTAAATGTACAAATCTGAATAATGGGGTTAAAACTAAATTAAATGAAGCCTTACAAAATGACGCTGATAATTTCATTGGATATGTTCAGAATTTTGTTGCAATTTTGGGGTTTGACATTTTTGTTGATACAACTAAAGTTATCATGAATCAAATATCAGAGAATGTTTTGAGTGAGTTTTACATAAGAGAAAAAGGTGTATTTGCTAATGGATTTATAATTGACAGTGGTGGTATATTAGTTAGAGCAGATAGTGAGGCTGTAATTAATAGTAAAGAGACGGCAAGTATTGGCGTTGCTGCTAAGAGAACTAGGCAGCAATTAGTAGAGAACGGAATTTTAAAGTTAGTTAACGATAGATATGTATTTCAAGAAGATTTCCAATTTGACAGTTTATCTTCTGCGTCAAGTGCGATACTTGGTCGCAGTAGCAATGGTAAGCAGTGTTGGGTACAAAAAATTTCTAATAAAACTTTCAAAGAATTAGAAATAGAGCAATTAGATAAAATAGATAAGGAAAAACAATGACGAACAAAATAGAAAATAATAGCGCGCCAGTGAGTAATTTTATTCGCGCGATAATTGAAGATGATTTGAGCACAGGCAAACATAGCCAAATTATTACGCGTTTTCCACCAGAACCCAATGGCTATTTGCATGTTGGACATGCTAAGGCGATTTGCCACAATTTTGGCGTTGCCGAAGATTTTGCCGGGTTATGTAACCTGCGTTTTGACGATACGAATCCAGAAAAAGAGAATGACGAATATGTGCGCTCGATTCAAGCTGATATTGCTTGGTTGGGCTATACTTGGAATGGCGACGTTAGATATGCGTCGGATTATTTTGATAAACTCTATCAATTTGGCGAATGGTTTATTGAGCAAGGCTTAGCCTACGTCGATGATTTAAACGCTGAAGAAATGCGTGAATATCGTGGCACACTAACTCGTGCGGGTAAAGATAGTCCCTATCGTGCGCGCACGGTAGCGGAGAATTTAGACTTATTTCGGCGGATGCGTGCGGGTGAATTTGCCGATGGTGCCAAAGTTTTGCGCCTAAAAATTGATATGAGTTCGCCGAATATGAATTTACGCGATCCAGCGATTTATCGGATTAAACGCTTTCATCATATTCGCACGGGGGATAAATGGTGCATTTATCCGATGTATGATTATACGCACTGTATTTCGGATGCGCTGGAGTCAATCACACATTCATGTTGTTCATTGGAATTTGAAGATCATCGTCCGTTGTATGATTGGGTGGTGGATAAATTATTTAGTGCCGGCTTATTGCCAGCGCGTCCACGCCAAATTGAGTTTTCACGTTTGGAATTAGGTTACACTTTAACCAGTAAACGTAAATTAAATCAATTAGTGAGTGATGGTTTGGTTGCTGGGTGGGATGATCCACGGATGCCAACTATTTCTGGAATGCGCCGGCGCGGTTATACAGCGGCTGGGATTCGCTTATTTATTCAACGTTGCGGAATTTCTAAATCACCGAATCATGTTGATGTGCCAATGTTGGAAACGGCAATTCGTGAGGATTTAGAAAATAGTGTGCCGCGGATTATGGCGGTTTTAAAACCAATTAAGTTAGTTTTGACTAATTTTGTGGCTGGTGAAACTGGTTCGCGTGAGGCTGATTTTCATCCGCAACATCCTGAATTTGGTAAACGTTTGTGCGAATTAACTCAAGAGATTTATATTGATAGCGATGACTTCCAAGAAGTTCCTGAAAAAGGTTTCCAACGCTTAACGTTGGGGGGTGAAGTACGCTTACGGCATAGTTATGTAATTAAATGTGATGAAATTATCAAAAATGTCGATGGTTCAATTGCCGAATTGCGTGGTTCAATTGACCCTGCGACGCTCGGTAAGAACCCAGAAGGGCGCAAAGTAAAAGGCGTAATTCACTGGGTGAGTGCAACTAAAGTGTTGAAGGCCGAAGTCCGTTTATATGAACGTTTATTTACCGAATTACAGCCTGATAATGTTGAAGGACATGATTTTGTCGAGTTTATTAATCCAGATTCATTAGTGGTGATTAGCGCATACATTGAGCCAAGTATTGCGAATGTTCAGCTAGAGGATCGTTACCAATTTGAACGGGTTGGCTATTTTGTTGCTGATCGCTATGACTGTGATGCTAAAAATGGGCGGTTGGTGTTTAATAAAACCGTCGGATTACGCGATATTTGGAAGAAATAATAAAAAGAGTTGACTTGAATGAGTCAGCTCTTTTTATTAACGCTGTTAGTTTGAGATTTTGGAGATATTAATGAAATACATTGGGATAATGTCGGGAACGAGTCTAGACGGAATTGATGCGGTGATTTGTGAATTTAGTGCGGATAATCAAGTGCAGTTAATTGCTAAATGCTCATTGCCATTTGAGCCGCAATTGCAGGCTGATTTGCAAAAATTACTGCGCGAGTTTACGCTGCATTTACGTGAACTAGGTGAACTTGAAGTGCGCTTGGCAATTAATTATGCCGCTGCGGTGGCTAAATTATTAGCCGTAGCAAAACTCGATGCGAGTGATATCACTGCAATTGGTTGTCATGGGCAAACCGTATATCATGATCCATATAATCAATATCCGTTTTCATTACAGTTGGTGGATGGCAATAAATTGGCGCAATTAACTGGGATTGATGTGGTTTGTGATTTTAGACGCATGGATATGGCGTATGGTGGACAGGGCGCGCCACTGACCCCAGTGTTTCATAAGTATTTTTTACAAGGAACGCAGGCACGAATTATTTTAAATTTGGGCGGAATTGCTAATATAACTGTTTTGGATCCAAGTAGTGAACAAGTAATTGGTTTTGATACTGGTCCAGCAAATTGCTTAATTGATTTATGGATGCAAGATAGTTATCAACTGAAATATGATGAAAATGGTGCTCTAGCACGTAATGGGCAGATTATTCCAGAATTATTAGCGCGGATGTTGCAAGATCCATACTTTAGTTTGGCGGCACCTAAGAGCACAGGCAAAGAGATTTATCATTTAGTTTGGGTTCAACAACATTTACAAGCCTTGAATTTGGGGGATGCGGCAGCTGGCGATGTTTTACGGAGTCTAGTTGAATTAACCGCAATTACAGTTGCCGATGCGATTAAAACGGTAATTAATCCAGCCCAAGTTGAAGCCATTTATGCGTGTGGCGGTGGTGCATATAATCAGTTTTTACTCGAGCGAATTGCGGCAAACAGCCAAATTAAAGTTCGCACCACCCAAGAGCTTGGTATTGATGTGGATCAAATGGAAGCGATTGCGTTTGCGTGGTTTGCTAAACGCCGAGTTGAGAAATTACCCGCAAATTATGAAACTGTAACTGGCGCTAGTCAAAAATGTATCCTTGGAGCACTATATGCCGGAAAATAATTATAAACAACGGATTATTACGCTGACGATTCTAAGTGGGATTATTTGCGGTTATGTTTTAGGCGTAATTGCATTAATTTTACCTAATTTGGTGAAGCATAGTTATATGCTTAAAGAGCAAGTGTCGTTATTGGCTGGTGCTTTGTTATTAGGCTGTTTTATCTCGAGTATTTATACGGGTAGCCTGAGTGATTATTTGGGGCGCAAGAAAGTTATTTTTGTTACGATGGTGATTTTTATTTTAGGAACGCTGTATTTTATCTTCGCTAAAAGTTATTATCATCTGTATGCTGCGCGCTTTATTCAAGGTATTGCCTATGGTATGTGTGAAATTGTGATGCCGTTATATTTGGTTGAAGTTTCAGAAACGCGTTGGCGTGGGCAAATTATTACCGCATTTAAGATGGCAAACACTGGTGGAGCGTTAGTTGCGAGTTTAATTTGGCTGGCAATTAGTGTGGATTATTATTCATGGGCCTTTGCTGTGGCGTTATTGATTCCAATTTGGATTATGCTAATTTTGCGAAGTTTACCTGAGTCACCGCGTTGGTTAGTGGCTAAATCACGAGTTGATGAAGCGCGCAGGGTTTTAACTGCAAATAATCCAGCTTCTGCTGAGTTAATTTTAAGTGAAATTAGCGCGGCGCAACAAGGTAGTAGCGCGCGAGTTAGTGAATTATGGAAACGCAGAAATTTACTCCCATTTTTGATTATTTTAGCCGCAGTGAGCTTAAATCAATTAACTGGAATTAGTGTGTTTGTGCAAAATAGTATTCAAATTTTAAAAGACTCGGGTTTATCTTCAGAGATTGTGGGGGTTTTAGGTAATATTAGCATTAGTTTGGTCAATTTTGCGGCAATGACTGCCACGCTATTTTTGGTAGAAAAAATTGGGCGCAAAAAGATTCTCATCATTGGTACGAGTGGCTTATTACTGAGCTTATTGATGCTCTATGCGGCGCATGCTCTGTTACCTGCTGGTGAATTAATTGGTTATATTACCTTAGCTGGTATTGTGTTGGTGGTAGGCTTTTTTGCCTTTGGTCCTGGTGCGTTGATTTTAGTTATTTCAACTGAATTATTGCCAACTAATATTCGTGGCGTTGCAATTTCGATTGCGTTTACCATTGGTGCTTTAGTTGGAACGCTATTTGTTTCGTGGTTTGGCAGCTTGAGTGCGAGCCTTGGTTATGCACACTTATTCTTAATCATGGCTGGCTTTGTTGGCTGCTATCTTTTAATTAGTTTGTTTATTCCTGAAACCCGCGGTAAATCATTAGAGAATATCACTTGGGGGAAGAAATAGAATGGTATTGAGTTTTGAAGCGAGGACGACTTGAGTAATTTAATTATGACTAAACAGCAAAAATTTCAGATTATGTTGTTGATGACGATAATGTTTTTTGTCGGAGTTTCAGCAACCGATATTTATATTGCATCATTGCCGCGAATGGTATTGGATTTTCATTCGTCACCAAGCGTGATTAATTTAACTTTATCGAGTTACAGTTTAGGCGTGGCTTTTGCGGTGTTATTTGTTGGCGAAATTAGTAGTCGTTTTGGGCGGCGGCGCTGTTTATTGCTGGGGGTGCTCTGCTTTAGTGTGGCAGCGTTTTTAATTGCAATTTTGCCATCAATTCAGCTAATAATCGTGTTACGTGTTATTCAGGCTTTTGGTTGTGCGGTAATTATTATTGTGCCACGTCTGGTGCTTAAAGATTGCATGGATGAACGCGAGCAAATTACTGCTAACGGAATTTTACTAATGGGGTTAATTATTTCGCCAGCGGTTGCTCCGATTGTTGGTGCTTATTTGGCTAAATTTTGGGGCTGGCGGAGTTGCTTTGCATCAAGTGGAACTTTAGGTCTTATCTTGGTGGTTTGGGGCTATTTTATTTTACCTGAAACCAATCGTAATCCATTGTTACATTTTCAACGCCCGAGTTATTATTTAAAAACTTACTTTCAACTTCTAACCAATCGAATGTTTTTGGCGTTAACTGGGGTTTATGCTGCTGGAGTTGCCGCTTATTTTACCTTTATTGGAATTTCTAGCTATCTCTATATTGATCATTGGCATATGTCACCACAACGCTATTCTTTATTATATTTATGGCTTTCAGGCGCTTATTTAAGCGGTAATCAAATTATGCAGTATCTAAATGGTAAACATGTGTCGTCGGTTAAAATAATTCGTTTCGGTGTTTATGCGACGTTTATAGGTGCCGTAGTAGTGGGGGCTGCTTGGTTTCTTCCATCACCCAAATTAGCGATGGTTGTGGTTACGGCAGGTGTGCTCTTTATGCGTTCGTCCAATGCGTTGATTAATCCACCCACTCAAATTCGCATTATGAGTCATTTTGAGCAAAATAGCGCTCAAGCCTTGGGTTTAAATATGTGTATTGGATTTGCGGTAAGTAGTTTAGCCATCTCATTGGTGACGCTATTTGCCCATCAACCATTAACTGGCTTGGTGCTGGTATCTGGATTTTTTGCATTGATTGTGGTGTGTAGTTATCGCTTTAATCGTAAGATACTCTATTGAGTTGATTAAATATTTATTTTGTGGGGTTGATTATGCAAGCAATTGCTGTTTTGGAACGTGGTGCTGGAATTGATCAATTAGCCTTAATTGAGTTAGACATTCCTAAACAATTGGATTCTTATCAAGTGTTAATTAAAGTTGCTTATGCGAGCCTTAACCCAGTTGATTACAAATTAATTGCCAACCAACCACCATTTTGGAGTTATCCATATATTCCGGGTTTGGATGTGGCTGGTGAAGTGGTTGCGCTTGGTGACAAAGTTAGCTTAGTGCAAATTGGGGATCACGTAGCGCTGCATGCGAATTTAACTTTTGGCGGAGCGCTTGCCGAATATATTGTCCAGCCTGAACAGGTTTTATTTAAGATTCCAGACGGATTTGATTTACGTTTAGCGGCAGCTATGCCTTGCGCTGGCTTAACTGCGTATCAAGCCTTGGTACGCAAAATGAATGTTCAAGCCACGAAAACTATTTTTATTCAAGCGGGTAGTGGTGGCGTGGGGAGTTTTGCAATTATTATTGCCAAAGCTTTGGGGTTAAAGATAATTAGTTCATGCTCGGCGCGTAATTTTGCCTATGTTAGTGCACTTGGTGCAGATCAGATTTTGGACTATAAAGCTGGTGATATTTATGCGCAAATTAAAGCGCTTTATCCTGATGGGGTCGATTATATTCTTGAGACTACCAGTAAAGCTAATTTACAACGTGATCTCGAGATTTTGGCATTTAATGGACAGATTGCGTCAATTGTGGGTATCTTAGAGACGCGGGATATTCGTGAATTTAGTAGTGGTTTTGGTTTTCACGAAGTCGCTTTGGGTGGCGCGTATCTAGCCAAACATGGTCCATCGCAAGCTGATTTGGCACAAATGGGACGTGAGCTGGTAGAATTGCTACTTGTAGCCAAAATGGCGCCACAATTAAATGAATATGCTTTTGCAGATTATGCCCAAGTGTTTGCGGCATTACAAAGTAGTGCTCAAGTTGGAAAAATTATTCTTAAAATCAGTTAATTAAATCTACTTTATAAAAGGAAAATTATATGCAAACTAATTCAGCACGCGGTCGTGTTCTGGCGGCGCTAATTTTAGCTCTGGGAATTTCATCGGGCGGTTATTTTGTCGGAAGTGGAATTAAATTCTTTCGGAATTTTGATCGTTCGGTGGAAGTTAAGGGTTTGGCAGAGCAAAGTGTTAAGTCAGATTTGGCAACCTGGAGCATCAATTTTAGTGTGAGTGGCGATAATCTCAAGGACTTATATCAACAAGTTAGTCAGAATCAGAAAATAGTTAGTCAGTTTTTAGTTGGGAATAATTTTGCTGAAAGTTCGATTCAATTAGGCACGATTAGTGTAAATGATAATTGGGCCAACCAATATGGTAATACTAATGCCAAATTACCGCATTATCAAATTAGTAATAGCGTTAGTGTGACTACTGCAAATGTAGATCTGGTGGCTAAAGTTAGTCAAAATGCGGGTGAATTGGTCAATCAAGGCGTGATCGTTGGCAATAATAGCATTAGCTATTTTTATAATAACTTGAATAGTATCAAGGCGAGTATGCTCGATAGCGCGACCCAAAATGCGAAATTAGCCGCCGAAACTTTTGCTAAAAATACCCAAAGTCAAGTTGGTAAAATAAAATCTGCGAGTCAAGGTGTGTTTACAATTTCATCACCCGATGGTTCGAATATTGGTGATACCAGTAATATCAATAAAAAAGTTCGGGTTGTAACGTCGATTCAGTTTTTCATAAATTAAGCCCGTGCGTAAATTAGTTTATGCGGGTTTGGCATTGGTTTTAGCCATTAAAATTAATGCCGAGCCGTTGCCTGTTTTGCGCAGTTTTCCAGCTGGTACGCAATTTGCGTTAATTACGAAGATTAATTATCCACAAGTTACCTTGCAGGAAATTCCGAGTAATTGGGGAACTAATTTATTAGGTTTAATGTGGCTCTCAAGTAAAAAAGTCGAGATGAGCCCAGCTTCGGTAATTCGTGATCAAGAAAATAATACCCATGTGCAAGCTTATCTTGATACGCTGAAAAATGAACCAGTTGCAGTCCAATTTGATTTTCAGGGTAGAATTTGGGTGGTTTGGCAGTTGACTAAACCCGAGATTCAGCGGATGATTAAGAATAAACAAAATATTTGGTAGATTAAAGAAACATAATTTTAAAAGAGGGAATAATTTGCAATGACAACTTCAAAAATAATTGTGGCATTGGACTTTAATGATTTAGCCGAAGTTCTGCACTTTGTGGAGCAAATTCAGCCGAGCGAATGCCGGCTTAAAGTTGGTAAAGAATTATTTACCGCCTATGGTCCGCAAATTGTGCGTGAATTACATGCGCGCGGTTTTGAAGTCTTTTTGGATCTTAAATTCCACGATATTCCCAATACGGTGTATAAAGCGATTCGCGTGGCGGCGGATTTAGGCGTGTGGATGGTGAATGTGCATGCGAGCGGTGGACGTGAAATGCTAGTTAAAGCGCATCAAGCGATTCAAGATAGTCAACACAAACCGTTGCTAATTGCGGTCACGATTTTAACTAGCTTGAGTGATGCGGAAGTTACAGAAATTGGCTATCAACGCTCATTAACCGAGCAGACATTGTATTTAGCGCAATTAAGTTATGCTTGTGGTATCGATGGGGTAGTTTGTTCGGCGCATGAAGCGGCGGCAATTAAACAGGTTACCAATGCCAAATTTCTAACGGTTACACCAGGAATTCGTTTAAGCGCAGATAAAACCGATGATCAAACCCGAATCATGACACCTGTTCAGGCAATTGCGAGTGGTGCCGATTATTTGGTGATTGGGCGTCCGATTACTCAAGCGCCAGAGCCTGTCGCGACCTTACGTGCAATAAATCAAAGCATTTAAAACTTTGTGCTAAATTCCAACACTTAAACTGCGCTTAATGATGGATTTTAAGCATTTTGTTCAGATTAAGGGCTTTTGTTAGCGCTAACAACGGTTAATTTGTTATACTCTAGTTTTATAACTTGTTTAGGGGTGAATGATGGATTTTAAACGCTTAAGATTAAATTTACTACTTAGCGGTCTTCTTGGTCTAAGCTTGGTGGCGTGTAATAATGATTCGAGCAATCATCCCAACGATACCTTACGGGTGGATGTCGGGGCTGAAGCGCCATCTTTAGATCCAACTAAATCGGAAGATGTAAACTCTTCACGGATTATGTATGATTTATTTGCGGGGTTAGTCGATTTTAATCAGAAAAATGAAATTATTCCTGGTTTAGCTCAAAGTTGGGAAGTTTCTCCCGATGGTAAAACTTATACCTTTCATTTGCGCGACAATTTAAAATTTTCCGATGGTAGTCAATTGAGCGCCAAAGATGTAGTGTATTCTTGGCGGAGATTGGTTGATCCTAAAATTGCTTCATCTTACAATTTCTTATTGTCGGGGGTGGAAAATGGACAAGAGATTATTGATGGTAAACAAGCTATTGATAAACTTGGTGTTTATGCCGCTAATGAGCAAACGGTAGTAGTTAAACTGATTATGCCAGATAGCGCATTCCTTGACAAAATTGCCATGCCAAATTTATATGTGCTGCCACAAGCGGCGATTGAAAAATATGCGGCGCAGTGGACTGATCCAGGCAAGATGGTTACCTCAGGTGCTTATGTGCTAAAAGAGCACGTGGTAAATGGTTATATTTTAGCCGATAAAAATCCGAATTATTATGCTGAGAGTAGCGTTAGTATCGCGCATATCAAATACTTGCCTTATGTTGATTTAAATGCTTCGGTTGCGGCATTTAAAACTGGTGATTTGGATATGACTTTCCAAATGTTGCCAGTTGACCAATATACGCAATTAAAAAAGACTTATCAAGATCAAGTACATACTGTGCAACAAGAAGCAATTGGTTATTATGAGTTTAATATGCAAGACCCAATTTTAGGTAAAAATCTTAAATTGCGTCAAGCGTTATCGATGGCAGTTGATCGCACGGCGTTAACTAATGATGTGCTCCAAGATGGCAAATCACCACTGTATTCAGTGGTCACACCGACGATTAATGGCGGGAAATATGCCGATTTGGCGTATAAATGGTCAACTTGGTCAGCGCAACAACGGATTACCGAAGCTAAAAAACTTTATGCCCAAGCTGGATATGGGCCAAATCACCCATATAAAGTTACAATAATGTACAACACCAATGAGATGTACAAAAAAATTAGTATTGCCTTAGCGGCGATGTGGAAAGATACGCTGGGTGTTCAAGTTGAGGTGCAAAATCAAGATTGGAAAACTTTTTTACAAACTCGGCATAAAGGCGCCTATCAAATTGCTCGTGGTGGTTGGTTTGCCGATTATAACAATGTAACGACCTACACTTTGTTGTATCAATGTGGTAATCCACAGAACGATACCCATTGGTGCGATATGGAGTATAATAAATTGTTGAGTAAAGGTGATACGGAGCAAAATCCAGCGTTGCAGCAATCAGATTATTTTGCTGCGCTACAACGTGCACAAGATGCCTATATTGCGATTCCGCTCTTCCAGTTTTCGTTTAATCGCATGGTGAAACCTTATGTGCAAGGTTATGAAATTGAGCAAAATTATTTGGATCATGTGCAGTCGAAATGGTTGAAATTAGACAGTAGTAAATAAAGAAATGCCGCATTAGCGGCATTTTTTTATAAACAGGAATAGATTATTTAACCAATTGATAAAGTTCTTTATATTGTGGATCTTTTAAAGTGTCTTTAAAGCTAGCTTTGTAAACAGGGAAGGCAATTAAATCCAATTTAACCATGGCAATCGCAGCGTCATGGTTACCTAATTTCCAATCCAACATGGCTTCTTTGGTCATAGTGTCTGGATAAGGATGAAAGGTATTTAGTTTATGAGTATAGTAATATTGTGTTGGCAGCGAATAGAGCTTATTGGTGGTATCGCTATCGACGTTAATATAGTTATCTAAGGTATAAATAGCAAAATAGGCCCAGAGTGGATTGTGATCCACAATGTTTTGTAGATATTTGGCCTGCTTGCTAAAGGTGGGTTGATCATCGGGTGTATCGTAATAATTAACTAAGGTGTCAAAAATAATACTGCCTGAAACCATCAAATAGGCACATCCGATTATTGGCAGTGCTGCGAGTGCGCGAATTTTATGGATTCTAATTGTCGCTAATGGTTTATCCATGGCTAAAAAAGTTACCAATCCAGCCAAGAAGTACATATACCACAACGGGTATTCATTCAGACTATGCGATAAAGTTGTACCGATCATACATAATAAAATTACACTTTCTACCGAAGCCGATCCACGCAGCAAGCGATAAATTGCGTAAATTATTCCAAATATTACAATCCCTGCACCAATTAAGCCCGTTTCAGCGAGTAATTGTAGAACCAAATTGTGGCAATTTGTGAATAATCCGCTATTGAGTGCGGCATTGGGGAACAGTGGATGAAGTAAGACACTTTGTTTGGCATAGCCATTCCAGCCATAGCCCAAGATTGGATGACTTTTGAAGACTAACCAAGCTTTATCCCATTCAACACCCCGCCGTCCAGTGCCGCTTTCACTATCGATACGTCCAAGTCCAGAGCTGAAATTATTGTGAGTGGTGAATAATTTATGAATGAGCGGGTAGAAATACTCAAAGGCAAATAAGGCGATGGTTGCGCAGGCAATTAGGCAGAATAAGCGTTTACTCTCGCGGTTGCGTTTAATGAAATAAAAGCTGCCACTAAAAATTAGCGCAAGGGCAAAATAGATAAATACACTCCGTGAGGCTGAAATGGTTAAGCTAAAACTCATCCAGAGTAACAGTGGGTAAAATAGTTTAGCACTTAAACGGCGTTGTTGATAGAGATAGATTAAGCCAAAAGTTCCCCAACTTAAATAATGTGCGTAATGATTACGTTGCCCGAAGTGACCAAAAATATTGGTGGTTGGATGTGAACTATCATAGAAAATCATATCGCCAAAATAGCTAGTTGTACCCGTATATTGAATGAAACCAATTAGCGTTTGCAAAATTGCCCCAATTAGTAAGGCATAACTTAAGCTAGTTAGCATGTAACGTAAGCCATAGGTATTTTTAATGGTGCTAATGCTAATGGCTAAGAAAATACACAAGAGCAGTTCTAGGGCACTGACGTAATTTAAGCCAGGAAAATCAATATTAGTCAGTATTAGCGGTTGAGCGCAGAGATAAAGTGCCAGCAAAGCTAAAGGGAGCGCGACGAAAGGGATACAAATACGCTCGCGGCTGCGCCATAAAATAAAGCTAAATAAACCTAAGATTGCCCATGCAACGGTCATTTCAGCCCAAAATTGTGGCTGTGGATCATAGTGAACATTATTTAATTCGGGAATGACGAACAAAGCAATTAGTCCGATAAGAATAAATGATTTATTAAAAGTAGTAGTTTCTGACATTGGATACCTGATCTAAAATAAAAATTGGTCTTTAAGCCCTGAATTTTATCATATATTTATCTTCCGCTAAAAGATATGATAAAATAACAAATTATTTGTGTGAATGCATTGTATAGTAGCACGGTGCTCGATTGTTTTTGCAAAAGAATTCTTTGTGATTTTTGTATGTTAGTTGACTTATATTGTTTAATAAAATTAATTTTTACTGGGTGTGTTAAATGAAAAAAATCCTGATCGTAATGTTAAGTGCAGGTGTGATTTTGGCGGGTTGTTCAAAAAAAGAAGTTAAAGTAGTGCCAGAAAAGCATGTTGATGTGGCAATTGTGCACTCATATAACGTGCCTTATGTTTACGACTACCCAGCAATTGTTCAAGGTGTTGTAGATTATAACGTAGTTCCGCGGGTAAGCGGTGCGGTATTTAAACAGTACTATACTGAGGGTACCTATGTGAAAAAAGACACACCTCTGTATCAAATTGATCCACGTCCATTTGAGTTAGATTTGCAAACGGCACAAGGTGCATTAATTAAAGATCAAGCCGCGATGGTGAATTATAAATTAATTTATGAACGTTATGTGAAATTATATGCGGCTGAGGCGGTATCTAAGCAGGATCTTGAAACTGCAACGATTAATTATCAAGGGGCTGTTGGTTTAGTTGAAACTGACAATGCTAATATTAATCAAGCTAAATTAAATTTAGAGTATTGTATTATCCGTTCGCCAGCAGATGGCTATATTTCTGAACGTCAAGTAACTGTCGGTGATATGGTTACACAATTCCAAACTACGATGAATGTGATTAATTCGGTTAATGACATGTACATCACGTTTTCTATGCCTGAAAATGATCGCTTGGCGATTCAATCAGCGGTTAGTTCTGGTTTGGCAACTGTGCCTAGTGCTTATAAATTTGCAACTGATTTGCAATTAGCCGATGGGACTATGATGAAAAATGCTGGGCATGTACAATTTACTGATACACGAATTAGTTTGCAAAATGGTGTTTGGAATATGCGGGCGTACGTGGATAATAAAACTTTACAAACTCAATTGCTCTCAGGTCAATTTGTCCATGTTTTCTTAAATGGTATGACTTATAAGGGTTCTTATGCGGTGCCACAAGAAGCTGTATTCCGTGATGATAAAGGTCCATTTGTATATATCGTTAAAGATGGCAAAATTGCTAAAAATCCAATTTCAACTGGTCCTATGACTGGTGCTTTGTGGATTATTAAAGGTGGTTTGACCGATGGTATGCAAGTTGTGACTGCCGGTGGTGTAAAAGTTATGCCTGGTGATAAAGTTGTGGTGGATGCCAAAGATGATCAAGCTAAAACTAATCCAACTAATCCTGCCGTGGCATCTGCTCCAGTGTCAGTAACACCAGCCAAAGTTAACGCCTCAGCCTATGTGGGTAAACCTAAACAGCGCGCGGTGCAAATTGATAGTTCAGCCAATATTTACAATGGTAAGTACTAACCACTACAGGGGTATTTAGATGTTTTGTCGCTTTTTTATTCTAAGACCTGTTTTGTCAATGGTGATTTCTATCATCATTACCATTGCGGGTTTAATTTCCATGGCTGTGTCACCAATTGAGCAATATCCATCGATCGTTCCACCGTGTTTGAATATTTCGGTGCCGTTTCCTGGCGCCAATTCTGAGACGATTGCCAATGCCGTAGCCGCACCGATTGAAGATCAGATGTCAGGTGTGGCAGGCATGATCTATATGCAGTCAGCTAGTCAGAATGGAAGTAATAGTTTATCCTTAAATGTTTATTTCCAAACTGGAACTAATTTACAACTGGTTGAAGCGGATGCATTAAATCGGATTCAAACTGCTTTGCCACAGTTACCAACTCAAGTACAAGCTCAGGGTGTAACCATGCGCTTGCAAAATCCTGATTTGTTTATTGTAACGCCTTTTTATTCGGATACCGGTACTCCTGATCAGTTATTTATCAGTAACTATGTGCAACGTTATGTTTATCCATTGGTTGAACAAATCCCTGGGATTGGGGTAGTTTCGATTATGGGTCAACGTCAATATGCGATGCGGATTTTGACTGATCCAAATAAATTAAAATATTATAATGTTGGTATTGGTGATATTAAAAATGCGGTAAACGATCAAAATTGGCCGTATGCAATTGGTTTAAATGCAATGGCGCCAATGGCGGGACCTGAAAAATATAATTTCTTGATTAATTCAACGGGCTACATGACCGAAGAATCACAATTTGAAAATGTTGTGTTACGTGCAACTGAAAGTAATGCGCAGGTAATTCGTGTTAAAGATGTGGCTAAAGTTAAGCTCGATGCACAACAGTATATTACCTACTTTAAATCTGTGGTGCGCGATCCAACTACACATGAACTCAAAGTAGTTCCAGCTACGGCATTAGCGTTATACTTGGTTCCTGGTGCCAATCAGCTGCAAGTTAAAAAAGATTATATGAATCTTTTGAATGAAACTGCTAAACATATGCCTGATGGAATTAAATTCTATAATCATTATGACTCTTCTGAATTTGTAATTTTATCGGTCGAGGCGGTTGTTTCTACCTTGATTATTGCATTTATTCTGGTATTCTGTGTTGTGATGTTATTCATTCAAAACATTAAAGGTACAATTATTCCAGTAATCGCGATTCCGGTTGCAATTATCGGGACATTTGCAGGTACTTTCGCACTCGGCTTTTCAATTAACACGCTGACCTTATTTGGGATGGTGTTGGCAATTGGGATTGTGGTCGATGATGCGATCGTCGTGCTGGAAAATGTTGAGCGTTTAATGGCTGAAGAGGGTTTAAACTCGGTGCAGGCCGCAATTAAAGGCATGGAGCAGGTTGCTGCACCCGTAATTGCTGTGGTTTGTGTTTTGAATGCAGTATTTATTCCAGTGGCATTCTTGGGCGGATTCAGTGGTATTTTGATGCAACAATTTGCCGTAACTATCGCAATTTCAGTGTTGTTATCTGGCATTGTTGCCTTGACCCTAACCCCAACCTTGTGCGCCATATTTTTGCGTAATGTGCATCATGGTGAGGGCCGTCCGGCTACCAAATTCATGCCACTAAAATGGATTTATTGGTTTTTTGACAAATTTAATACATGGTTTGCAAAATTTCAAGAGCTGTATATGTATTTGGTGGTTAAAATTATTGATAATGCCAAAAAAGCCATGATTGCATGGTGTATCGTAATTTTAGCAGTAATTGTGATGTTCATTAAAATTCCAACTGGATTGGTGCCGCTGGAGGACATGGGTTATTATTATGATACTATCCATGTCAACTCGGCTGGTTCAATTGATTATAATGTAAATGAAGCCATTGCATTATCCAAAGATTTAATGAATCATATTCCTGCTTTAGATCGGATTGCGATTTTAGGTGGTAAAGACATTGTCGATAATGGCTCAACCAAAACGAATAGTTCCACATTAAGTATTATTCTGAATGATTATGCTGATCGTGGACCAGGACAAGATGTTGATTCGGTGATTAAGCAGACTACTGAGCTGCAGTCAAAACATTTACGGATTACTGGATTTCCATATAATCAACCGCCAATTCGCGGGATGAGCACGACAGGTGGTGTAACGTTCTATTTGCAAGCTGCATTACCTGATATTGGTACTCCGCAACGAATTCACGATGATGGGGTTAAATTAGCGGCTTATTTGCAAAAAGAATATCCCCAAGTGGTTGGAAGTGCATTTCAATTGTACGATGTGAAAACTCCTGAGATTAACATCAAAGTAGATCCACGTAAAGCTTATATTTATGATGTACCGTATGCAAATATCTTTAATTCATTGCAATCTACCTTTGGTTTATACTATATCAATTACTTTACTAAGTGGAATGATTTGTGGTGGGTGATGGTGCAGAGTGAATATCAATACCGTAGTAATCCAGATTTGTTAAACGTGGTGTATGCTAAGAGCAATAAAGGTAACATGATTCCAGTTGGTAGTTTGGCAACTTTTGAATATTCAAATGGTGCAGAGTTAGTCACGCGGATGAATGATTACATTGGTAGTCAAATTATTGTTAATCCAAATCCAGTTACGCATGCTTCATCGGGTGATGTAATGAATGTGATTCGTGATGCGGTGCCAAAAGTTTTAGGTAAGAGCTATTCAATTCAATGGTTTGGTCCGTCGTATATGCAAAACTTGGCAGGTAATCAATCAGCAATTGCTTTCTCTCTTGGTTTAATCATGGTGTTCTTGATTTTGGCTGCACTCTATGAGATGTGGGCGCTGCCAATGGCAATTATGATGGCGTTACCATTTGCGTTGTTGGGTGCTGCGGTAACTTTGCTAGTTTTCCGGATGGAGAATAATATTTACTTCCAAGTCAGTATGTTGACTCTAATTGGACTCTCGGCAAAGAATGCGATTTTGATTGTCGAATTTGCGATTGAGGCAGTACGCAATGAAAATATGTCGTACCGTAAAGCGGCAATTCATGCGGCAAAAGTTCGCTTTAGACCAATTATTATGACCTCGATTGCATTTATTCTCGGAGCCATTCCTTTAGCTACCGCAAGTGGTGCTGGTGCCAATTCGCAACACTCGGTTGGTTATGGAATTATTGGTGGAATGCTCGGATCAACCTTGATTGCGACCTGCTTTGTGCCGTTATTCTTTATTGTGGTAATGAATTTATCCAAAAAAGAGACTGCGGTGAATTAAGTCTTGGATTTTTTATAAACCCCACTATTTAGTGGGGTTTATTTTTTAGCCGCGTGAAAAATTTTCATTGTAAAATAGAATTAATCACTTTTATTTGCGGTGGTTGGTCGTAAGTGTCTTTGTAAGTTGTGGGATGAGTAAGGTGTATTTATGGTATAATCGCAAGTTGTTTTACGCTATCAACGATCACTGATGCGTTTAAATTTAAATATTAACTGACTTTTATAAATAGTACCCTATGCGCTTAAATATATTCATTCGTCGTCCGATTTTAGCTACTGTAATTTCATTAATTATAGTACTGTGTGGCGTGGTAGCGGTTTTTAACCTACCAGTTAGTCAGTTTCCTGATGTTTCACCACCCTCAATCTCGATTAATGCGGCTTATCCTGGCGCAAATGCCGAGACGGCCGCTAAAGTAGTTGCGGCGCAAATTGAAAACCAAATGAATGGTGTGTCAAATTTAATGTATATGGCGACCTCAACCTCTTCGGCGGGTACCATTTCAATTACGCTGACCTATAATGTCGGAACTAATTTAAATTACGCAATTAATGAGGTACTCAATCGCCTGCAGGCGGCAATGCCATTATTGCCGAGTGTCGTGCAACGGATGGGGGTAACCGCGCGTAAGAGTTCGCCTGATATGCTCTTGATTGCATCCTTTTATTCTGATCCCTATATTGATCCTGTTTTTGTGAGTAACTATTTGCAACGTACGGTTGAAAATGACTTATTGTTATTATCTTCGGTAGGGATGGTTAACGTCTTTGGAACTGGTTCGTATGCAATACGAGTGTGGTTAGATCCAAATAAAATGCAACGTTTAGGGATATCGGTTACCGACGCGCAAAATGCAATTAATGATCAAAATGAAGAGTATATTGTTGGTCGAGCGAACGCCTCACCGAATGGTAAAGGCGATGTGCTGACCTTAAATGTCAGTGGTCAACCGATGTTTAGTCGCGCGGATCAAGTTGCCAATATTATTCTGCGTAATAAGAACAATCAAACTGTGCGCATGAAAGATTTTGCGCGAGTGGAACTTGGTTCGAGTAGTTATACGACTATCGCGCAAGTTAATTTCCGTGATGAAAAAGGGCAATTTAAGCACTATCCATCGACAATTATGCAAGTGTTTTTACAACCTGGCGCCAATCAACTTGAAGCTAAAACTGAGATTATGAATAAACTTGCGGAAGCGTCAAAGCGCTTTCCAACCGGTTTGCATTATCGACTGACGGTGGATAATTCACGCTTTGTTAAAGCTTCGGTAATAAATGTGGTGGATACTTTGAAAGTTGCATTTATTTTAGTCGGTTTTATTATCTTTTTGTTCTTGCAGAATTGGCGCGCAAGTTTGATCGCGATGTGTTCAATTCCGGTTGCGATTATTGGCACCATGGCGTGCTTGTATATGCTTGGATTTTCATTAAATACCCTGAGTTTGTTTGCTCTAATTTTAGCTATTGGAATTGTCGTTGATGACTCAATTGTAATTGTCGAGAATATTGAGCGTCTGCGCGAAGAGCATCCCGAGATGAAGTTGGTTGAGATAATTGAGTTGACGCTCCATGAAGTATTTGGTGCGATTATTGCAATTATGTTGGTGTTAAGTGTGGTGTTTATTCCGGTGATGGTAATGGGCGGTTTGCCTGGGATTATGTATCGCCAATTTGCGGTAACTATTGCCTGTGCGGTGATTTTATCAGGAATTGGTGCCTTAACTTTTACACCTGCAATTAGTTTCTTAATCCTTAAGAAAAACGTGCAAAAGCCGAAGTTTCTGGCGTGGTTTGACCATTTCTTTGATTGGTTGACCGAGAAATATGTGCGCATCGCTACAATTTTGATTGTGCGTAAAAAATTGACCATCGCAATTTGGATTGCGGTAGTGATTTCTACTCTTGGTATGTTTAAGATGGTACCAATGGGCTTTGTGCCAATTGAAGATCAGGGTTTGCTGTTTGCAACCGTCAATTTACCCTCGGCATCAGGTTTGGCGCAGACTAAAGCCGTTGTGGATCAAATGACCGAAAAATTAACTAAAAATTCAGCGATTGATTCGGTGCTTACAGTTACAGGATTTGACTTTTTGGATTTTGGGAATCAAAAAACCTATGCGGCATCGTTCTTTATTGCTTTAAAAGACTGGGATTTACGTAAGACTCCAGATAGTAGTGCGGACTATATCATCAAACAATTAAATATGTCAGCGATTAATGCACCAGGGATGATTGTGCGCGCCTTTAATCAACCCCCAATGCGTGGATTAAGCACCACTGGTGGGGTTGAATTTTATGTTGAGGATCGGGTAGTTGGTGATCCGCGTAAATTACAAGTAATTTGCGAGCAACTAATGAAGCGTTTGAAAACGCATAAAGAAGTTGGTTCGGTGATTCAAACCTTAGATACCAATGTGGCGGAAATTTCAATTTTGCCAAATTTGGAACGCGCAACTTATTACGGGGTGAACTTTAACGATTTATATAATAGTATTCAAACTATTTATAGTAATAATAACGTGAATTATGCGTATATTATGCAGGATTTGGTGTGGGTAATTATGCAGGCTGATTATCGGTTTCGGGCAACTATTGGTAATTTAGATAATGTTTTTGTGCATTCGGATAAGAATGACAAAATGATTCCAATTAATAGTTTGGTGACGGTTAAAAATGATCGCGATGCACAAATTATTCAACGTTTTCAGGATTATATCGCGTCCAAAATTATAGCCAATCCTGCCCCTGGCTACTCGGCTGGTGATGTAATGAAGGTAATTGATCAAGAGATTTCTACCTTGCCTAAAGGCTATGATTATGATTGGTTTGGTACCAGCTATATGCAACGTCAATCGCAATCAACTTCAGCCAATGCTTTTGTGTTCTCACTGGTTATGATTTATTTGGTCTTAGCAGCGCTATATGAAATGTGGAGTTTGCCATGGATGGTGTTACTCGGGATTCCGTGTGCCTTATTTGGCTCGGCCTTGATTCTGATTTTAAGTGGCAATATTAATGATTTATACTTCCAAATTAGCTTGATTGCGCTGTTGGGGCTCTCGGCCAAGAATATTATTTTGCTGGCGGAGTTTGCGCTGCAGCATTTTAGACAAGGTAATACTGCGATGGACAGTGCAATTCACTCGTTGCGCCTGCGCTTTAGACCAATTGTAATGACTTCTTTGACCTTTATTTTTGGTACTCTGCCGCTGGTATTTGCAAAAGGCGCTGGAGCTAATGCGCAGCATTCGGTCGGAATGGGAATTATTGGCGGTATCTTAGGCTCAGTCTTTATTGGTACTTTATTAACACCTGCATTTTTTGTAATGATTATGAAGCGGAGAAAAAATTAATGTTACGCTTTTTTATTAAGAACCCAGTCTTTTCTTCGGTAATATCGATTATTATCGTGTTATGTGGTCTAGTCGCAATTATGAATTTACCACTGGCGGAGTATCCGAATATTGCGCCACCAACAATTACTATTAGCGCGCATTATCCTGGGGCTAATTCTGAAACGATACAAAAAACTGTTGCCTCACCAATTGAAGATCAGATCAATGGTGCGAATCAGATGATTTACATGAACTCGGTGATGTCGAGTAATGGTGATTACAATTTAGTGATTACCTTTGCCACTGGGACGAATTTGAATGCCGTAATTGGGGATGTGTTAAATCGTTTAAATACCGCTTTGCCGATGTTACCAAGTGTGGTGCAAAGTCTGGGTGTGACCATGCGTAAGAGCTCGCAAAATGTGTTGATGTCAATTTCAATGCAGGGTGATTCACGCGTTGACCACGTTTATTTGAGTAATTACGTTTATCGCGCAATTTATACCGAATTAGTGCGGGTAAAAGGCGTGGGTGATGTGGAAGTGGTCGGCGCGCGGACGTATTCAATGCGCATTTGGCTTGATCCAAATAAAATGGCTAAATTAGGCGTTACCGTGGGTGATGTCGAAAATGCAATTAATCAGCAGAATGTGCAGGTTGCCGTGGGGCAAATTGCCGCGCCGCCAAGTGATGGTAGCAGTTTAATGACGATTAATTTGGTTGGACAAAGTTATTATAGCGAGCCGAAGGAATTTGAGAATATTATTATCCGTTCGCAGGGCGTGCAATATATCAAAATTAAAGATATTGCGCGGGTTGAGTTGGGCGCATTTAGCTATGATACGGTCAATAAACTCAATCATGATTCGACAATTGGTTTACAAATTTACCTTGACCCAAGTGCCAATCAATTAGCCGCTCATGCCGCGATTGTCCAAACTATGAATAAACTGGCGAAACAATTCCCCGATGGAATGAGTTATACGGTTGCCTTTGATAATACTAAATTCATTAATAAAGCGTTGAGTAATGTGGGTGAAACCTTACGTGATGCGTGTATTTTGGTGATTTTGGTGGTGTTCTTATTCTTACAAAAATGGCGTGCGACGATCATTCCTGTTTTAACTATCCCAGTTGCGGTAGTTGGAACTTTTGCTGGAATGTATGCATTGGGCTTTAGTATTAATAATTTAACCTTATTTGGGCTGATCCTCTCGATCGGGATTGTCGTCGATGACTCGATTGTTGTGATTGAGAATGTCGAGCGGATTATGGAACAGCAGAAATGCTCGGCGCTTGAGGCGAGTATTCGCTCAATGGAAGAGGTGGCTAGTGCGCTGGTTGCGATTGTCTTGGTGTTGTGTTGTGCGTTTATTCCATCGGCTTTTTTGGGTGGTTTAACTGGGATTTTATACCAACAATTTGCGGTAACCATTGCGATTTCGGTGGTGTTATCGGGAATTGTGGCCCTGACTTTAACGCCTGCATTGTGTGCAATTTTCCTGAAAGATAATTCACAGCATGCGGTGAAAAATAGATTCTTTGATAAATTTAATCAAGGTTTTGAAAAAATTACCGATGGCTATATTTGGGCAGTTAAATTACTTCTGAGTAAGCGTAAAACCTTTATGGGGGTTTTTGCTGGAGTATTAGCGTTAACTGGAGTGATTTTTGCGATTTTACCAGTTGGCTTCATTCCCAATGAAGATAAGGGTTTCTTTACTACACAGGTAACTTTGCCGAATAATGCTTCAATTGAACGTACTTCCAGCGTTGTTGATCGCTATATCACGCATTTATTGGGTGATAAAGCTAATGTGGATAATACGATTAGCTTAATTGGGATTGATGAATTGCATGCCGGGGCAATTAAAACTAATGTGGCGACGGTAACTACCGATTTAGTCGATTGGGATAGTCGTAAAGAAGATGTTACAAAATTAATTCAAAAAGCCAATGAATATGGTAACAGTGATAAAGATGCGCGCTTTATTGCGTATAATCAGCCAGCAATTGATGGACTGAGTAATACCAATGGGGTGGAGATGTATATTCAGGATAAAGTCAACGGTAGTTATGTTGATTTAGATCGTTATGCTAAATTAATGACCGATGAGTTAAGTAAAAATCCGAATATTGATCGCAGTTATTACATTTTTAATCCATACAATCAGGCGTTTAGCGTGCTAGTTGATATTGAACGCGCGAAATATTATGGCTTACAAGTGTCAGATGTTTACGATACGCTTGAGGCCAATTATGGTCCTGATTTGGTGAATTATTTCTATCGGATGGGCGGTTTGTATTGGGTAACCTTGCAGGGTGATTCACAATTCCGTAGTTCGCCACAGAAATTAGATAATTTGATGGTGCGGAATGCCAATGAATCAATGGTGCCGATTAATTCGGTAGTAAATTCATCGATGACGACCTCACCTGATGTTATTGAACGCTTTAATGATTATTTGGCAACCAAAATCGTAGTCGAACCGAAAAATGGGGTAACCATCCAACAAGCGATGCAATATATGCAAGCCGCGGCGGATAAAATTTTACCGAAAGAATATAGTTCAACTTGGTATGGAGTAAGTTATCAACAAGATAGCGGTGGCGCGACTTCAACCTTTGCCTTTGCTTTTGGTATGGTAATGATTTTCTTAGTCTTAGCCGGACAATTTGAAATGTGGCGCTTACCGTTAGTGGTGATTATGGCAATTCCATTTGCATTATTTGGTGCGGGTTCAATTCTATTGATGCGTGGACTAAATAATGATTTGTATTTCCAAATTAGTTTGATCACGCTGCTCGGGCTCTCCGCCAAGAATTCGATTCTGATTACCGAGTTTGCAATTGAGCATTGGCGCGCTGGAACCTCAACGGTTGACTCGGCATTAATTGCGGCACGGCAACGGTTTAGACCAATTATCATGACCTCGTTAGCCTTTATCTTGGGAACCTTACCATTGGCGATTGCGCATGGAGCTAATTCAAACGCCGAACATTCGGTCGGAACGGGGATTATTGGCGGGATGCTCGGTTCAACCTTAATTTCGATTGTCTTTGTACCGCTCTTCTTTGTGGTCATCATGGGTAAGAAAAAACGCCCAGGTGAAGAACAGAAAGATGAGTAATTAAATTAAGCGGATGTTATTTGACATCCGCTTTTTATTTGGGGCGTAATTAAGACTCTGATTTATTATAGTTAATTATGTAGGTAGGAAAGTATGGAGCAACTATCACCAACAACCTTAAAAGCTATTTTGCATTCTAAACGTGCAAATATATATTATCTCGAACATTGTCGTGTCATGCAAAAAGACGGTCGGGTTCTCTATCTAACCGAATCCAAAGACAGCAATTTATTTTGGAATATTCCGATTGCAAATACTACCGTTATTATGCTGGGAACAGGCACATCAATTACCCAAGCAGCGATGCGGATGCTTGCCAGTGCTGGAGTGTTGGTTGGCTTTTGTGGCGGTGGAGGAACCCCATTATTTAGCGGTATTGAAGTAGAGTGGTTTACCCCACAAAGTGAATATCGCCCAACTGAATATATGCAGGGTTGGATGTCTTTTTGGTTTGATGAACAAAAACGACTACAGGTCGCAAAACAATTTCAGCTTGCTCGAGTTGAGTTTATTAAAAAAATCTGGACAAAAGATAAAGAGCTTCAAGCTGAAGGGTTTTATGTTGATGATCAAGATATTGAGCGAACTTTGAATAATTTTGGCAGCAGGATAATGACTATGCAATCAGTTGGTGAGTTATTATTAGCTGAAGCCGTAACGACTAAGTCACTATATAAAATTGCGGCAACACGTTGTGGTAGCCAAGGTTTTACTCGAGATCATGAGCAGAGCGATTTAGCCAATCAGTTTTTGAATCATGGCAATTATTTGGCGTATGGCTTGGCGGCTACTTGTCTGTGGGTGCTGGGGATTAGTCATTCATTTGCGGTCATGCACGGCAAAACAAGACGTGGCGCATTGGTTTTTGATATTGCCGATTTAATCAAAGATGCGATTGTTTTACCGTGGGCGTTTGTCTGTGCAAATGAAAAAATGACAGAACAAGAATTTAGACAGCAGATTTTGCAAAAATTTACTGAGCATAAAGCATTGGATTTTATGTTTGATCAAGTCAAAGAAAAAGCCTTGCAAAAATTTGTCGCAGATTCGGAAAATGAATCATGATTGTAACATTTATTTCCCAATGTGAAAAAAAGGCTCTGGCACGAACCAGAAGAGTACTCGATGCCTTTGCCAATCGAATTGGTGATAACACTTGGCAAACAGTGATCACTGAAGAAGGTTTACTTGCGGTTAAAAAGCTACTTCGCAAAACTGCAACTAAGAGCACTGCGGTTGCGTGTCATCGCATTAAAACCCGCACCCGTAGCGAATTACAATGGATAGTTGGTACTCGGAGTAAGTTTAATAATCAGGGTATCGTGCCTGTAAACCGCACTCAGAAAAATTTAGCCCAAGACAAATGGGAGAATGATTGGCATTATTTACCTTTAATAAAGGCACTTGTCGCAATTGCCGCATTGCTACATGACTGGGGGAAAGCAAGTGTTTTATTTCAAGAAAAGTTAAATCAACATAGTAAACAAGGCGATCCTCTCCGTCATGAATGGGTATCATGTTTATTACTAAATGCTTTGGTGCAATGTTCTGGTAATATTGCAACAGATGATTCTTGGCTAAATTTGCTCATGCAGCAATCTTGGGATGAAAATTCTCTTAAACAAACTATTGCACAAACGACAGAAAAAACAAAAGCCCTAGAACAGCTACCGCCAATAGCTGAATTGGTTGCATGGTTAATAGTTTCACACCATCGGTTACCAGATCTACCGCTAGAAAATATGCGCAATGAGTATCGAGGCGTTAAACGTGCGTCAATTAAAGATTTATTGAAAAATATAACTGCTGAGTGGGGTTACCAAAATAAATTTGATGAGAATGATTACAATAAAAGAGTTAGGCTATGCTTTGAATTTGAACATGGTTTGTTAAGCAACTCAATTGAGTGGAGCAAACAAATAAAGAAATGGGCAACTCGATTATTACAAGAAAATAACAGTGCCTTGAGATGTTTGGAAGATGGTAGCTGGCGGGTTATTTTACATCACGCTAGATTATGCCTAATGTTAGGTGATCACTATTATTCATCATGTGATAAATCAGAGCAGTGGCGCACTACGATATCATTAATTGCAAATACAGATAAAAATGGTCAACCAAAACAAAATTTAGATGAGCATTTAGTCTATGTCAGTAAACATGCGCTACAAGTCTCACAATCGCTTAGTCGCCTAAGTGAAGAAATGGATTATGCCTATGATATCCGAAAATTAAAGCAAAAAAGTCCGCTTGGGTTTGAGTGGCAAGATGGAGCCACCAATCAGATTAAACAATTTAATGTCCAAAACGAGTCTCGACAAAATGGCTGGTTTATTGTGAATATGGCAAGCACAGGCAAGGGCAAAACTATTGCTAATGCTAAGATAATGCGAGCTTTATCTCATGATGGTGAGTCATTGCGCTATATTTTAGCGCTTGGATTGCGTACACTTACATTACAAACTGGTGATGTTTATCGAAACGATGTTGGGCTTTGCAATGATGAATTAGCGGTCTTGATTGGTTCAAAAGTAGTGCAAGAACTACATCAGAGAAATACGAAGTCTGTTGTGATGCAAGGTTCTGATTTTAGTGAGAATGGCTCAGAATCAGCGGAAGAATTGCTTGATAATGAACTTGATTATGAAGCAATGCCGCATGCTGACTTTATGAATACGCTATTTTCTCAAAATAATCCAGAAAAGAATAAGGCCTTTTTATATAAACCAGTTTTGGTTTGTACGATTGATCATATTATAAGTGCAACGGAAACTAAACGAGGAGGGAAATACATTTTGCCGAGTTTGCGCTTACTCTCTTCAGATTTAGTTATTGATGAGGTCGATGATTTTAGTGGGCAAGATTTAGTTGCTATTGCACGTCTGATACATTTAGCAGGAATGCTTGGACGTAAAGTGATGATTTCTTCAGCAACAATACCACCAGCATTAGCAGAGGGTTTTTTTAATGCCTATCAACTTGGTTGGCAGTTATATTGTAAATTTAAACAATTGACTAATAATAACGTTATTGGTATGTGGGTAGATGAATTTAACACGCAGGTTAATTTAATTACCAATGACAAAGATAGCTCTTTTATTGAAAATTATAAACTCATGCACCAGAAATTCGTAGCTTTAAGAGTAAAACAACTTACGAAGCAAGTCGTAAAACACAAGGCATATGTTATAAAATGTGAACATCTAAAACTCGCGAGCAGTCAATTGCAATTAGATGATAGTACCAAGAAACAATACTTTGAATTAATTAAATGTAATATTCAAAAATTACATTTGTCACATAATACGATTGACACTAAAACTAATAAGAAAGTGTCTTTTGGCATAGTCAGAGTTGCGAATGTTTCACCGTGTGTCTCTTTGACTAGATATTTACTTAATGCAGAGTGGGACAGTAATATAGCTCCTCGAGTAATGGCATACCATAGCAGACAAGTTTTATTGTTGCGAAGTGAACAAGAGTGCCATTTAGATGCCGTATTGAAACGCAAAGAAAAAAAAGATGAGCCACCGTTGGCTTTTGCTGATCCAGAGATTCGTAAGCATTTGGACTCCATTGATGCCGAACATGTGATTTTTATTTTAGTCGCGACACCTGTGGAAGAAGTTGGACGTGATCATGATTTTGATTGGGCAATAATTGAACCATCATCATACCGTTCAATCATACAGTTATCTGGTCGGGTACTGCGTCATCGTAAAATTACAGAAGATATTCAAGAGCCTAATATTGCACTGTTGCAGTACAATTTGAAAGGGCTTGGCAATGCAGAGGTAGCATTTGCAAAACCAGGTTTTGAGATGAAGAATGATCATTTTAGGTTAGAAATAAAAGATATTGAGCAATTAGTCGATGTTACAAACTTAGCTAAAGGAATTAATTCAACTCCTCGGATTCAAGCAGCAAATACATTGCAAGCTACCAAAAAACTTGCGGACTTAGAGCATGCAGTAACAGCACGCTATCTAACCAAGTATGATTTAAAAGGTGCGAGTGAAATTAATGGTTGGTTAAATGAAACTTGGTTTCTAACTGCATTACCACAAAGGTTTAATTCATTTCGTCAAGGTTCGCCAAATATTCAACTTTATGCTACAATTCAAGGTGGTAAATTGGAGTTTTGTGAGAAAAATGAGTTTGGTAGGTATATCAAGTGCAACAATGTATATCAGATTACTAAGTTAGAATTAAATAGCTTAGAAAATCAACGATTATGGCTTAATCGTGATTATGGTGAAATTTTGCAAAATAAAGTAAACAATGGTGTTAGCGATGTTGAGAATATCGATACAAAGATATTTTTTATGTCAACCAGATATGGTGAGATTATGTTGCCTGAATATGATAGTGATAAAAAACTTATGTATTCAGATCAGTTTGGTTTAGTTGTGTTTGAATAAAAAGAGAGCAGTTAATTATGACAGTGAATGTTTTAAATTTTCTAAATAATAGAAAAGAACAATGGCTTAAAGAAAAACTTAAAAAAGCAAAAGATGAAACAGAGTGTTTAGATTTAACCCAGCAGGCTAACAGTAAGTTTAGCAGGGAGCAATGGTTACCTGATGCTGCAAAACGTGGTAGTCAATTATCTATGGTTAGCCATCCAAGTAAATTTAGTCATCCAAGTGCAAAAACTTCAAATATTTTGGTGTCTGCACAATTAAGAGGAGACGGGTATTTACGCAGCGGAAATGTAGGTTATCAATTAGATGTTTTTGGTAATGCTGCAGCTATGGACGTGTATAAATTTTTAATGATTTCACTTTCAAATGCTAAAACCGTGTTGGAAAGCTTAGAGCAAGATGATGAAATAGTTAAATCATTGCTTTCGGGACTAAGTGTTGATTACGAAGAGTTAAAAACCAACTTTTTATCAATAAAAGCTGTTGATGAACAAATTAAAACCGATCGTTTAGTAAAACAGGTGTATTTCCCAACTGGGGTACTTGAATATCATTTATTATCCATATTGACCCCTTCTGGTTTATTGACTGAAGTCAAGCAGCGAATTGATGATTTACGCTTTTCAGAAAAAACCAAACAAGCAAAAGAAGATAAGAGGAAAAATAATTATAATGCAAACGGGTTTGCTGATATTTATGATTTAACGGTTACCGCTTATGGTGGTACACAACCACAAAATATTAGCGTATTGAATAGTCAAAACGCAGGACGGGCTTATTTATTGTCAAGCATTCCGCCTAGTTTAGAAAAGCGGAATGTTAGACTACCAAAGTTTGATTTTTTCAAACAATGCTTGTATCGGAAAAACTTCCAAGAAAGCTTTAAAAACTTACATAAATTAATGCAGCTAGAAATTAACAACATCAATATTAGGGATGCAATTCACAAAATTATTGGCTTCATTGTTGATGATGTATTATCTGCTGCTTTTAAAATTCGTCAATATGAAAGTGGTTGGTCGAGAAGTGGTGTATATTTAAACTTGCCACTTGCTCAAAAAATTTGGTTGGATGATGCTTATCTGGAAAAAAGATTAGAACAAAACGAATGGCGCGATGAAGTAAGTCAAGCCATTGCGCGTTGGGTGTTAAGAACGTATAAGGACTTAATTCAAGGAGCATTTTTATTAGGTGATGTTGAATTTCAAAAAATTAACCAGTTAGTAACTGAAGCAATTGAGCAAGATAAGGAGTTTTTTTAATGCGTAACTTTATTTTGATTCCACATTTGAAATTGCATAATGCCAATGCGATGAGTAGCCCTTATACCATCGGATTTCCCGCTATGACTGCTTGGCTTGGTGCTGTGCATGCGTTGCAACGTAAACTACACGCAACTAGCTATTCAAATATCACACTGGATCGCGTAGCAATTAGCTGTCATGCGTTTAATTTACAAACTTACAAAGGACAAGGTGATTATGTTAATTCAATTATTGCAACGGCTAACCCACTTGATAAAGATGGCGGTCGCCCAGCATTTATTGAAGAAGCACGTTGCCATTTAGAAGTTTCAATACTAATAGAATGTATAAATTTTGACTTAGAGCCTGAGTTTTTTAGTGAATTTAAGGAATATATTACACGGCTTGTGTTTAACATGAAATTTGCCAGTGGCGATGTATTAAATGTGCAACCATGTGAGATTATGAAATGTGATGAGTATGCAGAAAATAATCGTGATGTTAAAAATATATTGCGCAAATTGATGCTTGGTCATGTATTGGTTGAACGGCGGGATTTGGTACAAAAAACGATGCTAGAAGAACAAAAAGATGCTTTAGATGCAGTGTTAGATTATCTCAAAGTAAGTCATGTTGCAACCGAAGATGAACATGGTCATGTATCATGGAATTCTTCACGTAAAGAGGCTGGTTGGTTAGTACCAATTGCAGTTGGCTTTCAGGGAATATCTGAACTCGGGCATGCAAAAAATCAACGAGATACGAATACTCCACATCGTTTTGCTGAAAGCGTTATAACGTTGGGTGAATTTATCATGCCTTATCGTATTAAGCAATTAGATGATATGTTATGGCAGTATCATGTTGATTTAGATAAAAATCTATACCTTTGTCAAAATTTAAAAACAGTAACTTCAACAATTTAATTTATAAGGATAATAAAATGGCTAAAAAAGAAACAACTATTGCAACGGTATTGGCATTTGAGAAAAAGCTTGTGCCTTCAGATGGTTATTTTTATGGTACGTCTTGGGATAACCGTTCTGATACTAAACCACTACAGTTAATTGAAAAATCTGTAAGAGGAACAATATCAAATCGCTTAAAAGCGGCAGTTCAAAATGATCCTATTAAGTTAAATGCTGAAGTGGAAAAAGCAAATTTACAAAAAGTTGACGCTTGTGCTTTAGCGGAACATCATGATACTTTAAAGGTTAGTTTTACATTAAAAGTATTGGGCGATATTGAAGCACCATCTGCATGTAATAATGAAGAATTTTATAAATCTTATCAGCAGGTTGCCAAAGAATACGTTGATAAGTATAAATTTGAGGGGTTAGCTAAACGTTATGCGATAAATATTGCGAATGGTCGTTTTTTATGGCGTAATCGAGTTGGGGCAGAAAAGATTGAAGTGTCTGTTATCATAAATAATCAACAACCATTAAAATTTAGTGCTTTTGATTATAAATTGCATAATTTTGATGCTGGCGATGAAAATATTCAGACCTTAGCTGGGCAAATAGCTAAAGCTTTATCTGGTGAAATTCCATATTTGCTATTAACTATTGAGGCTTATGCTTTGGTTGGAAATGGACAAGAAGTATATCCCAGTGAGGAATTAGTCCTAGATAAGGGGAATGGTAATAAAAGTAAGATACTATATCATGTGAATAATGTTGCAGCTATGCATTCACAAAAGATAGGTAATGCGCTGCGTACTATTGATACATGGTATCCTGAATTTGACGAGAAACAAGCTGCTATTGCGATTGAACCATACGGTGCCGTTACAAATCTTGGTAAAGCCTATCGTACACCAAAACAAAAAATAGATTTTTTTAGTCTGTTTGATAAATATGCCTTGGGTGAAAAACTCGATAACCCAGAGCAAGAGCATTATGTTATGGCGGTATTAGTGCGTGGTGGGGTATTTGGTCAAAGCGGTAAGGAGTAATCTGATGCCTTATTATCAAGAAATAACGCTTATTGAACAGGAAGAAATTGCAATATATTTCATCTGGTCAAAACTTTATGCTCAACTCCATTTGGCTTTAGCAGAGGTTAAAAATCATAATGATAAAACTAATATTGGGGTATCGTTTCCTGAATATCGATTTAATGAAGAAAAAGGCATCGGGTTTTTAGGCTCTAAATTACGCTTGTTTGCAAATAGCGAGGATGAATTGCATAATCTGAATATAAATAGTTGGTTAGTTCGCCTAAGCGATTATCTTCATATTACCTCGATTCGTGAAGTACCGCCGCATAAAATTACGGGTTATGCAATATTTAGCCGCAAGCAAGTTAAAACTAATGCTGATCGTTTAGCTCGTCATCGGATTAAGCGGGGTGATATTAATTTTGATGAAGCTGTAAAACGTTATCAAAATGTCATAACTACATCTGACTTACCGTTTGTTCAACTAAAGAGTCTGACTAATCAGCATCCGTTCCGCTTATTTATTCATAAAGAGAATAAAGAGCATGCAGAAATTGGTGGTTTTAGCTCATATGGATTAACTACGGATGCAACTGTTCCAGAGTTTTAACCCAATATTTTTTTGATCTTTAACAAGCTAAACACATCAGTAGCTTATAACAAATGCTAAAAATTTTGGTTAAAATGTTAAATTGTAGCCTAGTTTGTTGTTGTAAGCTTATTTTTTTATGTTAAAATCCTGTTCACTGCCACATAGGCAGCTTAGAAATAGCCAGATAAGTATTATACCATAATTACAAAGTTCACTGCCACATAGGCAGCTTAGAAAGCGAAGCTGAAATTGCAATAGCTAGTAAAATCGTTCACTGCCACATAGGCAGCTTAGAAATTGTGCATACTCTGTAGCCTTTTTAATGTGTTGTTCACTGCCACATAGGCAGCTTAGAAAGTATTGAAGAAAAGCGCTATATTGATATGGATGTTCACTGCCACATAGGCAGCTTAGAAAAATTCGTATGGCGTATAACTCAACGTAGCATTGTTCACTGCCACATAGGCAGCTTAGAAATACAACCAATAAGCTATTAGTATCAGCCCCAACTTCACTGCCACATAGGCAGCTTAGAAAAATATGAAAGCGGATTAACTCAAGTATTAATCAGTTCACTGCCACATAGGCAGCTTAGAAAATCGTTCGGCAGAACAAAATCAGCGCAATGCGGTTCACTGCCACATAGGCAGCTTAGAAAAAATTATTTTAAGCCGCGAAGCTGAAATTGCAGTTCACTGCCACATAGGCAGCTTAGAAAAAAAAATGATTTAATTGACTTTGAAAGTATAGGTTCACTGCCACATAGGCAGCTTAGAAATATCCATTCCGCATCCTACGCATTTAATTAAAGTTCACTGCCACATAGGCAGCTTAGAAATCAACTGTGTTATGCTGAGCTGAAATTACACGGTTCACTGCCACATAGGCAGCTTAGAAATAGATTAGCCGTTAGTAAACAACTAGCGGCTTGTTCACTGCCACATAGGCAGCTTAGAAAATATTCGTGACATCACGCAAATGGTTTATTCCGTTCACTGCCACATAGGCAGCTTAGAAATATCAGCAAAAGAATATGAAAGATTGGTTAAAGTTCACTGCCACATAGGCAGCTTAGAAATATCCAAGCGCCTGCCAGAATAATCTAATTGGATTCACTGCCACATAGGCAGCTTAGAAAATAATCTGAATGATGGATACATCCAAAATTAGGTTCACTGCCACATAGGCAGCTTAGAAAGTGGTGATTGTATCAGCATTAAGCAGCGCTAAGTTCACTGCCACATAGGCAGCTTAGAAAGCCAACTGCGGTCAATGCAACTGTAATTTTTTGTTCACTGCCACATAGGCAGCTTAGAAAAGTAGTTGTACAATGATATAGTAATTAGGATTGTTCACTGCCACATAGGCAGCTTAGAAAATCTTTAAATTTTTTTCCAATGAGCCAATTTAGTTCACTGCCACATAGGCAGCTTAGAAACATCAAAAATACCTACTATTGGTTATGGTCACGTTCACTGCCACATAGGCAGCTTAGAAAAAACGTACTAGCTGTTTGCATGTCACCGTTAAGTTCACTGCCACATAGGCAGCTTAGAAAAGCACATTTTATAAAAGGCACAAATAAATGATGTTCACTGCCACATAGGCAGCTTAGAAAACTAGCGGTAGTTTTAATGCACCATATTTAACGTTCACTGCCACATAGGCAGCTTAGAAATTGTTGCATTGGCATTTATACCAAATCCAGAAGTTCACTGCCACATAGGCAGCTTAGAAAACTGGCTTAACCCAAATTAAACCATACTATTCGTTCACTGCCACATAGGCAGCTTAGAAATGTAAGTGCTGTGATTGGCGTTGAAACTATGCGTTCACTGCCACATAGGCAGCTTAGAAAACGCTGATAAAGCCGCAATGATTCATCTAGCTGTTCACTGCCACATAGGCAGCTTAGAAAACTCAGTGTGAAAAGTTAAAACAGTTTATTGAGTTCACTGCCACATAGGCAGCTTAGAAAACCGCGATTAGCTACGATACATTCATCAATATGTTCACTGCCACATAGGCAGCTTAGAAAGTCTAACAATACTAAAGCTTTAGTTTCTTTAAGTTCACTGCCACATAGGCAGCTTAGAAATTGGACTAAATCTAAGAACGACAACCAAAAATGTTCACTGCCACATAGGCAGCTTAGAAATCGAAACAACAAACATTTAAAGCCATGATAATGTTCACTGCCACATAGGCAGCTTAGAAAGATATTATCTCTTTCTGTTCTCTTCCCACTCCGTTCACTGCCACATAGGCAGCTTAGAAATTTACAGCACTGACGCTGAACGTGTTGCTGCCGTTCACTGCCACATAGGCAGCTTAGAAATATTGGGATGGGTGAACATAGCCGAGAAACAAGTTCACTGCCACATAGGCAGCTTAGAAAAAATACTGAACCATGTCTAATTCATTGACAACGTTCACTGCCACATAGGCAGCTTAGAAATTGCTCTTCTTTACTTATTGCACCAAAAGCATGTTGTCAAGCCCGAACTAAAAATGCACCACTTTTAGTCAAATTAGAAACAAATTCCCCGACGTAAAAGTGCACCATTTAAATCCACGTTTCTTACATTTTAGCAGGGATGATTCCTGCCTTCATTTT